>Ga0114129_10006058_pt1 | contig 17141 bp, 15 predicted proteins | sample RhiMetdeltSRZDD1_FD_80071 | JGI IMG/M metagenome (GOLD analysis project Ga0114129, IMG submission 80071) | Populus rhizosphere microbial communities from Tennessee, USA - Rhizosphere MetaG P. deltoides SRZDD1 (version 2) (version 2) | ecosystem: Host-associated > Plants > Roots > Rhizosphere >... | reverse complement strand
TCGGCCTCGCGAGTGCTGGAAGTCTTGTGGGCTGCGGGAGCGCGGCCGGCCGAGCCGGGAGAGTTCACGCGCCGCGCGTTCTTACACGGACGGATCGATCTCGCCCAGGCCGAAGCGGTGGCGGAGGTTATTGCCGCGCGCGGGCGCCGGGCCCACGAGCAGGCCTTGGCGCAACTTCAGGGAGGATTGTCCCGGCGTGTGCGCGAGTTCACGGGGGCGATCCGCGACGTGTTGATGGCGATCGAAGCGCATTTGGACTTTGGCGAGGACGTGCCCGAGGTCCCGGAGGCTTCGAGTTTGGCCCGGGAGCTCAGGGCGGTGGAGTCGGAGCTCGAGCGTTTGGCCTCCAGCCATCTGCCGTCGCGGCGGGCGCGAGAAGGCATGGTGATCGCCCTGGTTGGGAAGCCGAACGTGGGGAAGTCGTCCCTGTTGAACGCGCTGGTCGGCCGCGACCGCGCGTTGGTTCATGCTTCCCCGGGCACCACCCGAGACGTCCTAGACGTCGTGGTGGAGTGGTCGGGAATCCCGGTCCGGTTGGTGGACACGGCAGGATTGCGAGCATCCGGGGCCGATGCGGTGGAGCAGGCGGGGATGGAGCTTACTCGCCTGGAGGCAGGAGTAGCGGATGTCGTGCTCTGGGTGGTGGACGTGTCGGGGTTCGCTTCCGAGGAAGATGCGGCGATTGCCGCCGGCTTGGACCTCTCCCGGGTTGTCTTGGTGTTGAACAAATGCGACCTGAGTGTGGTTAGCTTGGATTGGTGGGCGAATAATTACTCACTGACTCAGCGGTTTTTGGTTTCGGCGTTGAGTGGGTCTGGGGTTAGTGAATTACAACTTTCTTTGGAAAAGTTGGTGGGGGCGGGATGTGAGGAGTCCGGGTGCGTCGCCAACGAGCGGCACGCTCGGCAATTGGTTTCTGCTGGTGAGGATGTGACGCGCGCCCGCGGCGTGCTGGAGTCGAGTGGAAATCTGGAGCTATGCGCCGCGGATCTGGGACGGGCGTTGACGTCTTTGGCCGCCATTACCGGCGAGGAAGTCGGGGACGACCTTTTGGACGCGATCTTCAGCCGTTTTTGCATCGGAAAGTGATTCATGCGCGATAGCTATGACGTGATCGTCATCGGAGCGGGGCACGCGGGCTGCGAGGCCGCCTCGGCCGCGGCGCGCATGGGCATGTCGACGCTTTTGTTGACATTGAACCTGGATGCGGTCGCGCAAATGTCCTGCAATCCTGCGATTGGCGGCGTGGGCAAGGGACAGATGGTGCGAGAGCTCGATGCCTTGGGCGGCATCATGGGACGCGCAATCGACAAGACGGGAATCCAGTTCCGGATGCTCAACCGGAGTAAGGGCCCGGCCGTTCAATCGCCGCGCGCCCAAGCGGACAAGAAGCTCTACCAGACCACGGTACGCCGGATGATCGAGAGCACACCGGGACTGGACCTGCGTCAGGGCCAGGTGACCGAGATCCTTCTCGATGCGGATGGCATTCGCGGGGTGACCTTGCAGAGCGGCCGCCATTATCGCTGCCGGGCATTGATCATCACCCCTGGTACGTTCCTGAACGGGTTGATTCATCTCGGGGAGTCGCAGATCCCGGGGGGGCGAAACGGCGAGATTTCCGCACCGCGTTTGGCGGATGCCTTGCGGGAGACGGGGTTTCGATTGGGGCGCATGAAGACGGGGACGCCCCCTCGCGTACACCGCCGGAGCGTGGACGTGGCCCAGCTCGAGATCCAGCACGGGGATGTGCCTCCCGAGCCCTTTTCGCATTTCACGGGAGTGTTGGAGGTGGAGCAGATTCCCTGCTGGCTCACCCATACCACCCCGGCCACCCACGCGGTGATCGCGCGCAATCTGCATCGATCCCCTTTGTATTCCGGCCAGATCACCGGCACCGGTCCGCGCTACTGCCCCTCCATAGAAGACAAGATTCGAAAGTTTCCGTCGAAAGAAAGCCACCATATTTTCGTAGAGCCGGAGGGGCGCGACACGGATGAGTTTTACTTGAACGGCGTGTCGACGAGTTTGCCCGAAGACGTCCAGATGGAGATTCTGGCCACGATTCCGGGGCTCGAGGACGCGGAGATGCTTCGCCCCGGCTACGCGGTGGAGTATGACTTCGTGTACCCGGATCAATTGCATCCGCACCTGGAGACGAAGCGGGTCCCGGGATTGTTCCTGGCCGGCCAGATCAACGGCACCACCGGGTATGAAGAAGCGGCGGGGCAGGGGCTCTTGGCCGGCCTGAATGCCGCGCTAAAGCTCCGCGGCGAGGCGCCCTTCGTGCTGCGGCGCTGGGAAGCCTATATCGGGGTGATGATCGACGACCTGGTGACGCGTGGAACGGAAGAACCCTACCGCGTGTTCACGTCGCAGTCCGAGTATCGGTTGCTCTTGCGCAACGACAACGCGGACGAGCGTCTCATGGGCCATGGCGCGGGATTGGGCTTGGTGACCGCGAACGAACGCGAAATGTGGGTGGAGAATCGGCGCTTGATCGCCGAGGAGCGGGCGCGCTTGTCGCGAACCCGTGTGTTGGTGAGTGTGGCCGGATCGCGTTTGCCCCGGGCAACCTTTGCCGATGGCGAAGGATCGGTGACGCTCGAGGAGCTCTTGCGGCGTCCGGAAGTGAGCTATGGCGATTTGAAGATTGTGGACGACGCGATTCTGTCTGGGGATCTGGGTCGGCGATTGGAGATCGAGGTCAAGTACGAGGGTTACATTGTGCGCGAGATGGCGGCTCTGGAAAAACAGCAGCGCATGGAATCGCGGCTCATTCCGGAGGGCGTGTGGGAGACGGAGTTGCGCGGGATTTCAAAGGAAGGCCAAGAAGCGTTGTGCCGGGTAAAGCCGGTGAACGTGGGCCAAGCGTCGCGCGTGCGCGGCGTGTCTCCCGCAGACTTCGGCGTGTTATTGGTGCGATTGGAAGAATGGCTGGGCCGGCGGAATTCAGGAGCTTTGGCTCCTTTGGCAGAACGGGCCAAGTAATTGTCATCCGATAAGAGTGAGTTTTTAGGATGGCTGCGTCTGAAATATAACTTGCTATCGGAAGAGCAGGTTGGACAGCTGGTGGAATATGGAGATCTCCTGGGCGATGCAACCGAACGCATGGGCATTGTTTCACGGCACGATCGTGAGCGTTTGTTCACCCGGCATATCCGGGAATCGCTTTTGCCGGAGTTGGTGAACGCCATTGGGGAATCGGCCCGCGTTCTGGACATTGGCTCGGGCGGAGGCCTTCCTGGAATTCCATTGGCCATCGTTCGCCCGGACATTCAAGTCACCTTGCTCGAAGCCAGAAACAGCAAGGTAGCGTTTCTCGAGCGCGTGAAGCTGGCGCTTGGTTTGAAGAATGTTGCCGTACGTGCCGGACGCATGGAAGAGATAAGTGGCTCCGTAACAGGTCGTTGGAATTGTGCAATCTCACGCGCAGTGGCCTGGAACGCAGCCATGGTTCGATCATTGCGGGGATGCATCGCAGAGGATGGTTTCCTGATTCGATTCGGTGCCCCTCAGGGTAAGGTTGCCGATGGAGTGAAGATCGTTCCTCTGGAGGGCTCTAATGAACGCGCCCTTCATGTCTGGCCTCCGGAGAGCTGGGACTCTCTTCCAAGCGCGAAGTAGATTTCAGGGTCGCGTCCGCCGCAATTGAAGACGAAACATCCTCGCGGCGCTCTCGGTGTTACCGCACAAGGACACGCTTTTCCGCAGCTCTTACTCGATGAACGGCAATAACTTACGACGGCACAATGCCGCTACCGCACATGGCATCAGTTTCCGATTCCGTAATTTAGCTCTGAGCAAGATCTTGCAGACCAGCTAGGTGGGTCCTCGTGTGGTAGCAGGTTGCCGCGCGCGAGCATTGTCGATTGATTTTGATTTGTGCGTTTGAGGATTGGAGCTGCGAGGGCGATGGCGCGGGTATCAGATAGTGGGCCCGCCAATGTTGCCCATCAGGACGCACTCGTTCTGAAACGAGTGCGTTGCGCCATGGCTGGCAGCGCCGGATTCGTTTATGGAATGAGCCGCGCGGTGCCAACGTTGGCCACGCTCCGATACTCGTTCTGGAACGAGTCGTTTCGTGCGAACGTTGGCGATTCTCGCCACTCCTTCCAAACGAGCGCGAAACCGCCAACGGTGCCCGTTCTCGGCACTGGTTTCAAAACCAGTTGATGCCAAAGTTCGCCGCGGGCAACCCGGCCTTGCCAACGTCGGGGACTGAGCGGCTCCGTCGTGCAACGTTGGGCACTCGATCGGACCAAACGCCCCGTTTCGTGTGGGAGGCCAACGTTGGCCACTGGGAGGTCATGAACCTCGTGGGCTTCCAAAGCCGGGGCGCCCCCCCGGAGGGCAATGTTTCACGTGAAACATTCCTCCCACAACCGATCCTTTTGTACATAAGAAAGCGGTTGTAGAAAATGGTATCCACAATGATTATTGGTTGTTATTGGCTTCCATTGGGATGCGTCCCTTATGGAGATCGAAGACTTTGAGGGCCGGCCAGCGTCCTGCCAAAATTTCACGTGAAACATTCCCGGGGGCTGTGTTTCACGTGAAACATTCCCGGGTCTGCAATGCTCCGACCCGGCCGTGGGGCCCAATGCTTTTCGCGATCCTTGCCACAGGGCCTGCGATCACAAGTGGTTTGGCCTGGAACTCTGGACGACTCTCCCGAGATTTCCCCCGCAAGTAATCCTTGGGGATTGGGCCAGCCGCTAGCTCCCTCGGATGATCAAGAGAGAATCTTCTCTCTATCAGTTTTCTCTTTGCGCCAGCAGTGAGAAATGTTTCGGCAGTACAACGGGAGTGTGACGGCCGGAGCGGCTGAGGTGGGGGCGAGCAAACTCCGCTCGTCACATAAACGCTTCGTTCAGTGATTTCTGTCTGCGGATTGGAATGAGCAAACATGCAAATGCCTGAACTCAGGGGCGTGGATACGACAAACAAGACGCCAGCGCGGAGGGAAGATAGCGGAGCCGCCTCGAGCATCTAGCACCATCCAATGTTTCACGTGAAACAAAAAACACCCACAATTTTTGTACAAAACCGAATCATTTCGTTGACAGTTCGCAACTTCGAGTAGCAATATGCCGTGGGGACTGGAGGGCAACCCAGCCTCACCAAACATCTAAGCATCGTAATGACAGGTGATTGTCGTTGCGACATGCGGCCGGCGAGTGCTTGGCCCGCCCTCCATTTTTCTCCTGTAGCTATCACTGCCTGAGTTTCGTGGTTATCGCCACGTCATTCGGGCGTCACCAAACGGCAGGGGGGCGAAACGTGTCTCGCTTCATCGCCATTGCCAACCAGAAGGGCGGCGTAGGCAAGACCACCACCACGGTCAACCTCGCCGCATCATTGGCCAACTTCGGCCGGCGGGTTCTCGTCCTCGACATGGATCCCCAAGGGAATGCCTCGAGCGGACTTGGCGTTGCCGCCAACACGCTCCATCGCGGGGCGTACGAAGTGCTCATGGGGTCAATGTCGATCGAGGAAGCCATTACCCAGCAAGCATCTCCGGGAGTTGATCTCCTGCCGTCGGGGCAGCGGCTGATCGGGGCCGAAGTCGAGCTTGTTTCCGCGCTGGCGAGGGAACGCATTCTCGAAAAAGCCATCCAGCCGATTCGAGACGAGTACGACATCCTGCTTGCGGATTGTCCTCCCTCGCTCGGACTCCTCACCGTTAACACGCTCACCGCCGCGGACACCGTCCTCATTCCCATGCAGTGCGAGTTCTACGCACTCGAAGGACTTACCCAGCTCCTCAACACGATCAAGCTGATCCAGCAGGCTCTCAACCCACGACTCGAGATCGAGGGCATCCTGCTCACGATGTTCGACGCGCGGCTCAACCTCTCCCGCGAAGTGGCGGAAGAGGCGCGCAAATTCTTCCCGGGCCGCGTCTACGAAACGGTGATTCCGCGGAACGTGCGACTAAGTGAAGCACCCTCGTTTGGAAAGCCGGTATTGCAATACGACCCCGAGTGCTCGGGCGCGCAGTTCTATCTCAAGCTGGCGCGCGAAGTTCTGGAGCTTCCCGAGGACGCGGTCCCCCAGGCGGTGACGTCGCAAGAAGCCGAACCCGAAGCAGTCTCGGAAGTTGGAGACGTGCGGGCCGAGTATCCGGTTGCGTCGCCAGATGAATATGTCTCGGTCGAGGCGGATGTGGTCTCGTCAACGGATGACAATGCCCCGGTCGAGGTGACTGCGGCGGCATCAACGGATGAAAATGTCCCGGTTGAAGTGAATGCGACTTCATCAACGGATGAATATGCCTCGGTCGAGGCGGATGCGGCGTCCGCATCAACGGACGTACACGTCTCAATCGAAGCGGACCCTGTTTCTTGGTCCAGCGAAACCGCCGTCGACCCTTCGTGGTCAGCCGAAACACCCTCGGACGAAGCCGGCGTGACGTCATGGACGACCGACGAGCCCGGCGACGAGCCGACCGGCGAACCGGTCTCTGTCGCCGAAATTTCACCGCCGAACGAACCTGACGAACTCGTTGCAGAGCCCCAGGTTGTCGCGCCGGCCCCCGAAGCGTATCTCTCCAGCGAGGTCGCGGTCCTCTCCCCGGATGACCTCACCGACGACGTCGTCACCTTGTCTGAAGAGAGCATTGTCCTCACCCCGGAACCCACGAGCGCAAACGCAGAAGCCGACCCAGCAGCCCACATCGACCTCCAGCCTATGACGGAACAAGACGCCCACCCCCAAGAGGAGCTGGTATCTCATGACTAGGAAAGCACTAGGTCGCGGACTCGGAGCTCTCATTCCTCAAGCGGATACGGAGGTGGCGCTGGCGGAACCTACCGAGCAGATGTCGGGCGAGGTCGCCCTCACATCTATTCGTCCCAACCCTTTCCAACCTCGAACTGTTTTCAATCCCGAATCTCTGGCCGAGCTTGCGGCCAGCATTCGTGAAAACGGTCTCATCCAGCCGCTCGTCGTTCGGGAAACCCAGGACGGCGCCTACGAGCTGATCGCCGGTGAACGCCGTTATCTGGCCTGCCGGCAAGCGGGTCTCACGCACGTTTCCGTCGTCATTCGGCAAGCCACGCGCCGCGACATGCTGCAGATGGCGCTCGTCGAGAACCTGCAACGGGAAGACCTAAACCCCATTGAAGAAGCCGAGGCCTACCAGCGACTCGCCAACGAGTTCGCTCTCACCCAAGAAGAAATCGCGGATCGTGTCGGAAAAAGCCGCGCCACCGTCACCAACGCCATGCGGCTTCTCGCCCTCGAGAACGATCTCCGCGAACTCATCGCCAAGGGCACCCTTTCTTCGGGACACGCCCGCGCGCTCCTCGCCATCCCGTCCGCCGACACGCGTCGCAAGATCGCCAAAGAAATCGTCGAGCGCAGCCTGTCGGTGCGTGATGCCGAGCTCAGGGTCCAAGGGGAACGTCCACGCCGGCCGAGAGCCACCGCGCGCAAGCGCACACATCCCGCGCTCGACGCGTGGGAAGACCGACTTCGCAACCGTTTTGCCACCCAGGTCCGCATCGTGGGTGGTCTGGCCCGGGGTCGCGTGGAGATTCATTACTTCAGCAACGAGGATCTGGAGCGGGTTCTGGAACTGGCCGGGGTAGGCCCGAGCCTTTAACCTTTGTCCGGGCGAGGTCGGCAAGAAACGGCCGGCTCGGGCTCAATGCCCAACGCCAAACCGCGCCCTGACCAGAACCCAAGGGGCGACCCCCGCGCGGCCGGGAATCGCCCCTCATCGCAGGGGCTCAAAGTGTGAAATCTTCGCGCCGGCTCACGATTTACATCTCTGTCGACTCCCAGCGCCAGCCACTCGTGCTGAGCCTTCACTGGCCCTGGGTTTTCCTCCTGGGGGTGATCGTCGCCGCCCTCCTCGCGGCCGGCATTTTGGCCGCCTCCACCTACGTGCGGACCATGCATCGCATCAAGGACTATGCGGGGCTGGCGGATCAGGTCACCACGCTTCGCAGCCAGAACGAGCGGCTTCAGGACCTCGAAAACGAGCTCCACGAGATGCTGGTTTTCCAAGAACGCATGCTCCACCTCGCCGGAGTCGAAAGAGCGCTAAGGGCCGACCTCCAAGCGGGCGATAACAACGGTGGGTCATTTGGCCCGGATTCCACAACCGGCTCGGGGCTCTTACTCGTCTGGCCGGTGACCGGGAAGCGCATACCTTCTCGGGAAGCCGGTCGGGTTGGCGTGGATATCGTCGCGCTTCCGGGAGAGACCGTGATGTCGTCCGGAAGCGGCAGGGTAGTCGGAGTCGACAAGCAAAATGCCGGGGTCCGGCTGCGCGTCGCTCACGGCGATTCCTTGCTCACGGTGTACAGCATCGTCGGCGAGAGCCTGGTGGCGGTTGGTGATCGCGTTCATGCCGGACAAGCGATCGGCCGCGTGGGATCCGGGAGCATGGGAGGCATGCTGCACTTCGAAGTTTATCGAGGCGGCGTAGCCGTTCCGCCCGAAGACTTCGTGCGGCGTCTCGTGCCCAAATGATCGGATCGAATCGGTCGAGAGCCAATGGGGGGACCACGCAACCTCGCGGGTCCGCCACCCTAGGAGGTCACGCATGTTCGGTAACAAGGAAGTGAAAGAAATGAAGCCGGAGACCCGTGAGACGCACACGACGCATCCCACTACCACCACGAGCACGACCATGCATCACCCGCAGCCGACGGTGAGCCCAGTCCTTCGCGAGAAGAAGACGGGCAGCGTGATCGGCGAGGGCGTGTCGATCAACGGCACGATGCGGGTCGAGGGCACGTTGGTGATTCACGGTGAGTTCGAGGGCGCCATCACCTGCTCCGAGCAGCTCATCATCGGTCGCAGCGCGCGGGTGAAGGCGGACCTGGACGTTGGTAGCGCCACCATCGGCGGCCGCGTTGAAGGTCGGATCTACGCCAAGGAGCGCGTCGAGCTGGAAACCAACAGCCACTTGAAGGGTGACGTGCACGCGAAGTCGTTCGTCATCCAGGACGGCTGTTTCTTCCAGGGCAACTGCGCCATGGGCGAGGCGCACGACACGTCGCGCCGTCCGTCCTTCACCGAAGAGAAGACGACGACGCCCAAAACCCAGCAAGCGGCCTAAGTTCCGGTCCGAACCTGGCTTGTGGAAAACAGGCCAAACTGTGGATAAAACTTAATCCCTTGGTCAGTAAGGGGTTGAGGAGCCGATTCTCGGACTGGGGCGGCTCTTATGCACAGCCTGTACCAAGACCAGGCGCAAAGCCGTCTGCTTGCCAGGGATGGTTGAGTTGAGGCACATTTCCTCCGATCTCGCGCGCGTTGACGGAGCCCGGGCACTGGCACAGCGCCCGGGCCTCCGCAAACCCCGAGTTCGAGGGGCCATGAACTTCCGCACCATTCTCGTCCTGGTCATCATCGCCGTGGTCGTCGTCATGGCGATCCAGAACAGCTACCCCGTCTCCCTTTATTTCCTGTTCTGGCGGGCCCAGGTGGATGGCCTCCTGCTTTTTCTTCTGGTGTTCCTCGTGGGGATGCTCGCCGGTTCGTTGCTTTTTTGGGGCATCCGCCGCGGGCGCAATTCTTAATCTTCTGTAACCGGCATCACCCCTAGCGCGTTCGGCATCACGAGCACCCGCGCATCGGCACCCAAAGCCGGCACGAGCATGTCCATCGCTTCGCGCGCGTCCGCCGCGGCGACCAAATGACAGCGTCGAGCGAGATGGGGGTCCTGCATCCCTACCATCATCAAGCGATGATGGAGGAGCGCTTTCGCGACCAGGAACGCGCGCTGCCCGCCTGCTTCATAGGATCGAGTGCGAAGTCGTCGCACGATGTCGGCGGGGTTCTTCCCTTCCACCATGATCTCCAAAAACTCGGTCTCCCCCGGCCCCCTCCCCGCGCCCTCCACGCACTCCGCCGCGGAAACAATCCATCCTTCTTCGCGCACGAGCGGCTCGCGCGCAAATGCCACATAGGTCTGTGCGCGCGTCGACTGATAGAGATTCACATCCTTGGGGGGCGGAACGCCGGCGAACACGGCGTCATAGGGTCCGGGAGCCACCCGTGACGAAAAAAACGGTCCCGCTGTTCGCACCAACCGCTCCAAAACATCGCGCGGAGGTCCGCACGCGACCCCGAGCGGACGTCCATCGCCGTCTTCGGCGACGTTGATCACGAAACGAAGACGCGCGCGTTCCGCGATCCATTCCAGCGCGGCATGCAGCGGATTTCCGTGGAGAGTTCCGAGCCGCGTTCCCGCGTGCTCCAACACCAACGGACCGTGGAGGCGACCGATCGTCTCCGAAGAGGCGCAGCCTATCGCCACCGTTTTTCTTCCCCCCGAATAACCGGCGAGTTGATGCGGCTCGATGAGCCCGATCGCCAGGAGCAAATCGCAGTCGAGCACGCGCGCATGAAGACGCACCGGAATCTCTTCCCCGAAACCCGTGATCTCGCGGGGGACGGAGCCGATATCGCGATACTGGTCCCCCTCTTTCCCGAATGCTTGCTCCACCGTGCAGCGTGTCGCCCAGTGGCCCACCAGCGCAGCGATCTCGGTCTCGCTCAAAAGACGGTGCATGCCCAACCCGACCAAGAGCGTCAGGTCCGATGCACGCACTCCGGCCGGATCGAGTTCGCTCCAGAGCGCGTCGAGCAACGCCGGTGTGGGACAGGCGCGCGTGGCATCCGGCACCACGATCGTGATGCGGAGCTGGGGACGAGCCAGATCTCGAAGCCGCGGACCGGAGACCGGAGTCGTCAGGGCCTCTTTGGCCATGGACTCGATCCGCACATCGGGCGGAGTTCGGATCTTCGCGTGTTCCACGCTCCAGCCCTCCGGTACGTCGAAGCGCAAGCTGCTCGAACCGTAGGGAAGGCGTATGCTGGAGGCCGTCATGACCGCAGCATACATCGGATACCCGGACGCGTTAGGCTAAAGCAAGATGGCCCATAAATCGTGGTCGCCCACTCCCGATCCGCGCTGCGCGGACGATCGGTTGCAAGCGCTCGAAGCGGTCAGTGTGCGTGATGCCGCAGTGGGTCGCGTGCTTTGGATCGTGCTCTTTTTGAACCTGCTCGTCGCGTGTATCAAGCTCGTCTTTGGATTCATGTCCGGTGCGCTCAGCATGGTGGCGGACGGTTTTCATTCCGCCCTCGATGCCTCGAGCAACGTGATCGGGCTCACGGGTATGCGAGTAGCCCGCAAAGCCCCTGATCCCGGCCATCCCTACGGCCATCGCAAATTCGAGGCGCTGGCCGCGCTCGCCATCTCTCTCTTTCTCTTCATCTCGTGCTACGAGATCTTGACCTCCCTGATCGGACGATTGCGCGGCGAACACCAGGTCAAACCCCACGTGATCACGTTTGTGGCGATGGGACTCTCGATCGTGATCAACGGGTTCGTGACCCGCTACGAGCAACGCGCCGCCCAACGTTTTCGCAGCATCATTCTGTCCGCGGACGCGCGACACACGCAGAGCGATCTGTACGCGAGCGCGGGCGTGATTGCGTCGCTCATCGCCGCGCTCCTGGGCTTCCCGGTGCTCGATTTATTGGTGGCTCTCGTCATCGCCGGGCTCATTGCCTATTCCGGCTATCTAGTCGTGCAGAGCTCGCTATCGGTGCTTTCGGACAGCCAGGTACTCGATCCTGAGCACGTTGCCCGCATCGCCACCCAAGTGGAGGGGGTGAGCTACGCGCATCGCGTGCGAAGCCGCGGACTCCCGGACGACATTCACGTCGATCTGCACATTCATGTCGCGCACGACATGAAGATCGCCGAAGCACACGAGTTGGCGCATGAAGCGTCGAAGCGCATTCGCGAAGAAATCGAAGGAGTGACGGACGTCGTCATACATTTGGAACCCGACGACAGCCATGAGGAGTGAGCCAATCCAGAGAGGATGGCTGGATACGAAGGGCGTTACTCGCCCCGAACCCTAGAAATCCCTATGACATAGGCCCCGAACCCGCCCGGTCGGCCCAAAACCCGCCCAAATTCCGGGAACATTCGCCGTCCCAACCTGTAATACCCGGTGAAGAAAGGGCGATCGAAGGCCAACCGGTTTCGAAGACCCTCTGGGTTTCGGGGGACCGCCCTGTGGCATTGGTGCCCTCCGGATGGCGTTTTTATTCCGACGCCGCAGTCCGGGAGGCCACGGTGCAGACGGGGAGCGCCCCCAATACTTACCAAGCAGCGGATACACCTCCATCGCGCTGGTAGGCACAAGAGAGCAAAGAGGCTCCTCCGGGAGTGAAAGGCCCGCCACCGGCGGGCTTTTTCTTTAGCCCCCCGACCTTACCTCCAAGGCGCCGCCGCCAGGAGATTGTGGCGCCTTCTTCTAGACCCCCAGCGTATCGGCAAACCAGGAAATCGTGCGCTCGAGCACGAGCCGGAAAGCCGTCGTGGGCGAACTGAAGGGATGCTGGGCTCCGAAGGTATGGCCCGCCCCATCCACGATCAGGAGCTTTCCCCGAACGGGATCCAAGGCATGGCTCAACTGGTGGGCGGCCTGGACCGTAACCGATTCGTCCTGGGAGCCGTGGATGACCAAAAATGGAATCTGGATGCGGGCCGCGGCCAGGACCGGATCCAGGGCCTCCCGATGGGTTTCCAGCTCCTCGAGGAGCCCTACCCCCACCCGGAACACTTGCCGGGTCCGCGCGTTTTCGACCTCCAGGTAGCCGCGCTCATGCCAAGCCTCCCGCTCCTCCTTCCCCACCATGAGAAAGCTCGAAACGGCAGCCCAGGTGACTCCGGACCGGATTCGGGGATCGCGGCTCGCCCTCACCAGCGCAACCCCGCCCCCCCGGCTGTGGCCGAGCACGCCGAGTTTGCGTGGGTCGGCGCCGGAGAGCGGGATCGATTTCGACGCGAGCGCATCGATCACGATGCCGAGATCTTCGATTTCCTTGCCGATCGTGTTCGTCTCGAAACGATCGAACTCGGTGAATTGCTGGACATCCTCGCCGATTCCCGAACCGGAAACATTGAAGGTAACCAGCGCGAGACCCGCTTCCGCGAAGGCTTGCCCGGTAGGCGGCCAGAATCCCCAATCCTTGAAACCCTTGAACCCGTGACACGCGACAATGACCGGAACGCCGCGGGCACGATCGGGAAGATACACGTCGCCGCGGAGCGGTCCGTTACGCGCTTCGGAGAGAGCGAAAGGGATGCGTCGCATCCGTTCCCAAACGCGGCCAAGAAAGGAAAGAGAATGCCGCCACTGCAGACTTGCTGGCCGCTATAGCAAGTCTGCCCGGCGGACGGGGAATCCGACGGTGTGGCGGCACAAGGAACTTATGTGCGCTGGCCGGGGAGGTCAAGTTATTACAAAAAATTTACAGAAATGACATAAAGGTTGTTCCACTATCGCTCCTGGCCGGATCGCTAAAGATATGAAGCGGTTCGCGTGACGGATGAATGTTCCCCGAAATCAAGGCCACCGAGCCGCGATCGGCATCCGGCGCCCGTATCCAAATGCCTTGGGGCTGATCTTCAAACCGGGCGCCGCCTGCCTCCTTTTATACTCCGAAGTGGCCACGCGGGAAAGAACATTACGCACAATGGCCTCCGGCAGGCCCTGGTCCACCAGTTCCTGGGTGGAGAGTCCGCCCTCGATGAAACCCTCCAAGATGCGGTCCAACACCGCGTAAGGCGGCAGCGAATCCTCATCTCGCTGCCCGGGCCGGAGTTCCGCCGATGGGGGTTTCGTGAGCGTGCTCTTGGGAATGATCTCGTGCTCTCGATTCATGTAACGCGCAAGCTCGTACACCGTCGTCTTGGGGACATCGCTTATCGGCGCGAGTCCTCCCGCCATGTCGCCATAAAGCGTGCAGTATCCGAGGGCGAGCTCACTCTTGTTCCCCGTGGTGAGCAACAAATGGCCGAACTTGTTGGAAAGACCCATGAGGAGGAGCGCACGCGCGCGGGCTTGGAGATTCTCTTCGGCTAAACCGGGCGGCGTGGAGGCGAACACGGGAGCGAGTGTATCGAGGCTCGCTCCGAACACCGGTTCGATCGAAAGCACGTCGTAGTGAACGCCGAGTGTGTGAGCGAGTGCTTGCGCATCGTCCAAACTTCCCGGGCTCGAGTAGCGACTGGGGAGCGAGATGCCCCACACATTGCCCGCGCCCAGCGCGTCGGCCGCCAACACTGCGCACACCGCGGAATCGACGCCGCCGGAAAGACCAAGAAGCGCGGTGCGAAATCCACACTTCCGTACGTAATCGCGTAGTCCGAGCACCAGCGCGGCGTGGATCGATTCGATCTCTCCCAGCTCGGGACGCGTGGTGACCGGGCGGTTCTGGTGGGAACCGGGACGCCGCGAAAAGAGCGGCTCGATTCCAACCGAAGCCCCGGGACGAACCTCCACGAACATGATCTCCTCCGCGAACGGCTCCCCCGAGGCAAGAAGCTCCCCCGCCGCGTCGAAGAGATAGCACTGGCCGTCGAACACGAGCTCATCGTTTCCACCGACGGCATTGGTGTAGAGAACGGGAAGCCGGTGCCGCACCGCATGGCTTTTGAACATCGAACGGCGAAGGGCGATCTTGAGAGCATGAAACGGCGATGCCGAAATGTTGAGCAGCACGTCCGCCCCAGCCTGGGCCAGCTCGCTGACCGGATCTCGGAGGTAAAGGCGCCGCGGCCAGAAGCCCTTCTCGTTCCAGGCGTCCTCGCAGATGTGAAGCCCCCATTGAATCCCCCCGAACGCAACCGGCGTAGCCGGATCGGGGTCCGGCTCGAAATTGCGGCTCTCATCGAAGACGTCGTAGGTGGGAAGGAGCTTCTTTCCGATCCGGGCCACTACCTTCCCGTCCGCGCACAAAACGCACCCGTTTCTCAGGGGCTTCCCCTCGGGGGACGGATTGGGAAGTGGGGTCCCGAAGACCAGACCCGCCGCGCGGGTCCCCGAAGCCAGGGCCTCGATCGAGGCCGCTACTTCGGCGTTGAAATCCTTGAGTTCGAGGAGGTCCCGGGGCGGGTATCCCGTAAGCGCAAGCTCAGGGAAGATCACGAGCTCCGCGTTTTGGGAAACCGCGTCGTCGTACCAGGCCCTGATTCGGGCCGCGTTCTCGCGAAGGTCTCCCACCGTGGAGTTGAGCTGGCATAACGCCACGCGCATGAGGTGAGTCTATCAGGATGTTGCCCGGTTCTCGGGCCGGCGTTCGCGTTGCTCTTGGGACTGCTTAGTGCCATGATGCCGAATGCCAGCCGGAGGTATGTACTCTGCAAAACTCTGCCCCCGATCAAGATAGGGCCTCGTCCCCACAGCCCCGGCGGATTCTGGCCATCGTAAACCCGATCGCCGGCCCGCGCGGTGTTCCTCGGAACCCGAAGGACCTCCTCGAGCGGGCGGAGAAGTTGGGTTTTCCCCTCCAAGTGCTGGAAACCCGCCCCGGGATGGAGTGTGAAACCGTGATTGCCACCTATGAGGGCACCTTCGACTGTCTGCTCGCGGTGGGTGGGGACGGGACGGTCATGGAGGTGGCGCAAGCGGCGATGAAACGGGGCGTTCCTCTGGCCGTTCTTCCGCGCGGCACTGCCAACGCGGTGGCCTGGCATTTCGGACTTCCCTTCGATCTCCCCCGCGCGCTCAAGGTGGCGGCTCACGGCAAACCGGTCCAGATCGATCTCGCCGAAGTGGGCGGGCGCAAGTTTCTGCTCATGGCCGGTCTCGGTTACGACGCCCATCTCATTCGGGACGCGACGCGCCTGCTGAAGGAACGCTGGGGTTTTCTGGCCTATCTCTACTCCGCATTCAAGAACGTGCGCCGCCGGCATTACTCGTTCGTGATCACGCTCGACGGTGATCGCGTCGTGCGCGCTCGCGGCGCGATGGCGCTGGTGGCGAACATCGGAACCCTGGCCGGCAACATCCGGTTCGTGCGTGATGTGTCGCCCGATGATGGGAAACTCGATCTGGTCATCATCGCCCCCGCTAATTTCGGTGATCTGTATCGCCTGGCCTTTCGGGGATTAGTCGGGCGCCTCCACGATGATCCGCGCGTGCGTTATTACCAGGCGGCGATGATACGGATCGAAAGCGCGCCCTTGGCCCCGCTCGAGATCGACGGCACGGTCGTTGAAGGCCGCCATCGCGAGCTGGAAGCACGTGCGCTTCCCGGGGCGCTCACGCTCATGCTACCTCCCGAGGGGATGTGGAAAGTACCGTGGATGCCCGACATGACCCTGCCCAAGATGCCTGAATTACCCAAGTTCCCGGAGTTGCCCAAGCGAATGAAGGGGGATACGAAGGAATAATTCTCCCGTAATTTGCAACACGCAGCCGTATAATAATTGTGCCCTTGGGTGTGATGGAAGGTGTAGATGGTTCTTCGCTACATCGCGTTTTTTGTAACCGTCGCGATGCTCTCTTCGAGCCTTCCCGCCCTGGCCGCTGAATGTACCGGCAGCACGGCGGAAATCGCCCTCCACTTGACCTCTCCCACTACTAAGATTCCCTGCGGACAGGCTCCGCTTTCTTGTTCCATCGGTGGGTCCGACATCGTCACCACTGGAGATCTCGATCAGGAGTACAGGGTCTACGTGCTTCTCACGAACCTGGAGAGCGGGTCGAGCTTTCTCCAAGTCCAAATCGGTATCGATTACGACGCAGTTGTGGGAAGCGGAGTGGATGTTCTCGAGTTCCAATCGTGCGCAACGACCACGACCGCCATCGGCAATTGGCCGGAGCCTGGGTCGGAGCTCGCCATGACCTACGCGTCTTGCCAGACCACGAGCGGAGCCGACCCGGTAGTCCTGGGCTGGTTTCGCGTCACTGCTCACACCCAGGGCCGTTTTTCACTTCGCCCCGTGAACTTTGGACTCCAGGGCACCGTCCCCCGTCTGGTGGATTGCGATCTCAATGAGACGCTCATCCATCCGCAAAACGTCGGCGAGATCGCACTCGGTGCGCCGGGAGGGTTCGATCCGTGTACGGATTTCCTGGATACCTTCTCTGGAGCGTGTTGCTGGCCCGACTCCTGTCATAACGATGCGGATCTGGCTTGCTGCTGGGCGAACCACGGTTCGTTCCTGGGGGCCTTCACCAATTGCGCGGATTGCAATACCAGGGCGCTACCGAAGACCTGGGGGCAGATCAAATCGCGCTACGAATAGCTACACGAACGCGACGTGCACGGGGCCGGGAGCCATCCTGCCCCTGGATACGATCGGAGGT
>Ga0114129_10006056_pt1 | contig 17147 bp, 11 predicted proteins | sample RhiMetdeltSRZDD1_FD_80071 | JGI IMG/M metagenome (GOLD analysis project Ga0114129, IMG submission 80071) | Populus rhizosphere microbial communities from Tennessee, USA - Rhizosphere MetaG P. deltoides SRZDD1 (version 2) (version 2) | ecosystem: Host-associated > Plants > Roots > Rhizosphere >... | reverse complement strand
GGACCGGAACCGGCAAAATCCACCGCGCCGTTGCCGAAACCTAATGAGCGCCCAAGATTCTGAATCCAGCCGCCGCCCCAAATCCAACCTGCAACGAGCGGATAAATGAACATGCTGACCCAGAGGCTCATAAGTACAAAGCCGATGAACTTGACACGTTCAGCCATGGAGCCAGTCGGGATGGTTGCGGCTGTATCCATGAACACCATCTGGAAGAGGAAAAAGGCAAGGATCCCAACGTTCGTGCCCACACCAGCAAGACCAAAACCGCTTCCACCGAGAATACCAAACTGACCAAAGCGCAATAGTGGTGTTGATAACAAGCCAGTCCAATCACCAAGCGTGACCGGGGAGTGTGCCCATTCACCGGCGATGATTCCGACACGAGCCACTTCGGGGTACGCGGCATTGACCGCACCAAACTGGAAGGCGAAGCCGGTGAGCCAATAACCAATGGCACCAATACAGAAGACCATCATGTTCATCAACATGGTGTGCGCAACGTTTTTGTTGCGGGTAAAGCCTGTTTCCACGAGGGCGAAGCCAGCCTGCATGAAGAAGACCAGAAAGCCACCGATGATCATCCACATGATGTTGATGCTCAGGTTGATGTCAGTGATTTCATCGCCCGGTCCGCCGTCCTGCGCGAACACTGGTGTAGCCAGGATCAGCATCAATGCCACGACGACGAATGGGAGCAGGATCCGCCATTTTTTGGTTTTATTTATTTTCATTTCTCAATTCTCCTTTACAGAAATTGAATTCCTAACAGTTCTTTTTCACGTACCGTTCGACATATCCCAACACGTTGGTCATTTCGGCAGGTTTGACAAACAACGTGAGACGTCCAAAAAGAGATGGGTGAATCAGTTCCAATCTTTTCTCACCAGCAGTAAATCCGGAAAAACCTTTCCAGGGGTAGAACACGCCATCGCCCAGAGCCACGCCCTGCGTTGTGAAGGTGTATTGCATCGGCATGAGAATGGTGAGAAGTGCCAGCGAGGTAACAATCCCAGCCGTTGACAAGGAGAGCCAGCCAGTGGCAGTGCCAAATACAACGCCCATCAGCAGAGCCAGCAAACTGGAGCGCTGTAATTGAAAACGTGACACAAAACCCATGGGCAGAGTTTTTAATTCCTTTCCGGGCATGGCATCCTTCACTCTTGGACGTGCCTTCGCCAGCATGTTCATTAACAAGATGGCGATCAGGAAATAGCTGATCAGAGTAAGAATTGACAACATGTACACTCTGTCCTTTCGATTAATGCCAGCCGATATATCCCTTTGCCATGACGGCAAATGAGGCAAAGATCATGATGAGTATGGTTGGTGGAACAGCCGCAATCAACCAGCGCTTCCAGCCAATGGAGCCGTGATTGCGTTCCATGAATGAATAGGCAACGACATTGGCAGAGGCGCCAATGGGGGTAAGGTTGCCGCCGATGTCAATTCCCAATGCCAACGACCACACCATCAAACCGAGAGCAGGCATGCCGGGAATTTGAGCTAAATCTTTGAGCACATAGCTCATGGCGAGAGCAAGCGGAACATTATCCACGATACCGCTGGCAAGACCAGGCACCCAATGCAAAGCCATTACCAGTCCTGTTTGATTGGAAGTGGTGATGCTGGCCAATCCATCCGCAAGCGATTCGAAGATCTTGATTTTTTCCAAGCCGCCGATCAGCACGAATAAACCGGCGAAGAACAAAATGCTTTCGCTATCCACTTTGAGCACGGTCTTGCGGCGGTCATCATTGCGCATGGCGAGCAGGGAAAAGCCAGCAGGAATCAAGGCTGCCATAGCCGCGTTGATGTGGATGCCGGTCAATTCGCCCAGCGGGTGATGGACGACGAGTAGGATTACTGCCGATAGAAAACCGATCAGTCCCACCTGAGTCAGATGCGCATGCAGAGGTTCATTGCGAAGCGCTTCGATTTCATTGATTGTCTTTTCTGTCAACAGGCTGTGAGCGTTCATCAAGGCTTTATGATTGGTGAAGTAAAACATGCCAAGCAGCAGCAGAGATGCAACGGCAGAGATGGGTCCGGTGTGAGTCGCAAAGTCTGCGAAGTTGAAGCCAAGAGTCGTTCCGAGAATTACATTGGGCGGGTCGCCGACCAGCGTTGCCGCTCCACCGGTATTCGCTGCACACACTTCAGCGATGACCAATGGGACCGGGTCAAGCTTCAACAGGCGACAGAGTTGCAGGGTGAGGGCGGAAAGGAACAGCATGACGGTGATGCTGTCCATGAACATTGCCATGACCGCAGCGAAAATAATCAGGATGACGGATAACGAGACTGGGTGATAGTTGAATTTCTTCAACGACTTCATTGCCAGCCAGGAAAAGAAGCCTGCCTCTTGCAATATGGAGACGAGGAAAAACATGCCAGCCAGAAGCCCGAGCGTTTCCCAGTTGATGTAGGAAAAGGCTTCATATGGACTCAGAATTCCAAATAAAATAAGCAACCCACCGCCGATAAGTGCCACCCAGTGGCGCGGGAATCTTTCACTAGCGATCATGATGTACGCGAGCACGAAGATAAACAATGTGAAAAACATGATCAGCTCATTTCTCGATACGCGCTAGATGAGTTCATGCAAAGTATTGTATGGAATCAGCAAGCGATGACTATTACCCCAATGGAGAATTTTGAGCAGACAACTTACATTCAAGTATATATTTTGGGTAACAAACACGTACCCGAATGGATTATCCGTGTGCTGTATCAAGAATTAAAAGAAAAGAGTCAGCGTTTTCTGTGTGGTTTGTGTCCAGAAAACAAACTCACCCCGAACAATTAAGTTCGGGGTGAGGCATGTTGGGATTGTGGACCTGGACAGTGGTCAGTCTGCAGCTTGCAGTAGTGCCTCCTCGCGCGTATCGATATCGCCCTCATATGTCAGGGCATCATGTCCGCGCTCTCCGGTGCGAATGCGGATAACTTCCTCGACCGGGTAGACAAAGATCAGCCCGTCGCCGATGTTCCCGGTTTTCGCTGCCTCTTGAATTGTATTGATCGTCTTCTCAACGTTGTGATCGCTGAGAATGATGTTGAGCTGGACGCGCGGCAGTAAATCCACTCGATACGTGCCGGTCCGTCCGGCCAGGGCGATGCCTCCCTGGCGGCCATGGCCGCGCACCTCGCTGACGTTCATACCAACGATTCCGATGTTATAGAGCGCTTCTTTCACATCGTTCAATTTTTCCTCTCGGAAAATGGCTTCGATTTTCTTGGTCATGTTAAATGATCTCCTTCCACAATTTCATCAAATTAGGCAAAAGCCCGCTCGCCATGCTCACTGATGTCGAGACCGACCTCTTCTTCATTTTCAGTGACGCGCAGACCCATGGATCGGCTCAATAACTTGGTCAGGACGAAGGTTACAGCAAAAGAGAATAAGATGGAAACAACCACAGCAATCGCCTGGATCAGAAGCTGATTTGGATTGCCATAGAACAACCCATCCGCACCAGCCGGATTGACCAGTTTGGTCGCGAACAATCCGGTTGCCAAGGCGCCCCAGGTGCCACCCATGCCGTGACAGGCCCACACGTCCAGCGATTCATCGAGTCCCCACTTCTGGCGCAAACGAATGGCGTAAAAACTGATCGGTGCGGCAAGGCCACCAATTACTATTGCGGCCAGGGGAGTTACAAAGCCCGCTGCAGGCGTAATGGCCACCAGGCCTACGACCGCGCCGGTTACTATCCCGAGAATGCTCGGTTTGTTATCACGCCAGCTCAGGAACATCCAGACTACTGCAGCTGCGGCCGCGGCGGTATTGGTTGTAACGACTGCATTGACGGCTAGCCCGTTGGCTGCGAGCGCGCTGCCGCCATTGAAGCCAAACCAGCCCATCCATAATAAACCTGCACCCAGAACTGTGAATGGAATATTGCTGGGCTCCATCGTAGCCTGTCCAAACCATTTGCGCTTGCCAAGCACAATCGCAAAAGCCAAGGCAGAGAATCCAGCAGTGATGTGCACAACGGTACCGCCCGCGAAGTCAAGTGCTCCCATGCTGCGCAAGATGCCTCCCACGCCCCACACCCAGTGCGCAACAGGATCGTATACGAATGTCGCCCACAATAGCGTGAAGATCAGGAATGACTTAAAGCGAATCCGTTCGACGAACGCCCCGGTGATGAGCGCCGGTGTGATGATGGCGAACATCATTTGATACGCGGCAAAAGCCATATGTGGAATAGTGGGAGCATAGTCAGCATTTGGTTCCGCTCCGACGTTGGAAAACCCCAGGAAATTCAACGCGCCGAAGAGACCGCCCACACTGTTCCCGAAAGCCAGGGTATAGCCAAAGAGCACCCACTGAAGGCTGATTAAGCCGATCGTGATGAAACTCAAATTGATGGTCGAGAGTAAATTCTTTTTGCGAACCATGCCGCCATAGAAAAAAGCCAACGCTGGAGTCATCACCATCACAAGGGCAGTGGCAATGAGGATCCAGGCGGTATCGCCTGCATTAATTTGTTCCATACTCTGTTTCTCCTTTGAACGAAAACATTTATCTGGGTTCCATTCTATGGAAATAGGGTGATATGACTATTACCCTAATGGAGTATTTTGAGCAGATAATTTACCCGTTTATCCGCTAAAGGACTATGAAATCTATTACCCAAAAGGATCATCAACGGTTAATAAACATAAAGACGGCCCGTGACTGCGTAAATCACAAGCCGCCTTTATGAGGAGGAGAAGCTAATTTATGTTGCGACACGCTGTGCGGTGTCGCTCTTGCACGGCGAGACCTGGACAGCGTCTCGCGTTACAGTTGATTATTCAGTCGCGATCCTTTGGTCTTCCTGCATACCCAACGGAATCACACGGACGAACGTATTCTTCCAATCGATCAACAGCCCCAGCGCTTTCTGCGCTTCCTCAGACTGATGGTTTTGTTTCAGCTCATCGGCATAGACAGTCAGCAGCTCTCGCAGGTTTTTCAGATCGTTCTCACCTACTTCCTGGATGACGACCTTCGCGCCCTTCGCCAACCGACGCTGGATCGCCGCTTGATCGAAGTTAAGATGTGGCTGGATGCGCAGGTATAATACACCGCCGGTCATGCCCGCACACATCCACGGACCGGGGTCGCCCAGCACGACGACGCGTCCAGCGGTCATGTACTCACATAAAAAGCCTTTGATATTGGCCCGCGCGCCCAGGAAGCCCAGGCTGTCATTCAATGGCTTCTTGATCTCGCCGCCGATGATGACGTCTGCGCCCGAGAGGCGGATGCACGCACGCGAGTCGGCGTTGCCCTGCACGATGACCGTTCCGTTCGTGCCGCCATACGCGAGACTTTTGCCAACCGAGCCGTCGATCAATAAGCCATCGTGGTTGTAGCCTTTCAGAATGACGACGCGTCCGCCCGAGATGCCCTTGGCCACACCATCCTGCGCGCCGCCTTCGACAACGATGCGGACTGGGTCGGCGTTATACGCTCCGAGTCCATTGCCGGGGACGGAACTGCTGAAGAAGCGCAGGTCGGTGGTGGGGATGGAGCGCGTATCGAGCTCGTCCAACGGATGGAGCCAGGTCTCGCGATGGCCACCGACGCCGCCGTGACCGGGCAGCCAATCCCAATTTTTGCGATAACGGGTCAACGCGCCTGTGAGATGCGTGCCGAGCGCGCGGTCCACAGGTGTGACCTTGTCATCTTCGAATAGCACTGTGTCCTGTTGGTAATTGGTAAAACTTTCCATGACCAGGTTGGAGATGACCGTCGTCAGGTGATTGCGCGGGCGGTGGAGAGGTCCACGGTCAATCATTGCCATTTCGTGAGTCGGAATTTCCACGGGAATCGGCTTGCTGTTCAGATATTCTTCCACGGTGACGAGCATCTCGCGTAAATCAATCTGTTCGCAGTGCGAGATTTGTTGAAGCAGATCGGAGCGTCCCACAATATCCTGCGCACGTTCCAAACCAAGCCTGGCGACGATATGCTGCATCGCTTCGCCGAGTCCATTGAAGACATTGACGAGTGCCTGCGTCGCCTGTTCAAAATCGCGCGGGACAAAATGTTTGATGCCTTTGACATGGGCATCCTCTGCCGTTTCGATCTGGGTGGTGATGCCCGTATGACACGTGCCGCTCTGACAGTCTCTACAGATCGTGCAGCCGATCGCGACCATCGGCAGCGTTCCCAGCCCAACACGGTTGGCGCCCAGGCACATTAGCTTGACCGCATCCGACGCGGAGCGGACGCCGCCATCGGCCCAGAGTTCCACTTTGTCGCGCAGACCCGCTTCGGTCAGCGCGCGATGCGCATCCACGACACCGATCTCCGCAGGGAGTCCTACGTATCGCAGCGAATGTGAACGCGCCGCGCCAGTGCCTCCGTCATATCCTGTGAGACAGATAATATCCGCATCCGCTTTGGCGATGCCAACAGCGATGATGCCAATGCCCGGGACCACCGGCACTTTCACCGCGACGCGCGCTTTCGGATTGATCGTCTTGAGCTCTTCGATGAATTGCGCCAGGTCTTCGATGGAATAGATGTCGTGATTGTTGGAAGGCGAGATCAAGTCCACGCCTGGGCGGGCATGCCGAGCTGCAGCAACCTTTTGCGTGACCTTTCGAGCAGGCAGATGACCGCCTTCACCCGGCTTGGCTCCCTGACCAACTTTGATTTCAATTAAGTTTGTCGCATTGATCGTTTCTGCGGTGATGCCGAAGCGACCCGATGCAATTTGAATACCGCGATTGAATGGATACCTGCCGAGCAGATCGGGTATTTCGCCGCCCTCACCATTGAGCGAGAGCATGTTCAAGCGGTATGCGGCTTCGGCATAGGCACGATAAGCAATCTCGCCCTGCGACCCAAACGACATGGACGAAATCAGAAACGGCAAACGATGTGATGTTATTCCCAAATCAACTTTGTCGGGCGCCACCGTTGAATTTGCATCGTAACGGAAATCGAGAATGTTGCGAATCGTGACCGGGTTGGTCCGGGCCGTATTGCCAACATGCTCTTCGTACGCCCGCCAATCAGCTTCTCCCTTGCCGAGTTTGCCCGCCATCTTCCAAATCTTCGGGTAGAAATGATTCACGCGTGAGAGTTCGCCGCGCCCAGCACTATGATAATCGGTTTTGCGTGCGGCAATTTCGGCATCCAAATTTTCCCAGGTCAAACCGCCCTGGTCAGAACCAGCATAATTCGCCGCGCCGAGCGTCAATGCAATCGCATTGCTTAAGCCGATGCTCGCAAACAAACGTCCGTAACCGCGCGACTCGTGAATACCCATCGTGCTGATACACTTTTCGATTCCCGTGCGCAGCGCCTTCAACATATTCTTCATGCGCGCGGTCTGCTCCTCGGCCGTCAGGCTGGCATCACTGAGCGTCGCTTCAAAGATCAGGTATGGCACAACCGCATCGGCGCCCATACCCACACACATGATCAAATCATGCAAGTTGCGGATCGCGCCACTGCGAATGACAATCCCAGCCTGCCGCCGCAAATTGACTTGCGGATTCGACGCGACGAGTCCCAGGTCAATTTTGCCGTTATCACTCAACGGGATGGGCGTGGGAGAGTCGGCTGGCGAATTTTCGATGAAGGATAGGCGCAAGGCGCGGTCGAGGACGCCCAATACCAGGATGGGATCCACCCAGCCATTCTCTCCAATAAACGCATCCGCATCATTCAGGACGATGAGCCTGCTCCCGTTTCGAACGGCTTCTACCGCGTCCTGAGCGATTCGTTCCAAAGCCTGGGCGGTAGTTTCATTTTCGAATGTGACCGTTTGAATCTCTGTAACCTGGGATTTGGGATATTGTTGGGTTAATCGATTGAGAGTCGTAAATCCAGATTCAGCTGCGAAATGCTCGTAAATGTCACTCTCCCGAGGGGACGCCGGGACGGTGTGAGGGAGCGGTTGTTGCGACCAAAGAGTCTCGGGCTGTGATGATAGAGACGCTTCGCCACGATCGCGGCCCAGGGTGACATTTTTGGAATATTTCGAATCATCCAAGAGAATGGGCGAGTCAAATGTGAATGTAATTTCCTGCCCAAGCTCACCAGGGATAAGTGGCGGGCGCGCGCCGAGCACGGTCTGCGTGGAGAAATGTTCCACTTCGCGTTCACGGTCCACGGCCGGGTTGGTAACCACAGCGACGGCTTCCTTGAAATAATCAGAAATATTCTGGCGTTCTTTCGAGAGTGGAGCGAGCGGACCATCATAGCCGAGAGAGCTGATGGGGTCATTGCCGTTTTTGGCGAGCTCTTGAAGCCATTCTCGATCTTCGCGACCCCAGCCAAAGGCAGACATGCGATTATCGAGCTTGACCTCTGATGACGGATGGGCTGGAGCAGTTCCATCGTCGCTGAAAACCGAAAATCCATGGTTAGGAACGGGCCTGGGTGTCGTGAGAGCGAGTCGCTTGTTCATCGTTTCCAGGGAACCAAAGCGGCGCAACGTCAGGTTTAGAATCCGCTGTTGGATGGCGGGGTAATCCAGCACCTCCACGGTTTGCCCGCGGCGCACGCGGATGCGCATCTTTTCTCCCGGTGAGAGCGGAACGGGGTCGATGCGCATCGTGTCAAGGTGATAGACGCCTTTCTCGGAGGAGAAGAAATATTCTTTTTCGGTGTCGCCGAACTACATCAAACGCAAACCGAGAGCATCCACGCTGAAGACGCACTCGTCACCCTGCCGTGAGATGATGCCTGCCGGCCCCTGCGCAAATGGGCCGAAGGCCTGGCGATAATACTTGTAAATCGTTTGCAGTTCGGGAGAGAGTTTTTCCACTTCGCTGAGGATTGGCGGGAAGGCGATTTCCATCGCCTCGACCAGGGTGAAGTGATAACGATGAATCAAAGTGGCGAGCAGACGGTCCAAATCCTGCGAGTCGCTGCCGCCCTCCACGAGATTGACTCCCAACATCTGTGCCTGTTCACGCAGGCGGGCAATCGTGTTGATCTCGCCGTTGTGCCCGAGCAAACTGAACGGCTGGACGCGCTCGAAACTCGTGGCGGTATTCGTGGAGTAACGGGCGTGCCCAATGGTGATCGTGGTTGTAAAATCGGGGTTGCGGAGCTCTGGATAATATTGATAGAGGGTTTCGATCGAGCCGCGGACTTTATAAACAACAACATTGCTGGAAAGCGAAGCCACACTAATTTTTGTGGTCTGTTCGATTTTGAGAGCCAGGTCGAAAAGCGTGCGCTCCACATGCTCAAGTGGACCCTGCCGCACCATGCCTGCAATCTGCCAGAGATGCGGCGCCTGCATGCGAGCCATCTTCCCCAATGCCTGCGGTCGAGTTTGGATGGGGCGTTCGAGTAACAAATCCACACCGCTGACATTGAGCAAATTGGTAACTGCGGCTTCCGTGCCAAAGTCTGAATTGGTATTCGGAATCATCAGATGTCCGACGAAAAAGCGTCGGTCTTCCGCGAGCCAGCCGGGTTTGCCTTCCTGTTCCAGGGCCTGCGCCCACAACAAACGCGGGATGTCGGTCAGCACGCCGCATCCGTCGCCTTCTCCATTGACTTCCCCACTGCGATGCCCCATGATGCTCAACGCGGCCAAAGCGCGCTTGAGGTTGCCATGGGTCGCTTCACCATTCTTGCGAATCGCCGCGACCAGCGCGCAGGCGTCGCGTTCATCCAGCCACGTCTTTGTATCAGCGGCGGTTAACCAATTGAATGAGTCAGCCTTTGAGCGCTGGTCATCCTCCGATGTTGTATGTTGGTTTTTTTTCATGGCTCACCTCAATGCTGTGGGAATGTAACAAAACGTCCCGCAGGTTTATAACTCCTCTATCCTGCCGCGGAGCAACCTGCGGGATGTTGCATTTGAACAGTTGATAAATTGTTTACATCATACAAGCTGCAGACAAAATTACTACTACCTAAACGGGTACTTGTTGGAGAAAAACTTTTATCCAAAAGGGTAATACAAAAACATTGACATATTTCACATGCGTAGTAGAATACCGCCCAATATCTATGAGTTCTGTTTTCTGTTTTGAAAGCAAGTCCAAGCGCAAGCCCAATCTGCAACTCACGTTGTCGGATCTGGGCATGCTTCGGTATAAACAGGAAATAAAAACTTGATGTAGTTCTGCATATCTACCTGTCTATCGAAACGCTCTCCGACAATGGAGAGCGTTTTTTGTTTTTGAGATGGCCAGGGTGACCTATCAGGGTTGAGCGGACTTCTTTCCCGTTTCGGGCGGGTCGCCCCTACGATGTATGAAAAGGAATCAATATGCTTGAAATTTTGGATACCACGTTACGGGAAGGCGAACAGACTCCCTACGTCAACTTTACGGTGGACGAAAAAGTGGAAATTGCTAAAATGCTTGACTGTGTGGGCGTGGACATGATCGAAGCGGGCGACCCGTCCGTTTCGCCGAATGTGGCCAGAGCCATAGAACGGATTGCCTCTCTCGACTTTCAAGCTGAGATCGTTGCTCATAGCATTGCCTCCCGTGCCAGCATTGACCGTGCCAAGGCCTGCGGCGCAGATCGTGTTGCAATCTTTTACGCTACCTCCAAGATTCATTTGGATGCCAAATTACACAAAACTGAAAAAGAGGCATTGGAATTCATACGTGAGCACGTTTGTTATGCAAAAAGTCTGGGATTGAACGTCCGTTACACGCCTGAGGACGCCACGCGGACGGATTTTGATTTTCTAGTGGAAGTTTGTAATGCCGCCATCCAAGCCGGTGCAGACCGCATCAGTTTTGCGGACACCTTAGGCATCATGCAGCCGCATACGATGTTTGAGCGCGTCCTCATGTTGCGGAAGAATCTATTGCCATGCAAGATCGATTTGCATTGTCACGATGATTATGGATTAGCACTCGCAAATGCGATGTCAGGCATCCGTGCCGGTGCGGATTGTATTCATACTACGGTCAATGGAATGGGCGAGCGGGTGGGAATTCCCGATCTAGCCGAAACGATTCTTTCCTTCCACAATTTGGAGGGTGTACAGAAATACAACATCCAACCGTTGATGGAACTTTCTGGTTATTTGGAAAAAGTATCGGGATTCTTATTGGCTCCGAATAAACCCATCACAGGTCAGAACGCCTTCAGCCACAAGAGCGGAGTCCATACGAATGGCGTCCTCAAAGACCCACGTACTTATGAGCCATTCGACCCGTCCATTTTGGGGCGCGAACGCAAGATTGTGATTGACAAATACACGGGCAAGAGCGCGGTCGCGGCGCGGCTCGACGAATACGGAATCGAAGTCAGCACAGCGGAGTTGGAGGTAATCGTCATTCGCATCAAGAACATCGGTGACCAGCGTAAACAGCTTTTCGATGCGGATATTTTGGAGATCGCCGAACAGGTCACGGGTAGAGAGATCGACGTCATTCCGCATGACCTCAGTGCCATGGTGATGCTCGAAGTCGAGTCGCATGTTTACACCTCATCCGTAGTGCGGCGCTTGCGTAGTTTCACCAATGTCTCCAGTGTCTACGAAGTGACAGGCGACCACGACATCAGCGCATTCGTGAACGTGGAAAATATCGCCGCGCTGAACAACCTGATTGAAGAAATCCGCACGGTACAAGGCGTCAAACGAACCGAGACGCGCATGGTGCTGAAGAAATATAACGGAAACGGAAAATGATTTGTTGGTCTCGATAGGCCGTTCACAACGAACACTGACGGCTACTCGACCAGCAGAATAGTAAAAGGAGATTTTATGGGCACATTAGTTGAAGAGATTTTTTCACGCAAAGCAGGCCGACTGGTGCAGGCAGGCGAGATCGTGGTCATGGATTTGGACTACATGATGAGTCACGATAACACCACGCCGCTTGCCATCAAGGCATTTCGAGAGATTGGCAAGCCGATCATGGATAAGAACAAGATTGTGATTCACTTTGACCATGCATATCCCGCGCCGAACCTGCTGGCAGCGGAAGCGCAAAAACGGATCGTAGATTTTATGAAAGAGCAGGGGATCATGCAGTTCTACCATCAGGGCATCTGTCATCAGGTATTGATCGAGGAAGGCTACATCCAACCAGGGCGTGTGTTGATCGGCGGTGACTCGCACAGTAACACGTATGGGGCGTTCGGCGCGTTTGGAACGGGCTTCGGTTCTACCGAGATTGGCGTCGCGTGGGCGACCGGTAAGACCTGGTTCCGCACGCCTGAGACGATTTTGATGCATTTGGAAGGGCAAGCCAAACCGGGTGTCTTTGCCAAGGATGTGATGCTTTACATCGCTGGCATGCTGGGCATGGATGGCGCGACCTATAAATCCGTGGAATTTACTGGGCCATATATCAAAGACTTGCCGATGCACGAGCGCATCATCTTTGCGAATATGTCCACCGAGATTGGGGCAAAATGCGGTTTGATCGCTCCCGATGAAACGACAATTCGATTCCTTGAAACCGAGACAAAAGCCCGCGGCCCATTCGAGATGATCGAAGCGGTAAATCCAGTTTATGAACGGGTCATCGAAATCGACGTGACGGATTTCGGTCCACAAGTGGCCTGTCACCCTGACGTGGATCATGTCCAGGCGCTCGAGCAGGTGCAGGGCTTGCCGATCGATGAAGTTTTCATCGGTACCTGCACAAACGGACGTTATGAAGACCTTGAGATTGCCGCGCAGATTTTGAAAGGAAAACGAGTCAGCCCATTCACGCGCACGATTGTCACCCCGGCGAGCGTGCAGATTTATGACAAAGCGATGAGGAATGGATTGATTCAAATCTTCCATGATGCGGGTTGCACGATCGGCGTAGTTGGGTGCGGCGCATGTATTGGTCGGCATGGCGGGCTGCTGGGTCCGGGTGAGCGCGCCTTCACGACTATGAATCGCAATTTCATCGGGCGCATGGGCAGCCCAGAAGCGGAGATTTATCTCGGTAGTCCAGCTGCTGCGGCCGCAACCGCTATCGCCGGAAAAATCACAGACCCCCGAACTTATCTGGAGGTGTGACATGGGAAAAGCCTGGAAATTTGACGACAACTTGAACACCGACGAGATCATCCCTGCCCGTTACAACATCACAATTGTCACGCAGGAGCTGGCGAAAAACGTCTTTTGCGAAATCAAACCTGATTACGCCAGGACTGTCAAAGCGGGCGATGTGATTGTTGGCGGGCAGAACTTTGGCTGTGGTTCCTCCCGTGAACACGCGCCGATTGCCATTAAGGGCTCAGGCGTAATGTGCATCATTGCCCGTTCCTATGCCCGCATCTTCTTCCGCAACGCCATTAATATCGGCTTGCCGATTCTTGAATGCCCCGAAGCCGTTGCCGATATCACGGAAGGCGATGATATCGAAGTGAACTTGTCAACCGGAGAGATCTTCAATCGCACGAATGGTCATCGATATCAGGCGCGCCCACTACCTGATTTCGTTTTGAAGATCGCGGAGGCAGGTGGCATTGTCAACTTTTTGAAAAAACATGATATTCAGGAATTGATTTCATGACCCATAGTATCTGCCTTCTGCCCGGCGATGGCATCGGTCCCGAAGTCATTGACTGCGCCGAACAAGTCTTACGTGCTCTAGCTTTGGATTTGGAATTTACCCGCGCCGAAATCGGATTCTCCGCCTACGAGCGACTCGGCACTTCGTTGCCCGATTCCACTCTGGATGAAATCTGCAGCTCTTCCGCTGCCTTGTTTGGCGCTGTGGCCACACCACCGAATCTCCCCGGATATTTTTCCCCGGTTGTGCGCATGCGTCAGGCGTTGGAGTTATATGCCAACCTCAGACCGTGCCGCTCTATTCCGCATGTTGCCTCCCGTGCAAACATTGACCTCATCATCGTCCGCGAAAACACGGAAGGTTTGTACTCCGGAATTGAGCGTCTGGAGGAAGATGGCAACCGCGCCGTTACTGAACGTGTCATTACCCGCAAAGGCTCGGAGCGGATTATCCGCAAAGCGTTTGACTCGGCTAGGCAAACACATCGCAAAACAGTGCATGTGATACATAAGGCAAATGTCCTCCGTCAAACCTGTGGATTGTTCCGTTCGGTCGCGTTGGAAATTGCAAAGGAATATCCCGACATCACTATGCACGAAATGCTTGTGGACACCTGCGCGATGGAACTGGTCCGCGCTCCGGAGCAGTTCGAAGTCATCGTCACGACGAATCTGTTTGGCGACATCTTGAGTGATGAAGCCTGCATGTTTGTCGGTGGCCTGGGTGTAGCAGCCTCAGGAAATATCGGTGTGGATGCGGCAGTCTTTGAGCCCGTCCATGGCAGCGCGCCGAATCTGATTGGCACAGGCAAAGCGAATCCCGTGGCAACTTTCCTTGCCGCGGCGATGATGCTGGAGTACTTGAAGGAAAATGAATCTGCTGAACGATTGCGAAAGGCAGTGAATGAGTGTATTGCGAATAACGAGTCCACGCCGGATTTGGGTGGCAGTCTGACCACAAGTCAAGTGATGGAGAGAGTCATTCGTCGCTTGTGATCGATGGTCGAGTGGCCCTGAGCATTTATTGCGACACTTGCACCTGGCGCATGCAGGTGAGGGCCTATCGAGACCACAATGTTGGAATCGGAGTTGAAGTTTTTATGTTATTTGTTGGTCTCGATACGGACTGGTAAAAGCCTCCAGTCCTACTTGACCAACGGAGTGTTTTTGAAAAGGAGCAACCATGATTCGAATCGGATTTCTATACACCCGTCTGCGTGCGGAGGAAAAATATTTGCTGGAGGAGTTGGAGAAGCAACCTGCTGTGGAGATTGTCCGCATCAACGATGGCGATCATTACTTCGATATCAACCAACTTCCTGAAACCATCGATGTGCTCTTCGAGCGTTCTATTTCCTATTCACGCGGATTGTACATCTCACGCATCTTCGAAGCGCATGGCGTGCCGGTTGTGAATCCGTCTGTTGTGGCGGAGCGATGTGGAGACAAGTACATCACAAGTCAGATTCTGGCAAAGAACGGAATCCCGACTCCCAGTGTGCTAATGGCTTTTGACGAGCAGTCCGCTCTACGGGCGATCGAAGCGATGGGGTATCCGTGCGTGCTGAAACCGGTCGTCGGATCATGGGGACGGCTGCTGGCGAAAGTCGAGAATCGCCATATGGCTGAGTCACTGATCGAGCACAAAGCCACACTTGGAGTCAATCATCAGGTGTTCTATATTCAGGAATACATCAATAAGCCAGGACGTGATATCCGTGCGTTCGTCGTCGGTGATGAGGCGATTTGCGCCATCTATCGTACATCCGAGAATTGGATCACAAACACGGCACGCGGCGGTGTGGCGACGGATTGTCCCGTCACTGACGAGATTGCCGAGTTATGTCAACATGCGGCGCAGGCAGTTGGTGGAGGATTGCTCGCTCTCGATTTATTTGAAACTGAAAATGGCCTGACCATCAATGAGATTAATCACACTATGGAGTTTCGGAACAGTATTGTCACCACGGGCGTGAACATTCCGCAGAAGATGATTGAGTATGTTTTGACACAAGTCCCCGTTAAGATGTAAGACAACTTTACAAAATCGCCTTTGACTAGACAAGTTTGTAGAGGTAAAATCGCGTTAACTTCCAAAGATATGTACATCTATAAATTTCTCATCCACACAAAAAATGACCCACGAATAAAAAATTATTTAAACGCTGTGCAGGTGTTGGGCTTCCAGCACCTGCACAGCGTTATCGTGCAGGACCTCTTCTTCATTGAGGGCCAACTGTCACAGGAGACGTGTCGACAGTTGGCTCTCAAACTTTTAACGGACCCTGTGACTCAAACTGCTGAGTGGATAGAGTTACCTTCGTCTCAATCTTCGTCCGAAACTGACTCAGTGATTCTGGAAGTGGCTCTCCGCCCCGGCGTCACTGATCCCATCGCCGAGCAAATTGTGCGTGCTTCCCATGAACTTGGCTTTGTCGGAGTCCATCGTGCAGCGACAGGTCAACGGTTTATCTTGTGCTTTGATGAAACTGCTGAGGCTGTCTCGATTGCACAATCGATTGCCAAAAGCTTGCTTGCCAACCATGTCATCCAACATTGGACGATTGGAGAAATTACCCCATCCTTTCCACGGGAAGCCGAATCCAGTGGCGCTGTAGAGACTGTTGCTGTTCGTGATCTATCTGATGCACAATTATTAGCTCTTTCCAAAGACCGCCGCGCCGCCCTGGATTTGGCGGAGATGCAAGCCATCCAAAATTATTTCACCAAAGAGGGGCGTGACCCAACCGACGTTGAATTCGAAACCGTTGCCCAAACCTGGAGCGAGCATTGTGTCCATAAGACGTTCAAAGCGAAAATACAGGTACAGCGGAAAACATGTAATCGGGTAGACACGTATTCAATCGACTCCCTCATCAAAACTTATTTGAAATCCGCAACCGACAAAATCAATGCTCCTTGGGTCATTTCTGCTTTCATAGATAACGCTGGCATCATTGACTTTGACGACGAATTCGAAATCTCTTTCAAAGCCGAGACACATAATCACCCATCGGCAGTGGAGCCCTTCGGTGGAGCAAACACCGGCGTTGGCGGAGTCATTCGAGATATTCTCGGCGTTTCTGCGAAACCGATTGCCAATACCGATATTCTTTGTTTTGGTCCACAAAATCTAAATCCCAATTCGCTGCCAGAGGGAGTTTTACATCCACGCCGCATTCAATCAGGTGTAGTGGCTGGCGTGCAGGATTATGGCAACAAGATCGGCATTCCAACGGTGAACGGTGCGATTTTGTATGATGAAGGCTATACAGCCAACCCACTCGTGTTTTGTGGATGTGTCGGCATTGCACCCAAAGGCAAGCATCGCAAGAATCCACAAATTGGAGACCGAGTGATTGTATTAGGCGGCAGAACAGGGCGTGATGGTCTGCGCGGCGCAACCTTCTCCTCCATGACCATGGACGCCCAAACGGGCGAAGTCTCTGGCGCATCAGTTCAAATTGGTGACCCCGTCACGGAAAAAGGACTGATCGATGTCATCGTCCGTGCTCGTGACTTGGGACTCTACAACGACATCACCGACTGTGGCGCAGGCGGCTTGTCCTCCGCAGTAGGGGAGATGGCTTCCAAACTCGGCTGTGACGTGGAACTGACTCGAGTCCGCCTGAAATATCCCGGTCTCGCTCCATGGGAAATCTGGCTCTCCGAAGCACAGGAGCGGATGGT
>Ga0114129_10006055_pt1 | contig 17151 bp, 19 predicted proteins | sample RhiMetdeltSRZDD1_FD_80071 | JGI IMG/M metagenome (GOLD analysis project Ga0114129, IMG submission 80071) | Populus rhizosphere microbial communities from Tennessee, USA - Rhizosphere MetaG P. deltoides SRZDD1 (version 2) (version 2) | ecosystem: Host-associated > Plants > Roots > Rhizosphere >... | reverse complement strand
TTCAAGGAGATGAAGCAAAAGATATTTTTGCTCTTTTTGGCGATGATGTTTCTACAATAGTCTTTATCCAAAATGACATTGAATACACCGTGTCAGTTGATATTGTTTTGCCGCACAAGCAACTTATGCTACCTTAAAACCAGCCAACACAGCGTGCACCCGACTGGTGGGAGTCGGCGCGTTTTCAGGCAGGTTGCACGGCTTAGAGTTGATTCCGATAAAATAGCGTTATCGCGTCCCACCCACCAGCGGGTAACGCTCGCCGTTAGGTGCTTGTCTTGAAAAACAATATTGGGAGAAATCAATTGGCTATCGTTGAAATTAACTCAGAAGTAAATGGGCATCGTTTATTCGGATTGCTTTCAGGTGAAGGTGAAACGACTGTAATCCTTGATGCTGGATTAGGTGGAACTTCTGAAGATTGGGCGAAAGTACAGCCAGAAGTAGCAAACTTTTCAAAAGTCTTCAGTTATAGCCGAGCAGGTCTTGGAAAAAGTGAAAAGGCTTTAATTCCAAGAACTTGCAAAGACATCATAGAAGACCTCAGAAGTTTCTTGTCGTCAGTAAATCTCAACCGGCCATATGTTTTGGTCGCACATTCATGGAGCGGAATCAACGCCCGCTGGTTTGCAAATCAATATCCTGATGAAATTGCAGGAATGGTTCTGGTTGACGCTGTTCATGAAGATAAATACGAGCAATTTGAAAAAGTTCTTTCGGAAGAAAAAGCAAGTCGTATGTGGCTATTTGTCAAAGACCCTTCCAAAAACGATGAGAACATTGACCGAATCGCAAGTATTGAGCAAGTTCGCAGTAAGCAAGATACTTTTGATTTTCCATTGATTGTCTTGACACGAGCCACAGACTCCGATGAATTGAGTAAAATCGAAACAGATTTACAGGCTGAATTTTTGAAGTTGTCCGCAAAAAGCAGGCAATATTTTTCAAAACATAAAGACCACTTCATTCAGAACTCAGAACCTGAACTTGTGATAGATTCTATACGTCAGGTTGTAGAATCTGTGAAAGCAAATGTCACTTAAAATTCAACCGCACCTAACAAAGCGTGCACCTGACGTGTGGGATTCTGCGGCATTTTCTGGCATTTTTCTGGCTTCGAGTTTTTCCTGCTCCCAAACAGAATCCACGCCCGCCCACACGCAGGTAACGCACACCGTTAGCCCGCTCTTGCCAAATTTTGAAAATCGTACAAACTATGGAAAATAATTCAACAGGATATGTTTCAGTCATTGGCATCAATCTAATTGAGCCAATACTAGCATTGGTCGAGAAATTAGAGGCTAAGCAGGTTGTTGAACCAAACGAGGTTCAAACGTCACAGCCTGAAAACGGATTCTCTTGTGGGATAGTCGTGCTGAGTGTTTTACTATTAGAATCTGCTATCAATCGGACTAAATATATCCGGGGCGATAAAGGGAAAAGTGATCTAAAGAAGTACTTCTTCATGCTTTCTAATGACGAGATGCTTTCAACTTTAATAGATGAGATTATTGCGGTCCGCGATGCAATCGTTCACAACCATCTTTGGGAAGCAAGTGTTTTCTGGGATGAAGGATTGTCACTGAAATTCAGTGAGCCACCAAAGTCAGTAGAAGGCTATGGAAATGAGAGACGAAAAAGAGTGATGGATGAGAGCACGAGACTTTCTCATCAATTAGGTCTTAACCTTTTTCCACCAAGAATCTGGAGGCGCGACGCGTACATAGTACTTGAAGTGGTATATAACGCAGTAGCAAATTTGGAAGGCATTGATCACAATTATTTCTCAATTGTTCATCGTCCCGTCATGTTTTCTGGAGAAATGCAAACTATGGGTCAGATTCTCCAAACATTGCCTTATTCCATTGAAGCGGGCTAACACAGCGTGCACTGGACGGCGGGGATTCTGCGGCGTTTTCAAGCATTTTTCTGAGCTCAAGCCAGTTCCGTCAGAGCGGTGTTGTCTCGTCCCGTCCACCAGCGGGTAACGCCAACCGTTGGGCAGCAGGTTGAGGAGGTTGAAATGAAAACTAAGGTTCAGCATAATGACGAATTATCGAGCGTCTTCTTGGAATTGGGATGTCAATATTACGTAGTTGCGCGGTATTGTGCTTCCGTCTTCTTCATGCCTATATGTGCTACGATGTTTCATCATGCAATAGAGATGCTCATTAAAGGCTATCTTGTCCGAAGCCATCCATCTCCTGACCTTAAGAAGGCTGGTCATGATCTTGAAAAATTATGGTCTATGTTCAAATCTGTGACAGGCGATAAAAGTCTCTCTCGCTTTGACAAATCTATAAGTGATCTTGATCGAGTCGAACTTCTCAGATACCCTGATGCGATGGTTGACAAAGGCTTCGTACTCAATGTTAGACTGGGTGTTCCAGCGCCTGCACGACTTCCTGGTTTAGACAGTCAACCTCAATATTTCGTGAATGTTTCCGACCTTGATGATATTGCTCTCTCAATTTTCGATACCTGCAAAGTAAATCCAAAGGCTGGCTTCAAAAACACTCCTGACGAACTTATGGCGGCACTACCGCCGAATTTCAAATCGTGGGAGTGAGTTGCAACCCTCTGCAGCCCGACCTATCCCTTCCCCGGTAGAGAATAACGCGAACCGTTAGGCGCTACATTCAAAATACTTTTTATGCACATAACAATTCTTGCCCTGGGCTCACGCGGTGACGTTCAGCCCTATGCCGCACTTGGCAATGGGCTAAAATCTGCTGGACATCAAGTTCGTTTTATTACCTTTGAGAGCTTTACTTCTCTTGTTGCCGAAAATAATCTGGATTTTCACCCTATCCAAGGAAACGCACAAGCATTAGTCGCCAACGGAGGGGCGAATGTACTTGGGCTGATGCGATCTTTTGGTTCTCTTGCAGAAGGTTATGCTCGCGATTTGTCTGCGCCGCAGTTGGGCGAAACAGACCTTATCATTAATCAATTACCAGCGGGGTTATATGGTTTTGACCTGGCAGAAAAATATGGTGTGCTTATGGCACAAGCGGCTGTAATTCCATTGGCCCGAACCGAGGTGTTTCCACTGATGGGATTTCCCAAACTTCCCTTGCCAGGCTACAACAAGGCAACTTACTATTTGGGCGAACAAATGGCATGGCAAATGTTTCGTCCGGTAATTAATCGTTGGCGTAAACAGACTCTTAATCTGCCTCCACTAGGGGTAACAGGCTACTTTGGACAATTAGGAACACACCAAGTTCCAATCGTGAATGGGTTTAGTCAGCACGTGGTACCGCGCCCAGCTGATTGGAGCGAGCATATCCATATCACGGGCTATTGGTTTCCAGAAGATAAGAACTGGGAACCACCAAATGATTTATTAGCCTTTATTGAAGCAGGCAGCCCACCTGTGTTCATTGGCTTTGGAAGTATTCCACTAAAAGACCCGCAACGAACCACCAATATCATTTTTGAAGCCCTTAAACAGAGCGGTCAACGCGGCATTTTACATATAGGCTGGGGCGGTCTTGGAAATCAATCCTTACCCGATACTATTTTCAAGATTAATTATGCCCCATACGACTGGTTGTTTCCACGAATGGCGATGGTGATTCATCATGGCGGTTCTGGCACCACTGCCTTTGGTCTACGCTCTGGCGTACCATCCTGTGTCGTGTCGTTTGTGTTTGATCAGCACTATTGGGGAGAACGGATTGCCCAGTTAGGAGTAGGTCCAAAACCCATTCGATATAAGGAATTGACCCCCGAGCGTCTACGGGAAGCCATTCGCTTTGGTGTGGGTAACTCTCAAATACGAGAAAAAGCTGTTGAGCTTGGGCAAAAGATTCAAACAGAAAATGGAATTGAAAATGCACTGAACATATTTGAAAAAATGTCCTACATTGGGAAGCAGCATGAACGCGCTAGCTAGAGATAATTGTTATTAACCCGCCAACCATTAACGAAAGTCGTTGGGCGGCTAACTTACACACAACGAAGACTTAGAGGCAAACATGAAAATGAATCACTCCATTCCATCTACAATGCACGCCGTTCAATTGGATGAGCCAAACGGCAAACTAACGTTGCGCGAAGTTCCTGTGCCTCGTCCGCAAGCAGGACAGGTTCTCATTCGTATGGCAGCCGCGCCAATCAACCCCTCGGATCTCGGAGCGCTGTCGGGCTTGAGTTATAGCGGCAGACGTCAATTTCCTTTCACTCCAGGGTTGGAAGGCAGTGGAACCGTCATTGAAGCAGGGGCAGCGTTCATGCCGCGCCTGTTGAATGGTCGGCGCGTCGCATGCTCCGCGCTGTTGACGGGCGATGGAACGTGGGCGGAATATATGGTCACCTCTGCCCAGTCGTGCATTCCGCTAAACAAGAATGTGAGTTTGGAACAAGGCACAACGCTTTTGGTCAATCCATTGAGCGCCCTTGCTATCTTCGACATTGCGCAACGCGGCAAACATCGTGCCATTGTCAGCACCGCTGCAGCAAGCGCGTTGGGGGGAATGATTTTGCGGTTGGGGAAACGACGGGACATTCCCATCATTCATGTTGTGAGGCGTCAGGCGCAGGTGGATTGGGTTCGCGGGCTCGGCGGCGAATATATCTTGAACAGCAGTGATCCGGATTTTATCGACCAATTGAGGACGATGGCACACAAATTACAAGCAACCCTGTTGCTTGATGCAATTAGCGGCAGTATGACACAGCAACTCGCCGATGCCGCACCGTTCGGTAGCACCATTCTGGTGTATTCGCGGTTGTCAGATGAAGCCTGCATCATTGATGCGCGCACTGCGCTGGTCAAGGATTTGCATTTCGATGGCTGGTTCCTTCCAAATTGGCTTGGCAAAAAGAATCTCCTCCAGGTGCTGCAACTCTCCGGACAAGCACAATCCCTTTTGGGGACCGATCTGCAATCTCCGATTCACAAGCGCTTTCCACTGGCGGCAGCGCAAAAGGGACTTGAAACGTACGTAAACAATATGGGGGCAGGGAAAATATTGTTAGTGGCAAATCCGCAGGAGGTCACGCTCGATGGTCAGGCTCGCAGATGACATCGGGCGCCGAGCAACTCTATTCGAGAGAAGCAGGGAGTGGAACACCGCTCTTACTCATTCATGGGCTCCTGGTGAGTGGCGATATGTTTGCATCTGTCTTCGACACGTTCGCAAAGTCCTATCGTGTCCTGGTACTCGATTTGCGTGGTCATGGCCAGAGCAAACACCTTGCGCCTCCTTACACCGTCGAGCAGCACGCCCATGATCTGGCAATGTTGCTGAAGTCTCTATCAATTTCATCTGCCATTGTTTTGGGTTACTCACAGGGCGGAGCGGTGGCTCAACAACTTGCGATTGACTATCCCCATCTGGTTAGCCGCCTGATTCTCGCCTGTACTTATGCTTACAATCAAATAACATTGCAGGAGAAACTGGAAGCTAAGATAACTCCCTGGTTGATAAGGCTGCTCAGCGTTACCCAGTTTGCGCGTTTGACGACGCGTATGATGGGACACTTAACGCCTGATCAAGCAAAGTTGCTGGAGACGATGATTGTGTCAAACGAAAAGCTCCGCATGCTTGAAGCGACCAAAGCTATGCTCAGCTTCGACAGTCGCACCCGTCTTGGCGATATCCGCTGTCCCACCCTGGTAATTGCTGGAGCGAACGATACAGCCGTGCCGCTACATCATGCGCACATGCTTGCGCAAGCTATATCTGGAGCAAAGCTACACGTTGTTCCAAATGCAGGACACGAGATGATTTTTATGCATGGGACGGAACTTGTTGACGCTGTAGAGGGGTTTCTGCGCGAGTTGTAAGAGGAAAGTGCTCTGCCCAACACGGCGAGCACCTCACCTCCAGACAAACGCCGGGGTAGGCGACGGTCGCCGTGGACTGCTCTCTTGCCCAATCGCCGCGTCAAAAAGGAGTACACTACGCTCAACCAGTTCCGTCAAAGTAGCCTCTCGTCACACCTGATGGTCGACGACCGTAGGGAGTGTCGAGACACACCAGCGGGTAACACCATTCACTACAGGGAACGACTTCCCACATTGTGAGGCCCCTAGCTTATTGTGTAATACATCCAAAGAATCGAGTGATATCCAAAACATGCTGATTAATTCCACTGGTATCATTATTGAAGAATGGGATTCCCAGCACCCCCGCTGGTCAGAATTACTGTTGCTTGTTACCGAACTCAACCAAAGGGATTGGTTCACCTTCACTGGTGAGTGGCACTTCAGTTCTCACGTTTTGGTCGCACGGCGCGGCTCAGAGATTGTGGGCTTTCTGCGTTTCGTGCTCCAGGATATTGGACCGGATACGGATTGTCCGCCTGTTGAATGGAAGGGCGAAACACTCCAAGAAGCCAAAGTCCTTGCCTTCGGAGTTCTCCCCGCTCAGCGGCGGCAAGGCGTCGGACGAAACCTCCAGGAGGCTCTTCGGCAGCAGTCGCAGGAACTGGGTTGTTACCAAATCCGGTCGCACAGTAGTGGCGACAACCCGGCGAATCACCAGCTCAAGCTGTCGTTGGGATATGGGGTTCATCCAATTATTCGGGGAGATGATCGGCGTGGGGTTTACTTCGTTTTGCCCTTACGGCGTTTGGAGTAATGATGCATTGCTCAAATTGGCTCGATCTTATCCCGTTCATCAACCGTACCCCTTAAAAGGGACAATGTCGCAAGCCGTAAGGCGGTGCGTCTGAGGTGATGACATTTGGAGAATAGTATGATCGATGATGTTAGTGATATCGTTGAGTTGTATAGTAGTAACCCTCAGGAAGAACACAACCGTTTAGAACGGCGTCAACTTGAGTATGACCTTACCTGGCGCTATTTGAATCAATATCTGCCATCTCAAGGGACTATTCTGGAAGTTGGAGCTGCAACGGGGCGCTATACCCTGGAATTAGCGAAACGGGGTTATACGCTCACTGCTGTTGACTTGTCAGCGGCACTGCTTGAGACATGTAGGAAAAACCTGATGGACGAAGGGCTGGAACGACAGGTGCGACTTGTTGTGGCTGATGCACGCAACCTCATTGAAGTGACAGAGAAACGATTTGACGCTATTCTCCTCATGGGGCCGCTTTATCATCTGATAGAGAAAGCTGATCGGAAGCTGGCACTGAAAGAAGCGTTTGACCGGTTGCGAGCAGGAGGCGTCATCTTTTCATCGTTCATTAGTCGCTTTGGCGTACTAGCTGATTTAATAAAAGACAAACCGGGCTGGATTGAAGATCAACCCAAAGTATGGTCATTGATAGAGAAGGGCAAAAGACCGGATGGTTATCCACGAGGCGGGTTTCGAGGATATTTTGCACAAGCTTCCGAGATTGCACCATTGCATAAAGCAGTGGGATTTGAGACCTTAGTCGTGGCGGGGGTTGAACCTGTCATCGCAGCTGACGATGACAGCTACAACAAACTTCAGGGAAAACAACGTCACCTATGGCTTGATTTGCTGTATGAGCTAAGTGTAGAGAAGTCCATCATCGGAGTATCAAGACATCTTTTGTATATCGGCAAGAAAAAGTGATGAGCGAGCACCAAACCTGATTATTTCGATGGCAAGTCTCATATCGATTTTGAGGGAAGGATATTTCTAATTGTATTTTTATTGAGGGGTTCTATAATTCTTCCTGTAAAGATTGCTCTATATATTTATAGTTGAAACTATTACTATTAGGATTGCAGAAACGAGTATGTACACCATGACAAATGTGAACAACGCAACAGAACAGATTCGAAAAGACTGGGATAGTCAGGCCAACAGCTGGTATGAGCAGCGGGAGTCCTTGCTTGCTGCCTCACGACCTATCCATGAATGGCTGGTCGAGCATATTGAGCCTAGGGAAGGCCAGCGGGTGTTGGAGATTGCTGCTGGTCCAGGTGACACCGGGTTCCTGGTGGCGCGACGTCTCGGTAGTGGGCGCCTGGTGTCGACCGACATTGCCCAGGCCATGGTCGAGGCGGCCCGCAAACGAGGCGCAGAACTCGGGATCGAGAACGCTGATTATCGTGTACTCGATGCGCAGGCGATGGATCTCGATGACGAGTCGTTTGATGGCGTGATTTGTCGTTGGGGGTTCATGCTGATGCCCGATCCAGCCGCTGCTTTGCGCGAGTGCTGGCGTGTCCTCAAGCCGGGCGGACGGCTTGCCTTCGCTGTATTTACCGGGCCCGAAGAGAATCCGTTTGCGTCCATCCCCGCGCGAATCCTGACCGAGGCCGGACACCTCCCGCCTGTACCTTCAGAGTGGCGACCGGGCATTCTCGCCCTTGCGGATCGCACCCGCCTTCAAGCCCTGAGTGATGGCGCAGGTTTTACGTCAACGGATATCGAGAGTGTAGACATGGCCTGGACATTCCGCAATGCAGATGATTACTGGACTTTCCTTGTGGAACTTACCGCGCTGGGTCCGCTAGTCCGCTCGCTTCCAGGCGCGGCGAGCGCGACTGTACGCAAGGCGATCGAAGACCGCCTCCTATCCTTTACGCGCGCCGATGGTATCGTGCTCCCATCACGGTGCTGGTGCGGGCTCGCGGTTCGCTGAATATAAGCGACACTCTTACAGTCAAGCATTTGCCACGCCCGCCGCGGCCCACAGGGTGCAAGTGCCGCAATCCTGTAGGGGACGATGCCGCACACCACTGAGCCGCTCTGATAGTCTCCAAATAAATTTATTCCCGGCTTGACAATTAGAATATATGTTCTACAATAAGAACCTGTTATTTATTTCAGCAGTTAAGAACGACGACAATATGGAAGAACGTCAAGGAGGAGCAGCATCATGCGCAAACTGATTGTCAGCAACTTTCTCACATTGGATGGCTTATACGAAGGGAAGGACAAAAGTATCAACTCACTATATGACTATTACCACGAAGATTACCACGGTGACGATAGCTTTGATTTCTATAATGCTGAACGGTTGCGTGCGGCCGATTCCCTGTTATTGAGTCGCAATTCATTTTTAGGGAACAAGGAGTATTGGACGGGTGTACCGAATAACCCCAATGCCACCGATATCAGACGTGAAATCGCGGGGCTCTTCAAGTCTATTGAGAAAATCGTTATTTCGGATAATCTGTCCACCACAGAGTTAGCGCCCTGGGAGAATACGCGCATCATCAAGAGGGCGGATGCTTACAAGGACATTGCCGCGCTCAAACAGCAACCCGGCAGAGACATCCTTGTGCTCTTGAGCCGTTTGCTCTGGAATGACCTGCTGGTCCATGATCTAGTGGATGAATTGCACCTGACGTTTTTCCCATTGATCGGAGGCGAGGGTACACCGATATTCGAAGGTCGCCCGCCAGTGTCACTCAAGCTGATCGAAACACGAACTTGGCAAGGCTCAGGCAATGTTCTCACCCGTTGGGGAGTTAGCCGGGCGAAGTCGTAAACCGAACTGTCATTACTACGGTTCACGCGTGAGAATGTAAATGGGTTGGCAGCTACTACTTACTGAAAGGAGCAAAGCATGGAACTCGGCGCATTTTCAATTAGTTTGGCTGTGAAGGATATCAAAGCTTCGAAGGCTTTTTACGAGAAGCTCGGTTTCAAAGTTTTCATGGGAGATATTTCGCAGAACTGGCTGATCCTGAGGAACAGAGAACATGTGATCGGTCTTTTTCAAGGAATGTTCGAGAGGAATATGTTAACCTTCAACCCGGGCTAGGACAGTCATGCCCAGAAGTTGGATGCTTTCACAGATGTGCGCGAACTACAGAACCAGTTGAAAGCCCAGGGTGTGGAGTTAATGAGTGAGGCAGACGAGGCTGCGGCAGGCCCTGCAAATTTTATGGTGATGGACCCCGACGACAACCCAATCCTCGTTGATCAGCATGTCTGATCTGTCGGGACAGCTGCCCGAAGTTATACACCATCCGTCAGGAGTCAGAAAAGAGCCAAAGTGTCAACACGTCAACACGCGCAATTTTCAGTGACCTGGAATCAGATTGCCGCCTTTCGGCTCGCGCGGCATCATCTCTCGGAGCGCGCCTCGACCAAGGCACTCCTATCGGTCGTACATGACATGGGCGGGGCTCAGGCGCAGCTCCCCTCAGCAGCACAGATCTCGCTCTGGTCGAGAGTTAGCGATCTACAGATCACACATGTTGAGAAGGCCCTCAGGGAACGGACCCTGGTCAAGGCTTCATGCATGCGCCGTACGCTGTTCTTCGTACCTTCCAAGCATCTGGCAGTCTTCGTTCGGGGTGCCGCCCGGCGCGCGGAAAAAGAGATCCGCTGGGCGCGTGGGAAGGGCGTGCCTGACCGCGTCATAGACGCGGCAATCGACGCGGCTCTCAGCGTGTTGGACCAGCCACTCACGCGTCCGGAGATCGCCGAACGCGTGAGCCGAGCTTTGGGCGTGCAGATGCAGGCCGTCCATGGAGGAGGCTGGGGGAGGCGAACAAAAGTTGCTGCCGTCCCAGTCGGTGAATTAACGTACCCGGTTGTAGATCTCCTTCATCTCGCTGGCTCACGCGGGGTTGTCTGCTACGGCCCTAATCGCGGCAACGAGCCGACGTTCGTTCGGGCCGACGCATGGATTCCTAAATGGCGCGACGTACCGAGAGAACAAGCAGAAGGACTCCTCTTACGCACGTATCTGAGGGCTTTTGGTCCAGCGACAGCCACAGACTTTGCAATGTGGAGCGGCATAACGCTCACAGACGCTCGTGAGATCTGGGCGCGCGAGCAAGCCGACTTCGCGCCGGTCAATGTGGAGGGCTGGGAGGCGACAGTCCTTCGGAAGGATCTTGACGAACTGGCGCATGCCGAGTTCGAACGCCCGCTTATCCGCCTTTTGCCATACTTCGATTCTTATCTCCTCGGCCATAAGGAGAGGGAGCACCTCATGGCCATGGAGCACCGACTGAAAGTCTACCGCCCACAGGGATGGATCGTCCCTGTCGTTCTCGTGGATGGCCGCGCCACCGCTGTCTGGGAACATGCTCGAGAGCGGAATCACCTCCGCGTGAAGGTGACAAAGTTTGGGTCAATCTCGAGACGGATCGCTGCCGGCATAGGTGAAGAAGCGCGAGACCTCGGCCGATTCCTCGGAATCCAAAATGTGGACCTCCAAATTGTCTAAGATCAGGAAAGGAAGCCTTTGTGATGATCCAACCGCAGGGACTGTATCTATCCGTGATGCTGGCGGTCGCTGATACGCCGACCGCCGTCGAATGGTATAAGCGTGCGCTCGGCGCTACGGAATTGTGGAGCCTGGGGTCTGTAGCCGGCCTGGAGATTGCTGGTGCACCGTTTTTCCTTGGGGAGCCTGCGGACAACGGCTGGGAAAGTCCTTCCAGGCTTGGAATCACATCTACGCGAGTCGAAGTATTCTGCGACGACCCGGACGCACTGATTGCACGCGCCCTGGAAGCAGGCGCAGTGGGCAGCCTTGACGATATTAAGGATCATCGGGCACCGTGGGGAATCCATCGGCAGGGTCATTTCACCGATCCGTTCGGGCACATCTGGCTCGTGGGCGACAGGTCGCCGCTGAGTCGATTCCCTCAGTAGGGTCAGTCGAGCCCATCATTCAGATACACTGGTCGCCCAATGGTTGGGCACAAAGAAACGATAAATGAAACCAGAAGAAACAGGTGCGCATTACGACCGAATTGCTCTGTGGTGGCAGAAGCAACATTTGCATTCAACCTACGGCGTAGCGCAGCTAGAGCAGGCCATCAAATTCACAGAAAACAAATCCGCTGCGCTTGACATCGGCTGTGGTAGCAGCGGTCGCTTCATCGATCTATTCATCAAAAATGGTTTTACTCCAACAGGTGTTGATATTTCAGTTGAGATGATCTCTCTTGCAAGGCAACGGCATCTCGATGTAGCTTTTTACGCAGAAGATATCTGCACCTGGCAATTTCCGCAAAAATATGATCTTATTTCCGCATGGGATAGCACATTTCATCTCCCCATTGCAGAACAAAAACCTGTTCTAAAGAAAATGTGTGATGGCCTAAACTCCAAAGGTGTGCTTTTGTTCACCTGCGGCGGAACTATTGGCCCCGAAGAAATCTCTGGCGGATTTCAAGGTGAAGCCTTTGACTATAGTACACTCGGTGTTGATGAATTTTTGCGGCTTCTCATTGAATTTCGCTGTACATGCAAACACGTCGAATATGATCAATTTCCGGAAAATCACGTTTATATTATTGCGCAGAGAGCCAAATAAGTCTCTTCCGTAAACGCGCCCAACAACGTAAAGAGATACGTGAACATGAACCTTTCGACACCAGAGTGGGTCTAAAAAGATAATCCTATTTGTACTTTGAAAAGGAGCATGTAAAATGAAAACAATACGATCCTTTCTGTTTGCAATCCTGCTTGGATCATTACTTTCAGGTTGTGAAACTGCCTCTCAGCCGACCGCCACTCCCTTGGGAGAATCCATGAAAGGCTACGAACTCTACAGTTGGCAGGATGGCAGTCAATGGAAATTCTCACTGCTGGTAGGGACAAACCGCGAAAAGACTCTGGATGAAATCAAATCTGCTGATATTGTCATGTCCGGCGTGGATGAGTTAAAGTCTGCTCTCGAAAAAGTCCCAGCTGGACAATACATTACATGGTCATCAAAAGAAACGCTGTCTCTGCCGCCGGATGACGTCCTTAAGCAGATTGAGCAAACCTGCAGAGATGAAGGATTGATGTTGAATATCGCCTCGTGATCACACAACAATACAGAAATTGGGACAAAGCAGCACTTTCCGTATCCAGCCCAGGTATTATTTCAATCTGTAAAGTACAGGCTTAGGAGCCGCAAACTTCATCATTAAGAATTGTGTAACCAAAAATGTATTTATGACCAAATCCATCAGGCTCAACTTTGCACGAACAGAAGAATTGAATGCAGTTACACGGGCAGCCATCATTGAATTGTGTATCGCAGCCCATCAGGAGGAGGACTTTAAAAATCTTTTCTCCTACATTCCGTCCGGTGGACGGCATTTTCTGGCATATCGAGGAAACGAATTAGCCAGTCATGCCGTGGTGACGACGCGTTGGCTCCAGCCTGAGAACCAGCCCATATTGAAAACTGCCTATGTGGATGCGGTGGCCACATTACCGGCCTATCAAGGGCAGGGTTATGGGCGTGCGGTTATGCAGCATCTGGCAAACAACATTGCAGACCATGCAATTGCTTGTTTGGAGACCGAGCTTCCCGCTTTCTATGAGCGTTTGGGCTGGGAACTCTGGCGAGGTGCTTTAGCCGGACGAAACGATCAAGGCCTGATTCCAACGCCAGAGCAAACAGGAATCATGATTTTACGTCTCGCAGGGACGCCAGCGCTAAATCTCGATGGGCTACTGACGATTGAATGCGAGGGTGGACGAATTTGGTAAACCGGGCATCTCAAATAAGAGAATTTGTCAGCAAAAGTTAAAGGTAATTGAGAAAAGGCAAATCATGCATTTTCCTGCGTTAGAAGTGAGGATTGAGACCCTTCCACTCTAACAAACCAACTAAACCCGACTCCCAACACCATGCCGCCCATAATGGCAGCGATCATCGTGCAGATGGCCGTAACTTTGGGCATGGCGGCGTTGCCCATCCCGACACGGATACCTAATTGGTCAAGAATGATGAATATCAGGATAGATGCTAATACAGATACAAGACTGGTCGTCAGGGGGAGCATCAAAACGGCTTTCCAGTTTTGCAGTATCAAGCCATGCGTCAAGCCAGTGCAAAATGTAACGCTTAAGACAAGTCCGCTCAGGTGTATCGCCAAACTCACGTGGATCGGGACATCGGAAAAATCAAAGTTAATCCAGGTATAAATGATCCAAAACAGCCGCCGGCCGAGGTAGACACCGAGCATACTTGCTGCCACAAGATACCACCAAGTGCGATAACCACTGATTCTGCTGAGAATGATCCCCCACCCAAACGCGCCAATCAATACTCCTATGATCTCCAGTATTCCATTGTTCTGTAGAACAGTCAGAAACTTTTCAAGAGCCGGAAGTGGCTTGAGGCGCTGAAGAATAATCAGCCAGAACATCAATCCTGCTGGCAACCCCAGACAGATAGTTGCTGCAAGCGCGCTTTGCCAGGCGATGCGAAATTAATTCAAGGGCTTTTGAACAGCGGAAGTTGACATAATGCTATTAGACAGATAACTGACGTTTTTCTCCTGCAGCAAACCGACTACCGCTTGTCTCATTGAATAACTGAACATTTCAAATATGCTTGCAGGCTGAAATTTGAATCTTATGTTTGGCTAATTATGCGATACTTTGTAAATTGGATCCCCAACACCATGCCACCTGCCAGAGCAGAAGTTATTAAATCCACCGCTGTTACTCTGACCATGGCAAGGTTACCAGTCCCTACACGGATACCAAAACGATCAAACACAAAGATCGTAAGCAGCAAAACCAGCACGGAGAGGAAGCTGGTGGTCAATCCAATTGTGAGGGCGGCTTTTATACTTCTCAAAAGGAGCCCATAGGCCAGTCCGACAAAGAGAGTCACGCTGCCGATCAATCCAACCATGGAAGCTGCATAATTTAGATGGATGGGCAGATTGGGCTGATATTCATACAGAATCCCATCAACGTTCGCCAACGGCGAAAACCAGGCCGCCAGGATGCCCAGCGCGCTGGCGAATGCAAGCCACCACCAGGGACGGTAGCCGCTGATGCGCCCGAGCAGATAACTCCACATTATGGAACTAATAACCACAATGTAGATACTGTAAAGTCCATGTGTATTAAGAAAGTCAATCAGTGGTTTGACGACAGTGAGATTACCTACCCGGTTCGCGAGAATCAGCCAAAGTAATAACCCGGCCGGCAGCCCGAGGCAGAGCCCCGCCGCGAGGGCGCTTTGCCAGGCGACTTGAACATAGTTCAAAGGCCTTGGTTGCTGAAGAGTAGACATGAGCTATTTATATTACACCCTGTAGGCCCGCTGCGTTCCAATCCTGATCAGAAATCGTGCCTGATTGGCTCATGACAATTGTCACCTCCTATGGTAAACCTTGCTTTGCACAAAACGTCTCAGAGGAATAACCAAGCTTTAGCAATAAGAGAGGATATCTCATGGACAATACTCAACCCTACGAAACACTTGATCCCGAAAACTGGGACGAAATGCGGGCACTCGCGCACCGCATGGTGGATGATGCCATCAGTTATTTGGAAACAGTGCACGAACGTCCCGTTTGGCAGCCCATCCCGGAAAGTGTAGCAGCCAGGTTTCATGAGCAGGCACCCCATGAACCCGCTGGCGCGGATGCGGTGTATCAGGAATTTTTGGAAACCATCTTCCCCTATCCCATGGGAACCACTCACCCACGCTTCTGGGGCTGGTATATGGGCGCCGGTACGGTCTTCGGCGCGCTGGCTGATCTCATGTCATCCACGCAGAATTCGAATCTGGGAGGCGGAAATCATGCCGCGAATTTGGTTGAGGAACAAGTCGTCAATTGGCTGAAGGACATCATCGCGTTCCCACGCGACTCGAGCGGGTTACTCGTCAGCGGTGGTTCGATGGCGAACTTTGTTGGCCTCTCAGTTGCCCGGAGCGCAAAAGCAGGCTTCAATGTGCGCGAGAACGGGATGCACGCGGCTCCTCAAGAGTTGACCGTTTATGCCTCCACAGAAGTGCATAGCTGCAACCAGAAAGCCGTTGAATTGCTGGGAATTGGTAATAAGAATTTTCGGAAAATCCCTGTGAATGATGATTTCACTATTAACCTGGATGCATTAAAACAAGCCATCTCCAGTGACCGTGCCGCAGGTTACCTTCCCATCTGTGTGATCGGAAGCGCGGGTACTGTCAACACAGGCGCAATTGATGACCTGAATGCCTTAGCCGATCTATGCCAGGCCGAGGATCTCTGGTTCCATGTGGATGGAGCGATCGGAGCGGTGGCTGTGCTGGCAGAAAATGTGAAGCCTCAGCTGGTTGGGATCGAACGAGCCGATTCCATCGCGCTCGACCTCCACAAATGGATGCATATCCCCTTTGAAGCGGGTTGTGCCATCGTCCGCTCGGAAAAGGCTCATCGAAATACGTTCTCCCTCACGCCTGAGTATCTGGCACACGAAACGCGCGGACTGGCGGCGGGGCACCTCTGGTTCACCGAATACGGACTTCAATTGTCTCGTCAGTTCCGCGCACTCAAAGTGTGGATGTCCATCAAAGAACACGGACTCGACCGGTTCGGGCGAATGATCGCTCGTAACGTCGAACAGGCACATTATTTCGGTGAACTGGTGGAGAGCGATCCAGCCTTGGAACTGATGGCACCCATCGGCATGGATATCGTTTGCTTTCGTTTCAATCCGGGCAACATGGATGATGAAAAACTCAATGCCTTGAACAAAGAGATTCTGATGCAACTCCATGAACAGGGAATCGCGGCGCCATCCTATACAACTCTGGATGGTCAATATTGTTTGCGTATCGCCATTGCAAACCACCGCAGCCGGCAGGAGGATTTTGACCTTCTCGCCACGGAAGTGGTTCGGCTGGGTCGCGAGGTGGTCGCACAATACACCAAATAAATTAACCGGCTTTGTGGGTTGACCATATTGAAAGAAATTCCCGCGTGAATTTATTCTTGTCAGTTCTCTATACAGTTGGTTTGTATAGCGCATATCTGGCTGGGTGCCTCTATCTTAGAACACAATCCACGAATCAAACGGAGAGACGGATACCATATGCCACACTTCTGCTAACATTAGCAATCGCGATACCAACTACACTACAATTTTTCTTTCCCGTAGTCCTGCAAATGTTTGAGCGTAACTATGAGCGATTTTTGGCAGGAGAGTGGTGGCGTCTCATAACAGCGCTCTTTGTGCAGGATGGAGGTGTGAGCGGAAGTATCTTCAACCTCGTGAGCTTACTTCTCGTGGGTATTGTAGCAGAGAGGTTGTGGGGCGGCCAAAGATGGCTTATCATCTTCTTTATAGGCGGCATCCTTAGTCAATTGATTGGTTTCGCATGGCAACCCATCGGAGCAGGGAATTCGGTTGCGAATTTTAGCCTGGCTGCCAGTATTGCTGTATTGTGCCTGACGTTTAATACATCACAAGCTGTGCGGATTACAGCGATCCTTGCGCTTGGAGCAGGTGTGATTCTCCTGTTCCTGGAGGATATTCATGGACCTGCTATGATGATAGG
>Ga0114129_10006054_pt1 | contig 17152 bp, 17 predicted proteins | sample RhiMetdeltSRZDD1_FD_80071 | JGI IMG/M metagenome (GOLD analysis project Ga0114129, IMG submission 80071) | Populus rhizosphere microbial communities from Tennessee, USA - Rhizosphere MetaG P. deltoides SRZDD1 (version 2) (version 2) | ecosystem: Host-associated > Plants > Roots > Rhizosphere >... | reverse complement strand
TGGAAGCCGTAGACGAGTCGATCGAAGACGACATCCGCGATGTAGCCCGGGTCGTCGGCATTGACGCGAATCGACGACAGAATCTGGTCCTTCTGTCGCTCGATTTCCTCCGGTGCGAAGGCGGGATTCCGCGCGATATCCGCGACGAGGTCCATGCCCGTCTGGAACGAGTCCTTCATCACGATCGCGTTGACGAACGAGAGATCCGTCGCCGCACCGGTCCCGACGTCGCCGCCGATGAAGTCGATTTGATCGGCAATCTGCTGCGCGCTGCGCGTGGTCGTCCCCTGATCGAGCAGTGACGCCATCAGGTTCGCGACGCCGCCCTTGCCTTTCGGATCCTGCGAGGAACCGGCGCCGACCAGCAGACGGATGCTGACCGCCGGCTGCTCGTGGTGAAGCACCGCCACGACACGCATGCCGTTGCCGAGCGTGCGGATTTCGTAGGGCGGGAACGTGACTTCGTGCGGCGCCAGCGGACGAGGCGGCTGTTCAGACGGCCAGTCGCGCGCCTGCGCCGCGGCGTGCGCGGTAAATCCCAAAACCCAAATCCCAAAACCCAACACCCAAGCGATTGGGATTTTCGAAATGATTGGGATTTGGCGTTTGGGATTTGAGATTTGGGATTTACTCATCGCGCTCCCCCGCCGCCGGCCCTCGGCGTGATGTAGAGCACGGTGCGGTTCTTCTCCGTGAAATACGTTTTCGCCACCCGCTGGATATCGGCCGTCGTCAGGTTGAGGAAGATATCGATTTCCGCATCGGCGGTCCGGATGTCGTTGTGGATGACCGCGGCGTGCGCGAGGTGCAGCGCTTTCTGCTCGTTGGTCTCACGGCCGACGATGTAGTCGCGCATGAACTGGTTCTTCGCGCGGTCGAGTTCGTGCGCGTCCACCCCGTTGGTCTTGATGCTCTCGAACTGCGCCAGCATCTCGCGTTCGACGTCGGCGAGCGACTGCCCGGCCTGCACGATTGACACGGCGTAAAACACGTTCGGGTCCTCCAGCAGATTCGCGCTGCCGAAAGCGGCCACGGCCATCCGTTTGTCATACACCAGGTCGCGCGTCATTCGCGCGCTTTCCCCATCGAAGAGAATCTTCGACATCAGGTGCAGCGGATAGGAGTCCGGATGGCCGTCATAGGTCACGTGAAACGCGATGACCACGGCGGGCAGCGGCCATTCTTCCTGGACGACCGCACGGCGCTCCTGCGTCTGCTCCGGCTCCTTCGGAATGTCGCGCGGCACAGGCCTCGCCGCTTTTGGCACGCGGCCGAAGTACTGCCGAACCAGCTGCATCGCCTGAGCCGAATCGAAATCACCGACGATCGTCACCACCGCGTTTTCGGGAACGTAGTACGTGTCGTGAAAATCACGTACGTCCTGAATGGAGGCGGCTTCGAGGTCTTTCATGCTGCCGATGGTGGCGTGCTTGTAGGGATGCGTCGTGAACGTCCGATCGAACAAAATCTCATTCAACCGGCCGTACGGCTGGTTGTCGACGCGAAGCCGCCGCTCTTCCTTGACGACCTCACGCTCCTTCTCGAACGCGTCGCGATCCACGCGAAGCGTGGCCATGCGATCCGCTTCGAGCCAGAGGGCCAACGGCAGGTACTGCGACGGAAACGTTTCCCAGAAGACGGTTTCGTCTTCCTGCGTGTACGCGTTGCTGCGTCCGCCGATCGCCGCAATCATCGACGTGTGTGAATCGGGCTGCACGTTCTTCGAGCCCTTGAACATCATGTGTTCGAACAGGTGCGCAAATCCGGTGCGCCCTGGCCGCTCGTCGCGCGAACCAACGTGGTACCAGACCGACAGGTGCACAATCGGTGTCGAGTGATCCTCCGACAGGATCACGCGCAGGCCGTTGGGCAGCGTGGTGATTTCGTAATCGAGTTTCGGAGGATGAACGAAGGCGTGCAGTGGAACGACCAGCACGCCCATGGTTGCCACCAGCACGACAACTGCGAAACGCCTCACGTTTCTATGATAGGGGTTCTTACCGGCTGACGAACCGGAATCCGGCGCTGATCCAGTTCAAAGTGGAAAATTTGAGCGGATATGGGTCCATGCGACGCTCGGCGGCCAAGCCGCCACCTACGCAGGGTCCTGGGCCCGCGCCGGTATCGCTGCTGCCCATCGCACGAATGCAACGACGAGACACCGGGATGCTCATTTCACCTCGTCGTCGGACGACGGCGGCGCCAGATGCGCGAGTTTCGCTTCGAGCTCTTCGATGCGTTTTTTCAACTCGGGCAGCCGGCGAAACACGGCGGCGGCCCGCCTCCACTCGCGGGCGTCGATCGCCGGGTAACCGGCCACCATTTTTCCGGCGTCGACCGAGTTGGTAATCCCCGATTGCCCCACCGCCACGACGCCTCTTCCGATCGTGAGATGACCGCCGACCCCGACCTGACCTCCAAACATGACGTCGTCTCCGATTTGCGTGCTGCCTGCGATGCCGACCTGCGCCGCCATCAGCACGTTGCGCCCGATGACCACGCCGTGTGCGACCTGGACGAGGTTGTCAATCTTCGTTCCCGCCTTGATTCGTGTCTCGCCAACGGCCGGCCGATCGACCGTGGTGTTGGCACCAAGCTCCACGTCGTCTTCGATGACGACGGTGGCAACCTGCGGGATTTTTTCATGTGTGCCGTCTCCGCGCCGTACAAAGCCGTACCCGTCGCCCCCCACCACGACGCCGTTCTGAAGGATGACGCGATCGCCGATTGTGACGCGTTCGCGGATCGCGACGTTGGAGTGCACGACGCAGTCGACGCCGATTCGCACGCCCGCGCCAATCGTGACATTCGGAAAGACGACGGTGCGGTCGCCGACGACCGCCCCTTCACCAATCGCGACAAAGGCACCGATCGAGACGTCTCGTCCAAGCGTCGCGTCACCCGCAATTGCCGCCAAGGCGTGAATGCCGGGCGCTGGCGTCCACTGGGGCGCGAACAAACCGACGGCCCTCGCGAATGCGAGATACGGATCGGCCGTACGAAGCACCGCGAGCCGCGGTGCTGCCGCGTCATCACGAAGCAGTACGGCGGATGCGCGGGTCGTCGCAAGGGCGGGAAGGTACTTGGAGTTCGCCACAAACGTCAGATCGCCGGTGCCGGCATCTTCAATGCCCGCGACGCGCACGATCTCGATCTCACCATCGCCTTCGAGGCGGCAGGCGAGCCGTTCGGCCAGGTCCCGTAATTTCATCTGGAATCAGTCAAGACGGGCCAGGGAGCCACGGAGCAACGGAGCGCACGGAGCTCGAAAATCTCCGTGTTCTTCGTGCCTCCGTGGTTCGTGGCTGCGAGAATATCACGCGCTTCGAACGGCAACCCGTTCGAAGAACGTCGACAGGTGCTGCAATCGCAGCTGCTGTTCGATCTCGCGGACGCGGCGGCTCCGGGCATCGCCGTTGAGCGCCGCCGCCTCGCGTAACTTGGTGAGCGGCTCACACGGTTGTCCGGCCCACGTGACACCGTGCAGTCCCTGAAGGGCGCCACGAATCGAGAGCCAGTGGCCCATCACGCGAAACGCAAAGTAGTAGCCAATGATGTTGGGGCCCGGCAGCAGAATGAGCGCGATCGATCCCAGCAGCAGCAACGTGTCGACAACCAGCCAGACCCGATGTCGTTCGTAGTCCCGCTGCAGCATGCGATGAATCAACGTCAGTGTCTGTTCGAAGGTGAGATCCTGCGGATGGAAGGCGGCGACGGCGTGCTCGCGCCTGAGGTTCCATAACAGCCGCTGCTCCGCGATTCGCTCGGCGACCCACGCCATGATCCACTCCTGCAGGCGACCGAGCCGCGTCACCGCACGCGGGTAGGACTTGCCCGCGCGCCGACGCTCTTCTGCCTGATGGAGCATTACTGCGAACCGGTATCGAATCCGACCGATGATTCCGCTCGTGCCCGCCTCGGGCTGCGGTGCTTCGACCGGCGCTTCACAGTACAGTTCGTACCGGTCGGGCCCGATCGGAATCACGAAGACGTCCATTCAAGGACGATAGCAGAGAACTCTAGACCCCGAGATTACTGGCGCCGGCGGCGCTGCGGAGGAACGGACCCCAGATTGACCGACATTGCCGGTTTACCTGCTGCTTCCCACGCGCCGGTAATCATCGCCGCAATTGCTGCAATCGAATCGTTGAGCCGCCGCTCCATCACCGAACGGTTCGCGGCGAACAACGACTCGTAGTACGCGTCATCGTACGCGTCGCGATCACCAATGGCGTCGCGGTCCGACTTCAGCAGCGCCGGAACGAGCTGGGTGTCCTGAAGGAGCGCGTTGAACAGGAAAGTACGCGGATCCCCGATGGGCGCAATCGCCTTTGGCGCAATCATCAACCGATCGACATAGCGCTCGAAGAGCACCGCTTCCCAGCGCGAGTGGATGCCCCACTGTTGCGTCAGTTGGCCGTCATAGTTCGCCACGCCGTGCAGCGGCACGTGCCCGTCGGACGTATAGTGCGCGAGCCAGGCCGAGAAGAGAATCACGTCGAGATGCGCATTGGGACCAAAGCCGCCGCGGCGCGGGTAGGCCTCAAAGGCGCGGCGTAGCGAACCGTATACCTCCTCCGCGGTCCATGGGAGCGTGCCCGCGTCACGCATCCTCGGCGCGCCGAACTTCGCGAGCGCGGCCGTGTAATCACGCGGCAGCTCGTTGAACGGGTACTGTCCGAAACCCGGCGAATCCATGTCGACGAAGTGATGCGGCCGCTCCTCCTCCCACCCCGCGATGATCCACGTGTCGGGATCGATCGCGCGTTCGACCACCTCGGCCCGGTGCTTCTCGTAAAAAGGGCGCAGCTCGCCGGGTAGAAGCGCGATGGCGCGGTCCATCACGAACTTGTGCGCGGAGAAACCCCACGCATGGGCGGGGCGCGGCGCCGCCAGCAGCAGCAACAGCATCACGAGAGAAACAGCTCGCATGCGGTGATTATGACCCGATCGAACAGGTCCGGCTGAAGCCGGACCGCCCCGGCGGTCTGTCTTCAGCAGCGCCAGCTTTCGGCGAGCATCATCGGTGGGGTCCGGCTTCAGGCGGACCGTATAGTGAATCATGCGAATCGGCGCGCACATGTCCGTCGCCGGTGGCGTCTCCAAAGCGGTCGACCGTGCCGTCGTTCATGGATGCGAGGCGCTGCAGATCTTCACGAAAAACGCGAATCAGTGGCGCGGCAAGCCACTCGACCGTGCCGAGATCGCATTGTTCCGGCAGCGCATTGAGCAGACGGGCATCACGCCCGTCGTGTCCCACGCAAGTTATCTGATCAACCTCGCGACGACCTTTCCCGTCCTGCGCGAGCAATCGATCGCCGCCTTCATCGACGAACTCGATCGCGCCGAGGCGCTGGGTCTGCTCGGCGTCGTCATTCACCCTGGGACATGCACCGCAGGACCCGATGACGAGGCATTACGTCTCATTGCGGATGCCGTTCGTGTGGCGTTCATCGCACGCCCGCGAAGCAGGACGATGGTGCTGCTCGAGCACACGGCAGGCCAGGGGCGGACGCTCGGTCATCGTTTTGAGCATCTGGCCGCGGTGATCAAGCACCTCCGCGGTTCGCGGCGCGTCGGCGTGTGCCTGGATACCTGTCATCTCGTAGCGGCGGGCTATGACATCACGACCGAGATGGGCTACCGCGCCACGTTCGAACAGTTCGACCGCCTCGTCGGATTGGAGCGCCTGAAGGTCTTCCACGGCAACGATTCGAAGCGGCCATGCGGCAGCCGGGTCGATCGACATGAGCACATCGGTGCGGGATGCATCGGGCTGCAGCCGTTTCGGCGACTGCTCACCGACCCACGATTCGCCGGATTGGCAATATTGATTGAGACCGAGAAGACCCACGGCGTCGAGAAACGGGGTGCCATCGTCGCGGACCCGCTCGACGTGAAGAATCTGGAGACGCTTCGCCGCCTGCGCGATGCGAAGCCCCGCGCGGACATTTCTGATGGCGGCGCGGACCCTTCCCATGGCGGCGCGGACCTTTCAGGTCCGCGATCCATTAAGGTCCGCGGACGATCGTGCTCTGCGTGAAGTTGCGGAGGGCGACACCGCGGCCGCCGTTGAACCGCATGTCGCCGACGGTCACCCGCGTTCCGCCGTCAACGGGCTCGAGCGTCCAGAAGGGAAATCTCGACCAGATCAGAAACGCTCGTATGTTCGGCGCCTTGCGTGCGACGGCCACGCGCGGATCGGCATCGTTCTTCGGCACATCGTCGGTATCGAATCGAATATTGCGCGGCCGCCATGTGAACATCCCTGTTTCGTAACGATCACCAGCGTCGATGATGATCTGCCGCTGCAAGGGCGTCACCGGAATCGGCCCGACCATCAACGCCTGCGGCGGCTGTCCTTCGACCTGCTGCCATCGATCGATCATCTCGGCACGGGCCGCCCGCGCGGCGACGAGCATCGCGAGGATGTACGCCGCGGCCACAGCGAGCGATGCACGCGACCAGTTCGGCGCTCGACGACGAATTGAAAGCCCGACGCCCGTCCCGAGCGCAAGCCACAGCCACGGATCGATGATGAACAGAACATCCCCGTAGAACCAGTGCTGGCTGAACGGCATCAGCAGCCGGACACCATACGGGTTCAGCAGGTCCATCGAGACGTGCAGGATCACACCGATGTACGACAACAGCAGGAGCTGCATCGGCCTGATGGGCGGTTTACCCAAGATCGCCGGACGCCGCGACGCCACGAACAGCATCACGCCGGTGAGCAGCGGCGGAAGCAGTGCGTCCGCCAGGATGCCATGCGTCCAGCCACGCCGGAAGGCGACCGACGGCGCGCCGGTCGCGAAGACCAGCACGTCGATGTCCGGCAGGTTCGACGCGATCATCAACGTCGCGTTGCCGAAGCGCGTGCGCCGCCTGAGCCCCGCTTCGCCGAGCGCCGCACCAACCAGCGTGTGACAGAGATTGTCCATCCGCGCGTCAGGTGATCGCGGCCGGATCGCGTTCCGCAAAGATGCGTGCCTCGAACACGAGCATCCGCGCGCCGTTCCTCCATGCCTCGCGCGGCAGCCCGGCTTTCAGGCAGGCGTGCTCGAGGAACGTCTCGCGGTCCCATCCGAACTCAGTGGCGACCTGCGGCAGCAGGAGTCCGCGCGATCGTCCGTGCTCGACGATAACCCCGTGTTGCCCGACGGCTATTTCGTCGATGGATGCAATCGCACGCTCGGGTGTCAGGAGCGAAATCTCGATCTGCAACAACGGCAATTCGTGTTGTGACACCGGCGGGAAGCGAGGATCGGAATCTGCGAGCGCGCCGCCGAGATAGACGAGCGTGGCACCAAGTGGCGAGTTAGGCGACAGCCGGCCCAGACAACCGCGCAGCTGGTCACCGTTATGAATGGAGACAAACGCGCCGCATCGCAACGCAAGCGGACCGATACAGACGACCTCCGGCGGACGATCGCCGACGACACGCGCTTCAAGCGAGTGCCGGGCGATCGAGAGGAGCGGCCTTTCGTCAGCCTCGTTGATCATTCAATGCCTAATCCCTGATCCCTGACTGAAGTCACCAGATTCCGGCGGCCATGTATCCCACAACTGACGATTTGTCACCGCTGACGTCACCCGAGTCGCCGTACTTCAACACACGGGCGCGCGTGGCGCCAAGTCGCCTCGCCGCGTGGAGCACCGCGACGATTGGACCGCCGCCGCAGGCGTGATGCGGTTCATCTTCGAGGGCCTGCATCAAGCCCTCCGGATCGAGCCGCTCGACCTCCCGCAGCACCACTGCGTCCATTGCCTGCGCGGTCGACGCATCCTGGTAGTGTGACAGGTCGCTGCTCGCGACGAGCAGCACGCGGCCAGCCGGCGTGCGATTGGTGAATGCAGACGCTAGCGCGTCGCCAAGGGCGAACGCCGTTTCGCGATCCTGATAACCCATCACCATCGGCACAATCGGAACACCCGGAAGCAGATGCGCGAGAAATGGAAGCTGCATCTCGAGCGAGTGCTCGCGGCCGTGTGCGACCGGATGTTCGATGACCTCGCCGGACACCGCCGCGATTCCGCGCGCGAGGTCCTCCGCCACCGGAACAAGCCCGAACGGCGTCCGCCACGCGCCGCGCGGCCAGATCGATACGCCGCTGAAGCCGATGAAATGTGACGGCCCCACCAGCACCGCTGCGTCATAGACGCCCGGCCGAACCGCGCGGTAGGCGAAGGCGGCAACCGGCCCTGAATACTTCAAGCCAGCATGTGGCGCCACGATCGCGATCGGCGCGTCGCCGTCATCCACCTGCGCGCGGCCGATGTAGTCATCCACCTCCCGCGCGAGCCGCTCGGCGGAGCCGGGATACCAGCTTCCTGCCACCGCCGCAGGCCGAATGTCGGTGGCCATCGGATGTAGCTTACGCAATTCAAAATTCAAAATTCAAAATTCACAGAGGAACAAATTCTTTTCTCTGAGCCTCTGTGTCTCTGTGGCTTGTGACTGCGAACAGCGTTGGAATTCGTCGGTGTTTGCATTTTGAATTTTGAATTTGAATTACGATGGCCACGTGCCGACCACGCTTACCGTCGCCGACGTCGAACGCATCGCCGCGCTTGCGCAGCTCGAGCTGACCGACGAGGAAAAGCAGCTCTTCACGCGACAGCTCGCCGACATTCTCGCGTATGCCGAACAGGTGCAGGCCATCGATACCAGCGGCGTTCCTGCCACCGCGTACGTGAATGCCGCACAGCGCACCGAGCGCGATGACGATCCACGGCCGTGTCTGGCGGTCGAGGACGCCATCGCAAACGCACCTGATGCCGCGCCGGATGCGGGTCTGTTTCGCGTGCCCAGGGTGATCGGCGGATGAATCCGCTCGACGCCACCGCGACAACAATCCGAAACGACATCGCGGCCGGCCGGTTGTCGGCCGTCGAGGCCTGCCGCGCCGCACTCGATCGGATCGCGACAGTCAACGCCTCGCTCAATGCGTTCAACCTCATCGCCGGTGATCGCGCCATTGCGCGCGCAGAGGAAATCGACCGGCGCCGGGCTGCTGGCGAACCCTCTGGGCCGCTCGCCGGCGTCCCGATCGCGATCAAAGACAACATCGACGTGCGCGGGATGCTGACGACCGCATCGTCGCGGATTCTGAGGGACTTCATCCCGCCATACGACGCCACGGTCGTGCGCCGCCTCGAAGCGGCCGGCGCGGTCATCGTCGGAAAGACGAACTGCGACGAGTTCGCGATGGGATCGTCGAATGAAAATTCTGCCTTCGGCCCCGTGCACAATCCATGGGCGCTCGATCGAATTCCCGGCGGATCGAGCGGCGGCTCCGCAGCCGCCGTGGCCGCACGATGCGCGCCCGTCGCGCTAGGCTCGGATACCGGCGGATCGATTCGTCAGCCTGCCGCGTGCTGTGGTGTCGTCGGACTGAAGCCGTCGTACGGGCGCGTCTCGCGGTACGGTCTGCTCGCCTTTGCGTCGTCCCTCGATCAGATTGGCCCATTCGGACGGACGGTCGCGGATGCAGCGACCGTGCTGTCGGTTATCGCCGGCGCGGATCCGTGCGATGCGACGACCTCGACTGAACAGGTACCTGACTTCTCCGGGTCGCTCACGGGACGTGTGAGCGACATCCGTATTGGAGTTCCGCGCGCGTTCGTCAGCGAGGGCGTTGACGACCAGGTGCGGCGCGCTTACGAAGCTGCTCTCGAGACGCTGCGCGCCGAAGGGGCGACGCTCGTCGATATCGACCTGCCTCACGCGAAATACGCGGTGCCGGTTTACTACCTCGTATGCACGGCCGAAGCGAGCTCTAACCTCGCCCGCTACGACGGGGTGAAGTACGGATACCGAGCTGCCGCTGTGAAAGACAACCTGAAAGAGATGTACAGCCGGACGCGAGACGAAGGCTTCGGGCCGGAAGTGAAACGCCGGATCATGCTCGGCACCTACGTGCTCAGCGCTGGGTACTACGACGCGTTCTACTTGAAGGCGCTGCAGGTCCGCACATTGCTGAGGCGCGACTACGACCAGGCGTTCGAGCGTGCGGACGTCGTGGCGATGCCGACCATGCCGACGCCCCCTTTCAGACTGGGCGAAAAGACCGACGACCCGTTGCAGATGTACCTTGCCGATGTCTTCACTGTGAGCGCTAACCTGGCCGGACTGCCGGGCGTGAGCGTCCCATCTGGCTTCTCGAATGACGGTCTGCCGATTGGTTTTCAGCTAACGGGCAGGATGTTCGACGAAGCGACGCTGCTTCGCGTCGCGGACGCATATGAGCGTGTGACGGACTGGCATCGGAGGAGTCCTTCGCTGTAATTCAAAATTCAAAATGCGAATTTAAGCAGCAATTCGTTGCGGCATGCGGGGTGAAAGTTATCGCGACATTCACCCCGTTGCTACAAACAACATTGTGTTTGAATTTTGCATTTTGCATTTTGAATTACTTAAACCACCCTCTCAGAGTTACTGCCAGCTTCTCGTCGTATTCACCCACGCGCATCGGCGTAACGGAGACATAGCCATTGTTGACTGCCCAGATGTCGGTGCCCTGCGGCGCCGTCGCGCCTTCCGTGTACACGCTCCAGTACACCGTTTGATTCGTACCGGGCCGTTTACTTTCGACGAATCGCTCCACACCGCCACGCACGGCTGCCTGTGAAGTCACCTGATAACCCTTGTAGCCGCCCGTCGGCATCGGCGGAATGTTCACGTTGAGAAACGTCTGCGACGGCAGTCCGTGATCGCGCACTTGACGCACGACGCCGGCAACCTGCTGCGCCGCCGGCACGAGATCGCGCGCGACAGCGGGAGTCCCCATGGATGTCGCCACCGCCGGTACTCCTTCGATCACGGCCTGTCGCGCCGCACCGACCGTGCCGCTCAGATACGCCGATGTGCCAAGGTTGTACGCCGTGTTGATGCCGGTGACGACGAGGTCCGGCCTCGGCATCACGATGTTCTTGATTGCAATTTGAATGGTCGTGGCAGGTGTTGCGCTGAGACCAATTGCTGAGACCCCGCCCGTCAGCGCGAGGTCTTCACGCGCGATTGGCAGTGCGGCGGTGAGCGCCTGACTTACCCCGCTTTGATTTTCCACGGGCGCGACGATGAAGACTTCGCCGATCGCCCTGAGCGCCTGCGCCAACACCGGCAGCGCCGGCGCGCGGACGCCGTCGTCGTTGCTGATCAGAATGCGATAAGACCGCTGCGGCTGCTGGGCAGCGGTAACGGCGAGCAGACACACGGCGGTGAACGCCGTGCAGAACGCTGTGAGGTCAGACGGTCTTGGGCGGAATCTCCGGAACATCGTAGAGCACGAGCCCGTGCTTGACTTCCTCCATCGCAATGCGCTCGGCCTTGTGTGGATGCGGTCGATGGATTTCCGGCTCGCCCGCCTCGTCGAGACGCGGCAGCGCACCGCGTCGAAGCTGCTTCGCGCGCATGGCGGCGACATCCACAAACAGGAACCGGCTTTCGATAGGAGGAGCTTTCGGGCGAGGCGCCGGTGGTGCTTCAGGTTCAGCGGCTGTTTCGACGAGCGGCTCGTTGTCGTCCATCAGGATCAGAGCCTAGCACACGGGCTGGAGGGGCAGGATGGCAGGAAGGGCTGGAGGGGCGGGAAGGGTGAAAACCCTCTCGCCCCCGTCCTGAAGTTACACGGCGACCTCGACGTTGATCGTGCGCGGCTTCGCTTCCTCGCGGAACGGCAGCTTCACGGTAAGAATGCCGTTCTTGTAGTCAGCGCCCACCTTCGACGAGTCAACCGTGTTCGGCAGCGTGAACGAGCGGTAGAACTGCCCGTAGCTGCGCTCGATCCGGCGATAGTGCTCTTCTTTCACTTCGGTGTCGAACTTCTTCTGGCCCTTGACGACCAAGGTGCCGTTCTCGACCGTGACCTCGATGTCTTCGCGAGTCATGCCGGGCAGTTCCGCCTTCAGCACGAGATCGTGATTTTCGGTCTCGAAGATATCTACCGCGGGAGTCCAGCTTCCACGGAAGCCAGTGTCCTCGTCACGGAGATACACGTCGCCGAAAAGCCGCGCCATGCGGTCCTGCATCGCGGCCAGTTCACGGAACGGGTCAAGTTTGACGATTGCCATGTTGTTTCTCCTCCATCGGCGGGCGGGGTCTGAAGACCCGCCCCTACACTGATTGATTTCCGAATCGATTGCGGCGCGGACCTTCCAGGTCCGCGGACGTTACGCGTCGACGACTTCGCCTTCCCTGACGTCGTCCTTCTTCGCCGACGCCCCATTTGCGGCATTGGCTTCCGACTGCTTGTAAAGCTGTTCGGCCATCGCGTGCGAGGCCTTCTGCAGGTCGTCGGTCGCGCCACGGATGGCATCGAGGCTGTCGCCCTTCGCTGCCTCACGCAGCGTGGTGATGTAGCTCTCGATCCGGCTTACGTCGCCTGCGGGCAGCCGATCCCGGTTCTCGTTGACGGTCTTCTCGACCGAGTAGGCGAGCGAGTCGGCCATGTTCCGGGCATCGATCAGCTCGCGCCGCGACTTGTCTTCCGCCGCGTGCGCTTCCGAATCCTTCACCATGCGCTCCACGTCGCCCTTGCTGAGACCTGAAGAGCCGGCGATGGTGATCTTCTGCTCCTTACCAGTCGCGACATCCTTCGCCGAGACGTTGACAATGCCGTTGGCGTCGATGTCGAAGGCGACTTCGATCTGCGGCACGCCGCGGGGCGCAGGCGGCAGACCTACGAGCTGGAAGCGACCGAGCGTGCGATTGTCACGCGCAATCTGACGTTCACCCTGCAGCACGTGCACCTCGACGCTGGTCTGGTTGTCCGTCGCCGTCGAGAAGATCTCGCTCTTGCGAGTCGGGATCGTCGTGTTGCGGGTGATCAACGTCGTCATCACCCCACCGAGCGTTTCGATGCCGAGCGACAGCGGCGTCACATCGAGCAGCAGAACGTCCTTGACTTCGCCCTTCAGGACTCCGCCCTGGATAGCCGCGCCGACCGCGACGACTTCGTCAGGATTCACACCCTTGTGAGGCTCCTTGCCGAAGTACTCCTTCACGAGCTGCTGTATCTTCGGGATTCGCGTCGATCCACCGACAAGGACCACCTCGTCGATGTCCGATGGCTTCACGCCGGCATCGGCCAGCGCCTGCCTGACCGGCTCCATCGAGTGCTGCAGCAGATCGCCGACCAGTTGCTCGAACTTCGAGCGAGTCAGCTTCATCTGCAGGTGTTTCGGACCGCTGTGATCGGCCGTGACGAACGGCAAATTGATGTCCGTCTCCAGCACGGTGGAGAGCTCGATCTTCGCTTTCTCCGCCGCTTCCTTCAGACGCTGCACCGCCATCCGGTCCTTGCTGAGGTCGATGCCGTCCGACTTCTTGAACTCCGCCACCATCCAGTCGATGACGCGCTGATCGAGATCGTCACCACCAAGATGCGTGTCGCCGTTGGTTGCCTTCACTTCGACGACGCCCTCGCCCACCTCGAGAATCGAGATGTCGAACGTGCCCCCGCCGAAGTCGTAGACGGCGATCGTTTCGTCCTTCTTCTTGTCGAGACCGTAGGCGAGCGCCGCGGCGGTCGGTTCATTGACGATCCGGAGGACGTTGAGTCCGGCAATCTTGCCGGCGTCCTTCGTCGCCTGCCGCTGAGCGTCGTTGAAGTACGCAGGAACCGTGATGACCGCGTCGCTGACTTTCTGACCGAGGTAATCCTCCGCCGCGGTCTTCAGCTTCTGGAGAATCATCGCGGAGATCTCGGGCGGCGAGTACTTTTTGCCGCGGACCTCCACCCACGCATCGCCGTTATCCGCTCTCTCGACGCGGTACGGCACACGTGAGATCTCCTGCGGGACCTCGCTGTGCTTCCGGCCCATGAAGCGCTTAATCGAAGAAACTGTGTTTTCGGGGTTTGTGACGGCCTGGCGCTTAGCCACCTGCCCGACCAGACGCTCGCTGTCTTTCGTGAAGCCGACGACGGACGGCGTGGTGCGTCCACCTTCCTGGTTCACGATGACGGCGGGCTCCCCACCTTCCATGACCGCGACCACTGAGTTCGTAGTGCCGAGGTCGATTCCAATAACTTTGCTCATGTGGTTTTGCTCCTGGAGCCGTTGCTCCGAACGCCATTGTAGCAATATATGAGTGTTAGTCAAGCATGTAATATGAGTATATTAGGCTAATGGAAGTAAATGGTTGGGCCGTCATGGGTTTTCCGCTTCTCGTTGAGCTGACGGCCGAGCATCTGGTGTTCAACTGATTGGCGGTTGAGGCGACCGCGCCACGAGTCGAATGAAGCCGCGTGCGGGCGACTTTGCGGCGCGACTGCCAACTGCGTAGCCAAAGGGCAAGGCGGATGCGAACATAGGGCTCGCGCCATGGCGCCAATCACGCATATTCCTTCCTCTGAAGTCAGCGAACTGGCTGAAGACATCCGCGCAATCTTCGACGAGCTGGCAGCCACGCTGAGAACCGAGCAACGCGCGTCCGCCGGTGAATGTCACCCCGCGCTCGATGTCTTTGAAACCGACGACGCTGTCGAAATCGTCATGGACGCCTCGGGAGTTGCGCCGGAGGCGCTTCGAGTCGTGTTTCGTGCTGGCATCGTCCTGATTGCCGGGGAGAAGGCGCCGCCCGTCGCACGTGCGCCGCAGACGTTTCACGTTGTCGAGCGGGAGTTCGGTCGTTTCGCGCGCGGTGTGCGCGTCAACGCCGCGTTCGATCTCCAGGGAGGTCGGGCGGTGATACGCGAAGGCGAGCTGACAATCATCCTTCCCAAGCGTGCGGATCGCCGCGGACGCCCGTACCGCATCCCGATCGAGCGCCATCAACCCGCATGACCATTCTGTTCATCGGCGACATCGTTGGCCGTCCGGGGCGGGATCTCGTCCAGAAAGGCCTGCGCGCCCTCATCGAGTATTACGACGTCGATCTGACGATTGCCAACGCGGAAAACGCCGCCGCCGGGTTTGGCCTCACGCGCGATATCGGCGAAACGTTGCTTGATTGGGGCATCGATGTGATGACTTCGGGCAATCACATCTGGGACAAGAAAGAAGTTCTCGAATACATTCCAACGGAGCCGCGCCTGTTGCGTCCCGCGAATTACCCAGCGGGCGTACCGGGGCGCGGTTCCTGCGTCGCGCAGACGCGTGATGGCCGCTCGGTCGGCGTAATCAATGTCATGGGACGCGTCTTCATGGCGCCGCTCGACGATCCGTTTGCGGTGGCGCTACGGGAGATCGAGGCGGTGCGGCATCGCGCACGGATTATTGTCGTGGACATGCACGCCGAGGCGACGAGCGAGAAGATCGCCATGGGGTGGCATCTCGACGGACGGGTCACGGCCGTCATCGGCACGCACACGCATGTGCAAACCGCCGACGAACGCATTCTGCCCGGGGGCACCGCGTACCTCACCGACGCCGGAATGACGGGCCCCCACGACTCGATCATCGGCATGGAGAAGGAACCGTCGCTCGCCCGATTCCTGAATGCTATGCCGGCGAAATTCGAGCCCGCCACCGGCAATCTGCGGTTGAACGGCGCCGTCATCGAAGCGGATGACAAAACCGGACGCGCGACGAAGATCACACGTATCAGCTATTCAGCAGAGGAACTTGACGAACTCGCTGTTCGACCTGCCCTTCGAGGAACCCGGGCCTGAAGAGCGCGGGCCGCAAGAGCCCGCGCCACAGGTGCCCGAGGCACACGAGATCACGCCCGAGCCGCGGCGTGTTTACTCGGTTTCGCAGCTGACCGATCGCATTCGCTCGCTTCTCGAGGAGCGCTTCTTCGAAATCTGGGTCGAAGGTGAGATCTCCAACTGCTTTGTCGCGAAGACGGGGCACATGTACTTCACGCTGAAGGACACCCACGCGCAGATCAAAGCGGTGATGTTCCGCTCGGCGATTCGCTATCTCCGCTTCAAGCCGCAGGACGGCCTTCGCGTGGTGGCACGTGGACGTCTCACCGTCTATGACCCAAAAGGCGAGTATCAAATCGTCTGCGAGCATCTCGAACCCGAAGGGCTCGGTGCGCGGCAGCTCGCCTTCGATCAGCTCAAGGAGCGCCTGGCTCGCGAAGGATTGTTCGATCCCCGGCGCAAACGAACGCTGCCCGCGCTCCCCCGGAAGATCGGTGTTGTCACGTCACTCGACGGCGCGGCCGTCCGCGACATCATCAAGGTCCTGCGGCGACGCTACGCGAACGCGCACATCGTGATTCGCCCGGCGCGCGTGCAGGGTGAAGGCGCAGCGCTCGAAATTGCCCGTGCAATGGCGGCGATCGGCAAGGTCAACGCCGTGGACGTGGTCATCGTCGGGCGAGGCGGGGGATCAATTGAGGATCTCTGGGCGTTCAACGAGGAAGTCGTCGCCCGCGCGATCGCCGGTTGTCCCGTGCCGACGATTTCGGCCGTCGGTCATGAAACCGACGTCACCATTGCCGACTTTGTGGCGGACATGCGCGCACCAACGCCGTCTGCCGCCGCGGAAATGGTGGTCGCGCGCAAGGATGACTTCTACGCACGCATCGACCGTCTCTCGCATCGCGTCAATACGCTGATGCAGGGACGCCTGCACAGAGCCCGTGCCCGGCTTGGAACCATCGAATCGAGATCCGGGTACGCCGGCTTTGCCATGCGGATTGCGATGCGCGGCCGCCGCGCGGACGACCTATCGCACCAGCTGCTCCGGGCCGTGCGTGGGCAACTGGGACGCCGGGAGCGCGCACATCAGATGCTGCAGCTCGCACTCGAGCGATTCGACGTCCGCCGCCGCTTTGCCGCCATCCGCACAGAGCTTGTCGCCGTCGAAGGTCGTCTTCGGTCCGCGGCGGGCCGGCAGATGCATGTGGCGGACGCGCGCTTCCGCGGCGCCGCGGCGCGGCTTGAAAGCCTCAGTCCGCTCGCGGTCCTCGCCCGCGGGTATGCGGTCTGCTGGAATGAAGATCGCACCGCCATCATTCGCGATGCGACCGCCGTCGAGCGAGGCGATCGCGTGCATGTCACCCTCGAACGCGGCGAGCTCGATTGCGCCGTCACCGGTCACGGAACCACGGAGCCGGGCGCGTAGGACAGGATATGGATTCCACCATCAAGGACTTCGAGGCGGCGATTACCGAGCTCGAAACGATCGTGAAGAAACTGGAAGAGGGCGATCTGCCGCTCGAAACGTCGCTACAGCTCTACGAACGCGGGGTTCA
>Ga0114129_10006052_pt1 | contig 17153 bp, 14 predicted proteins | sample RhiMetdeltSRZDD1_FD_80071 | JGI IMG/M metagenome (GOLD analysis project Ga0114129, IMG submission 80071) | Populus rhizosphere microbial communities from Tennessee, USA - Rhizosphere MetaG P. deltoides SRZDD1 (version 2) (version 2) | ecosystem: Host-associated > Plants > Roots > Rhizosphere >... | reverse complement strand
GGTCCGATTCGAGAATGTGGGCTTGCGCTATGGGTTGGGACCGGAGGTGCTTCGCGACCTCTCGTTCCGCATCGATCCGCATTCCTTTCAGTTCCTTACCGGCCCCTCGGGCGCCGGCAAGACCTCCCTGCTCCGGCTCCTGTTTCTCTCCCTGAGGCCGACGCGAGGGCTGATTACCCAGTTCGGCCATGACGTGGCGACCCTTTCCCGCGATGCGGTTGCAACGCTGCGGCGGCGCATAGGCATAGTGTTCCAGGACTTTCGCCTCCTTGACCATATGACGACCTATGAAAACGTTGCCTTGCCTTTGCGCGTCTTGGGCCGTCCCGAGGAAAGCTATCGCGACGAAGTCGTGGAGCTTCTCAACTGGGTGGGGCTGGGTGAACGCATGTGGGCGCTGCCGCCGGTGCTCTCGGGCGGGGAAAAACAAAGGGCAGCGATCGCGCGTGCGGTGATCGCGCGACCCCAATTGCTGCTTGCCGACGAACCTACGGGTAACGTCGATCCGACTTTGGCGCAGCGACTGTTGCGGCTGTTCATCGAGCTGAACAAGTCGGGCACGTCGGTCGTCATCGCCACCCACGACATTGCGCTTATGGACCAGTACGATGCGCGGCGACTCGTCCTGCACGACGGCCGGCTGCATATTTACGACTGAGGAATCGCATGGCGGAAATGGGCGCGCGGAAAGGAACTGAGTCGGCACGGGCGCCGGTGGAACCATTACCGCGTTTCGAGACGCCCCTCGTGCCACGCAATTCGATTTCCGGCCGCGCGCTTGTCGCGGTCGTTGCCATCATGACTTTCCTTGCGTCGTTAACGACGGGCGCAGCCGTGCTCGTGAGCAGAGCTGCGGGCGAGTGGCAATCAGACATTGCGCGCGAGGTGACCATTCAGGTTGTCCCGGTGGCCGGTCGCGATGTCGATGCCAGCGTCGACAAGGCGGTCTTAGTCGCCCGCGCGTCCCCCGGCGTCATAGAGGTGCGGCCCTACTCGAAAGAAGAATCCGCCAGACTACTGGAGCCCTGGCTCGGCAACGGGCTATCGCTTGACGAGCTCCCTGTCCCGCGCCTGATCGTGATCAAGATTGCAGCGAATGCGGTACCGGACCTTGCGCAATTGCGGCGCCAGCTGGCCGATCAGGTCCCGGGCGCCATGCTCGATGACCATCGCGGCTGGATTGATCGCATGCGGGCGATGGCCGGTACTGCAGTCGGTGCGGGCATCGGCGTATTAATTCTGATGTTTGTCGCGACCATGTTGTCGGTCACCTTTGCGACCCGCGGCGCTATGGCGACGAACAAGTCAGTCATCGAGGTGCTACATTTGGTAGGCGCCAAAAATGGATTTATCGCGCGGCATTTTCAGCATCATTTTCTGATCCTCGGACTGCAAGGGGGTGCCATCGGCGGCGGTGCCGCAAGTGTCCTGTTCGCGCTCGCCGGCATGATCAGCCACCGGTTCGCGGGCAGCGCCGGCGCTGATCAGACATCAATACTTTTCGGTTCATTCTCGATCGGCCTCGCGGGCTATGCAGCTGTCTTGGGCCAGGTCGCGTTAATTGCCCTTGTGACCGCCTTGACGTCCCGGCATACCGTCAACAGCACGCTTGAACTGATCGATTGACATGTTTGCCGGTCTCGCTCGCTGGATCGGTTTCCTCACAATGGCCGCCGGCGCCACCGGGCTCATATTGCTTGCGGGCGGATTTGTCTGGTTTGTATCGAATATTGCGGGCGAGGAGGTGACGCTTGACACTAGAGCGGACGGCATCGTGGCGCTCACCGGCGCTGCCGCCCGCATTCCCGACGCGATCGAGCTGCTTGCAACCAACCGCGGCAAGCGCCTGTTGATTACAGGCGTGCATCGCGCAACCAGTTCAAAGGAAATCGCGCGGCTGACGCCCCTCTACACCAAGTATTTTACCTGTTGCATCGATCTCGACCGGACGGCACTTAATACGCTCGGTAATGCGCTCGAAACCCGCCGCTGGGCGCGCGAGCACAACTTCAATTCCTTGATCGTCGTTACTTCGAATTGGCACATGCCGCGCGCAATGGCCGAGCTTGAGCACCAACTGCCCGACGTCACGCTGACTCCGTATCCGGTGATATCGGAAAAGGTAAAATCGGAGCCATGGTGGTCAAGCGTGGACACTGCGCGTTTTCTTTTTGCGGAATATCTGAAATACATACTCGCAATTGCTCGCATGCACCTCGATACCGATGGCGCTATCTAAGGAGCGTCGGTTGATCCTGCTCCGGTCCATAGTCTTTAACGTATTGTTTTACCTCAATACGTTCGTGTATTTGATCGTCGCGTTGCCGACTTTCTTCATGCCCTATCGCGCCATCATTGCGGTGGCGAAGTCATGGGGGCGCACAAACCTCGTACTCCTTCGCGTAGTCGCCGGCATTGATTGCGAGATACGCGGCAGCGAAAATATCCCCGAAGGTCCGCTGATCGTCGCCTCCAAACATCAGTCGGCATGGGAAACGTTTGCCCTGCTGCCACTGCTCGACAACCCGCTCTTCATTCTCAAAAGGGAGCTGCAGTGGATTCCCATTTTCGGCTGGCTCACGATCAAGGGGCGGATGGTGCCGGTGCGGCGGGGGGGCGGCGCGCAGACACTGAGCGCGATGATCGAGCGCGCGCGGATTGAATTGGCTGACAATCGACAGCTTATTATTTTTCCGGAGGGGACGCGCCGGCCCGCCGGAGCAGAACCGCGCTACAAGATCGGTGTCGTGCACCTTTATATGGCCGAAGGAGTGCCCTGCGTTCCGATTGCGCTCAATTCCGGGCTGTACTGGCCGCGACGATCGTGGCTGCGAATTCCGGGTACAGTAGTTGCAGAGATCCTCGATCCGATACCGCCCGGACTGGGCAAGGAGGAGTTTTTCGAGCGCTTGCAAAACGACATCGAAAGCGCGACGGCGCGGCTTATCGCGGAGGGACGGGCTAAGATAAATCGATGACAGGCATTGCAGATGCGGGTCAGCCAGCGGCCGATTGATGGGGGCCTTTTAGCTGTTCGGCGAGCACCTGCAATTCCGCATCGCGGATTTCAAGCATTTGCAGTTCCTTCACCGCCGCCAGAACGTAATCGCGGCAGGCGCCCGAGCGGCCGTGACCTTGCCTGATGTAGTGCAGCTGCTGGGTAAGACTGAGCTGCCCCGCGTATTGGCGATGGCCGCGGTCGACAACATAACAAAGTGCGTGCACGCTCTCTTGCGCATCACCATCAAGCCAGACCCTGCGCCAGGCCTCTCGGTAGACCCGGGTGACCTGCTCGCGAGCGCGGAGATATTCGATTGTCCCGGAACGTCGCGAGGAGGCCACCCGATAGGCGATACCGCGGCAATGGCCGCCGCGATCAAGCCCCAGCACCAGCCCCGGTTTCTCCGGCGTTCCGCGGTGCACGAACGAATAGACACACAGCGCGCGATGCGCGCCAACAAGGTGGGCATTGCGTCGCTCCAGAAAGTCAAAGCCCGGCCGCCACATCAGCGACCCATAGGCGAAGACCCAGAAGTCCTCATTGCTTTGCTCGAAAGGGGCATTCATCGTGGCAGGGGGAAGACCAGCGGACCACGGCGTTGAAAGGATAGCGACCGCGTAACAGGGCGGCAGTTCCCGTGCAACTGTGATGCCGCTGCCCGGGCGCAGAAACGCCGCATTCGGCAGGTTTTGAGTCGATGATGCGTAACCCACAGAGCCTGCAATCGCGCCGCCGCACCGGGCTTCGCTATGCGGTTCTGGTATTCATCGTGCTTGCGCTGATTACCGGCTGGAGCGGCTTCTGGAAATTCGCAGCCGGCAAGGCCGAAAGCGCTATCGAAGGCTGGCGCGCGCGTGAGGCCCAGGCGGGCCGGATGTATAGCTGCGGCTCGCAGCGCGTGGGCGGATATCCGTTCCGGATCGAGGTCGAGTGCGACCAGGCTTCGGCGCGGTTGAGCAACAGCCAGCCTCCGGTTGAGCTCAAGACCCCCAATCTTGTTGTGGTGGGGCAGGTCTATCAGCCCGGCCTGCTTATCAGCGAATTTCGCGGGCCCTTGACCGTTGGCGAGCCGGGAAAACCGCCTGAGCTGATCGCGGACTGGAAGCTGGCCCAATCGAGCGTGCGCGGCACGCCCTCAGCCCCGGAACGCGGATCCCTGGTGTTCGACCAACTCGTCATCGATCACACCAATAGCGATCTGCGGCAGAACGTTCTGCGAGCCAAACACATGGAAGTTCACGGCCGCATGGCCGAAGGTTCCGCCGCCGACAGTCTAGTGATCGAGGTCGCCCTTCAACTCGATCAGGCCTCGGCACCCGCCCTGCACCCCGCGGCGGCACAGCTATTCGATGCAAATATCACTGCCCTTCTTCGCGGCTTGAATGATTTGTCGCCCAAGCCCTGGCCGGTGCGTTTTCGTGAGATGCAGGCGGCCGGCGGACGCATCGACATCACGAAGGCGCGCGTGCACCAGGGTGACATTCTTGCGGTCGGCACGGGCTCCCTGGCGCTCAGCAGCAACGGCCGGCTCGAGGGCGAGCTGCGCGTCACCATGGCGGGAGTCGATCAGTTTCTGGCGGCAATCGGGGCGCAGCAGAAGGTGCAAACGTCGCCAAACATGGACAAGCTTGTAGGCGTGCTTGACCGCCTCGCGCCTGGGCTGGGGAATGTGGCGCGCCAGCAGGCCGGGGCGAATATTTCGCTCGGCCTCAACCTACTTGGCGAACAGACGACGCTCGAAGGCAAACGCGCGGTTACATTGCCGCTGCGTTTCAACGACGGTGCGGTTTCCCTCGGGCCTATCCCGATCGGCAATACACCCGCGCTTTTCTAGCCCTTCTCGGACGCATAAGGCTTGGGCAGCGGCTCGTGCGGCAGGTCGGGATGCGGCCGGCCAAAATCCGGCGCCGAAGAATCCTGTCCGATGTCGACAATTCCTTTGCGGATGGCGCGCGTGCGTGTGAAGTGCTCAAAAAGCGCGTCTCCGTCGCCCTTGCGGATCGCTTTGGTCAAAGCTGAAACGTCTTCATTGAATCGACCGAGCATTTCCAAAACTGCATCCTTGTTGGTGAGAAACACGTCGCGCCACATCGTCGGATCGGAAGCGGCGATGCGGGAGAAATCACGGAAACCGCCGGCAGAGAATTTCAACACCTCCGAACGCGTCACGCTTTGCAGCTCGTCTGCCGTACCGACGATGGTGTAGGCAATCAGATGGGGCAGATGACTGGTGATGGCCAGCACCAGATCATGGTGATCGGCCAACATCGTTTCCACATTGGCGCCCAGCAGACGCCAGAACGCGGCCAGTTTCTCGACCGCCTTAGGGTCAACATCATCTGATGGTGTGAGAATGCACCACCGATTGACAAAGAGCTCGGCAAATCCCGCATCCGGACCCGAATATTCGGTTCCGGCGACCGGATGAGCCGGCACGAAATGGACGCCCTTGGGCAGGTGAGGGGCCATATCCCTTACAACCGCCTCCTTGACCGAGCCGACATCTGAAACGATTGCACCATCGGCGAGATGAGGACCGATCTCCTTCGCGACCGCAGCGCAGGCGCCGACGGGAATGCAGACAATAACCAGATCGGCGCCTTCAACCGCCGCGGCGTTGGTTTCAACAACCTGATCGGCAAGGCCAAGCTCGGCAACACGTCGACGGGTGCGCGGCGAGCGCGCGGTCGCAACAATCGTTCGCGCCGCACCTTGGGCACGCGCCGCGCGGGCGATCGAAGAGCCGATAAGGCCGACACCGATCAGGGCCAGGCGATTGAACCGGGGAGCCAGTTTGTTCATGCCCGTTTCCCCAGAAATTCCTTGAGTGCCTGCACCACGAGGCGATTGGCCTCTTCGGTGCCGACGCTCATTCGCAGGGCGTTGGGCAGCTTGTACGCTGCGACCTGCCGCAGGATGAGGCCGCGTTTGGTGAGGAACGCGTCCGCATCCCGGGCTGTTGCGCCCTTCGTTTTGGGCAAATGAATGAGCACGAAGTTCGCCGCGCTCGGGGTCACGCTCAATCCGAGCTTGCTGATCTCGTCAGTCAACCAGGCAAGCCAGCGCGTATTGTGCGCGCGGGAGCATTCCACATGGGCGGTGTCACGGATTGCGGCAATGCCTGCGGCGATGGCGGGACCATTCACGTTGAACGGTCCGCGAATTCGATGAACAGTGTCCACCACGTGCGCCGATCCGTACATCCAGCCAAGGCGCAACGCTGCAAGTCCATAGATTTTGGAAAACGTCCGCGTCATCACCACGTTGTCAGTGGTTGCCACCAGCTCAATGCCGGACTCGTAGTCATTGCGCTGCACGTACTCGGCGTAGGCGGCATCAAGCACAAGGAGTACGGTTTGAGGCAATCCTTTGTGCAGCCGCTTGACTTCATCGAACGGGATGTAAGTGCCGGTAGGATTGTTCGGGTTGGCCAGAAATACGATCTTCGTTTTTGGCGTCACTGTTGCAAGAATGGCGTCGACATCCGCTGTGAAGTTCGTTTCCCGCGCGGCAATCGCCTTCGCGCCGGTTCCCATTGTCGCGATCGGGTAAACCAAAAAGCCGTGCGTTGTATAAATCGCTTCGTCGCCGTCGCTGAGGTAGGCGCGCGCAAGCAGGTTCAGCAGATCATCGGAGCCGGCACCGCAGACGATGCGATCGGGATCGAGCCCGTAGGCAGCGCCGATCGCCTCGCGCAACGCTGAAGCCGAGCCATCAGGATAGTCCTCAAGGTGTTCGCCCACCGCGCGATAAGCGGCGATCGCATTCGGGCTCGGCCCCAACGGCGTTTCGTTGGAGGAGAGCTTGAATACTTTGGCGACGCCGGGCGACGTGCTTTTGCCCGGAACATAAGGGGCAATGTCGAGCACGCCGGAGCGCGGGTGCGGGCGGTTCGCAGTCATCAAAGGGTGTCCGAACAATCAGGCCTTCTCGGCGGCAACCATATAGCGAGTTGCGTGGCTTCCGACGAGGGCCGCCGAGCGTACGGTGGCGCCAGCATTAACCAACGCGGCGCTGATCGATTGGAGGCTGGTTTCCTTCGGCAGCGTTATCAGCAGGGCGGCTCCATCGAAGGCATGGTCGGGAACGGCGATGAAGTCAGCAAGCGCGGTCAGCGCTCGTGCAGGGCCTGCGCCCCAGCCGGAGACGCGCACGCTCCACACCTCGGCTCCGGTCGCCATTGCATCGGGCGCAACGCGGCAGATTACGAACACCGGCAAGGCGGCAGGGTGGTCCGGGCGCTCGACGAACGGGAGCCGCGCAATGATTTTGGGCGCGGCATCGAACTCGAGGGCGCTCCACCAGGCGCCAGCCGAGGCGATGCCGAAGGCAGGCACAAGGCCGAGATCACCTTGAGACTCTGATACGGCGGCAACGACGCCGGCGGCACCCATGTGCGGAACGAACGGAACGGTGAAGCCAAAATGAAAACGAGCGGAGTCGCGCATCAGCGCGTCGCCTGCCGTTAAATCGGCATGAACTGAAAATGGGGCTTGCACGTAGGTAAAAGTTGAAATGATAACGCGCCAGATGCTCTCGACAGTATCAAGTGGCAAGATGCCTTTGTGACGGTCGACCAGCCGGCGCATCATCTGTGCTTCGCGGGCGGGCCGGAACGCTGACGTGCCGGTGTCCTGGCTGCGTTTAACCGCGATCAGGCGATCGATGATCTCTCCGCGTTCGATCAGAAGCTGGTGCATCGCCTCGTCGATACGGTCGATCTCCTTGCGTAGATCGGCCAGCGCGGGTGCTTCGGTCGGTTTGCCCATGCCGGCATTGATAGGTGGGCCGGAGGCTGAAATCAAAGAAAACATTGACTGCAAGCTTTTACGTTGACAGTAAACCTCTGCTAATCGATCCCCGATACGGGTAGTGCCGGGAGCGCCCCAATTGACATGGGCAATTTGACATGGGCGATGCCATGACGAGCATGCACGATGTGGCTGATGCGCCGCGCGAAGCGGACCAGCCGCGCGACTCGCTGATCGCCCGGTTCGGAGCCGACAAGCCGCTCAAGCTCGACGCCGGCGTGGAGCTCGCGCCATTCCAGATTGCCTACAAGACATATGGGGCGCTCAACGCTCAGCGTTCGAACGCGGTACTGATCTGCCATGCGTTGACCGGCGACCAGCACGTCGCCAGCGTGCATCCGGTGACCGGGAAATCAGGTTGGTGGGACACAATGGTTGGGCCGGGCAGGCCCATCGATACCGAGCGCTATTTCGTGATCTGTCCGAATGTCGTCGGCGCCTGCATGGGGACGACGGGGCCGTCGTCAACCGACCCGAGAACGGGCAAGCCGTGGGGTCTGGACTTCCCGGTCATCACTATTCGCGACATGGTGCGCGCCCAGGCGATGCTGCTCGATCATCTGGGCATCGAGTCACTGTTCACCGTTGCAGGCGGCTCTATGGGCGGCATGCAGGTGCTGCAATGGGCTGCTAGCTACCCGCAACGCGTGTTCAGCGCCTTGCCGATTGCCTGTTCGACGCGCCATTCCGCGCAAAACATCGCGTTCCACGAGGTTGGCCGGCAAGCGATCATGGCTGACCCTGAGTGGTGCGGCGGCCGTTACCTTCTGGAAAAGACAAATCCGCGGCGCGGCCTCGCGGTCGCGCGCATGGGCGCGCACATCACTTATCTGTCCGATGCCGCTCTGCATCGAAAATTCGGCCGTAAGTTCCAGGATCGTGAAAATCCGACGTTCTCGTTCGATGCGGATTTTGAAGTCGAATCCTATCTGCGTCATCAGGGAATTTCGTTCGTCGAGCGGTTCGATGCGAACTCATATCTCTACCTGACGCGAGCCATGGATTATTTCGATCTTGCGGCGGACTATGGCGGCGTGCTTGCCAAAGCTTTCAGCGGTTCACCGACTCGCTTCTGCGCGATCTCATTCACAAGCGATTGGCTGTTCCCAACATCGGACTCACGGGCCATCGTGCATGCGCTGAATGCCGCGAGCGCTCGCGTCTCGTTCGCAGAAATCGTGACCGACAAAGGCCATGATGCCTTTCTGCTCGACGAGCCTGAACTTTTTGCGATCGTCCGCGGCTTTCTCGACGGCGCCGGCGGCGCGCGCGGTCTAGGCCCCAGGAGCTAATCCGGAACCAATCCAAGAGCGGATCCATGAGTACGCTTTCCCGCGCCGATAACAGCTTGACGGTCGCCGGCATCCCGCACACTTCCAGTGGCGCCCGCGTCGACCTGGTGCTGGTCGCTGAAATGGTCGAGCAGGGGGCCAAGGTGCTCGATGTGGGCTGCGGCGATGGAGAACTCCTGCGCCTTTTGAGCGAAACCCGCGGCGTGGACGGGCGTGGCATCGAGTTATCGCGCGAGGGAGTGAACGAATGCGTGGCGAAGGGGCTCGCCGTCATTCAGGGTGACGCCGACACCGACCTCGGTGACTACCCGGACGATGCGTTTGACTACGTGATTCTCTCGCAAACGCTTCAGGCGACGCGGCATCCGCGAGCCGTGCTCGAGCACATGCTTCGTATCGGGCGCAGGGCGATCGTGTCCTTTCCGAATTTCGGCCACTGGCAAGTACGCCTCCAACTCCTGTTCGCGGGTCATATGCCGCGTACCGATATCCTGCCCTATAGCTGGTATGACACGCCCAATATCCACCATTGCACCATCAAGGATTTCCGCCAGCTCTGCACGCAAATCGGAGTACGGATGGAAAAAGCAGTGGCTCTGAATGCCTGGGGCTCTCCCCTTCGGCTGAATGCTCCGTGGTGGTTCTGGAATCTGTTCGGCGAGCAGGCTGTGTTTTTGCTGAGCCGCAAAGGTTGAGCGCTGCCCTCATCCCTGATCAGTCTGAAATCTATGTCGCGGCTCTGAACTTCTTTGCCGTTAAGTATTAATCTTGGCCAATGCAGTATTTTTGCCTGCGGCTGAGGTATATTGATCCTTAGCTCAGCGTATATTTTATTATGGGTAGGTATTCATGGAATAGCAGCCATGCATTCCCATCAAACGACCTTCCAGCGATCCCGAAATTGCTATGCGAACGGCGTTTGAAAACACCGCGTCTTCTGTTCGACTATCCGATGAAGGCGCATTGCTCAAATATTCAGGGGACTGACTTGATGACTGGAAACAATACGAGACGCGCGACGATTTTGCTGTGGTCGGTCGCGGCTGTTGTTCTTGCAACGTCAGCCTTTGCAAGACCCGCCCATCATCGCCATAGGATTGCGCAGGCGACGCCCGTTGCGAGCCAAATGATGGGTGGAGCCGATCGCGACGCGCGTTATCCCGCGAATGTCGAGCGGACAGCGATGCAGTCGGCCGGCGAGTATGTCGGCCAGACTCGCCGCCATGTCAGACGCTCCATCGGCAGCGCCTACGCGCGGGCGCAATCGCACGCGAACTCAGCCTATGGTGGCCCCACCAGCAACGCGCTTGTCACGGAGGCGCGCAAATACATCGGCACCAATCCAACCGGACGAGCCAGTTTGTGGTGTGGTACTTTCATGGACATGGTCCTCAAGCGCACGGGTCACCCGGGCGGCGCAAATCTTGCCAGCGCCTATACACGCTACGGCACCCGTGTGGCGGGACCCTAGGTCGGCGCCATCGTTGTAGTGGGACGCCGTGGCGGCAGCCATGTTGGCGTCGTCAGCGATCGACAATCCGATCATTGTCTCCGGCAACCACAATCGCACGGTTGCGGAATCGGTTTATCCGGCCAGCCGGATCCACGCTTACGTGTTGCCGGGGGCTGACCCCGTCTTCACTGAAGCATCTAAAAAACGCCCCGCTCCATGTAGCGGGGCGTTTTCTTAATCCGCGGAGAAAATAGCGTCTCCGACGGATATCTCGCCCGCCGTCACGACTTCGGCGTAGACCCCGCAATCCGCGTGGTCAAAATTCTCGATCAGGGTGCGAGGGATGGGAAGGTGGCGAATTCCGGTATCTGGATCGACTTCGGTTGCGGCACAGCGCTGAATGCGTTTGACCACCCGCAGCCGCGTGGTTTCTCCGATCGAAAGCAGGCGCCCGACGAGATCGAACTCATGCCACGCGGGCCAGCCCGCGACATACAAATTGCCGCGAAAGCGCAACGGATTGACCGGCGCGCCGGCCGCACTTTCCACCTCTGCTACCGAGGCAAGATTAATGATGGACACCACCTTCCTGGCGACGTCCGAAAAGCTGTGGCCGCCTTTTCCGAAAAGCACCTTTGGCGGTCCGTGCAATTCTTTCGGCATGAACCGGCGAAAGAAGGCCTCGACCGCCAAGCGGCCTTCTCTGGTGCGCAAATCCCCGCGCGCCGCCTCGCGCCCTTCCCACTGAATAGTGAGAGTGTGGCTCTCCTCGTCGAAATCCGTGCGCAGGGAGGCAAGCCGATCGTTGCGCATCAGCATCAGAAACCGTTGCTTGGGCAAATAGGCCGGCGCTTCGGGATCGAACCCGGAGGGGCCATTTTCGATGGCATAGAGACGGTCGGCGGGTACGGTCTGGCCAACGAACAGCCGCGTGCGCTCGAGGGCCTGCGGCGAGAGGCCTTTCACCGGATAACGGTATATGGCGCGGATTGAGTGCTCAGAGGCCATTGATTTTCGACGCTATAAATACCGTTCCGAAGAGCATTAACGTTGACCTACATCAGTCAAACCGGCTCTTCAAACTGCGATACTTGCCCCCACATAATGCTGGTGCGGGTCGCCTCAGGGGACCCGGATGACCGGCGCCGTTATGGGCCGAGGGGATCTAGATATGAATTTCGAGAAATTTACCGATCGCGCACGCGGGTTTGTGCAGTCCGCCCAGTCATTGGCCCTGCGCGAAGGGCACCAGCAATTCGCAGCGGAACACCTGCTCAAGGGACTGCTCGATGACCCCGAAGGTCTTGCAGCCGGTCTCATCGACCGTTCCGGCGGCAATTCGCGTCAGGCGCTGCGGGCCGTAGAGGCGTCGCTTGCCAAGCGGGCGAAAGTCAGTGGCGGCGGCGCGGGCCAGATCTATCTGGATCCGGCGTTGGCGCGGGTCTTTGACGCAGCGGAAAAAGCCGGCGAGAAGGCCGGCGACAGTTTCGTCACTGTCGAGCGCCTATTGCTCGCGCTCGCGCTGGAAAAGGACAGCGAGGCGGGAAAAATCCTTTCACAGGCCGGTGTGACGCCGCAGAAACTCAATGCAGCCATCAACGCGCTGCGCAAAGGCCGTACTGCCGATTCTCCTACTGCGGAAAATGCCTACGAAGCACTGAAAAAATACGCGCGCGATCTTACGCAGGCGGCCCGCGAGGGCCAGCTCGATCCGGTTATCGGCCGCGATGAGGAAATTCGCCGCACGATTCAGGTACTGTCGCGGCGGACCAAGAACAATCCCGTGCTTATCGGCGAACCGGGCGTCGGCAAGACAGCCATCGTCGAAGGCTTGGCGCTGCGCATCGTCAATGGTGACGTGCCAGAAAGCCTTCAAGACAAGCGCCTGCTCGCGCTCGATCTCGGAGCCATGATTGCCGGCGCGAAATACCGTGGTGAATTCGAGGAAAGGTTAAAGGCCGTGTTGCAGGAGGTTACATCTTCCGACGGCGGAATCATTCTCTTCATTGACGAAATGCATACGCTCGTCGGCGCGGGCAAAGCCGACGGCGCCATGGATGCTTCCAATCTGCTCAAGCCAGCACTGGCGCGAGGCGAATTGCACTGCATTGGTGCGACCACCCTCGACGAGTACAAGAAGCACGTCGAGAAAGACGCTGCCCTGGCTCGTCGGTTTCAGCCGGTCTATGTGTCCGAGCCAAGTGTCGAAGATACAATTTCGATTCTTCGCGGCCTGAAGGATAAGTACGAACAGCATCACGGGGTGCGCATTGCGGATTCGGCGATCGTCGCTGCCGCCACGCTATCGCATCGCTACATCACTGATCGCTTTCTGCCCGACAAGGCTATCGACCTGATCGATGAGGCTGCCGCAAGGCTGAAGATGCAGGTCGACTCCAAACCCGAGGAGCTGGATTCGATCGATCGTGAAATCGTTCGCTTGAAGATCGAACAGGAGGCTTTGAAGAAGGAGTCCGATCCCGGTTCGAAGGATCGTCTCAAGCGTCTCGAAAATGAGCTGAAAGAGCTGGAAAAGCGCTCGGCCGATCTCACTGGCCGCTGGAAATCGGAAAAAGAGAAGCTCTCAGATGCGCAAAAGCTGAAAACGGAGCTCGACCAACTGCGCGCCGAGTTGGCCAACGCGCAACGTCGTGGTGAATTTCAACGCGCCGGCGAATTGGCCTATGGCCGCATTCCGGAACTCGAAAAGAAACTGAGCGTGATCGAAGCCTCCGACGGCAAAGGCGCGATGGTGGAGGAGACCGTCACTGCCGATCACGTTGCGCAGGTTGTTTCGCGTTGGACCGGCGTTCCCGTCGACAAAATGCTTGAGGGCGAAAAGGAAAAACTCCTGCGCATGGAAGACGAGCTGGCTAAGCGCGTCATCGGCCAGCAGGACGCCGTGCGCGCGGTCTCGACGGCCGTACGGCGCGCGCGCGCCGGTTTGCAGGACCCGCGCCGGCCGATCGGCTCCTTCATGTTCCTCGGCCCGACCGGCGTCGGCAAAACTGAGCTCACCAAAGCGCTGGCGGAATATCTGTTCGACGACGAGAACGCGCTGATCCGCATCGACATGTCGGAATACATGGAGAAACACGCGGTCGCGAGGCTGATCGGCGCGCCGCCGGGATATGTCGGCTATGAGGAAGGCGGTGCCCTTACCGAAGCCGTGCGGCGCAGGCCTTATCAGGTGGTGCTGTTCGACGAGATCGAGAAGGCGCATCCGGATGTCTTCAACGTCCTGCTGCAGGTGCTCGATGATGGCCGTCTCACGGACGGTCAGGGCCATACGGTGGATTTCCGCAACACCCTGATCGTGATGACATCGAACCTCGGCTCTGAATTTCTGGTCCACCAGCCGGAAGGGCAGGATACCGACGCAGTCAAGGACCAGGTCATGACGGTGGTCCGCGCGGCGTTCCGGCCGGAATTTCTCAATCGCGTCGACGAGATCATCCTCTTCCACCGCCTCAAGAAGGCAGACATGGGGAAGATCGTCGACATCCAGATCGCGAGACTTCAGAAGCTGCTCGACGACCGCAAGATCGTGCTCAAGCTCGATGCCAAGGCGCGCGATTGGCTGGCCGAGAAGGGCTGGGATCCCGCGTACGGTGCACGGCCCCTCAAGCGGGTCATTCAGAAGTCGGTGCAGGATCCGCTTGCCGAAATGATCCTGGCTGGAAAGGTCAAGGACGGCGAAACCGTCAAACTGTCCGCCGACAAGCTGGGTCTTACCTTCAACGGCAAGCTCGCGCAGGCGGCGTAACAAGACCAGATGTCATGCCCGGCACGAAGGCCGGGCATGACGAATCCGAGATTTTGCTGAATACGATTATCGAACCGCCGCGCCGCTCGACGCAACGCGTGCGGGCTTACGGGCCATGATGCCGTCGAGCCGTTCGCGCTCTTTGTCGAAGCTCGCGAGCAACGCGCCTTCCAGGACGCGGCCGCGCGGCAGCTTGATCCGCATCGGATCGACGAACCGCCCGTTGACCAGGATTTCGTAGTGCAGGTGCGAACCGGTGGAAAGCCCGGTTGATCCGACAAACCCGATTACCTGTCCTTGTCGGACACGTGTGCCCTCGTCAATTCCGCGTGCGTAGGCTGTCATATGTCCATACGCAGTTTCATAGCCGTTGTTGTGGCGGACCCGGATGTATTTTCCGTAACCCGATTCCCACCCGACTTTGTCGACGATGCCATTGCCAGATGCGTAGATCGGCGTGCCGCTCGGTGCCGCCCAGTCAACGCCAGTATGCATTTTGGTGTAGCCAAGGATTGGATGGCGGCGCAGGCCAAATCCGGAGCGCATGATGCCGGCGAGCACCGGCTTGCGAACCAGGAATTTCTTCGCGCTTTTGCCCGTCTCGTCATAGTAGTCGACCAGCCCGTCGTCCGGCGACTGGAAGCGGTAGAATTTCTTTGTTTCGCCACCGATAGTCAGAGTGGCAAACAGCACGTCGTTGCGGGTGTCGGCGGCGGCCGGCGTTTCGTCTTCTCCGGCGTAGAGCACCTCGAATGAGTCGCCGGGTTGCACCTTGCGCTGAAAATCGACATCGTAGGAGTAGATGCGGATCAGGTCTTCGATGATCGGTCGGGGTATCCGATTGCGCAGTGCGGTCTCGTATATGCTTTGGTACAAGCGTACGCCCGAGGTGTCATTCTCGTCACTCTCTTCCGCGGCTTCAGCAACCTCGGTCTCGACATTTTTTACGTCAACGGAAACGTATTTTCCGGTATCCGCCAGCGCCACGACCAGATCGATTCCTGAGTCGTTCGCAATTATTACCCGGACCGGCTGCAGACGCTCATTGTCGGAAACTGGCGCCATCAATATGCGCAATTTCTGCCCTTCCTTGATGCCGCCATCGAAGCTTCGAGCCCCGAGCACCCGCGAGATCGCACTCAGATCCGCAGCGGCAGTATTGAGATCCCGGAGAATGCCGATAATGCTATCGCCTTTCTTTGCGATAATCACCTTTTCATTGAGGCCATTTCCGCCCGTCGTCTGAGTCGCGGTCTTGGGCAGCAAGGTAATATTTTCAGGGATGATGCGCGCTTCGAAGCCGGCATATGGATCGACAGTCCCGTCGCCGGCATAGGCAAGCTTAATTCCGGTGATGTTGGCGGCTACAGGGAGATGATTGGCGGCTTTGTCGCTCCATTCGGCAGCCTCGCGCACGCGCGCGATGACTTCGTCGTTGGGCGTCAGCAGCGAAATCTTTAGCCGCGGCATCATGGGCGCCATTTCGCGCATCACGAATGCAACTTCGGCTTCCGGCTCTGCCGCCGTGGCGTCGTTTGCGGTGGCGTTGCCAGGCGCAGATTCGGCGAGCAGTCTTTGCGGGTTGAATGGGGGGATATTGGTTGAGAGGTCGGAAACGGTGAGTGACAGATTTCCGGCAATGCGCACGAAAGGACGCACGCGCACGACTTCGTGGTTGCCGACCCTGTTAATGGTGGAGACGCGAATGACCTGCCGTGCAAACGTTGGCTCTTCGGCGGTTGGCAGGCGGTCGCTCTTGTGCGCGCCCTTTTCGCCGCCGCCAAGCGCGCCGCGCAGCGCGACTTCGACACGCTCAGGCAACGCGGCAAAATTGGTTTCACCGTCGAGAGATGTGAAAACGGCGCCGCCCATGAGAGCAGCGCCGCAAAGCGCGGTCATAATCGTGCCGGCAAACCATTGCACCGAAACGCGTCGTCGATCGACAAATCCGCTCGAGCCGCCATCGACCGACAGCGGTGGTTCGTTGCCGAGCTCGATGGCCTCGGCCTGCCGTGATCTTGGTGCGCCGCGCGACCGTGTCTGGTCCAAGCTCGCCGTCCCCATGCGCCTCGGATCGAAGGTGGCTTGTCGCAACCAAAATAGCCCCAGACGCCGTCGGCAGGCCCGCTTGAATCAAGTTCCGGCACGATGCCGGTTGGTCCAGGGCCCGTCGACGCGGCACCCGAACCCATTGCCTGGCCTGATTGACGGTGGCTGAAAAGCCCCCGTTGCGATTCCGTCCCTCGAAAGGATCCTAAGGACGACGCAGGAATATGGCCTGAGTACGGCGCGACATGAATTAAGGCATTGTTTATCAATTGGGCGAGCGAAAATTTCCCCGACCTTCAATGTGGGCCAGAAAAATGGGCCTTTTTGGTTGACAATGCGCGAGGGCAACGCCTATATAACCCCATCGGCGCGCCGTCCCCCTACGGTGCGATTGCGCGCCTCTGAAGCTCCTCACTGGAACAGTGCATCGGCATCCGACAGTTCTCGGATGCACGAGCTTCGCCGGCTCTCCGGCTGACCGGGGAGTGGGGGCCGCCATGGTTCCCGGGCTGTTTGAAAAGTGAATAGGAAGAAAGAGAAACGTGGACGGCGGAGTCCTTGCGGGCCGCTCTCGCGTGGAGACGAGATTCTTCATCGAGACGGCTTCGGAAGAGACATCGGCGGTCTGACGTTTCAAGGTACATCGCTGATCGAGCATTCGATCAGTGGGTGGACCTCGTCAAACGTTTACGACCAGCCGGGAAAAGTTCTCATCCAACTTGAGAGTTTGATCCTGGCTCAGAGCGAACGCTGGCGGCAGGCCTAACACATGCAAGTCGAG
>Ga0114129_10006051_pt1 | contig 17154 bp, 17 predicted proteins | sample RhiMetdeltSRZDD1_FD_80071 | JGI IMG/M metagenome (GOLD analysis project Ga0114129, IMG submission 80071) | Populus rhizosphere microbial communities from Tennessee, USA - Rhizosphere MetaG P. deltoides SRZDD1 (version 2) (version 2) | ecosystem: Host-associated > Plants > Roots > Rhizosphere >... | reverse complement strand
GGCAAGCAGCGTCACCGCGGTCCAAAGACCGGCAGCGGCGAGCTCGACGCTCATTCCGGGCCATCCTGCGGCGAGGCCGCCCGCGCGCAAGGGCCGAAGGTCCCACCGCAATGAGCCGGAGCGGCCCTATGCCGGACACAGCCCTGACACGAGTTTGACGACATGGTCCCCGAGCCCCCATTCGTGCTCCTGGCGAACGACGATCATCGCGCGCTGGCCGCGCTCCGGGATGCCCTGCGGCTGGCAGGCGCGCAGGTGGCGGCCTGCCGGACGGTCGGCGTCGCCCTCGAGGCGATCACGTTCCACGTCCCCACCGTCGTCGTCGCCGACGTGGCGATGGAGGTCGGCAAGGGCTGGGATGTCGTGTACGCGGCGCGGTCGGCTCGAGAGCTCCCGACGATCGTGCTCGATCGCTTCGGTGACGCCGGCGCGCGACGCACGGCGCTTGCCGCGGGCGCGGACGAGGTCGTGCGCGTTCCCTGCGACGCCGATGAGATCGCGACCAGGGTGCTCGCGCTCGCGCACCGGGCGCGCCGGCTCGACACCGCCGGACCCGTGTACCGGCTTCGGGGCCTCGTTGTGGATGTCGCGGCGCACAGCGTGCGACTGAACGGCCGGGCGATCGTGCTGACGGCGCAGCAGTTCGCGATCCTCCGCGCGCTGTTCGAGGCGCGCGGTGGCACGCTCGAGCGTTCCCGGCTCCTTTCACGGATCGAAGCCCTCGACGACGAGCCGCCATCCGAGCGCGCGATAGATCTTCATGTGACGCGGCTGCGACGCCGGCTCGGTGACCGAGCGACGGATCCGCGTTTCATCGAATCCGTGTACGGCGTCGGCTATCGGCTCGCGACGGAGGTTTCGGCGCCGATCCCGCTGGGCGAGATCGCCGAGGACGTCCTCCTGGCCTTGCCCGATCCGCTGCTCGTCGTCGACGCCGAGCTGCGCGTGCGCTTCGCCAACGACGCGGCGGCTCGGCTGCTCGTACGTCCGCGCGACGAGATCGTCGGGCGACTCTGCGGCGAGGTGCTCGAGTGCACCGATTGCCTGGGTTCGCCCCTTGGTGGCCCACGGTGCTTCGCGCGCGCGCTGCACTCTGGAGCGACGACGCTGCGCGCCGTCCCCGCACTGGTCCGTGCCGGCGACGAGCACATCGCGGTGACGCTCACCTACGGCCTGGTCCAGAGCGACGGCCTCGTCACGCTCGAGATCCGGCCGCGTGATGGCGCGGACTCCCCCGCATCCGCTACGGGCTGACATCGGTCGGACACGATCCCGGCCTAACGTCGCGGTCATGAGGACGCTGCCGATCACGCCGGTGCGGCCACTGGACCAGGAGGACCTGGAGCCCCTCGCCGAGCTGTCGTCCCGCCTCGGTGCCGAGCGCCGGGCGGACTGGTCGGGCCGGCTCGGGCAGACCGGCACCGCGGTCGTCGGCGTGGAGCTCGACGGCAAGCTCGTCGCGTACGCCGCCGGCGAGGTCCGTCGATCGTTCGGCCGTTCGACGCCGGGAGCGTGGGTCGATGCGTTCGGGGTGGACCTCGCCTACCGCGGGCGCGGCATCGGCCGCTCGCTGCTCGCCGCGCTTCTTTCGCGGCTGCGCGAGCTGGGCGCCGACCACGTGTTCACGCTCGTGCCGCTGCACGACCGGACCATGACCCCCTTCTTCCGCGAGCTCGGATTCCGCGAAGAGCCGCTGCTGCCGCTGGGGAAGGATCTGTGACGCTCGCCACGGTCGTGCCGCTCGACGTCGTGGAGCGCTACCGCGACTCCGTCGAGGACCGCACGTTCCCGACGGTGCGGGAGTGGCGTGCCCGCACCGGACGGATGGTGACTGGCTGCTTCCCGGTGTACGCGCCGGTGGAGCTCGCGTATGCCGCGGGGATGCTGCCGGTCGGGCTGTTCGGGGCGGGGAACCAGATCGAGATGGCGCACGCCGACTCGCGTTTCCAGTCATTCATCTGCTCCATCGTGAAGAGCACGCTCGAGCTCGCGTTCATCGACCGCCTCGAGCCCTTTGACGCCCTCATGTTCGAGTCGATCTGCGACCCGGCGCGGAACCTCGCGAGCGTCATGGCCCGGAACTTCCCCCAGCGGCCGATGACCTACGTGCACCTACCGCAGAACATGACGTCCCCCGCGGCGGTCGATTACCTCGCCGCGGAATACCAGCGCGTCGCGGACGAGCTCGGCGCCGTGAGCGGTCACCCCGTCGGCGCGGAGGATCTTCGCCGCGCGCTTGGCGCCTACAACGCCCTGCGCGCCCAGCTGCGCGCGCTCTACCGGCTGCGCGCCGCCTCGCCGGAGAAGCTCTCGACCGCCGAGCTGTACACGCTCGTCCGGCTCGCCACGCTCGGCGATCCGATCGACGTCGAGCCGCTCATCGCGGAGAGCATCGTCACGGCGCTCGGCCGCGAGGCGAGAGCGAAGGACCGCATCCGCGTCGTGGTCGTCGGATCCTTCTGCGAGCAGCCGCCGCTGGAGCTGATCGCGGGCATCGAGGAGTCGGGCTGCTATGTCGTCGACGACGACTTCCTTCTTGGCTGGCGCCTCATGAAAGGCAGCGTCGACGAGACGGGCGATCCGTTCCGCGCGCTCGCGCGCGCGTATCTGGATGGAAGCCTGCATACGAGCACGAAGCACGACCTGCGGCGTCCGCGCGCGGCAGCGCTCATCGATAGCGTGCGCGCGACCGACGCGGCCGCGGTGATCTTCCTCGGCGCGAAGTTCTGCGAGCCCGGGCTCTTCGACTACGCGCTCTACCGCAAGGCGCTGGACGAGAACGCGGTCCCGCACCTGTTCCTCGAGTTCGAGGAGAAGATGTGGAACTACGACAAGATCCGAACGGAGGTCGAGACCTTCGTGGAATCGATGCTATTCACATGACCACCGACAAAGCGATCCACTATCAGGGGCACGTGCACGAGCTGCAGAAGAAGCTCATGGCCGACTACTACGCGCAGCTGACCGCCATCGCGAAGGGCCAGTCGTCCACGAAGAACGCGCATCTTCTCATCGCTGGGAATCCGGTGGAGCTGATCCGCGCGTTCGGCATGATCCCGGTCTTCCCCGAAGTGAACGTGCTACAGCTCGCGGTGCGCAAGCAATCGCTGCCGCTGATCCAGAAGGCCGAGGAGCTCGGCTACGCGGTGGACAACTGCGCGTACGTGAAGGCGGACGTCGGCCTCTACATGAATGGGTACCAGGCCCCGTACGGCACCGTTCCGAAGGCCGATCTGCTCCTCTGCAACTACGTCGGATGCAACGTGTATCTCAACTGGTTCGAACATCTGGCGGAGCTCACCGGCGCGCCGGCGGTGAACATCGACGTCCCGTTCATCCGCTCGGCCGACGGTGAGCCGTCCACCGCGGATCTCCATTACGTCGTCAAGCAGCTCGAGGAGCTCGTCGCGCGCCTGGAGGAGATCACCGGGACGAGCCTCGACTACGGCAAGCTGCGGCGCACGGTCGAGAACTCCGCGCTCGTCGGCGAAATGTGGGCGGAGATCAAAGATCTCACGAAGCGCCGTCCGGCGCCGTACGACGCGTACTTCGACTCGGTCACGATGATGGCCGTCCTCTACTGCCTGCGCGGCACCGACGAGGCGGTGACGTTCTTCCAGGCGGCGCGGGCGGAGCTCACCGAGCGGGCCGCGAAGGGCGAGGGTCCGCTCCCGGAGGAGCGCTTCCGCGTCGTCATCGAAGGCCCGCCCCCGTGGCCGTTCCTGCGTGTGTTCCGCGACATGTTCTCTCGCTGGGGAGCGGTTGCGGTCGCGTCGACGTATTCGACCGTGGGCGGCATATGGGAGTTCGGCTTCCGCCACGATCCGCAGCGGCCGCTCGAGTCGATCGCCCGCCACATGCTCCAGTACAACCTCTGCAACCGAACGTTCCTCCAGCGCTACGACCAGATGGCGCGCTACGTCGACGAGTGGGATGCCGATGCGGTCGTCATCCACTCGGTCAAGAGCTGCCGCCTGTTCTCCGCGGGCCAGGGCGACATGCGGGAGTACTTCGTGCGCGAGCGCGAGGTCCCGACGCTCCTCATCGAGTCCGACCTCGAGGATCCGCGCTACTTCTCGCAGGCGCAGCTGCGCAACCGGGTCGACGCGTTCTTCGAGGCGCTCGCGCAGCGGCGGCTCACCGCCGCATCGGACGCCGCCGTGGCGGCGGGAGGTAGGCGATGAGATACAGCGTCGGCGTGGACGTCGGCTCGACCCAGACCAAGGCGGTGCTGCTCGATGCGGACCGCCGGATCGTCGCTCGATCTCTCGTCGATACAGGCGCGTACCTCGTCCGCGCCGCGGAGCGCGCGTACGAGAAGGCCCTGGCCGAGGCGGGGATCGTCCGGGGTGACGTCGGCTACGTCATCGGAACGGGATACGGGCGCTTCAAGGTCGCCTTCGGCGACGACCAGGTGACCGAGATCTCGTGCCATGCGAAGGGCGCGTGGGCGCTGTTCCCGAACACACGCACCGTGATCGACATCGGCGGCCAGGACACGAAGGCCATCAAAGTCAGCGACCGGGGCGAGGTGCTCGACTTCGCGATGAACGACAAATGCGCGGCGGGCAGCGGCCGCTTCCTCACGAACTCGGCGGAGGCCCTCGGGATGGATGTCGGCGCGATCGGCGAGCGCTCGCTCGAGGCGAAGACGCCGGTGCGACTCTCGACGGTCTGCACGATCTTCGTCGAGACCGACATCCTCTCGTATCTCGCGCAAGGGAAGAAGGTCGAGGACATCCTCGCCGGCGTCCACGGCGCCATCGGCTCGCGCACGGTCGCGCTCGTCCGGCGTGTCGGCAGCGAGGCCGAGGTGACGTTCACGGGGGGCGTCTCGCGGAACATCGGCATGGTCCGCTCGATCGAGGAGAAGCTCGATCTGCGGCTCAACGTCAGCGGCGACTCCCACTACACGGGCGCGCTCGGCGCCGCGATCTTTGCCATGGAGCGGATGCAGTCCGGAGTGGAGGTGCTGGCATGAGCGCCCAGCTCGTCGCGGGCATCGACATGGGATCGCGGACCGCGAAGGCGGTCGTGCTCGCCGCCGACGGCGCCATCGTCGGACGCGGCATCGCGCGCATGCGACCCGACTTCGCCGGCCTCGCGCGGGACGCCTTGGACCAGGCGATAGCGGCGGCGGGCGCGCGGAGCGACGATGTCGCGTACGTCGCGACCACGGGTATGGGCCGCTACAACGTGCCCTTCCGCGACATCCAGGTGACGGACATCACCGCCGTCGCGCGCGGCGCGTCGGCCCTGTTTCCCGCGACGCGGTCGATCCTGGACATCGGCGCGCAGAGCACGCGAGCGATGCGCGTGCTCGAGGGCGGACGCGTGAAGGAGTTCCGCACCAACGACAAGTGCGCGGCCGGCGCCGGCGGCTTCGCGGAGCGTGCCGCTCGGTATCTCGAGATCAAGCTCGAGGATCTCGGCGCGCTCTCGAACAACGCCGACAGTCCAACAGTGATCTCGTCGGTGTGTGCCGTGTTCGCCGAGTCCGAGATCATCAACCTGGTCACCGCGGGACAGAGCGTCGAGAACATCGTTCGCGGCATCCACGACTCGCTCGCCCAGCGCGGCTTCCAGCTGCTGAAACGCGTCGGCCTCGAGGCGGAGATCACCTTCGTCGGCGGCATGGCGCTGCAGGACGGGATGGTCCGTGCGCTCGAGGCGGCCGTGGGGCAGAAGGTCAACGTCTCCGAGCGGCCGGATCTATGCGCCGCGTTCGGTGCGGCGCTCCTCGCTCGCCAGCGGCTCGCGAAACAGGAAGAGGTGGCGGCATGAACGAGATCAAAGGCGTCGACCCAGCGGTGCTGGCCTTCGAGGACATCCGTTACGTGAAGAAGGACTGGATCGCGACCGTCACCATCGACCGGCCGGACGCGTACAACGCGTACACCACGCGCACGCTGCGCGAACTGACCGAAGCCTTCACCGATGCGAGCCGCGACGATGGCGTCGCCGTCCTCGTTCTGACCGGCGCCGGATCCGACGCGTTCTGCACCGGCGGCGACGTAAAGGAGTACGCGCGCGACTACACCCAGCGGCCACGCGACTACTGGAAGTACATGGGGCACTTCGCGGGCGCGATCGACGCCCTGCGGAACGTCGGGAAGCCGACGGTCGCCCGCATCAACGGCATGGCCGTCGGCGGCGGTAACGAGATGAATCTCGCGTGCGACCTCGCGATCGCCGTCGACACGGCGCGCTTCCGCCAGGTCGGCGTGCAGGTCGGCAGCGTCGCCGCGGGTGGGGCGACGCAGTGGCTGCCGATCGTCATCGGCGACCGGCGTGCGCGCCAGATGCTCATGACCTGTGATTGGGTCGACGCGAAGACCGCGCTCGACTGGGGACTGGTGAACGAGGTCGTCCCCGCGGCCGAGCTCGACGGTGCCGTCGCGCGGCTCGCGGGCAAGCTGCTCGACACGTTCCCGGAATGCATGCGCTACACGAAGCAGCAGACGAACTTCTGGAAAGACCTCTCGTGGAGCATGACGATCGGGCATGCGCGCGACTGGCTCGCGCTCCACTTCGCCTCCCTCGAGCCGTACGAGGGCATGACCGCCTTCGCGGAGAAACGGCGCGCGGATCGCGTCGGCGTGCGGGCCCGCGCACGAGACGGCGGATCGAGCGAGACGCTCTGGGGCCCGAACGCCCGCACCTGCTCCGCATGTGGCGCGAAGGGACTGCCCGACGCGTTCGCCTTCTGTGGCGTCTGTGGCGGCTCACTCGCGGCAGTACCGGCTGAGCTTGTCACCGCACGCTGACGCCGCGGGTCTCGCCGGCCGCGTCGCGCTCGTCACCGGTGGCTCCCGCGGCATCGGGCGCGCGATCGCGATCGATCTCGCCCGCGCCGGCGCCGAGATCGTCTTCACCTACCGATCGGACAATGATGGGGCGGCCCTCACCATACGCGCGGTCGAGGCCCGCGGTCGCTGCGCGATCGGGCTCCGCGCCGACGGCACCGACCGCGCCGCGGCAGGACGCGCGGTCATGGAGACCATCGCGCGCTTCGGTCGCCTCGACATCCTCGTGAACAATGCGGGCATCAACCGCGACGCCGTCGTGTGGAAGATGGACGATCGGGCGTGGGACGAGGTCATCGACGCCGACCTCGGCGCGGCCTTCCGCTTCACGCGGGCGGCGGTCCCGGCGATGCGCGAGCACGGCAGCGGGCGCATCGTGAACATCGCGTCGATCAACGGGCTGCGCGGCAAGTTCGGGCAATCCAACTACGCGGCGGCGAAAGGCGGCCTCATCGCCTTCACGAAGTCCGTCGCACGCGAGGTCGCCGCGTTCGGCATCACGGTGAACGCCGTCGCGCCGGGCCTCATCGAGACCGAGATGGTCGCGACGATGCCGGACTCCGCGCGCCAACAGTCCATCGCCGAGACCGTCGTCGGTCGTCTCGGAGCTCCTGACGATGTCGCCGCGGCGGTGACCTTCCTCGCGTCGGACGGCGCGCGGCACATCACTGGGGCGGTGCTGCAGGTCGACGGCGGTCAGCGGCTCTGAGCGTCACTGGACCCCGCGCCCGAGGACGGGCGCTCGCGGTGGTCGCTGTGCTGCTGGTCGCCGCCTGCCACCCCTTCTCGGACGCCGGCCCGCCGCCGGCGCCGGCGGAGGTCGCTGATCTCGCCGGCGCGATCGTGTACGTCGGCTACGACGACGAGCTCTGGATCGCGCGACCCGACGGCAGCGAGCAGCGGCGGCTCACGCGCGACGGCGATCTCGGACCGTACCGCGCGCCGCGCTGGTCGCCCGACGGGCGTTCCGTCGCGGCGATACGCCTCCCGCCGCCCGCCGACTTCTCGCGCTTCGTGCTCATCGACGCGGACAGCGGGACCACGCGGGTGCTTTCCCGGCTCGAGGTGAGCGGCTTCAGCTGGTCGCGCGACGGGAGGCGCCTCGCTGTCGCGGTCGGCGATCACATGCAGTCGCTGATCCAGATCGTCGACCTGGCGTCGGGCGAATGGCGCGGCGTCGCACCAGGCAGCTCGCCGGCCTGGTCGCCGGTGGACGACCGCATCGCATTCGAGACGCGCGATGGGCGCATCGCGGTGGCAGCGCCCGAGGGCGGCGTGCGCACGCTCGCGACGCCGGAGGAGATCGCGAAGGTCACGAAGAGCGCGGCGGGCATCCGCGCGCTCTATCGGCCGACGTGGTCTCGCGATGGCACGCGCGTCGGTTTCGTCGCCGTCGAGACCGGCGCGCCCGCCGACGCGCCGCAGTACACGCTCACGGGCGCGGCGCAAGGCGGTGACTTTCACGCCTGGCCTCTCGGTGCGACCGGCCACCTCCACGACTTCCCGCAGCCGGTCTGGTCTCCGACGCGAGACGTGTTCGCCGCCACGGATGTCTTCCACGTCCCGCACGTACACCACCTGTGGCTCGGCCGCGCGTCCGCCGCGCCGCTGCGCCTGCTCGACGAGGCAGGGCCGCACTTCCTGAACGTCGCGTGGTCGCCGGACGGCGGCGTCCTGCTCCTCGCGCTCGACGAGCTCCATGCCTGGAAGCTCTTCTGGGTGGACACGGGACGCAGCGTCGAAGTCCACGTGGGCGGCGGCATGTGGCCCGACTGGTGCTGCCGGACGCTGACCGGCCCGTGATCGTCAGAAGGGTTTCGCCACCATCAAGGCCAGGATCACGAGGACCATGGTCGTGGTGACGATCGCGAGCGAGCGCGCCTGCGATCGGCGTCGTAGGTACTCGGGCGCGTCGACGCCGTCCCGTTCCAAAGCGGCGAGCTCAGCGCGCACGACCGGGCCGAACACGAAGTAGCCGAGGATCGCCGCGGCCACATAGATGGCGATCGCCACCGCCAGCCAGCCCGTCGTGAGCGGGGTCCCCGTCACGAGCGCCAGCGCGATACCGGTAACGAAGAGCAGCGCGTAGGCCGGGTTCGCGACCGCGCGGTCGATCGCGCGGATGCCGCGGATCGTATACGCCAGATGTTCCGGCTCTCGTTCGCCAAGGCGCAGCCAGAGCGTGTTGGTGAGGTTCCCACCGATCGTGATGAGCGCCAGGAGGACGTGGGCTAACAACAGGAGCGCGACGAGCGACACGGCGCCACTCTACCGGCGGACCTCGTGTAGAGATGCTCCTCGCGCTCGCCTGACATCGGTCGGACACGATCGCTCGCTAGCGTCGTCGCTGGCAGCGCGGCGGAGGTGACGATGTGAGCGGAAGCGCGCCGGTCTGGGATCCCGCGGCGGAGGAGCTCGCCGTCACGATGCGCGCGGCCGTGTTCACGGGGACCGGGCGCCCGCTGGAGATCGCGTCCATCGCGCGTCCGGATGCCGGGCCCGGCGATGTACTCGTGCGCGTCAGCGCGTGCGGGCTCTGCCATAGCGACCTGCACTACCTCGACCACGGCGTACCCACCTTCAAGGCGCCCCCGCTGGTGCTCGGCCACGAGGTCTCCGGCACCGTCGTGCGCGTGGGCTCCGGCGTCGATCCGTCGATCGTGGGCACGAGCGTGCTCCTCGCGCCGGTCACGACGTGTGGCGTCTGTGTCGCCTGTCGCACCGGGCGCGAGAACGTGTGCGCGACGCAGCGAATGCTGGGGAACTCGATGGACGGCGGCTTCGCCGAGTATGTCGTCGCTCCCGCGCGCGACGCGTTCGCGGTCCCACCCGAGGTCCCGCTGGACGAGGCATGCGTGATCGCGGACGCGCTCACCACCGCGTTCCACGCGGTCACGCGCCGCGCCCGCATCCAAGCGGGGGAGACCGTTGTGGTCTTCGGCTGTGGCGGCCTCGGACTCAACGTCGTGCAGGTGTGCGCGCTTGTCGGTGCGCGTGTGATCGCGGTCGACGTCGACGCGCGCAAGCTTGGGCTTGCGACGCTCCTCGGGGCATCGCTGGCGATCGACCCGCGCGACGGTGACGTCGCGAAGCGCGTGCGCAGGGAGACCGGCGGCGGCGCGGACGCCGCGATCGAGGCGATCGGCCTGCCGGTCACCCAAGAGCAGGCGCTCGCGTCGCTACGCACCGGCGGCAGGCTGGTCCTCCTGGGTTATGCCGCGGAGCCCATGTCGCTGCCGGGGAGCCGCGTCACGTACCGCGAGCTCACGGTCATCGGAACGCTGGGATGCCGCCCTGTCGACTTTCCGGTGGTCCTCGAGCTCGTGCGCCGCGGCCGGCTTGCGATCTCGTCCCTCGTGTCGCACCGGCACGCGCTCGAGCGGATCAATGAGGGCTTCGACGCGCTGCGCCGCGGCGACGGCGTCCGGCACATCGTCGTGATGGGATGACGACCATCGCCGCGACGGAGCCGACGATCCATGTCGACGTAGTGGACGGCGTCGCCACGATCAGGATCGATCGGCCGCCCGTGAACGTGCTCACGATCGCGCTGCTCCAGCGACTCGAGAAGGCCGTGAGCGATCTGCAAAGCGATGACGAGCTTCGCCTCATCGTCCTGCGCGGTGAGGGGCGCGTGTTCTCCGCAGGGGTGGACGTCGGCGAGCATCTCGGGCAATGGCTCGTCCCGATGCTCGACGCCTTCGACCGCGCCGCGCGAGCGCTCCTGGCGAGCGACATCCCGACGTTGGCTGTGGTGCACGGCGCGGCACTTGGTGGCGCGTGCGAGCTCGTCGCGCTGTGTGACCTCGTCATCGCGGCCGACAACGCGAAGCTGGGTACGCCGGAGATCACCCTCGGCGTGACGCCGCCGGTCGCCGCGGCCGTGTTCCCTTCACTCGTCGGCAGGCAGCGCGCGAACGCTCTCGTCCTGACGGGCGAGCTCATCAGCGGTCGCGACGCGGCGGACTGGGGTCTGGTCTGGCGTGCCGTGCCCGCGGACCGACTCCAAGAGGAGGCGGCCGCGGTCGTCGAGCAGTTCCGTGGCCGCAGCGCGGCAAGCCTGCGTCTGGCGAAGCGGACACTGGGACTGTCCGCGCGCCGGGACCTCGGGGCCGCGATCTCCGCGGCCGACGTCGAGCAGCGCCGTGCGCTGCCCGGTCTGGCCGACGGCGAAGAGGGACTCCGCGCCTATCTCGAGAAGCGCGCGCCGCGCTGGAGCCATCGCTAGAAAGCCGGCTCAGGCGATCGCGGCGCCGAACAGCCTCCCGATACCGTAGGTGACACCGGCCGCGGCGATCCCGATGGCGAGCTGCCGCAGCCCGGCGCGCAGGGCCGGCTGACCGGTGATGACGGTGATGAGCGCGCCGACGCCGAAGAGCGCGGCCGCGCTGAGCAGGCTGGCCGCCACCACGGCGGCGGTGCCGCCGAGGAATGCGAACGGTACCAGCGGGACGATCGCGCCGGCGGCGAACATCGCGAATGAGGTGCCCGCCGCGACGTATGCGGAGCCGCCGAGCTCATCCGGGTCGATGGCGAGCTCTTCGCGCACGAGGGTCTCCAGGGCACGGTCGCCGCGCACGATCTGGCGCGCGAGGCTTCGCGCGTGTTCGGGCGTCGCACCCTTCGCCTGATAGATGAGCGCAAGCTCCTCTTCCTCTTCCTCCGGAAACGCCGCGAGCTCCTCGCGCTCGACCGTGATCTGACGCGCGTAAAGCTCGCGCGCGCTCTGCACCGAGAGCCACTCACCGAGGGCCATCGACAGCGAGCCGGCGAGAAGACCGGCGAGCCCGGCGATCGCGATCGCGTGCGCGTCGCCGCCCGCACCCGCGACGCCCATGACCAGACCGAAGTTCGAGACGAGACCGTCGTTCACGCCGAGGACCGCGGCGCGCAGGGCGTTGCCGCCGGTCGCACGGTGGCGTCCCTCGAGGCGCGCGATGGCAGGGCCCGCGAGGCCGGCGTTGCCGATCTCCTTCAGGACGCGCGCGTGCGAGCGCTCGTCGGCGGGCAACGTGGTTCCCGCGGCTTCGGGCTGGTCGTCGTAGCCGTGCTGATCCTTTGCCTCTCGGCCGGCGATCGTCGGCGCGACGACGCTCGCGCCGAAGCGCGTGGCGATCGCGACGAGGATGCGGGCGCGCCACGACGGTACGAGCGGGCCCCGCCAGGCACCGGCATCGCGGAGCTTGCCCTCCCACAGCGAGCCGTGACGCACCTCCGCCTCCGCGAGCCTCCGGTAGACGGCCGCGAGGGACGGATCGCGCTCCGCGTTGGCCATCGCGCGGTAGATCGCGACGCCGTCGGTCTCACCCTGGAGGTTGCCTCGCCAGCGGGCGACGTCGGCCACGCGCGCCACTAGGAGACGATGAGCGCGGTCACCATGCCGAACATGCCCGTGGCGGCTTCGGCGTGGTTGAGGATGTGGCAGTGAAAGGCCCAGACGCCGGGCTCGTCCGCCAGCACGATCGCGTCCCAGCGCTCGCCGGGGGCGACGTTGATCGTGTCGCAGCGGAACGGCTGCGGTAGTGGATAGCCGTCGCGCGCGAAGACCTCGAACGTCAGACCGTGCAGGTGCGCCGGATGGATCTGCACGCCCTCGTTCATGAAGCGGAAGCGGATGCGCTGGCCGAGCTTCGCCGTGTAGGGGATCGTGGCCGGGAAGCCCTTCCCGTTGATCGTCAGACCGCCGAGCTGATCGTTGAAGATGAAGAGCTCGTCCTTGTCATATGCGGGATCGATGCCCCGGCCCTTCGGCATGACGAGTAGGGGACCGAGCATCCCGCGCCCGACCTGCTCGGTCGCGTTGTGGTGCGAGTGGTACATGTGGCTTCCGTATGGTCTCGCCACGAAGTCGTAGACGTATGTCTCGCCCGGTTTGATCACGGGCTGCGTGATGAACGGCACCCCGTCCATCTTGTTCACGACGCGCTGTCCGTGCCAGTGCACGCCGGTGGTCTGGTCGGTCTTGTTCGTGACCCTGACGCGGACGCGCTCGTCCTCGGTGACGCGGATGATCGGTCCGGGCACCTGACCGTTGTACGAGAGCGCGTCCACCGTCACGCCCGGCGTTACCTCCCAGCGCGTCTTCTCACAGGTCAGGTCGAACTCACGCGCATCATCGACGATCCGCGACGGGAGCTCCTGAAGACCGAGGCCCGCGGTCTTCGCCGGGAACGCTTTGACGACCGACTCCGCGCGGGCGTCGTGGTCCATCGTCGCCGTCGGTGCGGCCGACCGCCGTGGCGTCGGAGAGGTGGTGGGTGTCGAGGTGGCGGCCGCGACCCGCGCCGGCGCGGCTCCGTTTCCGGTCAGGCCGAGCGCTCCGGCGGCGATACCCCCGAGTGTCGCGAAGCCGACCGCCCCGATGAGCGACCGGCGCGCGATGGTCGCTTTGGCATCGGCAGTGTCGGCCGGGTCAGCGTCGCGTGGTGCGGGACCGGACTTCTCTGTCATGCAGGGAACCTACAGAGGGCGACAGCCGCCCTCGACGGCCGACCGGCACGTCCTGGCGGGACCTTCGTCCCTACAGACCGTGCTGCGCGATCTCGCGCTGCTCGAGGTACGTGAAGGCCGCGTAGATGATCAGGGCCACGACCAGCGTGACGATGACGATCTCCACAGTGCGCCTCCTTCCGAGCTGAACATGCGTCTCGCGACGGTCGTCCGATAGGGTCGAGTGGCCCCGCGCAGGCGGGCCACTCGACTCACGGCCGCGGCGGGGCTCCGGTCCTCAGTAGGGCCAGCTCCAGCGCCGGATGTCCGGCGAGTCCTCGCCGTGACGCCGCGTGTAATCACGGCTGGCCGCACGGCTTTCGGTCATGACACGTCGGACGGCTCCGGCGCGCTCGGCGAGGCCGGGCACGCGGTCGATCACGTCCATGACCAGATGGAATCGGTCGAGGTCGTTGAGCATCACCATGTCGAAGGGCGTGGTCGTCGTGCCCTCTTCCTTATATCCGCGCACGTGGAGATTGGCGTGATTCGTCCGGCGGTACGTGAGCCGGTGGATGAGCCAGGGATAGCCGTGATACGCGAAGATGACCGGCCGATCCGTCGTGAACAGCGCGTCGAACGCGCGGTCCGACAACCCATGGGGGTGCTCGCGCTCGTCCTGCAGGCGCATGAGATCGACGACGTTCACGACTCTGACCCGCAGCCGCGGCAGATGCCGGCGCAGAAGATCCGCGGCGGCGAGCGTCTCCAGGGTCGGGACGTCGCCGCAGCACGCGAGCACCACGTCCGGATCGCCGTCGCCGTCGCTGCTGGCCCACGTCCACACGTCCGCTCCGCGCTCGCAGTGTCGCACCGCGTCGTCCATGGCGAGCCAGTCGGGCTGCGGCTGCTTACCGGCGACGACGACGTTCACGTAGTTGCGGCTGCGCAGGCAGTGGTCCATGACCGACAGCAGCGTGTTCGCATCGGGTGGCAGGTAGACCCGGATGACCTCAGCCTTCTTGTTCACGACGTGGTCGATGAAGCCGGGATCCTGGTGAGAGAACCCGTTGTGGTCCTGCCGCCACACGTGCGAGCTGAGAAGGTAGTTGAGCGACGCGATCGGAGGTCGCCACGGCAGCTGGCGCGACACCTTCAGCCACTTCGCGTGCTGATTGAACATCGAGTCGACGATGTGGATGAAGGCCTCGTACGAGTTGAAGATGCCGTGGCGGCCGGTCAGGAGATAGCCCTCGAGCCAGCCTTCGCAGAGATGCTCGGAGAGCACCTCCATGACCCGACCGTCCGGCGCGAGGTGATCGTCGGTCGGCAGGATCGCTTCCGCGAAGGCACGGTCGGTCACCTCGAAGACGGCGTCCAGCCGGTTGGACGCCGTTTCGTCGGGACCGAAGACGCGGAAGTTGTCCCGGTTGCGCGCCACGATGTCGCGTAGGAAGGCACCGGCGACGCGGGTCGGCTCGCTCATCTTCTTCCCCGGAGCGGACACCTCGACCCGGTATGCGCGGAAATCCGGCAGCACCAGATCGCGCAGCAATAGACCGCCGTTGGCGCGCGGATTGGCGCCCATGCGGCGCGCGCCCTGCGGCGCGAGCGCGGCGATCTCGGTGCGAAGCGCGCCGCGCTCGTCGAAGAGCTCCTCCGGCCGGTAGCTCCGGAGCCAGCTCTCGAGAAGACCCCGATGGGCGTCGTTGGTGCGGACCTCGGCGATGGGGACCTGGTGCGATCGGGCGGTCCCCTCGACCGGGTGCCCATCGACGACCTTCGGGCCGGTCCACCCCTTCGGCGACCGGAGCACGATCATCGGCCAGCGCGGCCGTGGAGCGCCCGCTCCATCACGCGCCGCGCGCTGTATGCGACGGATGGCCGCGATCGCTTGATCCATGGCCTCGGCCATGCGCCGATGCATCGCCGTTGGGTCGCTGCCTTCGACGAAGAGCGGCTCGTGGCCGAATCCCTCCAGGAGCGCGCGCAGCTCGGGCGCGGGGATGCGCGCCAGATACGTCGGATTCGCGATCTTGTATTCGTTCAGGTGCAGCACCGGCAGGACCGCGCCGTCCCGACGCGCATCGACGAACTTGTTGGAGTGCCAGCTGGCGGCGAGCGGCCCCGTCTCCGCCTCGCCGTCGCCAACGACGCAGCAGACGACCAGGTCGGGCGCGTCGAATGCGGCCCCGTACGCATGCGCGAGCGCGTAGCCGAGCTCGCCGCCCTCGTGGATCGAGCCCGGGGTCTCCGGCGCGACGTGACTTGGTATCCCGCCGGGGAACGAGAAACGGCGGAACAGCAGACGCAGGCCGTCGATGTCGGACGTGACCTCCGGATAGACCTCGCCGTACGTGCCCTCGAGGTACACATTCGCGACGACGCCGGGTCCGCCGTGGCCGGGACCCGCGATGTAGATCGCGTCGAGGTCATAGGCGCGTATCGCGCGGTTCATGTGTGCGTACACGAAGTTGAGGCCGGGCGTCGTGCCCCAGTGCCCGAGCAGCCGCGGCTTCACGTGCTCCGCCTGGAGCGGATCGCGAAGGAGCGGATTGTCGAGCAGGTAGATCTGACCGACCGAGAGGTAGTTCGCCGCGCGCCAGTAGGCGTCGATCAGCCGGAGCTCGTCGCTCTCCACGGCGTCAATGTACGCAGTCGGCTCGCGTACCCTCACACCGTGGTCAGACGCGTGCTCGTGCTCAACGCGGGCTCGTCCTCACTCAAGGCCAGCGTGCTTGACGGCGACGCGACGGACGCGGTGGCGCGAGCCGACGTGTCCGGCGCCATCGCCGCGGGCGGCGAGGAGGCCGCGGTGCGGCGCGCGCTGGAAACGCTCGCCGCGCAGGGCGTCGAGACGGAATCGGTCGAAGCGGTCGGCCACCGCGTCGTTCACGGTGGTGACCGGTTCGTTCGTCCGACCGTCGTCGATGACAACGTGCTCCAAGCGATCGAGGAGCTTGCGCCGCTCGCGCCACTGCACAATCCGATCGCCGCTCGTGTCATCCGCGCGGCGCGGTCGGCGCTGCCCGGGCGACCACAAGTCGCGGTGTTCGATACGGCATTCCACGCGACGCTCCCGCCAGAGGAGTTCGTGTACGCGCTGCCATATGAATGGCATAGCGAGTGGGGCTATCGCCGTTTCGGCTTCCACGGCATCTCGGTGCGGTGGGCCATCGGGCGCGCGGCGGAGCTCCTCGACGTCGATCCCGCCGACTTCGGTGTGGTCGTCGCGCACCTTGGCGCCGGCTGCTCGGTCACCGCGGTCCGGGACGGCGAGTCGGTGTACACGTCGATGGGAATGACCCCGCTCGAGGGCCTCGTCATGGCCACCCGAGCCGGATCGGTGGATCCGGGCGTCCTCGTCGCGGCGCAGCGCGATCACCGGCTCGACGCCGATGCGATCGCTGACACGCTGGAGCGCCGATCGGGTCTGCTCGGCGTCTCGGGCCGAAGCGGTGACGTGCGCGTGCTCATCGCCGCCGAGCCGACCGACGAACGCGCGGCGCTCGCGCTCGCGCTCTTCGTGCGCAGCGTCGCCGCCGGCATCGCAGCGGCCGCGACCGCATTACCGCGCCTCGATGCGGTCGTGTTCACCGGTGGGATCGGCGAGCACTCCGGCCTAATGCGCGCGCGTATCGCGCGCCGCCTTGGGCCGCTCGGTGTGCCGGCGCTGTCGTCGTCGTCCCAGGACGACGATGCCGTGCTCGCGCGCGGCGCCGTCGCGGCCCTTCGCGTCGCCGCCCGCGAAGACGTCATCGTCGCGCGCGATGTCCGTCAGGCGATCACCTGACAGAGGACGGGCGACAAGCGGTCGCCGGAGCGACACGGGACTCTCGAATCCCCGCTCCCGCGCGGCGACGATCGGATGCGGGATCCGCATGGGAGGTGCCGCGTGTCGTGGCAGCTGTTCAGTCCG
>Ga0114129_10006050_pt1 | contig 17155 bp, 12 predicted proteins | sample RhiMetdeltSRZDD1_FD_80071 | JGI IMG/M metagenome (GOLD analysis project Ga0114129, IMG submission 80071) | Populus rhizosphere microbial communities from Tennessee, USA - Rhizosphere MetaG P. deltoides SRZDD1 (version 2) (version 2) | ecosystem: Host-associated > Plants > Roots > Rhizosphere >... | reverse complement strand
GCTCGGCGTCAGGAGCAGCGCGCGGCTGAACGCGTACAGCCGCTCGAGGTCACGCTGGCGGATCAGGGCCTCGCGCGTCCGCCGGCGCGCGCGGCCGGACAGCTGGCTGGAAACGATCGCCGTCAGCAGGAACGCAATGAGCGCAACCCAGTTCTGGGGATCGGCGATGATGAGCGTGCCGACCGGTGGGAGAAAGAAAAAGTTGAGACAGAACACCGCCAAGAGCGAGGCCGCCGTCGCCTCGGCGATGCCCCACTGCGTGGCGATCAGCAGAATTGCCACCAGATATGTCAGCGCCACGGTCGTTGGATTCACGGGCAGGACGCGATCGAACCCGGCGGTGATCGCGCCGATCACCAGGAGGGATCCGACGACTCTCGCCGCCAGCACGCGTTCGGTCACGTTCCCTGCAGGCTATCGAAGAACCGGCAGGCGCGTCAAAAAGCCCAACGCAGAAAATCCTGACGAACGGTTAAGGACTTCCTAATCGGCCGGCCGCTAGCTTGGAGGGTATGCGTATCGACCGTGCCGTCCAGATTCTTCTGACTCTCGCCATCAGCATTGGCTCCGTCTCCGTCGCGCGCGCACAGGAACAACCACAGGAGCAGGCGCCCCGCGCGGCCGGCGTTCAGCCGCGGCAGGAGCCCGCGAAGAAACCGGATCCGTTCGCGTTTGCCGATTTCACGTGGCTGACCGGCAGCCCGAGGACGAAGGAGTCGCCGATCGATTCGAAGGTGTTCACCGGCGAATTCCGCGCCGACACGAACTTCACGTACAGCTTCAACAAGCCGTCCGACGACACGATCGGTGGGTCGACCGAGATTTTCCGCTCGGGCGAATTCCAGCTCACGCAGCTCGGCATCGGCGGCGATTTCCACTACGACAACGTGCTGGGCCGGCTCATGACCCAGTTCGGTATGTACTCGCAGACAACGCCGCGCAACGATCCGAGTCCGGCGCGCGGGCAGTGGCAGCTCGATAACGCGTATCGGTACCTCTCCGAGGCTTACGGCGGCTATCACTTCGACAAGATGAGCGGCATCAACGTCGAGGCCGGCATCTTCATGTCGTACATCGGCCTTTGGAGCTACTACAACTTCGACAACTGGACGTATCAGCCGTCCTACGTGTCGTCGAATACGCCGTGGTTCTTCAACGGGATGCGCGTGCAGATCTTTCCGAACGACAAGCTGAAGATCGAGCCATGGCTGATCAACGGCTGGCAGTCCTACGGGAAGTTCAACCACGCGCCGGGACTTGGCGGGCAGATTCTGTGGCGGCCGAACGGATCGGTGTCGATCCTGTCCAACAACTACTGGGGAACCGACACGCTCGGCAACGCGGATCGGAAGCGCGTGCACACCGACGACAGCATCCAGGTGAAGTACTACGACCGGCCCGGTGCGGCAATCTCGAAAGCGGCCTTCACGTTCACGCTCGATGCGGGGTGCGAGTATGGCGGCGGCGTGAGCTGCGGCGGCGGCACTGCCGACGCGCCATCACAGACGTTCCTCGGCTTCATGGCGTATCACCGCGCGTGGTTCGACAGAGATCAATATGCCCTGACCATCGGCGGCGGGGCCATCAGCAACCCCGGGCGGTATCTCGTGCTGATCCCGCCAATCAACGGCGCCACGGCGTTTTCGGGCACGCCGTACTTCACGGCGAATCCGGGCGATCCGTACAAGGCCTGGGACACGCAGGTGACCTTCGACTACATGCCGAGCCAGTTCGTGACGTTCCGGTCCGAATACAATTACCGTCACGCGAACGTGCCGTATTTCTCGGGCGGAGGCGGCGTGACGCCCCCGGGAGGCAATATCGGGACTCCGGGTTCGGTCGTGCCCGGCTGGGCACCGGACCTGCGCAAGTCCGAGAACCGCGTGACATTCGCGCTCCTCGTCAAGCTGTGAGGATCGTGCCGACTGGCGCGCGGCACCCGGGGCGGTCAGAATAACCGTCGCCGAGGAACGCATCAGCAGACTCCCCAGATCCGACCGCATTCGCGTCGTCCTCACGCCGAGATCGCTCGTCTCGTACGTCTCGGTGTGGCACGCGGCCGCCCGCGCGCTCGCCGAGCTCGGGCCCGGCGCCTTCTTCGTCGCCGGCGTCGCCTGGGCGGCGCTCGGATCGTCCGGTCCGTACTTCGTCCTCGGCGCCGCGCTCGCTGGCGTGCTCGTCCGTGCAGCAGACGTCGAAGCGTGCGCGCTGTTCGTCCCCGGCGGTCTGTACGGCAGCGTTCGTGAAACCCTCGGCGTGCGGGCGGCCCGCACGTCCATCGCGGCGCTGCTCGTCGATCGCCTCGTCCTCGGAGCGCTGGCCGCCGTGCTCGCGGGACACTACGCGATCACGCTCGCGCGCCTGCTCGTCGGCAGCGCGTCCGGAACCGTCGGCGGCGACGCCGGGCCGCTCGTAGTCGCCGCGCTGGCGATCGGCCTCGTCTGGTGGACGCAGCGGCAGGGCCGCGTCCTGAACGACCGGACCGTCAACCGCCTGCTCGCCGGAGCGGTCATCGTCCTCGGTGCGCTCGTGGTGTGGGCAGCCGCCTCGATCCGGGCGTCGAGCGGCGCGGCGTTGATTCCGTCGCTGCCGCCGGGGCTCTCGACCGGGTTCGCGAGCCGGCGTTCGGTCATCGGCGGCGCGCTGGTGCTGATCGTGGCGTTCGCCCGTGCGCTGCCGGCGATTGCCGGTATCGACACGCTCGGCGCCGCAGCACGGGACCTCGAGCAGCCGCGGATCAGAAACCTCGAACGCGTGTCGCATCTCGTATCCGCGTTTGCGATCGTCTTCACGGCCGGATTGACATTCCTCGGCGTCGCGCTGGTGCCCGAGAGCGAACGGCCGGCATGGACGTCCTCGCCGCTCGTGGCCGTGGCGCTTCACGTCCTCGGCCCGTCATGGCTGCGCGTGCTGCTCGCCGCGGCGGTTGCCGCGGGAGCCGTGGTCTTTCTCGCGGCCACCGTGCGGGCGACATCGTCGGCGACGCACGGCATTCTGGCGCGGCTCGTCGACGAAAGCGTCCTTCCGGATCGGTGGAGACGTCTCCATCCGCGGTTCGGAACGACGTATCGCATCGTTGACGTCACTGCGGTCGCCCAGCTCGGCATCGTGCTGATCTCGGGCGGAGAAATCGTGTGGCTCGCGCGCGCGTACGCGGTCGGGGTGGCTGTGAGCGCCGAGCTCAAGCTCCTCGCGCTGGTCCGGTACCGGTTCATCCGGCCCGAAGCGCGTGCGTATCGCACGCCGATCAACCTGCGTCTGCGCGGCGCGGAATGGCCGGTCGGGCTGATGGCCGCCGCCGCACTCCTGACCGCGTCCGTCGTCGGGTTGCTCGTGATGCTCGATCCAGCGTCGATTGCGGGCGCCGCGTTAATCGCCACCCTGACCGCGACGCTGTCCCTGTCGGCGCGCGCATCGGCCGACACCTCGCTCGCCGGTCGGCCCGCGCTCGATCCGTTCCAGCTCCTGCCGTCTGACGATGTCGACCTGCGACAGGTATACGCGCGGCCGGGAAATTTTCTGGTGCCGGTACGCAAGCCGCACGCGCTGACGCATCTCGTGGCGGCGCTGCGCGCCGCAGGCGACCGCGACGTCGTCGCGGTGACGGTGCGCCTCGTCGGCATCGATGTGCCCGACGACCCGACGGTCGATCCACGGGTGACCGAGGACGAACGGCAACTGCTGTCGACGGTGATTGCGGCCGCCGAGCGCGAGCGGCGCGCGGTCCGTCTGATGATCGTGCCGGCGGCCAACGTCTTCGACGCGATCATCGATACCGCGCTGCACCTCCAGTCCGCGGAAATCCACGTCGGCGAGTCGGAAACGCTGTCCGCCGACGATCAGGCGCGTCTGCTCGGCGATGCCTGGGAGCGGGCCTCGAAGCCTGCGGCCGCCGATCTCCGATTCGTCGTTCACCATCCGCGCGGGACCGCGACCGCCTACCACCTCGGCGCGCACGCGCCATCGCTGCGTTCCGAAGACTACGAGCAGATCCACCGCCTGTGGCTCGACGTCGTCCGCGCCGTCGGCCCGCGCGTGCATCACCGCGACGTCGTCCGCGCCGCACTCACACATATGGAACAACAACTGAACGGCCCCAACCGCGAGGCCGCGCTCGAGATCGTGCGCGACACCGTGAGGCCGGCCGACGAGATCGCGGCGCTGATTCGCGATCGCGACGTCGGCCGCCTGCGCGATGTGCTGCGAAATCGAGCCGCGAGCGACCTCGCGTCCCTGCTGACCGGGTTGTCGCTCGAGGAACAGGTGCTCGTCTTCCGCATCCTGCCGCGGAAGGACGCCGCCGAGACCTTCGCGTATCTGTCCGTCGACGAGCAGAACGCCCTGCTGAAAGCGATGGCGTCCGAAGAAGCCGCCGCCCTGCTCAACGACATGGCGCCCGACGATCGGACGACGTTCCTCGAGGAGCTGCCGGCGGAAGCCACGCGCCAGCTGCTCGCGCTGCTGACGCCGGACGAGCGCGCCGAGGCCGTTCGCCTCCTCGGCTACCCGGAGGGATCGATCGGCCGTCTGATGACCTCGCACTACGTCGCCGTCCGCGAGCACTGGACGATCGGCGACGTCCTCGAGTACGTGCGCGCGCACGGCGAGGACAGCGAGACGTTGAACGTCCTCTACGTCGTCGACGACAAAGGGACGCTCGTCGATGACATCCGCATTCGCGAGATCCTGCTGAATCCTCCGACGAAGACCGTGCAGGCGCTGATGGATCGACGGTTCGTCGCGCTGAAAGCGACCGACGATCAGGAGACGGCCGTCCGCGTGTTCCGCGCCGAGGATCGCGTCGCGCTGCCGGTCACCGACACGGCGGGCGTGCTCATCGGCATCGTCACCATCGACGATGTGCTCGACGTCGCCGAGCGGGCCGCGACGGAAGACATCCAGCGGGTCGGCGGATCGGAAGCGCTCGACGAGCCGTACATGAAGATTGCGTTCGGTCGCATGGTCCAGAAGCGCGCCGGCTGGCTCACGGCGTTGTTCATCGGAGAAATGCTCACGGCGACGGCGATGGGCGCATTCGAGCGCGAGATCGAGCGGGCCGTGGTGCTCGCGCTGTTCGTGCCGCTGATCATCTCGAGCGGAGGCAACTCGGGCTCGCAGGCGTCGACGCTCGTGATCCGGGCGCTGGCGCTCGGCGAAGTCACCCTGGCCGATTGGTGGCGCGTGATGCGACGCGAGATCGGCGCCGGCCTGGCGCTGGGGAGCATCCTTGGGGCGATCGGCTTCTTCCGGATCACGATCTGGTCGGCCTTCTCGTCGATCTACGGCGAGCACTGGCTGCTGATCGCCCTCACGGTGTCGCTGGCGCTCGTCGGCGTCGTTCTGTGGGGAACGCTGATCGGATCCCTGCTGCCCTTTCTTCTGCGGCGTCTCGGCTTCGATCCGGCGGCGTCGTCGGCGCCGTTCGTCGCGACGCTCGTCGACGTCACCGGGCTCGTCATCTATTTCTCGGTGGGGATCGTCGTTCTTCGCGGCACGCTGTTGTGACGGACCCGTCCGCGCTACGATCTCTTCGCGCGGCGGCGGACCTGGATCCGGATGGGGCTGCCGGCGAAGCCAAACTCGTCCCTGAGCCTGTTCACGAGAAACCGCTCGTACGAGAAATGGAAGGTCGTCGCGACGTTGGTGAAGAAGGCGAACGACGGCGGCGCGACGCCGATCTGCGCGGCGTACAGGATGCGGACGTGTCTGCGCCCGGGGCTGACGGGCGGGTTCGCGGCGGTGACGGCTTCGACGAACTTGTTCAGCGCCGGCGTCGGCACGCGCACGCGCCGCGCGGCAGCCACTCTGTCGATCGTCTCGAGGACCTTGCCGGTACGCTCGCCCGTCAGCGCCGAGATGTGAAGGATGGGCGCGTAGTCGAGGAACCGCATCTTGCGCCGGAGCTGCTCGTCGAAGCTCTTCACGAAATCCGGATCGCCGCCCTTCGTCAGATCCCATTTGTTGGCGACGATCACGATGCCGCGGCCCGCGCGATCGACTTCCCCGCCGATCGCCGCGTCCTGATCCGCGGCGCCCTCGTTCGCGTCGATCATCAGGACGACGACGTCGGCGTCGGCGATCGATTCCCTGGCGAGCGCGACGCTCACGAGCTCGACCTTGCCGCCGCGCGCCACGCGGCCGGGCCGCCGCATGCCGGCGGTGTCCACGATCCGGAACCGCCGATGGTGCCACGTGAGCGGCACGTCGATCGCGTCGCGGGTGGTGCCCGGAAGATCGCTGACGAGCACGCGCTGCGCCCGCAGCAACCGGTTGACGAGCGACGACTTGCCGACGTTCGGCCGGCCCACGATCGCGACGCGCGTCTCGGCGCGCGCTCTCTCGTCGGCAGCTCGCCGCTCAGGGTCCTGATCGGCCGCCTCCGTGTCGCGAATCCCCACGTGTGAAACGATGGCGTCGAGCAGCTCGGCCACGCCGTCGCCGTGCTCGGCGGAGATCTCGAAGACCGGCTCGAATCCGAGCCGATAGAAGTCCACGTTGTCGCGCGCCCGCTTGTCGTCGGTCTTGTTGATCGCGAGCAGGACCGGCCGGTTCGTTTCGCGCAGCTCGCGGGCGATGCGCTCGTCGCTTGGCAGCAATCCCTCGCGCCCGTCGACGAGCATCACGAGCAGATCCGCGCCGGCGATCGCGCGCTGCCCCTGTTCGACGACGAGCTCATGGAGCGGATCTTCACTGGCGCCGAAGAGCCCGCCGGTGTCGAACAGCTCGAAGGATGCACCTTGCCAGTCGACCGGCCGCGCGAGAGCGTCGCGCGTCGTGCCGGCGACGGGAGCCACAATCGCCCGGCGACTACCGGTCATTCGGTTGAAAAGCGTGGATTTTCCAACGTTCGGGCGGCCGACTAATACGACCGACGGGCTTTTGCGCGCCATTTCACATGTCCACTTAGCCTCAGCCTTGACAGTGTAAGTGTCAGAATCTATAGTATTTAGAAGCCGTCAGGAGACTCTAAGCATGATCAAGGTCGACATCGTCAACGAAGTGTCGAAAATCGCAGACATCACCAAGGTCAAGGCCGAGGTGGCGGTCGATGCGGTGTTCGACGCGATGCGGACCTCCATGCAGCGGGGCGAGCGCATCGAGCTGCGCGGCTTCGGCGTCTTCCAGGTGAAACCGCGCAAGCGCGGCATCGGCCGCAACCCGCGAACCGGCAAGGAAGTGCGCATTCCGCCCGGCCGAACGATTCGCTTCAAGCCGGGCAAAGACCTTCAGAATATCGGTTAGTGGAATCCGCCCGCGCTGAATCCGGCCTGCTCACGCCGCCGGACGTCGTCTGGCCGTCGCATCCGAAGTTTCAAGATCGCGTCTGGCTGCACGCCGTCCTGTTCGTGCTGACCCTCGCGTCGACAACGTTCGTCGGCGCCGGTCACTACCTCGGCTTCCTCAATTTTTCCGGAACGCCGGTGCAGGGTGTGCCGCTGACCGGCGCGCTCGTGCACGGGCTCTGGTACAGCGTCACGATTCTGCTGATTCTCGGCTGCCACGAGCTCGGTCACTACCTCGCGTGCCGCTATTATGACGTGGACGCCTCGCTGCCCTACTTCCTGCCGTTCCCCGTGCTGTTGACCGGCACGATGGGCGCGTTCATCCGCATCCGCGAGCCGATTCCCCGCAAGCACATGCTCTTCGACATCGGCATCGCCGGACCGATCGCCGGATTTCTCGTCGCGGTGCCGGCGCTCTTCATCGGCATGGCGATGTCGACGGTCGTCCGCGTCCCGCAGAACACCGCGGGGCTGCTCGAGCTCGGCGAGCCGCTGCTGTTCAAGATGGCCGCGGCGGTGTTCTGGGGCACGCCGCCGGACGGCTACTCGCTGAACATGCACCCCGTCGCGTTCGCGGCCTGGTTCGGCATGCTGGCGACGGCGCTCAATCTCTTTCCGATCGGCCAGCTGGATGGCGGGCACATTTCGTACTCGGTGTTCGGCCGGCGGTCGACGTACGTGACCTTCGCGACGATCGGCATCGCGATTGGCCTCGCTTATTTCTCGGCGAGCTGGATCGTCTGGACCGGGCTGACGATCGCGATGCTGTTCATGTTCGGCCCGCGGCATCCGCGCGTGTTCGACGAAGAGGTGCCGCTCGATCGCACGCGAAAGATCCTCGCGCTGTTCGCGCTCGCCATGTTCATCCTCTGCTTCACGCCGGCGCCGATTCAGCCGTACGACCTCATCAAACGATAACGCGACATTTCAGATTTCAGATTTCAGATTTCAGATTGGAATTCACGTCCTCCAATCTGCAATCAATCTGAAATCTGAAATCTGAAATCTGAAATTTCATAACACCGACATCGGATCCACGTCGACGATGACGCGCCGCTGGATGTCGGGGCGCGCGGCGAGCGCCTCCTGCAGCGCCTCGCGCGCGCGTCTGCGGTGTCGTCCCTTGACGAGCAGCTGCGCGCGATACTCGCCGCGCAGCTTGCCGAGCGGCGCCGGGGCCGGTCCGAGCACGCGGATGTCCCCGTCGGCGCTCGTGGCATCACGAACCCGCTGCACGACATCCGCCGCATCGTCCATCGCCGCGGTGAACGTTCGCGCGCGGACGATGGTGTTGACGAGCGAGACGAGCGGCGGATAACGCATGGCGCGGCGAAACGCGATCTCCTTCTCGAAGAACGCCGGATAATCCTGGCGGCAGGCGAAGCGGATGCTGTAGTGCTCCGGATACAGCGTCTGCACGATCGCTTCGCCGGGCCGATCGCCGCGTCCCGCACGGCCTGCCACCTGGGTCAGGAGCTGAAACGTCCGCTCCGACGCGCGAAAGTCCGCGAGCCCGAGGCCGACGTCGGCCGAGATGACTCCGACAAGCGTCACGCGCGGGAAATCGTGGCCCTTCGCGATCATCTGCGTGCCGACGAGCACGTCGATGTCGCCGCGGCGAAACCGCTCCAGCAGCGTCGCAAGCGATCCTTTCCGCCGGATCGCGTCGCGATCCAGCCGGCCCACGCGGGCGTCGGGACACGCGCGCGTCACCTCCGCTTCGACCCGTTCGGTGCCGAATCCCGCCTGCTCGAGATACGGACCGGCGCAGAGCGGACATTTCGTCGGCACCCGCGCCGTGTAATTGCAGTAGTGGCAGCGCGCACGCCGCGCGTGGCCGTCGCCGTGCACGACGAGCGACACGCTGCAGTTCGGGCAGTCGAGCGTGCCGGCGCACTGGCGGCAGAACACGGCGGTCGCGAACCCGCGCCGGTTCAGGAGGACGAGCGCCTGCTCGCGGACCGCGAGCCGCGCGCCGATCGCCTCGCGCAGCGCGCGGCTGAGGATGACATCGGGGCCTTCGGCCGCGTATTCCTCGCGCATGTCCACGACGGCGACCGCCGCGAGCGGACGATCGAGCACGCGGCGCTGGAGCACGACGCGTTCGTACTTTCCTGTCATCGCGTTGTGGTACGTCTCCATCGACGGCGTCGCGGAGCCGAGCACGACGAGCGCGTTCGCGCGCTGCGCGCGCACCACGGCGACGTCGCGCCCGTTGTAGCGCGGACTTTCCTCCTGCTTGTACGACCCGTCGTGCTCCTCGTCGACGACGATCAGGCCGACGTTCGCGAGCGGCGCGAACACGGCGGAGCGCGTGCCGACGACGACGTCGACGTCGCCCCGGCGGATGCGCTGCCACTGATCGTGGCGCTCGCCGTCGGAGAGACCGCTGTGCTGGATCGCCACGCGATCGCCGAACGCGTCGCGGAACTGCGCCGCCGCCGCCGGCGTCAGCGCGATCTCCGGAACGAGCATCAGCACGCCGCGGCCGGCGGCGCGGACCGAAGCCGCCACGCGCAGATAGATCTCGGTCTTGCCGCTGCCGGTGACGCCGTGGAGCAGCGCGGCCCGGAACGTCCCGGTCGCCGCCAGCGCGCACAGCCGGTCGACCGCCGTCTGCTGCTCCCCCGTCAGGGGTCTGACCCCAATTTCGGCGGCTGAACCCCCATTTGGGGTCAGACCCGAGACAAATGGATCGCGATCCGTTCGCTCCTGCCGGAGGCTCACGTAGCCGTGGCGGGCGAGGCGGGCCACCACGTCCGCCGCGATGCCGCGCGCCGCGAGCTCCGCCGTCGCGATGCCGGCCGGCGCGCCGGCGAGGAGCGCGAGCGCATCCTTCTGCTTCGCCGTGACCTGCTCGACCGCCTCCTGTCCCGCCGCGGTGATGGCCGCGATGCGCTTCGTCTTGTGCGCATCCGCGCGCGCGCCGCGCGCCATCGGCGGGAGCAGCAGCGGAATCGCGTCGCCGACACCCGACGCGTAGTACTCCGCCGTCCACCGCGCGAGCTCGATCACGTCGCGCGGCACGAACGGCTCGCGATCGAGGACCTCCTTCAGCGGTTTGACGTCGCCGGTTCCAGGCGGATCGACGCCGACGTCCATGACGATGCCGGTGACGATGCGCGCACCGAGCGGCACGATCGCGCGCGCGCCAACCGGCGGCGTGACACCGCCATCGGCAAGCGCATAGGTGAGAAGGCCCAGATTGGGAACAGGAACCGCAACGTGGACGAACAATGAAATTTCAGATTTCGGCCTGGAGAAGTCTTCGGACGACTTTCATATCTTCCCACACCTCGCGCTTCGAGGCGGGGTTGCGGAGGAGATACGCGGGATGGAACGTCGGGATCAGCTTCGCGCCGCGGTACTCGTAGACACGGCCGCGGAGCCGCGAGATCGGATCGAGCGTCCGCAGCAGCGTCCGCGCCGCGAACGTCCCGAGCGCGACGATCACCTTCGGCCTGATGATATCGATCTGCTGGAACAGGAACGGCTCGCACGTCTCGACTTCGTCCTGCTCGGGGTTGCGGTTTCCCGGCGGCCGGCACTTGATGACGTTCGCGATGTAGACGTCCTCGCGCTTCAGGCCGATCGCCTCGATGATCTTCGTCAGCAGCTGCCCGGCGCGGCCGACGAACGGGATGCCCTGGATGTCCTCGTCGGCGCCCGGCGCCTCGCCGACGAACATCAGGTCGGCCTCCGGGCTGCCGACACCAAACACGATCTGACGGCGGCCCTGCGCGTGCAGCTTGCAGCGCGTGCAGTCGCCGATCTCGGTGCGCACGCCGACGAGCGCCTCGGCGGCGCTGGCGAACACCGGCAGCGGCTGCGCCTCATCGGTCGCCGCGGCGGCGGGACTCGTGTCAGCGGGCCGCGTCCGCCAGACGGGATCGCGGCTGACGCCGGCGACGCCGAGCTCGGAGGCGAACTTCAGATGTTCGGTGAGTTGATCGCGGTCCATTCAATCAGGGTCCGACTACCCGCCTTCGCCAGGGCTACGGCGGGTCCGCCGATGCTTTAGCGGAGGCGGAAAGGCGGACACTACGCCCGTCGCGGACGAGGCGTTCGACGCGGTCGAGGATTTCCGACGCGACGCGCGACTTCGGCAGCACCGACAACGGCTCCGCGCCATCGGGACCGACGAACGTCACCGCGTTCGTGTCGACCTCGAACCCGGCGTCGCTCCGCGAGACATCGTTCGCGACGATCAAATCGACGTGCTTGTTCTCGCGCTTCTTTTCCGCGCGCGCCACGACGTCCGTCGTCTCCGCGGCGAAGCCGACCAGCACAGGCCCGTCGCCCTTCGCGAGCCGCCGCTTGCCGAGATCGGCGAGGATGTCCGGCGTCCGCCGGAGCGTCAGCGTCAGCGCCTCGCCCTCCTTCGGCACCTTCTGGCGCGCGCGCTCGGCCGGCGCGTAGTCGGCAACGGCGGCCGCCATGATCACCACGTCCGCGGAATCGGCGCGTGACATCACGGCCTGGTGCATCTCGTCGGCGCTGCGCACGCGCACGAGCTCCTTCACCGGCGGGGGATCGATCGCGATCGGTCCCGCCACGAGCGTCACTTCCGCGCCGCGACGTACGGCTTCACCGGCGATGGCGACGCCCATCTTGCCGCTCGATCGGTTGCCGATGTAGCGAACCGGATCGACGTCTTCGTACGTGGGACCGGCGGTGACGAGCACGCGCTGCCCGCGCAGCGGACCCTGCGGTCGAAGCACCTGTTCGGCGGCCGCGACGATCTCCTCCGGCTCGGCGAGGCGCCCCTTGCCGATCCAGCCGCACGCGAGATACCCCTCGCCGGGCTCGACGAACCGCACGCCGAGCCCGGCGAGCGTATCGAGGTTCCTGCGGACCGCCGCGTGCTCGAACATCTGCGTGTTCATCGCGGGCGCGATGAGCACCGGCGCGCGCGTGGCCGTGAACAGCGTGGAGAGGAAGTCGTCGGCGATGCCGTTCGCCAGCTTGGCAATGATGTTGGCGGTCGCCGGAGCGATGATCAGCAGATCCATCGTCGACGCGAGCGCGATGTGCTCGATGTCCGCGTTGGTGCCAGGCTCGAACTGATCCGTGATGACGCGGCGCCGGGTGATCGCCTCGAACGTGATCGGGCCCACGAAGCGCGTCGCGGAGTGCGTCATGATGGCCACGACCTCGTGGCCGCGCTTCTGCAGCCCGCGCGCGACCTCGACCGCCTTGTAAGCGCCGATGCCGCCGGTCACGCCAAGAGCGATCAGCATTTACTCGCCGGGGTCCTCGTTCCCAACCTTCTCGACCGCCTTCGTCATCACCTCGCGCTGCGCGACGGTCGTCTTCTTGTGTTCGCCGACATCGACGCGCGGCGTCGACCCCGCGAGCAGCTGGCGCGCGCGGGCGCCGGCGGTCACGACGAATTCGAACGAGTTGTTCAGCTTGGATCGATCAATCATGAAAAGTCCTCACTATCGTTTCGGCTTCAGCCCGCATCCGGTCCACCCGGGCGCGCTCGGCTGTCAGGATCGCCCGCAGGCGATCGGCGGCCGCGGACAGCTCGCCGTTGATCACGACGTAGTCGTATTCGGCGAACGATGCGACCTCCGAGCGCGCGACCTGCAGGCGCTGCTGGATGGCCGCCTCCGAGTCCTTGCTGCGGCCCCGGAGCCGTCGCTCCAGAACCTCCATCGACGGCGGCATCACGAACACGGTGGTGGCCTTGATGCCGCGCTGTCTCACCTGGCGCGCGCCCTGGACGTCGATGACGAGCACGAGATCCTGGCCGCTGTCGAGCGCCTCTTCCGTATCGGCCGCGCACGTACCGTAGAGGTTGCCGAACACGTCGGCCCACTCGAGGAACTCGCCCGAGGCAATCATCGCCTCGAACCGTGAACGGGATACAAAATTATAATCCACGCCGTCGACCTCGCCGTCGCGGGCCGGGCGGGACGTGTACGACCGCGACATCTTCAGGTCCGGCGTCTGCTCCACCACGCGCTCGACCAGCGTCGTCTTGCCGGCGCCCGACGGCGCGGAGACGATGAACAGCAGGCCCCGCCGATCACTCGACATTCTGGACCTGCTCGCGCATCTTCTCGAGCTCCGCCTTCGCCGCGATGATGAGCTCCGAGACGCGGAGGCCGTCGGCCTTCGAGCCCATCGTGTTGACCTCGCGGTTCATCTCCTGAAGGAGAAAATCGAGCTTGCGACCGCACGGTTCGGCGCCGTTGGATAGCTCGATCCAGTGCGCCACGTGCGCGCGGAACCGCGAGACCTCTTCGCTGATGTCCGACCGCGCCGCCATCCGTACGATCTCCTGCGCGACCGCCGCTTCGTCCGCCTGGAGCTCCACGCGGAGCTCGCGGACGCGCTCGGCCAGGCGCTGCTCCATCGCCGCGCGTCCTTCGTCGGCGGCACCTGCAATCCGCTCGACGAGTGCCGCGACGAGCGCCCGGCGCGCGTCGAGATCCGTGCGCACGTGATCGCCCTCGCGGCTGCGCATCGCGTCGAGCTCCGAGAGCGCCTGTTCGATGCCGCCGCGCGCCTGCGCCGCAACCGCCTGCTGCACCGCCGCGTCGTCGGCCAGCTGGCGCTCGCGAATCGTGATCGCCTGCGGCAGGCGCAGCAGGTCGCCCGGCGTCAGCGCCCCTTTGACCAGCCCGCGCGCGCGCGCCTGCTCGAGCGCGGTCTCCAGCGCGCGTCCGAACTCCTCGTTGAACTCCACCTCGACGCCCGGCGTCGCGCGCTGCTGCAGCACGACGGTCAGCTCCACGCGTCCGCGCGCCACGCGCCGGCCGACCATCGCGCGGATGTCCCCCTCGATCGACGCCAGCGACTGCGGCATCCGCAGCTGGAGATCGAGAAATCGGCCGTTGAGCGCGCGGATCGTGACCGCCACCATCGCGCGCTCGTCCTCGCGGGTCACCGATGCGAACCCCGTCATACTCTTGATCATCGAGATTTATGATTTCAGATTTCAGATTTCAGATTGATTGTCAGATTGAATCTGAAATCTGAATCTGAAATCTGAAATTTCGTGTCACGATGGCACCATTCGCCTCTCAGCCTTTCGTCCCTCCAGCAGTTGCATCTGATACAGCGTCGCGTACGTACCGTCCGGGCGCGCGAGGAGCTCGTCGTGGCGGCCGATCTCGACGACATGGCCGTGCTCGAGGACGACGATCGCATCGGCGCGGCGGATCGTGGACAGCCGGTGCGCGATGACGAACGACGTCCGGTTCAGCATCAGGTTCGCCAGCGCCTCCTGGACCAGCAGCTCCGACTCGGCGTCGAGCGCGGAGGTCGCCTCGTCGAGCACGAGGATTGGCGCGTTCTTCAGCAGCGCGCGCGCGATCGCGATCCGCTGCCGCTGTCCACCGGACAAGCGCTGCCCGCGCTCGCCGATCATCGTCTCGTACCCTTTCGGCAGCGCCGTGATGAAGTCGTGCGCGTTGGCCGCCCGCGCGGCGGCTTCGACCGCGCCGGCCGGCGGCTTGTCGGTGCCGTAGGCGATATTGCGCGCGATCGTGTCGTCGAAGAGCACGGTCTCCTGCGTCACGATGCCAATCTGGCCGCGCAGCGACGCGATCGTCACGTCCTGAATGTCGACGCCGTCGATCAGAATCGTGCCGGTCGTCACGTCGTAGAACCGCGGCAGCAGGTTGACCAGCGTCGTCTTGCCCGCGCCGCTGCGGCCGACGATGGCGACCATCTGTCCGGCCGACACCGCGAACGTGACGCCGCGCAGGATCGGTCCGGGCCCTTCGTCGTAGCCGAATCCGACGTCGCGGAACTCGATGCTCCCGCGGAACGGCGGAAGCGCTATGGCGCCGGGACGCTCGTGGACCTCGGTGTGCGTGTCGAGCATCTCGAAGATGCGCTCCGACGCGGCAATTGCCTGCTGCAGGTTCGCGTTCACGCGGCTCAGCTTCTTGGCCGGTCCGTACATCAGGAAGACGGCGGTGAAGAACGACGCGAACTGACCCGGCGTCAGGTTGTTCGACGCGATCTGGCGGCTGCCGTACCAGAGCGCGGCGGCCATGCCGATGCCGCCGAGGACTTCCATGAGCGGCGGCAGCGTCGAGAGCGCCGCCGTCACCTTCATGTTGGTGCGGAACAGGTGGTAGCCGGCGCGCCGGAACTTCTCGGCCTCGTGCTGCTCGGTGCCGAACGCTTTCACGATGCGGTGGCCGGTGAAAGCCTCGGTGCTGAGATGCGAGAGGTTTTCGATTGCCTCCTGGCTGCGCCTCGTCGTCCGGCGGACGCGCTGTCCGAGCCGGACGAGCGGATACACGACGAGCGGCGCCCCGGTCATGCAGACGATGGTCAGGCGCGCGTCGTAATAGAACATCAGCGCGACGAACCCGACGAGCGCCAGCGATTCGCGCGCCAGATCGCCGGCGGTCTCCGACACGGCCTGCTGCACCTGCGCGACGTCGTTGTTGATGCGCGACAGCAGGCGTCCGGTCGCGCCCTGCGCGAAGAATCCCGCGGACTGGCCGAGCGTGTGGTGGAACAGCTCGTTCCGCAGATCCATCACGACGCGCTGCCCGACGTCCGCCATCAAGTACGACGAAACGTAGGAACCGATGCCCTTCAGCAGGTAGACGGCGACGATGCCCCAGCCGATCGCCGTGACGCCCTCCTGATTCGGCAGCGCGCTGTCGAAGATCGGTTTGACGAGATAGGCGAGACCCGCGGATCCGATGGCGTAGACGACCATGCCCGCGACGGCCCAGAAGAGTCGACCGCGGTACGGCGCCGAGTAGGCGAAGAGCCGCTGCAGCGTGCGCCGTTGATTAGGAGACCGCATCTGTTGAAGCGGTGCGAATCACAAGCAGCGCTCGAGACGCTCCACTAGCGGTCGGCATAGCCGTGCGGGTGCTTCCGATGCCACTCCCACGCCGTGCCGACGATCGGTTCGGCGCCGACGAATTGCGGCGACCAGTGCAGCTCGGCGTGCGCCTTCTGCGGCGAGGCGTAGAGGATCGCGGGGTCGCCGGGTCGGCGCGGCGCGAGCGTCCACGGCACCGTGCGACCGGTCACGCGCTCGACGGCCGTAATGATGTCGCGCACCGAATGCGGATGTCCCGTGCCGAGATTGTACGCGCCGGATCGGCCGGTCTCAACGGTCGCCTGCAGCGCCTTCACGTGCGCGTCGGCGAGGTCCGACACGTGGACGTAGTCGCGGAGGCAGGTGCCATCGGGCGTCGGGTAGTCGTCGCCGAAGACCTGCAGCGGCCGTCCGCCGTTCGCCGCCTCGATCGTGCGCGGGATCAGGTGAATCTCGGGATCGTGATGCTCGCCGAGCTCGCCGTCGGGATCGGCGCCCGACGCGTTGAAGTACCGCAGCGCCACGGAATGAATGCCGTACGCGTGCTCGAAGTGCGGCAGCGCCCGTTCCACGGCCAGCTTCGTCTCGCCGTAGCTGTTGATCGGCTGCTGCGGGTGCGCCTCGGTGAGGGGCGTTTCGATCGGCTCGCCGTACGTCGCGCAGGTGGACGAGAAGACGAGATGCTTCACGCCGGTGGCGACCATCGCCTCGAGGACGGCGAGCGCCCCGCCGACGTTGTTGCGGTAGTACTTCGCCGGCTCACGGACCGATTCGCCCACATCGAGATACGCCGCGAAATGCATGACGGCAAAGATGTCGTACTGTCGAATCGTCCCGGCGATCGTCTTCGTGTCGGTGATGTCGCCCTGCACGAGCGGTCCCCACTTGACCGCGGCGCGGTGGCCGGCGACGAGGTTGTCGAACACGATGACCTGGTAGCCCGCGCGTGCGAGCGCCTTCGCCGCGTGGCTGCCGATGTAGCCCGCGCCGCCGGTCACGAGGACCGCGCGCCGGTCAGCCGCGGCCAATGGAGAAGTACGTGAAGCCGAGCGCCCGCATCTGCTCG
>Ga0114129_10006049_pt1 | contig 17157 bp, 14 predicted proteins | sample RhiMetdeltSRZDD1_FD_80071 | JGI IMG/M metagenome (GOLD analysis project Ga0114129, IMG submission 80071) | Populus rhizosphere microbial communities from Tennessee, USA - Rhizosphere MetaG P. deltoides SRZDD1 (version 2) (version 2) | ecosystem: Host-associated > Plants > Roots > Rhizosphere >... | reverse complement strand
GTTGCTGAACGCACCCCCCGCATCGGAGTAGCCTGCCTCGCCGTAGCTCGCCAGTTTGTTCGCGAGCGTAGCGGGCCTGCCTCGCCGTAGCTCGCCAGTTTGTTCGCGAGCGTAGCGGGCCTGCCTCGCCGGAGCTCGCCAGTTTGTTCGCGAGCGTAGCGGGCCTGCCTCGCCGTAGCTCGCCAGTTTGTTCGCGAGCGTAGGCGGGCGTACGATAGACCACGATGCGAAGGCGTCTTGTGCTTTCGACTGTCGCCGCGTGCGCTCTCGCCATGGCGGCACTCGCTCAGGACTTTGGTTTTCGGGACGGACCGCGCGGTTCGTTTCACGTGATGCCGAACGTCCAGTACGACGGCAAGTTCACCTTCGTCCGCATCACGTATCAAACGGCGCCGGGCGGCTACTGGTACGGCGGCTGGCCGGCGTGGGCGCACGGGTATCCGCTCGCCGAGCAGAACCTGATGCGGATCATGAACGAGCTCAGCCTGCTCGGACCGAACACCGAAAGCATCGACACGATGACGTTCGATGATCCCGAGCTCGGACGCTATCCGGTCGCCTACATCATCGAGGTCGGCTGGTGGACGCTGACCGACAGCGAAGCGCGGGGGCTTCGAGACTACCTGCTCAAGGGCGGGTTCGTCATCGTCGACGACTTCAAGTTGCCTGGATGGAGCGGCGGCTTCGGAAACGGCGGCGGCGGCTGGCAGACATTCGCCGACAACATGCAGCGCGTTCTGCCGGGCGTGCGCTACTTCGAGATGGACGCCTCGCACCCGATCTTCCACTCGTTCTTCGAGATTCCTTCGCTCGACATCGTCCCGCAGGCCTACAACGCCGGAAAGCCGATTTTCCGCGGCGTTTACGAGGACAACGATCCACGCAAGCGGCTGATGATGATCGTCAATTACAACACTGACATCTCTCAGTTCTGGGAGTGGTCGGGCCGAGGCTTCCGGCCGATAGACGAAACAAATGAGGCCTACAAGCTCGGCGTCAACTACATCATGTACGGCCTGACCCACTGAGGATCGCGCTCGTGCGACAGTGGGTCCTGGTTGGCGTGCTCGCCTCGCTGGCGCTGCAATCGCCGGCGCAGGCGATTCGTTCGAATGCTCCTGCCGGGAGTCTGCCCCGGCTCATACTGTGGGCCTGGGAGCGACCGGAGGATTTACGCGGCATCGGCGCCGATACGGGTGTCGCATTTCTCGCCCAGACAATCACCGTTGCCGGCGAGCGGCTGTCGATTTCCCGGCGGAAACAACCGCTTCGGGTTTCTCCCGAGACGTCCCTTGTCGCCGTCACACGGATCGAAGTCGATCCGCTGCGTCCGCTGTCGCTCAAGCCCGATCAGTTGCCGGGACTCGTGTCGGTCGTTGCTTCCACTGCGCGCCTTCCGCGCGTCCGCGGTGTTCAGGTCGATTTCGACGCGACGACTTCCGAGCGTCCGTTCTATCGCAATCTCCTTCGCGATCTCCGCGCTGCAATCAATCGGGACCTGCCATTGTCAATCACGGCGCTGGCCTCGTGGTGTGAAGGCGACGACTGGCTCGGCGGGCTGCCGATCGACGAGGCGGTGCCGATGTTGTTTCGGATGGGCCCGGTCGACGAGCCGTTCCGGCGGCTCGCGCGGTTGGGCAACTGGAATGCGGCGCTCTGTCGCGGCTCACTGGGCCTATCGCTCGATGAACGCTTCGACCTTCCGTCGAACAGCCGCCGTCTCTACGTATTCAACCCAGTTCCCTGGAACGATACGGCGTTAGCCGACGCTCGCCGTCAGGTGATGCGATGACACTGAATCTGTGCCGCAACGCCCGCCTGTTGATCGTCGCTGCCGTCTCCGCCGCCGCCGTCGCCACGGCGACGACTGTTTACGTGATCGCCTGCGGCGGGCCCATTTACGATCTGGTGACGGTCAACGTCGTGCACCCGGCGGAGGTCGAGCGATTCGAAAAGGGAGACGTGGGCGTCGTGCGGCCCCGGCTGGCACGGCGGTATTTGGCCCAGGCGTACCGCTCGTTCTCCGGCAGGCCACCGCTTGTTGTCGCGGCGCCGCCGAAGTCGACTCCGGCTACCAATCGTCCAGACCCGTTTGAGGAATGGATCGGCGCGCGCGACCGCGTCCTCGGAACGACCCGGTCCGCAGACGAGGCTTTCGCCTCCCTCGTACAATTCCGGTACGTCGGCAACGACTACCAAGCCATCTGGAATTGCCCCGATGATGCCTTCACCACCGCGGTGAAAACTCTGGCGGCGCGCCAGGCCCGCTTCGGCGAGGGGAGCGCGGAACTGCGCGACTGGACGCGAGCCCAGGCGGTGGTGTTCAGCAACTGCCCGGGGCCGCCGGCGAGAAGCAATCCGCAGCCTGGCGGGCCCGAGCCCCTGTTTGTACCGGAGCCGGTGCCTTCTGGTGTCGACGCGCTCATACGTGCCGATCGCGCCTATCAGACGGCTGCCGCGTACTTTTATGGCCTCCAGTACGAAGAGGCCGCCCGCCGCTTCCGCGAGATTGCCGCTGATGCGACGTCTCCGTGGCGTTCGTATGGCCAATACCTCGCAGCCAGGGCGACGATTCGCATGGCGACGGTGAATGCGACGAACGATGCCGAGCGCGATCGGCTATTTGGGACGGCTCAGGACGAGCTGAAACGCGTGCTCGCCGACGCATCCGCAGCGGCGCTCCATGAGTCGGCGCGGGGGCTGATCGATTTTATCGAGGCACGACTCCGGATCGTGGAGCGCCTGCATCGTGTGTCCGATGTGCTTGCGACCGGTACGAGCGCGACCGAGCAGGATTTCGCCGATTACCGGTGGATGATGGATCGCCTGATCGGCGACACGATTGATTACGACTACGTGAACGTACGGCGGCGCGACGAAGTCATCGCGAACGACGAGCTGAATGATTGGGTGCTGGCCGTGCAGGGGCAGGGCACGGCAGCGGCCGAGCGCGCGATCGCGCGGTGGCGCGCGACTCGCACGCCGGTCTGGCTGGTCGCCGCGTTGTGGAGAGCCTATCCACAGAGTCCGGCGGCGGCGGAAATCGTGGACGCGGCTCGGACGATCGATCGCTCTTCGCCCGCGTACTCGACGGTGGCCTTCCTCCGCGTGCGACTGCTGACCGCTCTGGGGCGGCGCGACGAAGCGCGTGCGTTGCTGGCCACGTTACCGAACGGTCCTGAACCGGGCTTCCAGGCCGAGACGATCAACCTGCTCAAGGCCGAGCGCTTCCTGCTTGCCGATAACCTCGGCGAGCTTCTCACACAAGCGACGCGTTCGACAGTGTTCGAGCAGCCGGCCGAGCTCCGCGAGTTACCTGGCTCACCGACGGTCCGCACCGGCAAGCCGTACTCGCAACCGGTATTCGATGCCGATGCCGGTGCGTTGTTTTCGCGCCGGATGCCGCTGGATCGCCTCGTCGAAGCGGCGGTCTCCCCGACGCTTCCGGACCGGCTGCGAGTCCGAGTGGCCATGGCGGCGTTCACACGAGCCGTCCTGCTGCGGCGCGACGAAGCCGGCTTGCGCGTCGCGGCGATTCTTCGTCAGCTCGCGCCGCCGATGGCCGCGGATCTCGATCGATACACGAAGGCCGCGAACGCCGACAACCGCCATTTTGCCGCGCTCCTTCTGCTGATGCGAACGCCCGGGTTACACGCCGATGTGCGCGGCGCCGACGACGAAAACACCATCGACGACGAGGAACCGATGCGGGCGTTCAATCACGTGGGGGGGAACTGGTGGTGCGCGTTCGAAGAGCCCACGTTCAACAATTCGTGGCAGGGCGTTCCTGAAGTGATCAATCTGCTGTACCCCACCAAGCAGGTCGCGTATCCAGCATTCATCACCGCCGCTGAGCGGGCAACCACGGAGCAGGAGCTGAAAGCACTTGGAACCGCCGGCGCGGCGCGCAGCTATCTGGCGGCGGAAGTGCTGCTGTGGGCGCGCGCACGGCCGAAAGATCCGGACGTGCCGGAAGCGCTCGCGCTCATCGTGGAAGGATGGCGATGGAACGCCTCCTGTTTCGGGGAGAGCGACAACTGGCAGCTCGCACAGCGGGCGTTCCAGACGTTGCATGCGCGTTATCCGGATAGCGTCTGGGCTCAGCGGACAAAATACTGGTACAAGTAGGGCGGGTCCTTAGGACCCGCCGACAAGTAGGGCGGTCCTTCGGACCCGCCGATCGGACACGCCAACCGAGCGATCGATCTCGTTTCTCGCGCTTCGTTCCGGCAAAATAGGAAGACGAGTCGCGAGATGCGTTTTCGCCATCACGGTGTCCCGTTATTGCTGTGTTTCGGTTTGGTCGCGTGCGCACCCCCGGCGCCGCAGTGGACCGATCCGTCGCCCCACAAAGTTCACTCTGTGACGGTCGAGAACGGCGTTCAGCTCGAGGTCCTCGAGTGGGGAGGGTCGGGCCGGCCGATCGTGTTGCTCGCGGGTTCGGGCAACTCCGCGCATGTCTTCGATGGCTTCGCCGAGAAGCTCACCGGCTTCGGCCGCGTGTACGGCATCACGCGCCGCGGGTATGGCAATTCCAGCCATCCCGATTCGGGCTATACGGAAGGACGGCTGGCAGAAGATGTACGTCAGGTGCTCGACTCTCTGAAGATTTATGCGCCGGTCCTGGTCGGTCACTCGATGGCAGGCGAGGAGATGACGAGGTTAGCCACCGAACATCCCGGTCGCGTTGCGGGCCTCGTCTACATGGATGCTGCGGCGGACCCGACGGATTCGCCCTCCAGCAGTTCCGAGTACCAGGATCTGCTGAAGAAGCTGCCAGAACCGTTGCGAACGCCTCCCGCGCCGGACCTCAAATCGTTCCAGGCGTATCGCGAGTCGCAAATCGCCCGCGGCGATCCGCCGTTTCCTGAATCGGAATTGCGGAACATCTACGAGACCACCGAGGACGGGTCAGTGGGCGGATTCCGCAGCACGAAAGCGATTCACGACGCCATCGATGCCGGTGCCCTGAAGCGCGATTACTCCCGGATCCGCGTGCCAGTGCTCGCGTTCTTTACCGTGCCCTGCGCCAAAGGATGGCAAGGTTACGGCTACGCGTGCATCATCCACGCTGAGACGAAGCCGAAATACCTTCCGAAAAACGATGAGGAACGTGCGGCCGTCCAGAATTTCGAGGCAGCAACGGCTGCTTACGTGAACCGCTGGAAGAAGAATCTGCAGACCGCCCAGGCCAGCGTCCGCATCGTCGATCTGCCCGATGCGAACCACTACCTGTTCCTCAGCAACGAGCGCGACGTGGTCAGCGAACTGCGGCAGTTTGTCGCAAATCTCAAATAACGCTGGTGCGGCTCGCTTCGCTGAAGCGGCTTCGCCGGAAGTACGTCGGGGAATGCGACTGGCTCAGCCTGTCCGGGTCGGCACGATTTGTGGACCAGGTCTCAATCGGAGGCGAAAATGGACGAGCACGACGACGATCTCGCGCCGGAGGTGCAGGAAGAGGCCGTCGAGGAAACCGAGGCCTTTGCCAACACCGGTGACGATCAGGACGATCGACAGGACCAGGGCGATGCGGACGCGGATGACTCGGCGCTCGATCTCGATGACGACAAGAGCGAATTGTGAGACGGGCCTACTCGCGCGCCACGACCTGCCGGCTGATCGCTTAGGGACGGCGAGTACCTCAGCCGTACCGTGTAGGACTATCGGGGACATTTTGCACGCTGGCGCGAGAACGCCCGCCCATGTCTCGATCGTCGTGGTAGTGTGATCGCGCTTTCAATCCTTCAACAACCCGATTGATCAGGCTCTCCAAGGGCGATGGATCGCGTCGACGTGCCTGACAAGAAATCGCGCTCAGCAGAATCCGAACCTCACCTTACGACAGCGCGCCCGGATCGGCCCGCGAATCCCGCCGGCAATGACGCAGTCTGTTTCACGGCCGGTCCGCAAGCCGCCGTCATTGGCGCCGGGACGATCCACGCGTACCTGGCGTCGCGCCGTCCACCGCCGCGAGCCGCAGCCGGAATCTCGCTCGGTGCGATCAATGCAGCCGCGATGCAGCGTGCATACCGTGAAATCGCGCGCGCACCCGCAGACGCGGAGGAAACGGCGCGCTGGACGTGGTTTCGCAAATACCTCGACGCGATGTCCACGGAACCGTTCCAGGTGCTGTGGAAAACGATCCCCGATCTGTCCGATTTCTTCGCGGACATGATCCCGATCCAGGACGCGTCGGTGCCGCGGGCGTTCCGCCACGATGAAACGCGCGCCCGGCGCGAGCTGTACCTCAAGGTCAAGCTGGGACGCTGGTTGGCGCTGCTCCCGATCAACGTGCGCCTGATTGCCAGCGCGATCGTGAACTTTGTCCGCTCGCGCGAAAAATATCCCCGCGCCGAGCGCGCGATCAGCCTGGTGCGTCTGCTGGCCAACGCCTCCTGGTTCGTCTTTCTGGTGACGATCAGGATCTGCCTGGCACCGCAGTTTTTTCCGGAGCACCGTTTTCGAGTGCCGAGCGGGAACGTCGGCGCCGCGCGGCGGCGCTTTCAGATTCCTGGAAGCGGCTGGCTCAACCTCTCCACGGTGACACTGTCGCTGCTGCTTCCGGTTCCGATCATCGTCGCGATCCTGATCGTGAGCCCCCCAGAAAGCCACGAAGCTGCGTGGCTGGCGATCTGGCCGGCGGCTGCCGCCGTCCTGGGGGTGTTTTCGCTCGTCGCGGCGACCCGGGGGTTCCGCCAGTGGGTCATGGGGTGGTGGATTATCCGCCGACTGGTGCTGCCGCTCCTGGACGTCGCGGCGTACATCTACACGCTCGTCAACATCACGCTCGTGATCGGGTTTCTCGTGGCGCTGGCAACCGCCGCTGTGCTGGCGATCCTGCAGGAATCTTCCGGCGATGTCGTCAACATCATGTTCGGCGTGGCTGTCGTGCTGTGGGCCGTCACGATGATGTTCGTGCCGGCGATCGTGCTCCCCGAGACCCGCTGGTGGCTGATCGAGCGGGGGCTGTTCGAGGAATGGCCGCGGCCGTTGTTCGGCTGGTGGCCGTATGTGGGCCTCTGGATCAATCTGTCGATGCTGCTGATCAGCAGCGTGCTCGGCGGCTACTTCGTCTGGAGCGCGGCGCGCCACGAAAACTGGACCAACGCCGCAGTGTTCATCGTGAGCGCGCTGGTCTTGCTGGCATCTATTCCGATCCTGCCGTTGATGCTTCTTGCCGCGCCGGTTCTGCTGTGGCGCCGGATGCGGCGACTCGCGGCGGCCTGTGTCGGGTGGTTCAAATGGTGGGCGTGGATCATGTCGGCAGCTGGAACGGTCACGATCTTCGCGCTCGCCACGACCCTGTTCGCGCAACTGCTGGAGTGGTTCCGGTTCTTGCTCGCAAGGCACGGCCTCGACCTGCTCGCGGATGAATGGGCACTGCTGTGGCACTCGTTCGTCTTCGCCGTGTTCGTGCTCATGGGCACGTGGTTCGTGCTCGTCGCCCTGGTGACACAGCCGGTGCTGCGTCGCGGATTCGCCGAGGTCCTGCTCGACAAAGTCGGGCTCTGGCGCAGCCTCTTTCCGGACACCTATTTGAGGTTGGCGCTCTCGCGGCTGTTCGACGAGCGCGCGCTCGCCGATGAAAAGGCGCCGCCGGAAACGGTGCGTGACGAGCCGGGCTATCCGGCGGCGATCATCGTGGCCGCGCCGCTCCAGACGATTTACAAGATCGGGAAGCGACGCTGCCTCGATCAGGTCTCGGCGCGGCCGGGTGCCCCTCTGGTACACGCCCTGCGCTGCGCGCTTGCAGTGCCGCCACTGTTCGCGCCAGTCTGTCTGACGTCCCCGGAAACCCCGTCGACCGAGAACCCCGACCAGCAGGCGTGGTGGCTCCGCGACCACACGCTCAACGATCCCAGGAACGTGGCGGCACGACGGCGCGGGATCGATCTCGTCGACGGCAGCATCATCCGGCAGAATCCGCTGCCGGCCCTGTTTGCGTATCTTCGCGAGACACCCGAAGTGGCCCGCCAGCTGGCGGAGCACAACGACAGCGATCACCCGGCGATTCACGTCGTCTACGGCGTGCCGACCGGCGGCCGCGTCATCGGCGAAGGCGATCCGGCGGCCAGCGTCAAGAACACGATCGTCGACGTCGGGCAGGAAAGCCTGCGGCTCTCACAGCGGCGCGACACGCAGCTCGAGGTCAATCAGACCAACGTGATCGCCACCATCGAGGAGCTCGCGCCGCCCGAGGGCAACGACTCGTTGACAGCCGCGTTGTTTGCCGACGAAATCGCCCCGGAAACGGATGTCCGATTCGACAACGGCCTGAGTCCCAGCCGTCACGAAGTGCTGGATGGCGTCGCGGCCGGATGTCGCCGGACGCTCGAACGGCTGTACCGCTACGAGTTGGCGGCCGACAGCCGATGCGCATCGAACGGCTGCGTGAAGTGCTGCGATTTCTTTCACGTGCGTCGGGGCGCAGACGGAAACGCTGCGACGGCGGGACTGCCGGAGATCTGCAGGCGCTGCCCCGGGGATCTTCGGACGGAGACGGCGCAGACGACGGAGGCCACCGTCTCGGCGCTGAAAACGCTGCTCGACAAGCCGGAGCCGCTGGCGGACATCCATCCGCAATTGAACCGCAGCCGTCCGCGCGTTGTGTTCGTGGCGAGCGGCGGTGTCTTCCGTGGCGCATTTCACATCGGCATGCTCGCGGCACTGAAGGCGGCAGACATCAAGCCGGATCTGATTGTCGGCGCCTCGGTCGGCACGCTGATGGGCGCGGCGCTCGGCACCATGTTCGCGCGACCTGATTCCCGAACACTCGAGAAGCTCGTGAACGTGTTCCTCCACGTCGACGAGCACGTGGCCCTCACCTTGACACTGAAGAATGCCGTCCGCGAGGTGGGTCTGCGCGGCCGATCGATCAGGCTGTCGCCTCGCCAGGTTCGCCGCATGGTACAGCGGGGAGCCCGCGGCGATCCGGGATTTGCGGCCACCGGTGCACCGGCGGCGCTGGTCGACGCCATGTCCGATCTCTTTCTGATCCCGCATCGGAAGACGCAGCGGATTGTCGCCAGCTTCATTGCCGGCGACGTCACCGGCGCGGTCAAGAGACTCCTGACCGCGCTGCGCACCGAAACCATTCGACGACTCGATGTCGAGAGGGCGGTGTTCGGATCGTCGCTGCTCGAACATGTCGCCGCCGATCTGCTTGCGGACGTTCAGAACCCGTCGTTCCTGCTGAACCGCCAGCCGTTTCAGCACGCGGACATGGCGTTCTACGCCACGACGACGAACCTGAACACGCATTCGGCGATGTTGCTGGGCGGCAACGTCATGCATCCCGACGCGCCCTACGATTTCATCGAAGCCGCCCTGGCATCGAGCGCCTTCCCGGCGGTCTTCGAGCCTCGAAAGGAGAGCCGCGTCTTTCCAGGTGCAGGGAGCGCGGACGTTCTCCTGGCCGACGGCGGGATGTTCGACAACCTGCCCTTCGACCCGGCGATCCGCATTCTGTCCCGCACGCAACTCGGCGGCCTCGATCAGAGCCTGACGGCGCTCGAGCGCCTCCGCCAGCGGATCGATCAGCCGGATCTGATCATCGTCGGCGCGCTCGATCCGAATCCGGAAAAACAAAGCGAAACGTCCCGCTCGTTCAAATCGATTGAAGCGGTGCGTCACCGTGCCGAATCGCTCAACCACAACGTCAAGATTCGTTCGTTCGAGCTGGCGGCGCAGCGAATCGATGGTCAACTGCAGCGTATCGAGGCGGGCAAGCCGCGATGGCTCTCGACGACGACGCAGACACCGGTCGATCGGTTCGTCAATGCCGGCGTGCTCCCGGTGTTTCCGGCGTCACGGGATCATCTGAACGGAACGTTCTCCTTCTGCGCATCCACCGGGCTGACCACCGACCGCGTTCGCAAGTCGATTGCCGACGGCTGCTTCCAGACGTTCCTGGAAATCAGTTGTCAGCAGGTCGAGGGCGCGCAGGCCCGCGCGGCGCATCGCCATCGTGATTCCGAGATGCTCACGGCGCGAAGCGCCACGGCGTTGAAGAGAGCGATTCGCGCCGAGTGGGACTCGGTCGGCGCCGACATGTGCCCCTACTTCGTGATGGACGGCCAGCGGTTCACCTGTCCCTTCGCGGGACTCGATTCGCAGACCAAGCGGGACCGCAAGCTGATGCAAGGCGTGTTTATCGCCTGCCAGGCCGACACGACTCACCGAATCAGCGCGCGCGACGCGCGCCGCATGCAGGAAGGCCAGCCCGTCACGGGATAAGGCTGGATATCCGCCGAACCGATAAGCCGGAACGGTGCCCGTAGTCGCCAGCCGCGTCTCGCGAATTGGTGTATGAGATCAGACGCGTACAATGTCGCGGCATTCGCCATGGACGGGTCACTGGTTGGGACGGGCTCGCGGCGGCGCGCCGCGCTCTCCCCGAAGTGGCTGGCGATCGCTGATGACCTCGTCCGGTCGGCGACTCAATTCGGCCGCGCCGCCCTCTCGATCAAGAGCCTCGATCATCTGGCGTTGAAGCTCACTCGCGTTCGCGGCGCAAGCCTTGCGACCTACTATGCCCACGGAGTCACTGCCACCTCGACGTTGATGCTCCGGGGAGATGACCCGCATGCGGAAGCGGATCTCATGCAGATGTTCGTGGATTCACTGCGCGCATCCCCGCGCGTGGCGAGCCTTGGGCATCCCAATCCTTTTTCTGAATTGTTTTCCCTGAAAGAGCGGCCGCTCCACGTTGTCGTCCCCTGGGTGCAGCACGAAATCGACGAAGACGACGTCAGTCTCGTTCAGGAGCTGAGCGCGCATGTCGCTGGCACCGTGTTGACCGACCCCGCTCGGTGACGGCTCTCCCGAAACCTTGTCAACGCCAGCCTGGCTCGACGGAAGCGACTTCAAGATACCGCTCGGGGTCGCATGCAATCGAGGAATCCATCGTGTAGGCCCTCACGGCCCTGCCATCTTCACCGACGATCGCGGTGAAACCGTCGGCCTCGAGATCGTATCGCCGGACTCCGTCGCGATCCTTCATGGCGATCGTGACGTCGTTGAACTGGTTGCGAGCGGCGTGAAGCAAAGCGGTGCGAATGACTTCCTCGGCAGGCATGCTCGCCGGAAACGTCGTCAAACCGATGCCCCTGACATCCACGATGCGCGGTGCCTCTCTGGCAGGTCGTTGATCAGTCGCAGTCGCTTCGTCGAGCAGTCCCGACTCGCTCGCCCGGATCCACTGCGGGAGGTCGTCGGGCATCGTTTCTAACGGAAGCAACTGAATACGATAGTCGAGGCGGGACTGTTGACACCGCGTTGTCAGGGTGACGCGTGCGCGGCCGTCGGCGGTCGCGATCGTCATCGGCGGCCACGTCTTCAGGGCGCGCGATCGACTCTCCAATGCGGCATCGTGGCGCGAGCTCCCGAGCCAGTACGAGATTCCTCCGATGACGAACAGCGGTGTGATGAACAACAGCAGCCGGAAGAGGAAGCCGCGGTCGCGGAGCTTCTCGGCATTCATGAGCGGTGGGCGACTTGCCATCCGAAGCTCGCTCGCCTGGCAGGCGAGCGAAGGATGGTGGACGGCAGGAGGCTCGAACTCCCGACCTCCGCGTTGCGAACGCGGCGCTCTCCCAACTGAGCTAGCCGCCCACGTGCGGTCAACCCGACTGCCTTCGTACCTTGCGCCCGCCTTCGCGCTACGCGCTTCGGCGCGGCCAGCCTTCGAGACGACGGAATCGAGCCTGCCGATTCGTCGCTCGCTAGAAGTGCAACGCGAGCGAAGGCTGGAACGCTCAGTCTAACACGCCACTTTTGTCACCCGCAACGCGCGCACAACTCCATTTGCTATAGTCGAGCGCGTGAACATCGTTCGTCGCATCGGCATTCTCACCGGCGGCGGCGACGCGCCGGGACTGAATGCCGTCATCCGCGCTGTCGTCAAGGCCGCGTGCAACGCCGGCATCGAGTGCATCGGTCTGGAGGACAGCTTCGACGGCTTGATCGAAGACGGACGCTGGCGGCCTCTCACGCCGCGCGACGTGACCGGCATCCTGCGGCTCGGCGGCACGGTGCTCGGCACGACGAATCGCGGCGATCCGTTCGCGTCCCCGGTCGCCACCTCCGACGGCACGATGGTCTATTCCGATCGCGTCATCGAAATGTTCCACAGGATGACGCTCGACGCGCTCGTCGTGATTGGCGGCGACGGCACGCTCGCCATCGCACATGAGTTCTGCAAGCGCGGCATTCCGATCGTCGGCGTTCCCAAGACGATCGACAACGACATCGTCGGGACGACCAATTGTTTCGGGTTCGACACCGCGGTCGACTTCGCCACCGACGCCATCGATCGGCTGCACACGACGGCGGAAGCGCATCGCCGCATCCTGGTTGTCGAAGTGATGGGCCGCTACGCTGGCTGGATCGCCTTGTACGCCGGCGTGGCCGGCGGCGCCGACGCGATCCTCATTCCCGAGATTCCGTTCGAGCTCTCGATCGTCGCCGAGCGCTTGCTCGAGCGCGACAAATGGGGCGCTCGCTTCAGCATCGTCGTCGTTGCAGAAGGCGCGTTGCCGCGAGGCGGCAAGCGGGCGCTCGTTGAGGAAGCGCACGACGGACACGTCGAGCGGCTGGGCGGCATCGGCGCGCAGGTCTGCGAAGCGCTGGGGAAAATGACCGGCAAGGAAACGCGATCGGTCGTCCTCGGGCACCTCCAGCGCGGCGGCGCGCCGACGAGCTTCGACCGCGTGCTCGCTACGCGATTCGGCGGAAAAGCCGTCGAGCTCGTCCGGCAGGGCGACTTCGGCACGATGGTCGCCTTCGATCCGCCAGATATCATCGCGCGGCGGCTGGATGAGGTCGTCGGGCGGACGAAGCTCGTGCCGAGGGATTTCGACCTGCTCCTGACTGCAAAAGCACTCGGCGTGACGTTTGGAGATTGACCGAAAGGGCCGAGCGTAAGCTCGGCCCTGCTTCAAACCGCCCGGCGCGCGAACAACACTCGGTACAGGGCCAGCAGCACAATCGCGCCGCCAATCGACATCAGCCAGCCCGCGGCCTGGCCGGTTTGATACCAGCCGAGCTGTTGCCCGATGAAGCCGCCCAGCATCGCGCCCGCAATCCCCAGCAGGATGGTCACGATGAAACCGCCGGGATCGCGGCCGGGCATCAGCAGCTTGGCGATGATGCCAACGATCAGCCCGAAGAGAATCCAGCCCAGCACTCCCATAGCGCTTACCTCCAAGGAGCGCTGAACTGCAAATCGAACGCCGTCACGAGCCGGTGGAGGCGATCGCATCCAGATACTTCAGTGCGCCGCCTGTATTGAAGAGCACGACCGATTCCTGAGCCTTAATCGAGCCGTCCGCAACGAGGCGCTCGATCGCGGCAAGCGCCGCGCCGCCTTCGGGCGCTGCGCTGATTCCCTCATTCGACCCAAGTTCCAGCATTCCGTGAATCATAGCGGCATCCGACACAGCGAGAGCAGTGCCGTGGCTCTCTCGGATTGCCCTGAGAATCAGAAAGTCTCCAATGGCGCGCGGGACGCGCAGGCCGTCGGCGACCGTCGTGGCGCCTTCCCAGGGGCGGGCCTTTTCTGCGCCCTCGCTGAACGCGCGGACGATCGGCGCGCAGCCTTCGGCCTGCACTGATACCATACGCGGCCGCCGGCCGGCGGCGACCCATCCGATCGCTTCGAGTTCCTCGAACGCCTTCCACATGCCGACCATCCCGGTGCCGCCACCGGTTGGATACACGATCCAGTCGGGCCACTGCCAGCTCATTTGCTCGGCCAGCTCGAACGCCATCGTCTTCTTGCCCTCGATGCGGTATGGCTCCTTGAGCGTGGAGACGTCATACCAGCCGAGCGGTCCGCCTTTCTCAAGGGCCATGCGGCCCGCATCGGTGATCAGCCCGTCGACGAGCGTGACGTGCGCGCCATACAGGCGGCATTCGTCGACGAACGGCCGCTTCGCGTCCTTCGGAATGAAGACTTCACACGCCAGCCCGGCCGCCGCACAGTACGCAGCTGCCGCATTGCCGGCGTTCCCTGCCGTGGGCAGCGCGATCGTTTTGGCGCCGAGATAGCGGGCGCGGGTGATTGCGGCCGACTGGCCTCGGGCTTTGAACGACTGCGTCGGATTGAGCGATTCATCCTTGATGTACAGGCGATCCAGGCCGAGCTTCGCGCCCAGCGTTCGCGCACGCACGAGGGGCGTGAATCCTTCGCCCAGCGTCACCGGTTCCTCGCCGTCGAACAGCGACATCAGCTCTCGATACCGCCACATCGTCGGCGCGCGGCCGGTCAGGCTTCCGCGCGACCAGGCGCGCGCGCGCGTCAGATCGTACCGGGCGAGCAGAGGAGCGCCGCATGAGCAAAGATGATGTCGCTGGCGTGGATCGAGAGGCGGGGCTCCGCAGGGAACGGAGCATTCGAGGTGGGTGAAATATGACATCTTCGATCTGGTGATTTTCGATTGACGATTTATTGATCGATTAATCAGGCAATAAATCGACAATCACCAAATCGACAATCGCAAATCGCTCACTTCCCCAGAAGCTCGGCGTCTTTCTTCTTCTGCAGCTCGTCGATCTGCTTGACGTGGTTGTCCGTGATCTTCTGAACCTCGTCGAGGCCTTTCTTCTCGTCGTCCTCGGAGATCTTGTGATCCTTGAGCAGCTTCTTCAGCCGATCGTTGGCGTCGCGCCGCACCTGGCGGACGCTGTTGCGGCCTTCCTCGGACAGCTTGTGCACATGACGCGACAGCTCCTTCCGCCGCTCCTCGGTGAGCGATGGAATCGGAATCCGAATGACCTTGCCGTCGTTCGACGGGTTCAAGCCGAGGTCCGACGCGCGAATGGCCTTCTCGATCGTTCCGAGCTGCGAGGGATCGAAAGGCTGCGCCACGATCAGGGTTGGCTCGGGAACCGACAGCCCCGCGAGCTGGTTGAGCGGCAGACGCGATCCGTACGCCTCGACGTGCACGGTGTCGAGAATGGTGACCGAGGCGCGGCCGGTGCGCACGCCACCGAGCTCGTGACCCAGATGATCGATGGCGGTGTGCATGCGCTTGTTGACTTCGGCAAAAAGGCTCTTCAGATCATTGACATCCATAGAGAGATCCTCAGATCCTCAAATCCTCACATCCTCAGATTGATGGATCACGCCGTCACCAGCGAGCCGACGGGCTCGCCGGTGATCGCGCGTTTGATGTTGCCGGCGGTCCGCAGATTGAACACGACAATCGGCAGGCGATTGTCCATGCACAGGGAAATTGCCGTGGCGTCCATGACCTTCAGGCCCTGCTCGAGCACCTGGAGATACGAGATTTTGTCGAACCGCGACGCGCTCGGGTTCACCATCGGGTCGGCATCGTAAATCCCGTCGACCTTGGTTGCCTTGAGGATCACGTCCGCCTTGATTTCCATGGCGCGCAAGGCGGCGGCCGTGTCGGTGCTGAAGTAGGGATTCCCCGTCCCGGCGCCGAAGACGACGACGCGTCCTTTTTCGAGATGGCGGATCGCACGGCGGCGGATGAACGGCTCGGCGACCGCGCGCATTTCAATCGCGGTCACCACGCGCGTGACGACGCCCTGTTGCTCGAGCGCATCCTGGAGCGCCAGCGCATTGATGACCGTGGCGAGCATGCCCATGTAGTCGGCTGTCGCGCGATCCATGCCGCGCGCGCTCGCCGCGACCCCACGGAAGATGTTGCCGCCGCCAATCACGATGGCGGTCTCCACGCCCATGCTCTGGATGTCGGCGAGGTCTTTGGCGATCTGGGTGGCGACGGCCGGGTCGATGCCGTAGCTCTGGTCGCCCATGAGCGCCTCGCCGGACAATTTCAGGAGGATACGTTTGTAGGCTGGTGCGGGAGCAGAGGCCACGAGGCCTGATTATAGATCGTGGATCTCCGCCGGCTTTGGGCTTTGGCCGACAGGCTTTGGGCAGAGCTTCACAGCCGTCCCAAAGCCCATCGTCTGAAGCCTGGAGGCGCTTGCGCTCAGGCCGAAGTTTCGCCGACTTTCAGTCGGACGAAGCGGCTTACGGTGATCGGCGCGCCGAGCGTCTTCGCCGCGGCGGCGATCCGGTCGGCCACGGTCTGCTTCGAGTCGAAAATCGACTCCTGATCGGGCAGCACGAACTGCTTGTAGTACGCACCGAGCTTGCCCTCGACAATCTTGTCGATCACGTTGGCGGGCTTGCCCGAGCTCTCCATCTGCGCCCGATAAATCGCGCGCTCTTTCTCGAGGGCCTCGGACGGGATCGCGCTGCGTGTCAGGTAGCCAGGGCTCGCTGCGGCGATCTGCATCGCCAGATCCTTGACGAGCGCCGCCACCTCTTCCCGCTGTGCGATCGCAGGCGTTACGCCGCCCAGCTCGACCTGTACGCCGATCTTGCCGGTCTGATGGATGTACTGCCCGACGTAGCCCTTGCCCGAGTAGCGCACGAAGCGGGGGACCGCCATGTTTTCGCCGAGCTTGCCGATCGTGGCCGCGACACGCGTGTGCACCGGACCGTTGGGATCCTTCAGCCACGCCTCGTCCGCGCGGTCGCCGGCTTTTTCGATCTCGGCAATCACATCCGTGATCAATTGCTGAAAGTCGTCGGTGCGCGCGACGAAGTCGGTCTCGCAGTTGACCTCGACGAGCAGACCCGTCGAATGGTCGGCCGAGAGCTTCCGGCCGATCAGTCCCTCGCTGGCGGAGCGACCGGCCCGCTTGGCGGCGGTGGCCAGCCCTTTCTTGCGCAGGATGGTCGTCGCCTCGTCGAAATTACCGTTCGCCTGCTCGAGGGCGGCCTTGCAATCCATCATGCCCGCGCCGGTCTGGTCGCGCAGCTTCTTTACTTCGGTTGCAGGAATCGACATAGCGACAATTGGTGCTTGTGAGTTGGAGCGTTGGTGAATGGGTGAATTGGCGAATGCGGTGGTTGGTAACCCAACTCACCCAATCACCAACTCATTCATTCACCCATTGTGAGTGTTAAGCAGATGCCGGTGCGACTTCGCGCGGGCGGCGAGGCGGCCGGCCGCCGCGCGGCGCTGTGGGATCGGGTTCACCGCCCGAGTCCCGGGACGAATCGCTGTCGGTCGATTCCTTGATGCCGCGGCCCGCCAGCACGGCGTCCGCGATGCGCGACGCGAACAATCGAATCGCGCGCAGCGCGTCATCGTTGCCCGGAATCACGAAATC
>Ga0114129_10006047_pt1 | contig 17159 bp, 9 predicted proteins | sample RhiMetdeltSRZDD1_FD_80071 | JGI IMG/M metagenome (GOLD analysis project Ga0114129, IMG submission 80071) | Populus rhizosphere microbial communities from Tennessee, USA - Rhizosphere MetaG P. deltoides SRZDD1 (version 2) (version 2) | ecosystem: Host-associated > Plants > Roots > Rhizosphere >... | reverse complement strand
TTGGACGAAGCGCCGTAGTGCGGACCGAGCGGCCATCCCATCCACTGCTCGTTCCACCAGATCTTGTCCATCCGGTTGTCGTGACAGCCGGCATACGCCACCGCGGCCTTGTAGAACTCGGGATGGAACAGCAGGCCGCCGAGCGCGTTCTGCCCGCCCGCGGATCCGCCATACAGGCCGACGCGGCTGATGTCGTACCACGGATACTTCGCCGCCGCGGCCTTGTGCCACAGGATGCGATCGGGGAAGCCCGCGTCGCCGAGGTTCTGCCACGCCACGTCTTGGAACGCTTTCGATCGGTTCGATGTCCCCATGCCGTCGATCTGCACGACGACGAAGCCGAGCTCGGCCTGCGCCATCATCGGGTTGAACGCAGCGAACGACTTGGGGACGAACGATCCCTGCGGCCCGGCGTAGATGTTCTCGATGACCGGGTACTTTTTCGACGGATCGAAATTCGTCGGCTTGACGATGACGCCCCAGATGTCCGTCGTGCCGTCGCGTCCCTTCGCGGTGAAGACCTCAGGCGCGCGCCAGCCCGCTTTCTGCAGCTCGCTGATCTCGCCCCGCTCGATCTGCGCGACGAGCGTGCCGTCATCGACGAGGCGCAGCTCCGAGACGGGCGCCGCGTCGCCGCGCGAGTAGGTATCGACGAAGAACTTCTGATCGGCGGAGAAGCTGCCGGCGTGGTTCGCGTCCGCGTCGGCGCTGATGCGTGTGAGGCCGGTCCCGTCGAAGTTGATGCGGTAGTAATAAAGGTAGTAGGGGTCCGTGCCCGGGTTCATGCCCGAGGCGCTGAACCAGACTTGCCGCTTCTGCTCGTCCACCTTCACGACGCCGCGCACCGGCCAGGCGCCTTTCGTGATCTGGTTCTTGACGGCGCCGCCGGCGCCGTCGAGCAGGTACAGGTGGTTCCACCCGTCGCGCTCCGACATCCAGATCAGTTCCTTGCCGTCGGCCAGGTCGTAGCGGTACTTCTTGCCCGAGTCGGCCTGGCTGCCGTTCGCCGTCCGGTAGTTGAAAAACGTCTTCGGCTCCTCCGACACGACCGCGTGCGCCCTGCCGCTCGCCGCATCGGCCTCGATCACGCGATACACCTGGTGTCCGCGCTGGTTGTACTCGAACGTGATGGCGCGGCTGTCCTTCCGCCACTCGATCCGCGACAGCTGGTACGGGTTCGCGAAGAGCGCATTGTCGACGGCCGTCTGCCTCTTCGATGCGACGTCGAAGAGCACCGGCTGCTCCACGTCAAGCACGTCGCCCGGCTTCGCGTAGACGATGGTCGAATGCTTCGGCTGCAGCTGATCGTCGGGCGACGACTGCACGTAGTAGACCTCGCGCCGATAGCCGGGCTTCAACCGATACGCGGCGAGCTTCGTCGAATCGGGCGACCAGACGATCGACGCGAGCTGGTACGCGTTGCCTTCCGATCCGTCGGCGCTCAGAAGGGTGAGCTTGTCCGAGCCCGGCTCGCGGATCGCGACGTTGTAGTTGCTGATCAGCGCCTCCCATTTCTTGTCGGGCGAGACGCGCGGCTGATTCTGATTCGCGGCGGCGCCGGGACCGCCGCCGCGTCCGCCGCGGCCGCCGAACGCTCCGCGTCCGCCGCCCGACGCGGGATCGATCTTGCGACACGTCGAGTCGGCGAGTACGCATCGCCAGGAGGTGCCGTCGAAGGTCACCTCGAGCATCGTCTCGTTGTCGGCGAACGCGATCGTGTTGAAGGGCAGCTTTGCCGCCGTGTACTTCTTGCCGGTTGCCGACGACAAGGCGTCCGCGATCTTCTGGTGATCGAACGCAGGCCGCTTCTCCTTCGTGTCGGCGTCGTAGACGAGGAACTCGCTGCCGTCCCTGACGCTTTTCCGGTACCAGAAGCGGTGGCTTTGACCGATCCACGTGGCCGGCCCCGGCACGTCGATCGCGAGCGCCTCGAACTTCGCGCGCAGGCCGTTCGCGCGCTCGTAGTCCGCCGCGGTCCCCTGCGCGGACGCCAAGGACACGAAGGACACAAAGGGCGCGAAGGCGACAAGGGCGGCGAAGATGTGGGGCCGGTCGCGCGGTGTCATGATTGTCTCCGCTATTTTCGCGTGAACGTGTACTCGCCCGACGGGCTCGACTGCTTCAACTCGACGACGCGGCCGTCGACGACGCGGAACTCGAACACGACGTCGGCGAATTCCTTGATCCGGAAGCGGTCTGGCCGCCACGGCATCAGGTCCTGGAACGTGCCACCGGCGTTCTGGATCGCCAGCACGTTGCCCGGGCGGATGACGACGTCGAACTTGCCGCCGCTCGGCGACTCGTACGTGCCGGTGTACCGTCGGAGCGTCTCGACGCTCGAGAGCGCGGCGGGCACGCGGCGCGTGAACGCCACGGCGGCTTCGTCGAGCGACATCTCCGCCTTGTCGATCTCGCCCTGCGGGTTCGTGAGGAAGTTCACCGACCATTTCCCGTCCTGCTCATCGTCGGGCGTGTCGAACCGGTCGTAGTGGAAATGCGAGAGCGGCAGCCGGATCTTGTGGAAATCGAACGTGAGCGATTCCTCGCCTTTCGAGATCGTCAGCACGCCGTACGCCGGGTGCACGAACTCGCCGACGTAGTCGTCGACGTTGTGCGACGGCTTCGTGCCGCTGACGCGGCCGGTCCCGGCCTTCGCGCGCGCCGCCTTACCGACTTCCTTGTTCTTCAGGCGAATGGCGTTCTGCCGCTCGGACCAGGGCGTGAGCGACAGGCCGAGCAGCCGCTCGTAGACGCTGTACGACACGATGTTGTAGAGCGGCGCCGCGTGATTGCCGATGACGAACACGATCACGCCGAGGCCGTCGTACGGCATCGTCGAGATCTGGGAGTGGAATCCGGGGAGATCGCCTCCGTGGTACGCGATCAGATGTCCGCGGTAGGACGCCGTCCAGCGGCCCATGCCGTACGCCGCGTTCAGAATCTCGCCCCAGCCGCGCACTTCGAGGCCCGTGTTGGGCAGCGCGATCGAGGGCGCCAGCGTCTGCTTGATCGCCGTCTTCGGCAGCACCTGGCGGCCGTCGAGCCGACCGTCGTTCATGAGCGCGATCAGCCACTTCGACACGTCGACGATGCTCGAGTTGATCGCCCCGGCCGGCGCCACGCCGATTGCGTCGCTGTAGTACGGGATCTTGTACAGCTCGGTCGTGTCGCGGCGCTCCGTGTACGGAACGCCCGGCTCGGGGTTCTTCAGCATGTCCGCGATCGTGAACGTGGTGCTCGTCATCCCGAGCGGCCCGAGGATGCGATCGCGGACGACGCTCTCCCATGTCTTGCCCGAGAGGAGCTCGATGGCGTAGCCGGTGCCCGCGTACATCATGTTGTTGTAGAGGAACACGGAACGCGGTGCTTCCGATGGCTCGAGATAACGCAGACGCTCGAACAGCTCCTTCTGCGTGAACTCGGACTTGTACCAGATCAGATCGTGCCGCGTAATGCCGGTTCGGTGCGAGAGCATGTCGCGCACCGTGATCGTGCGGTCGAGATCGTCGTTGTAGAACTTGATCGACGGCACGTATTGCCGAATCGGTTTGTCCCAATCGAGCTTGCCGTCCTCGACGAGCAGGCCGGCCGCCATCGACGTAAACAGCTTCGTGTTGGACGCGATGGGCTGCGTCGTCGCGGGCGTGAAGGGGAGCTGCCGGCCGTAATCGCGATAGCCGTAGCCCTTCGCGAACACCAGCTTGTCTTTGACGACGACGCCGACACCGATGCCTGGAACGTTCCAGTCTTTCAGCACCTGCGCCATGTAGGCGTCGAAGCCGTCGAGGCGGGCATCGACCGTCGGCTGTTCCGCGCGGAATGCCGTCGTGCAGACGAGGACCACCAGCACGATACAGGAGACTCTTGGTTTCATAGTGGCTCCGTTGACGCGTCAGGATAGGGCGGTCGCGAAGCGATGTCTACTGGACCGTCAGGGAAACGACGGTCGCGTGCTGGACGGAGCCGGCGGTTCCGAGGACGGTGATCACGTACGTGCCGGGCGCGGTCCTCGTGACAGGATCCTGCGTCGCGACCGTCAGAATGACGTCGGCGCCGTCGGCTCCCGGCCTGACTTGAGGCTGCGAGAAGCTGCACGAGGCGCGCGAGGGCAGCGGGCCGCAGGACAGCGCGACATCGGCGTCGAAGCTTCGACGCGTCGGCAGCGTGCTGATCGTGAAGGTCGCCGGCGCGCCCGCGGCGACGGTGGCTGTTCCCGGCGTCGGCGTCATCGTGAAATCGGGCTCGGCCAGCGCGACCCGCATGTCGAGTGTGGCTCGCCTCCCCGTGGCGACGTAGAACGGCATCCCGATCTGTTTGGCAAACCCTGAATGGATCGGCACCGGCGCGCGCCACTCGGCCCGGTCGACGAACCAGCTGTACAGCCACATCGCCTCCCGCGGCGCCAGGCCGTCGCGGGTGACGAGGATCGTCGCGACTCTGAAGCGCGCGGGTGCCTGGCCCGCCGGCGGATTGCGCGAGCCGTATCGCGCGATGACGTCCTGGGCGGACACGCGCGTCACCGCGCCCGTGTACGTCTGGCCGCTGCAGCCCCTCGAGAGGACCCCGGCCTCATCGACGAACACGACCTGCTGCCGCACTTGATCCGGCGGCAACAGACCCATCAGATAGAGCTCGAGGTCGTTGTACACCGGCTCGTTCGGACGCGGATTGAGGACGATGGTTCCGTTCTGATCGACCACGTTGCAGGCGAACGTGCCGCCCTGGCCGCCCGTGCCGCCGATGCTGAATCCCATCACGCCGCCGGCCATGCTCGACACGGGCCAGTGCGGAATCCCCACCGCGAACGGCGCGAAGCCGAGATAGTTGATCCACTGGTGCCCGAGCTCGTGGATGTGGCCGTTTTCAGCGCCGTCGAAATATCCGGGAATCGGGAACTGCGAGATGCCGGCCAGCCGCCCGCTGCTGCCGTAGACGGCGGTGTTGTTCGTGCGGGAGATTCCGATGCCGTCGACCTCGTTCTTCACGCGGAAGTGCGTCCGGTTCTGGAAGCGCGCCGGGTGATAGACGATGTCGAAGAAGTCGTAGTCGTCGCCGAACCACCGATAGAACTCGCGCGTGACGCGCGCGATGTCGCCGCTCGTGAAATACGCGGGATCGTGGATGTTGACGAGACGCGTGGTCGCCTGAATCGTCGGCGACAGCTGCGCGATCGGATACCTCCCGGCTTCGCTCGTGTAGACGTCGGTGAAGATGTTGCCGCGGAACACCGACGTCGTGCCGTTGAAGAGATTCAGGAAGCCGACGAACACGCGGTGCACATCGTCGGCCTTCGTCGCGTTCAGGATGTTCGCCGACGGCAGCAGGACGCTGTAAACGCGATCGCCCGCCACGCGATCGCCGTCCCGTCCGTCGTCGTGGAGATCGATCGGCGTCGCGGCGCCGACCTGCCCGGGACTGAAGTCGAGCATCACGCGCGACGGATCGCCCGTGACTTCCGCCAGGAACAGCACCTGCGCGGGACCGCCGGCGGTGAGGACCGGCGGCTCGAAGCTGTGGTAGCTGACGGACTGCGCGGCCGCAGGCTGCGCCGAGAGCACGGCGAGCGCGAGAAGACGCCGGACCGTCGCCTGCGTGCGACCCGCCAACGCTGACCAGCCTTTCACCGGCGCGGCGGCGCCGGCTTGATGTTCTTCGCGTAATAGACGTCCATCGGGATGTGGTGATCGGCGTACACGCGGGCGAGGAGATCGTACAGCGTCGGATCGTACGCCTTGAGATCGTCGGGCGTCTGCAGGCGCGTCTGGCCGTCGAACCACTCGTAGTTCGACCAGAACCACCACTGCGTCCCCTCCGCCCAGTACTCGCTCGCGTTCGTCGCCGCGTAGTGGCCCTTGTACAGACCGTTGGCCATCGCCGCAGTATACGCCGCCTGAATCGCGTCGAAGAGACCGGGATCCGCCGTACGGATCGCCACGCCCATGATGGCGTGCGAGAACTCGTGGACGAAGATGTTCTCGCCGTAGTAGCGTGTGCCCGGGTAGCCGAGCAGATTTTCTTCGGCGCAGGTGGTCGGGTTGCCGCCGAGGCCGCGGGCGCGGCGATCCCAGTACTCCTTGTCGCTCATCACCGCGATGCCGGTTCCGTTCTCGTATTGCCGCTTTTCGCCTTCGGTGAGCCGTGGATCGCCGGGCGGCGGCTTCCGGCGATCGCGGTGCTCGGGAATGTCGGTCGTCGACTCGGACAGCGCCATGACGCCGACTCGCATGCGCTTCGCGACCATCTCGGCCCGCAGCTCGGGCCGCTTCGCCAGCATGTGATTGGCGATGTCGCGCGCGACCAGGAGCGCGGCGTCGGGGACCCTGGCGGAGCTCAGAATCGGGATGCCGAGCGCCTCGGCGTACTTGACGTAGAACGGATCGTAGCCGAGCGAGGCGGGCGCCGCGATCACGTTGGCCTTGACGTAGTCCGCGACGAGCGCCTGCTCGCGCGGCGCCTGCGCGCCCGTCGCGGCGATCGCCGCGGTCAGGATCGCCATGCTGAGCTTCATCGCGCGGATTGTACTCGCCGCGCGGCTTATGGGGCGATAAGAACAACCGATTTGACACGGCCGCCGCGCGGCCTCAGAACTGACAGCCATGACACTGCCGTCTCTCTGCCGCGTCGCGTCGACCCTCGTCATCGCACTCGCGCTCGCCGCGCCGGCGCTCGCGCAGGTGCGAACCACCGGCCAAATCGTCGGGACGGTCAAGGATCCGTCCGGCGCCGTCGTGCCGGACGCCGACGTCGAGGTTACCGACGCCGCCACGGGGAACGTGTCGACCACGAAGAGCGGGAAAGAAGGCGGCTTCGTGTTTCCGGCGCTGCAGCCGGGGCACTATCGACTGCTCGCCACCGCCACCGGCTTCCAGCCGGCCGTCGTCGCCGACATCGTCGTGGAGACGGCCCGCGCGGCGAACGTGACCGTGCAGGTGGAGGTGGCCGGCGTGCAGGAGCAGGTGCGCGTGCAGGCCGAGGCGCCGGTCATCGAGACGACGTCGAGCACGGTGTCGACGACGGTGCGCAACGAGCAGATCGCACAGCTGCCGCTGTCGGGGCGCGACGTGCTCGCCTTCGCGCTGCTGACGCCAGGAGCCGCGACGAGCTCCGGGTCGCGCTTCAGCACCTACAACGGGCTGCCGGGCGGCGCGATCAACATCACGCTGGACGGCATCAACAACAACTCGCAGCGCTTCCGCAGCGGAGGCACGAGCTTCTTCGTCTTCGCGCCGGTGCGGCTCGGCGCGGTCGAGGAGGTGACCGTGTCGACCGCCGGCCTGACTGCCGATGCCGGCGCCGAAGGGGCGGTGCAGGTGCAGTTCGTCACCAAGCGCGGTACGAACGCGCTGCACGGACAGCTGTTCGATCAGCTCCGCAACGACGCGCTCAACGCGAACAGCTGGCTGAACAACGTCCGCGGGCTGCCGAAGAATCGTCTGCGGCTCAACGAATACGGCGCGAACGTCGGCGGACCGATCGTCAAGGGCAAAGTGTTCTTCTTCGGCAACTACGAGCAGGTGATTCAACCGAGCCAGAGCACGCAGACGCGCACCGTCCTCACGTCGGAAGCGCAGCAGGGCATCTTCCGCTACTCCGCGTCCGACAACAGCGTGCGGACGGTGAACCTGCTGGACATCGCGCGCGCGAACGGCTTTCCGTCGGCGATCGATCCGTTCGTCGCCGCGCAGTTCGCGACGATCAACGGGTCGCTCGGTCAGGGCACGATCCGGTCGACGGACCTCCTGCGCCAGGAGCTCGCGTTCGTCATCCCGGCGCGCCCGAAGAACCTGTATCCGACGGGACGCGTGGACTGGCAGGTGACGCCGCAGCTCGCGATCCGCGGCATCCTGAACCTGCAGTGGCGCGATCTCGCGCGCAACCCGAATTTTCCGGGACTGCCCTTCGTGAACGCCGGCTTCAAGTCGACGTACTACATTCTGTCCACCGGCGCCGACTGGACGCCGAAGGCGAACGTGTTCAATCAGCTCAGCGTCGGCTTCCAGAGCAACCATGAGGAATTCAACCCGGGCAACACGCTGGACGTGTACGGCGGCGGGCGCCGCGTGCCGTTTCCGCTCGGCCTCACCTCCGTGCTGCCGACGGGCGACGTGATGCCGCAGCCGCGGAACAACCCGGTCTACAACGTCATCGATACGGTGACGCTGCTGCGCGGCCAGCACACCTACACCTTCGGCGGCACCTTCCGCCGGACGACGATGTGGGAGACGATTGGCGGCGTGTCGGCTGCGGGACCGAGCTTCACGCTCGGCGTCGCGAGCGGCGATCCGGTCTCGTCGATCTTCAGCGCGACGACGATTCCGGCCGTGCGCACGACCGACTTGCCGAACGCGCTCGCGTTGTACGCGCTGCTGACCGGCCGCATCAGCAGCATCGCGGGGACGAACAACGTCGACGAGGCGACGCACCAGTACAACGCAGGACCCGTGACGCGCCGCGAGGCGCAGAACGTCGGCGGCCTCTACGCGCAGGACCAGTGGCGGATGACGCAGCGCTTCACGCTGAACTACGGACTGCGCTGGGAGCTCACGGGCGCCGCGCACAACACGAACGGCATCTACACGACGCCGACCTACGAGAACCTGCTCGGGCCGTCGACCAGCCTGTTCAAGCCGGGCACGCTCGACGGCGTCCGCAACCCGCAGATCGAGCAGCGCTCGTCGCCCTACAAGCGCGACTTCGTGAACCCCGCGCCCAACGGCGGGTTCGCCTGGAATCCCGACGCCGAGCGCGGCTTCGTCGGACGTCTGCTCGGCAAGGGTCGATCGGTCATCCGCGGCAGCGTCGGCGTGAACTACTACGACGAGGGGCTGATCGCGTTTCAGACCATCGCCGGCGGCAACCCGGGCCTCAACCAGTCGCTGACGCTCAATCCCGGCCAGCCCGGATTCCCACCGGGCGGTCTGCTGCTCACGTCGTCCATCCCGCCGCTCTCGACGTTCCCGACGTCGTTCAGCTTTCCGCTCGCCGAATCGCTGTTCACGTTCACGCGCGGCTTCACGAGCGTGAAGCCCGACATCCGAACGCCGATGCTCGTCAACTGGAATATCGGCATCCAGCGCGAGCTGGGAAGGAACATCGCGATTGAAGCGCGCTACGTCGGAAACCGCGGCACGCACCTCTGGCGCGAGTACGACATCAACGAGGTGAACGTCGTCGAGAACGGGTTTCTGCAGGAGTTCAGGAACGCGCAGCGAAACCTCGACATCAACGTGGCGAACGGGCGGGTCGGGTTCGCCAACAACGGGCTGCCCGGGCAGAGCGCGCTGCCGGTTTTCGACGCGGCGTTCGGCGCGCGCGGGTCGCAGGCGGCGCTGCCGACGGCGAGCGGGTTCTCCAACGGGACGTTCATCACACAGCTGCAGCAGGGTCAGGCGGGCGCGCTGGCGAATGCGCTGGCGGGCTCGGGCGGGACGAGCCTGTATCTGTGCCGCATGGTGGGCAACACCTTCGCGCCGTGTGCGACGCTCGGGTACGACGCGCCCGGCCCCTATCCGATCAATTTCTTCCAGCCGAATCCGTTCGCGGCGGGACGCAACCTGACGCTGCTCACCGACGACGGATGGTCGCGGTACAACGGCCTCCAGCTGCAGTTCCGGGCGCGGAACACGGCGGGCCTGAGCGTCACCGCCAACTACACGCTCGCGCGGACGCGGACCAACCGCTATTCGGATTCACCCGCGGCCGCGATCACGATGGTGACCAACCGCGACGACGCCCAGCAGGAAACGCCGCAGATCTTCGATGTGCGCCACGTGTTCCAGAGCTACTGGACCTACGATCTGCCCGTCGGTCGCGGACGCCGCGTCTCGATCGACAACCCGGTGCTCAACCAGATTGCGGGCGGGTGGACCCTGTCGGGAATCGTGCGCGTGCAGTCGGGGCGTCCGTTCTATCTGAACAGCGGCCGCCTGACAGTGAACCAGTTCGACGCGAACGCCGTCCTCGCTCCCGGCGTCACGAGCGATCAGATCCAGAAGATGATCCGGCTCGCGTCCGGTCCGAACGGCACGATGCTGTTCGTCGATCCGCAGCTCATTGGACCGGACGGCCGCGCCAATCCACAGTATCTGCTGTCGCCGACCACGCCCGGCGAGCTCGGTCGGCGCATCTGGCTCTACGGTCCGCATTTCTGGAACGTCGATCTCGGGATCGGCAAGCGCTTCCCCATCGGCCGCGCGTACGTCGACTTCGAAGGGTTGTTCATCGACGCGTTCAATCACACCGCGTTTCTGGTGGGCCCGGGGAGCAGCGACAACGGGTTCCCGATCAGCATCAACTCGACGACATTCGGCCAGACGACGTCGACGGCATCGGGGCCGAGGAACATTCAGCTGCGGTTGTTGATCGGGTGGTGAGGGTGTCGTGCGGCGTGCGATGTGCGCGTCCGCGGTGATGTCGCTAGCGGATTTCTGGAAAACCTGCGGCTTTGAGACGCTGATTCAACGTCGCCAGGCTGCCGCGCGTGACGGCGTCGAGCTCGCGCGCGAGGCGATCCTTTTCCGCCACGAAGCGGCCGATCCACTCGAGCTGCGCTGATGTCGGTCTGCCGCTGTAGTTGCCCACCTGAATCCGCAGCCAGTTGATCTTGCCGCGCAGGTTCAGGTGATTCGGCTCGCGCGGATCGCCGGCGAGGTCGACCGCGATCGCACGCAGCTCGCCGCGGACGTTGAGCGCGGCGGCGGCCATCGCAGGCGGATTGGCTGGATGGATGACGATGCGCGAGAAGCGCTCCGAGTCGGCAAGGCCCAGATGCTTCCACGACTGCCCGCCGTCGGTCGTCTTGTAGAGGCCGTCGCCGAAGGAAATGCTGTTGCGCGGGAAGCCCTCGCCGGTCCCGACATAAATAATGTCCGGATTGTCCGGCTGCACGGCAATCGCGCCGATCGACAGCGTGTTGCCGTCGTTGAAGATCGACTCGAACGTGATGCCGCCGTTCGTCGACTTGTAGAGGCCGGACGAAGCAGCGCCGACGAACAACAGGTCCGGTTTGCCAGGCACGCCGGCGACGTCGACGACGCGGCCGCCGAACATTGCCGGACCGATCGATCGCCAGCCGAGCGAGCCGAGCAAATCGGGCTCCGTACGGCTCGACGTCTGCAGCACGCCGGAGAGCAGGATGAGGGCAAGGGCGAGCGCGCGCATGCGATCAGGCGCGCCGCTTGACCTGACCCGCCAGCGGCGCCACCTTCGCGTCCCAGTTGAAGTTGCGGACGATGTTGATCAGCTCGCGCGCCGGATCGGACAGATAGCCGTGCTCGCGATAGATCATCAGCGTCCGCCGCGGGATCGACAGCTCGCGGACCGGAATGCGGACGAGCGTGCCGGCCTGCAGCTCCTGCGTTACGGTGATGCGGGGCACGACCGCGATCCCGACGTCGGCCTCGACGAACGTCTTGATGTTCTCGAAGCTCCACAGCTCGGCGACGATGTGGCAGCGAGTGTGATGCTGCTCGAACAGGCGCAGAATCTGCTGCTCCGTGGAGCTGCACAGGTGATGCACGACGAACCGCTCGGCGGCGAGGTCGGGGACGTGCACCGTCTCGCGCGACGCCAGCGGGTGGCGCGGTGAGGCGACGAGGATCAGCTCGTCCGCGTGCACCGCGATGCATTTCAGCTCGTGGAACCCCGGCTCGTCCTTCACGAAGCCGACGTGCACCTCGCGGTCCATCACCTGCCGCGGAATCTCCGTGAGGCGGCTGCGGTAGATGCCCACCTTGATCTGCGGAAAGCGCGTGAGATAGAAGCGGAGCGCCGACGGCAGCAGGTACACGGCCGCCGACTCGTGGGCGGCGATGTTGAGGGTGCCGGTTCGCAGGTTGCGCAGCGCGTCGAGCTCGCGCATCGCTTCGTTGCGCGCGCCGACCATCTTGCGCGCGTACTCGAGCAGCACCTTGCCCGCCTCGGTCAGCGAGACGTCGTGCACGTCGCGCGCGAACAATGGCGCCCCCACCTCGTCCTCGAGCTTCTTGATGCTCTGGCTGACGGCCGGCTGCGTCCGGCAGACGCGCTCGGCGGCGCGTGTGAACGTCCCTTCTTCGACGACGGCGAGAAAGTGCTCCAACTGCAGCAGATCCATGGCGGCCGATTATACCGGCACGGCGAGGAACCGGTCCGCGCCGCGGTCCGTCAAAGGGGCATGCCAACCATCGCGCAGGACCTTCGCTACGCCGCCCGCAGCCTTCGCCGCGCGCCCGGCGTCTCCGTCGCGGCGATGCTCGTGCTGGGCCTCGGCCTCGGCGCCGCGACGACGATCTTCAGCCTGGTCGACGCCGCCCTCCTGCGGCCGCTTCCGTTCCACGACGCCGATCGGCTGGTGAAAATCTTCGAGCGCGCGCCGCAGCACGCGCGCAACCAGGTCGCGCTCCTGAACTTTCAGGACTGGCGGGACCAAAGCGGCTCGTTTGCGAGCATGGCCGGCGCCACGTTCGGCGCGTCGACGTCGTTGAGCGACGCGTCCGGCGCCACGCCGGAGACGGTCGCGACGCAGAGCGTCACGCCCGGCTTCTTCGAGGTCCTCGGGATCCGGCCGGTTGCGGGACGGGTATTTGCACCAGGCGAGTCGAACGACCTGCCGTACGTCGTCCTGAGCGAGCGGATCTGGCGCTCGCGCTTCAACCGCGACCCATCGATCGTCGGCGGCGCGATCAAGCTCGGCGGCATTCCGAACACGGTCATCGGCGTCGTGAGCGACTTCGAGCTCCTCTCGCGGGCCGACGTCTGGATGCTGCTGCCGAAGGGGCTGACCACTCAGGCGCGGCGCATGCATTTTCTGGACGTGATTGCGCGTCTGAAGCCGGGCGTCCCTATCGAGACGGCCCGTGCCGATCTCACGCTCGTCGCCGAGAACATCGCGCGCATCTCGCCGGAGACCAACAGAGGCTGGGGCGTCACCATCGAGCCGCTGCAGCAGGCGATTGTCAGCGATGCGCTGCGGCGCACGTCGCTCGTGCTCGGCGCCGGCGTGCTGTTCATCCTGCTGATGGCGTGCGCGAACGTCGCGAACCTGCTGCTGGCAAGAGGGCTCGAACGCACGCGTGAGATAGCCGTGCGCGCCGCCCTCGGCGGCAGCCGGGCGCGCATCATGCGGCAGCTGCTGACGGAAAGCCTGCTGCTTGCGCTTGCCGGTGGAGCCGTCGGCGGCGTCCTGTCGTGGACGCTGGTGCGCGCCGCGCCGTCGTTCATACCGGCGGGCATTATTCCGCCGGGGATCGTGCTGGCCGTCGACTGGCGGCTGACGGCGTTTGCGTTGGCGCTGACGTGTCTCGCCGCGCTCGCGAGCGGCGTCGCGCCGGTGTGGCAGGCCACGCGCGTCTCGCTCGTCGAGGCGATGGGGGCCGGCAATCGCGCGGCCGGCGGCCGCGGCGGGCGCGTGCGCTCGGCGCTCGCCGTCGTGCAGATCGCGGCTGCGCTGCTGCTCCTGATCGGGGCGGGATTGTTCGTCCGCACTATCGTCACGCTCAACCGCGTCGCGCCGGGCTTTCGCACCGATCGGCTCCTGACGATGTCGGTCTCGCTGCCGTTCTTCCGCTACCGGACGCCGGATCACTGGCAGCAGTTCTACGAAACCGTCGCGCGCGAGACGGTGCGGCTGCCCGGCGTCCGTGACGCGTCGTTCGTCTGCTGCGACGTGCCGCTCGACGGGTACTCGCTCGGCCAGTCGTTCGAGGTCGTCGGCGATCCGCCGCACGACCGCGCCAACATGCCGCTCGCGCACCTGCAGATCGTCGGCCCGCGCTACTTCGAGACGATGGGGATCTCGATCGTGCGCGGCCGCGCGTTCGCCGACACCGACGCGGGCGCGTCGGCGCCGGTCTGCATGGTCAACGAGGAGTTCGTCCGCCGCTATCTGCCGGGCCGCGATCCACTGTCGGCGACGGTCAGCGTGACGCCGCTGACGATGCGAGCGTCGCCGGCGGTGGAGCGTCAGGTCGTCGGGGTCATCGGGCAGGTGAAGCTCCGGGCGAGCGAGCCCGAGCCGGCCGTCGAGGTCTATCTGCCGTTCGCGCAGAACCCGTGGTTCTCCGCGAGGGTCGTCGTACGCACGGCGATCGAGCAGCCGCTGTCGCTGGCGCAGCCGGTCAGGGCGGCGATCGCGCGCATCGACAAGGACCTCGCCGTGACGCGCGTGCGCTCGATGGAGGAGGTCGCCGCGGAAGCGACCGCGCCGCCGCGGTTCCGCGCGCAGCTCGTCGGCGCGTTCGCAGCGCTGTCGATGCTGCTCGCGACGGTCGGCCTGCTGAGCGTGTTGTCGTATTCGGCCCGGCGGCGGGCGCGCGAGTTCGGCATTCGCATGGCCCTCGGCGCGCGGCGAGCCGACGTCGTCAGGCTGGTGGTCGCGGAAGGGGTGGAGCTTGCGGGCGCGGGCCTGCTGGTCGGCGTCGCGGCGGCGTTCGCGCTGCTGCGGTTCGTGGCGGCGCTGCTGTTCGGCGTCAGGCCGCTGGATCCGATCGCGTTTTCAGCCGCGGCGGGAATCGTGGGGCTGCTGGCGCTCGCCGCGAGCGTCGCGCCGGCGATGCTGGCCACGCGCGCCGATCCCGCCGTCATCCTGCGGCAGGAGTGACGCTTCAGCGTCGCTTGCAACCTTCGCGGTGACCTTCAGGGGACGCTCCGTGTCAGGATCGTACGGCGTCAGCAGGAAGCCGCGATCGGTTTCCACGGCGCGGCGAGAGAGAACCCAATGGCGAGCGTCGGGCACATCGCAGTCGGCATGGCCGCCGCGCGGCTTCAGCGCGACGGGAACGCGCCGTGGACGTCGATGGCGGGGTGGTCCGCGCTGTCGCTGGTGCCTGACGTCGACGTCGTTGGCTTCTCGCTCGGCGTCCCGTACGCCGCCCCGTGGGGCCATCGCGGCGCGACGCATTCGCTGCTGTTCGCGCTCGCGGTCGCGGCCGCGGTCGGTCTTGCCGCGCGCGTGACCAGGCGAGCACCGCGCCGCGCCGCGGTGTTGGCGGCGCTCGTCGTCGCGAGCCATGGGCTGCTCGACACGCTCACCGACGGCGGCCTCGGCTGCGCGCTGCTGTGGCCTTTCGATCTCACGCGCTACTTCGCGCCGTGGCGGCCGATTCCCGTCGCGCCGATCGGCGCGGCGTTCCTGTCGCTGCCCGGTTTGTTCGTCGCGTCGACGGAGCTCGTGCTGTTCGCGCCGGTGTTCCTCTATGCGTTCCGGCCGACACGGTTGCCAATCGCGCTCGTGCCGCTGTGGGCGGCGGCGGTGTGGCTGATCGCCTCGCATGATCCGGTGCGCGAGAAGGTGATCGGCTTGCTGGCGCGTGAGGACACCGAGTACGCGCGCGGTTTTTCAGAAGGGGCGTTTCGCGCGATCAAAACGGGGCAGTCCGAGATCGACGTGCGGCAGCGCCTGGGTCCGCCGCTGGGCGAGTACTGGGAGTACGAATCAGCCGACGACTTCGCCGGGTCCGTTCCGGAGCCCGGCTGCCCCTTCGTGTACGTCGAATCGGGCGTCGTCGTCGTCCTTGCGCGCGACACGGGACCGGCCACGAGGTTGTGCGCGCAGCGGGGCATCGGCGCCGGCACGTCGAGCGCCGATGTGCGGCGCGTGCTTGGGCCGCCTCGCAGCGTGTGCCTGCGCTACACGCGCGGTGCGACCGAACGCTTCCATCGCGCGCGGATGGTGTGCGTCTCCGGCGGGAAGGTGGTCGCCCTGATTCGCGAGTGGCAGCCGGGCTGAGCCCCGCGTGTCCGAGCCGCTCCGCCAGCCGCGGTAGTACACTGCGGCGCGCGATGGTCGGCGATCCGGTGTCGAGCGTTCATGTGGTTCTCGCGAGGCGGGAGCACGCCGACTTCGTGCTCGGGCTCGTCCCGGAGCTCGTCGCCTTCGGGCCGCCGCCGCCACGGCATCGCGTGCCGCAGATGATCGACGTCGATACGCGCGTGATCCGGCGCGCGCTCGAGGGACGGTCAGAGGGGGCCATCGTGTTCGTCGCCGAGGACGCGAACGGCACTCCGCTCGGCTTCACACATCTCTGCCCGGATCACGATTACTACACCGAGGGGCCCTGCGGGCACATCGCGGATCTCGTCGTCGCGCCCGCGGCGCGCGGACGCGGCGTCGGCGAGGCGCTGCTCGCCGCGGCAGAGCAGTGGGCGCGCGATCGTGGCTACGCATTGCTGACGCTCAACGTCTTTCTGGAGAACTCACATGCACGCGCGCTGTACGACCGCACGGGGTTCAATCCGGAGCTCATCAGATACGTGAAACCACTCGCGAGGCGCGAAGACCGATGACCGATGACCTGCAGCTGAAATACCAGTGGCTCGCCGCGCTGGCCGTCTCGATTGTTGCGTGTCATCCCGCGCACGCCTCACAAGCACGGCCCTCGCCTCAGGACTCCGCACGCGCGATGGCAGACGCGGTGAACCGTCCGCTCGTCTACCACGTGCCCGGCGAAGACAAGGTCCGCGTCCGGCGCGATCTCGTGTATCGAACGAACCCCGACGCGAAGGCCGACGTCTATCTGCCGCCGGAGCCCGCCGGCGCCGGCGGATCGCCGATCGTCGTGTTCATTCATGGCGGGGTTCCCGACGTGCCCGTCCGCCCGAAGGATTGGGGCATCTATCAGGGATGGGGCCGGTTGATCGCCGCGTCCGGCTTCGTCGCCGTCGCCTTCAACCATCGTCTCGGGTATCCCGATCCGTCGATGAACGCCGCGGCGGACGATCTGGAGCGCATGATCGATTACGTCCGCGCTCATGCGGCGGAGCTCGGCGCCGATCGCGATCGGGTCTGCCTGGCGGCGTATTCAGCCGGCGGACCTTTGCTGAGTCGCTACATTGGCGAGGCGCGGCCGTACGTGCGGTGCCTGGCGGCGTTCTACTCGATGCTGGACATCCGCGCCTCCGATCAGCACCGCCAATTCATGAAGCCGGACGATCTCGCGGCGTTCTCGCCCGCCGCGCAGGTGGAGGCGCACGCGGCGACGATGCCGCCGCTGTTCGTGATGCGCGCTGGTCACGATCAGATTCCCGGTCTCAATTCCTGGATGGACACGTTTCTCGACGTGGCGATTCGCAAGAACGCGCCACTCACGTTGATGATTCATCCCACGGGCGAGCACGGGTTCGAGAACAAGAACGACGACGATCGCTCCCGCGAAATCCTGAGAGCGGCGATCGCCTTCATG
>Ga0114129_10006045_pt1 | contig 17165 bp, 10 predicted proteins | sample RhiMetdeltSRZDD1_FD_80071 | JGI IMG/M metagenome (GOLD analysis project Ga0114129, IMG submission 80071) | Populus rhizosphere microbial communities from Tennessee, USA - Rhizosphere MetaG P. deltoides SRZDD1 (version 2) (version 2) | ecosystem: Host-associated > Plants > Roots > Rhizosphere >... | reverse complement strand
GATTGCCGGCGTTGCCGTTCTTGTCGATCGCGACGATCTGATGGCCTTTCACCAGCGGCGGACGGACGCCAGCCGAAAAGCTGCCGTCGTCGCCGACGCTGTCGGCCTGGCCGATCTTGGTTTTCTGTTCGAACGACAGATCGAAAATCGAAATCGGCGCGCTGCCGGGCGAAGCCTTGCCGCTGACGGAAGACGACCCACCGATGAGCGATCCCAACGCCGGACCCGCGTTCTGTGCGCCAAGAGAAATGAACCCACCGAGTACCACCGCGCCAATCAACAACCGCTTGACCATTTACCTTCTCCCGTTGACTGGAATGACGCTGACGTAGGGCGGGTCTTGTTCTTTAGACCCGCCACGAGCCGGGTCCGCAGGACCCGGCCTACAACCGCCAGCAGTCGACTAATTCGCCTTGATCTGGACGCTGTCGACCACCACCGCCGATTCGACCGAAGAATCGCTGGCATTGCTCGACACGAACTGCAACGTCACCGGCGTTCCCTGAACCGCTGCCGGGATCGTGAACGTCGAGCACACGCGGTTCGTCAACCAGCTCGAGCCGATCACATAGAGCCCGGATCCGAGGATATTGACCTGCGACTGGAATGCCGGCGCCGACGCGGGCACGAGCACGACGCCAGGACTGACAATCGGCGGTGGCGGTGCGACGCCGCCTCCAGCCGGCGAGCCGGCGGCGTTATCCGCGGATCCCAGCACGAAGGTTCCCGCCGGCGTGATCAGTCGCGCCAGGAAGAAGTCCTCGAAGCCGCCCGAATCGTTGCTGACGAACTGATAGCAGAATCCGATCTGCGACGGCACCGCAGGTGCGACGAACGTCTGGCTGATGATGCTGCCGCTCGTCCCCGGCGGCGTCGCTACGTTCGCGGAATTCGATAGACGCGCCATGTGCTGGCCTTCCGGCGGCAGGAGCGGTGTGAACGGTCCGGACGGCCCCAGGCTCGTGACGACGCTGACGTTACTGCCCTGTGCGACGGTCCAGCCGTCGAAGTTGCCGGTCTCGAACCCGCCGTTCTTCAGCAGGCTGATCACGATGTTGCCGACGTTGGTGATCCCGCCGATCACCGGTTCAAAGCTGCCGGAAATCCCGGTCTGGATCGCGTTGTCGATTGTCGCCGTCGCGGTGACCGCGATGTTCCCGGCCACCGTCGGCACGCCGGAGAACGAGAACGTTCCATCGCCTCCGGTCGTCCCCGACGTCGAGAACAACGTCACGGTCGCCCCGGCAACCGGAGCGCCGTTGGTGGCGAGGACTCGCCCAATGACGGTCGTACCTGGATCCGGGATGACATTTACCGTGACTTCGGCCGCCGTGCCGATACTGCCCGCAAGGTCGACGGCCGCGGCGCCGAGCGTGAGCGTGCCTGGTCCAATCGGCACCTTGTAGGCGAACTGATAGGGCGACGATGTCGTCGTGAATACCGGTGTGCCGTTCACGAAGAACGTGACGCCGGCCACAGCCACATCGTCGGCGGCAGCGACGGTGATGGACAGTGTCGATCCTTCGATCACTGAGCTTCCCGTGAGCGGCGACGTGATCGTGGCGGTGGGCGGCACGCCCTTCGAGTCGACCAGCGCGACGTACTGGCCGATGTAGAGACGGCTGTTGCCGACGGTGCCGAACTTGCTGAGACCGGATTGATCAGCGGCGAGGTAGACGAACGCGCCGTCGACCGCGATCCCCATGCCGTTGTCGTCGCGCTGCGGGAAGTTGAGAATCGCGCGCGCTTCGAGCGCCGCCGGATTGCGGATGTCCGTGATCGGCACACCGTTCACGAACTTCACGTCGGCAGCCAGCGCGAAGTTCCCCGAGAGCGCGATGTCCAGCAGGAAGCCGCCAAGGTTCGAGTCGGTGACGTTCGAGAGCACCAGCGGCGCCGACGGCGTCGCGATGTTCACCGAGGTGGTGCTCTTCTGGAAATCGGCGACGAACGCAACCGTTCCACGAATCGCCACGTCTCGCGCGTCACCGGTGTCGACGCTGCCCACAACGGTGGGCGCGCCCGAGTTGGAAACGTCGACGACGTAGAGGCCAGTCGATCCCGCCGCAACCACGGCGAGCTTGCGTTGCGGGTCGACGTCGACACCCTGGGCCGTTCCGGTGATCGCCACGCTCCCCAACAGCGTCATCGCGCCGGGGTTCGCAACGTTGATCAGCAGCAGGTTCGAACCATTCGCCACATACGCCGTCGTCCCGCTGACGGCGACTGCCAGTGAGTTCCCGGTGGGCAACGTGCCGCGCAGCACCGGCGCCAGCGGGTTGGCGACGTCGACAACGTGCAGAACGCTTCCCGCCGCGATGTAGGCCAGATTGCCCAGCAGTTTGACGTCGTTGGCGTTTCCTGCCAGCGCCAGCGATTTGACGAGGGCGGGGTTCGCCCGATCGCTGACGTTGACAATCTGCAGGCCGGACGCGCCGGCCGCGACATACGCGTAGTCGCCGTTCACAGCCACGCTGTTGGCGTAGCCCGGGATGCTGACAAACGCCAGCGGCTTCGGCGAGAACGTCTTGACGACTCCGTTCGATATCGCCTTGAACACGCTGTTGGTCACCGTGATCGTGCACGACCCGTCATTGCCGCCGAAGACATTGCCGTCCGGCACGCCGAAGTTGCAGATGGTCGGATCACTCGTCGTATAGTTCGTGCCCTTTTGCGTCGACGTCAGATCGAGCGTCGTCTTCCCGTCCTTGAGCGTCGCGGTGACCACGAGTTGTTGATTGGCGACACCTTCGATCGAATTGATGTCGAGAACGAAAGCGGCCGGCTGCACCACGAACGTCGCAACCGCTTTGGAGAGGTCGAAGCTCGACGGATCCAATGGATCGGTGCCGTTCTGCACCTCCAGACCGTCGGGGATGCCGTCCGAATCGGTGTCGGGCAGCAACGGGCTCGTGTGATGCGTGTCGACCTCGGCCCCGTCGGTCAGGCCATCGCCATCGGTATCCGCATTGCGTAGATCTGTTCCCGCCTGGAATTCGCGGAGGTTCGTCAGGCCGTCCCGATCGGGATCCTCTTTGGCATCGAGCGCGTTGTTGGGGTCGAGGCCGTTTGCCAGCTCGTACTCATCAGGCAGACCATCGCCGTCGCTGTCGGATCCGCTGAACGCCACGCGCACCGCGAACATGCCCGACGCGCCTTCGAGCGTCGCCTGGATCACGACCGTCCCGCTCTTGATTGCCGCCACCAGGCCGTCTGCCGTCACGGTTGCGATGGCGGCGTTGCTGACCAGGTACTGTGTGCCCACGCTGGCGGGACTGACGTTTTTCACCGATCCGTCCGCGTAGTGTGCGAACGCCTCGAGCTGAAGAGTGGCGCCGACCTGGGTCAACGTGTTCATTGGCGCATTCAGCGTCAGCGCAATCGGAATCGGCGTCGCCGTGCCGAACACGATCGTCTTGCGGTTGACGATCCCGTTCCTCGGTACTGTGAAGAGATCGGACTCGCCGGAAATGGTCTTGCCGTCGACGATGCACGTTGCGCGGGCACGAACGAGACCGAAGTTGGCCGGGATGTTCGGGAGCACCCACGAGCCGTCGGCGTTGACACGGACGGTTCGGTTCAACACGCTGACCGTGCAGTTTTCGTTGAGCTTCTGTGCCCAAACCGACTGGCTGGTACAGAGCAGCGCGAAGATCAATGCACAGGTGCGGCGGAAGCTGACGCTTTTCCAGATGGCCATGTTCGCGTCTCGTCGCTTAAGGGGTTGACTTCCCTGCCAATGCCAACTCGACCAGCCTGGCCAGTTGCTGCAGGCTGGGCACGCCGTCGATTCGTGTGTCGCCGATCACAATGACGGGACTGCCACGCAGACCGCGCACGAGCCCCGCCTCGACGTCCGCCTCGACACGCGCGGCGTAACGGCGCTGCCGGAGGCTCTCCGCAAACGCCGCCTGGTCGAGACCGACCGTGCCGGCATATCGAATGAGCTCCTGCTCGCTGAGCGATCGCTGGTGATCGAGCGCGTAGCGCGCGAACTCCCAGAAGCGCCCGTAGCGCGCCGCCGCCATCGCCGCTTCGTGTGCCAGCGGCGCCTGTGGGTGAAACGCGAGCGGAAAATTCCGGAAGCGGATTCGGATCGACGGGTACCGCGCAGCGACTTGCTCGACGACGTCGAGCGTTGACCGGCTGACGGGACTCTGAAGGTCCATGTACAGGTCCAGCGTCAGCGGCGCCGTCGACGGCCCTTTGCTGACCGCATCGTCGGTCACCTCCGCCAGCGCCACGGCACGGAATTGCTCCTTGACGATCAGCTCTTTGAGCTGCTCGAACGTCCGGGTGCCGGAGAAGTGACGCCCGTTGATTGTGTAGCTGGGCGTTGCGTCGACGCCGCCGCGATTTCCTTCGGCGATGTCGGCCTCGATCTGCTGTCCGATGCGATCGCTGTCGAGATCGGTTTCGAAGCGCGCGATGTCGAGACCGAGCGTCTTCGCGTAACCGATGAGATCGTGTCGCTTGACGGCGTCTCGATGGGCGAACAGCAGGTCGTGCATCGGCCAGAACTGCCCTTGGGCGGCTGCCGCCATCGCCGCCTGGTGCGCGAGGCGGGCGTCGGGATGAATGAACAGCGGAAAATTCCTGAATTGAACGCGAATCGAGGTCCCGTCGATCGTCTCCGACTCCAGCCGCCGGATCGCCGGCGCAATCTGCGCACAGAACGGGCACTGGAAATCGGAGAAGACGACGACCTCCACCGGTGGCGGTGTCGCCAGCTTCGGTTCAACAGCAGCGATTTGCGCGGCGACGAAGAGCGTTATGAGCAGCATGTCCCTACCGCGATGTTGAAGTTGTCACCGGCGCAGGCGGCCACATCCGGCTGCGCATCGCCTCATCGACAATGCGATCCTTCGTACCGGGCGGCAGCACCTGGAGTGTCTTCAGGAACTCGATCAGGTTGTCCTGCTCCGGTCCAGGCAACTGCTGAAACGCGACTCGAGACGCTTTCGCTTCGCCCGAATGCGCGAGCACCGATTGCCTGAGCGTCGTGAACATGCCGTGGTGAAAGAACGGTTTCTCGTTCGCCGCGCCCCACAGCCTCTTGGTCAGGAACCGGCAGTTGCCCTGCTGGAGCCGCTCCGACCACTGCGGCTGATTCATGTCCAGCGGTTCGGCGCCGCCCGGCTCGCAGATGTCGTGCAGTTTGAAGTCGGTGTACGCCTCGACCCAGACCGTGCCCGACGCGTCCGGGCGAAGACGCGGAGCGGGCAGAACATCGCTGGAAAGATCGACCTTCAGATCGCGCGTCTCACCGCTGCGCAAGTTGCCGGCGGGGTTGAACGGGTTTGGCTCTGAATAGATCCAGCCGGATCTGTCGAGCGGCAGCCGCGGGATGTGGCAGGACGCGCAGCCGATTCGATCGAACGTCTGCTCTCCGGCAAGCACGGCTCGTTCGACTTCGGGATCGCGAGGAATCACCCGCCCCGGGACCTGCAACGTCGCCTGCCAGGATGCAACCGCCGTCACGTCGGCGACGGTCAATTCATTCGCGACGCCGTCGCCGTCTGGATCGGTGTCGCGGCCGAAACGCTCGGTGGTTTGAATCCCGTGATGGTGATTGAACGCCGTGTTCGTGAACTCGCGAATCGATACGACGTTGCTGGCCTGGTGCCACGGGCGAATCACGAGCGGCGGGGGATGCGTCGTGTCGGCAGAGATGAGACTCAGCCGGCCGAGCCCTTCCACCTTCGAGGTATCCCAGAGGCCCTGCTTCGTGAGGGTGAGTGAACCGAAGCGGACACCTTTCGCCATCAGCTCTTTGGTTTCACCGAGCTTCATCGCCGCGCGGGTTCGCTGCAGCTCCTCCGTCATCTGCCGCGCCAGCATCTCCAGATAGCCGGCCCCGAACATGCCGGTGGTCCGCCTGGAGTCGGCGACCGTTTGCAGCAGCGCCGGCTTTCCGGTCTCGTCGACCGTTCCGCGCGTCGGCAGGCGGTCAGCAGGATCGAACGTGATGAAATCGAACCGCTGGCCAAGCAGTGAGACGTTGGTGACGAAATCGCCGCTGCCGCCGACGATGCCGAACGGCATGTTGTGGCAGCCGGCACACGAATTGGCGTCGGGTCCGGAGATGCGGTTGAAGGCGCGCGCGCCGGTCAGCGGCCGCGACGGATCCGACAGCGGACGGCCAGTGCCCTTGGTCAGCGGCCTGCCGCCACCGTCCTCGCTGGTCCAGTTCGCTTCAAAGAGAAGTTTCCCGTGAGCGAGCAGCGCGTCGAGGCCGACCGAGAATTCCTGGCCGTCCCGGAGATGCGTCGGCACCGCGGCCTCGCGGCCGATTGACGAACGCGACTTCGCCTGATCCGCGGTCGCGTTCATCTGCAGCGACACGGCAAACACCAGCGCGGCCATCCAGACCAGACGAGCCGCGCTCGCAGTGCAGGTCTTCAGGCCCGCCGACGATTTCACTTTCATTTGATCACCAGCCTGCTGAACGGCGGCATCGATTCAGCCGCAGCGAAGAGCGGGCCCTGCTTGAACACTTTGTCGGAGACCGTGATGTAAGCCGAGTTCGTCCACAGCAGCCGCTTGTCGGCAGCGACCGTGAAATACAGCGCCTCGACGCGTCCCTGCGGCGTTCGGACGTAGGCGACGACCAGCGGCGACTGGTCGAACGCAAAGAACGGCTGCTGATCGAGAAACGCTTTCGTGTACGTCTCGCGCTCGGAGGGTTGCGCCGTCGCGAAAAATTGTTTCAGGCGGTCTCCGCCGACCGGCGTCATGTTGCCGGCGAACTGGTCGATGTTTCCGCTCTTGAGCGCCGTCTTCATCCGATCGATCGTCGACTTCACCTGCGCGGCCACGCCGCTCTGCGCGGCCTGCGCCTCGAGTGGGACGCCCGTCAGGAGCAGCGCGCTCGGCCGCCACGATGAGGAGACCAGCGACACGCGATGAGTGGCTCGCTTCACAGCCGATTCGGCGCAGTACGGCGGCGCGACCGGCGGAGCCGACAGCGACGGGATGTACCAGTCGTTGACCATCGTGAAGGTGACCAGGTCGCTCCGAGCCGGCAGGAACTGGTAGCTGTCGTCGGCCTGATGCGTGAACGCAAACGGCACGTATGCTGTCTGCGCGTCGGATTGAAGCTTGGCCATATACACGGCCAGCCCGTCGAATTCGTACGCGCGCGACACCTCAACGAGTTGGATCGCCTTCAGCTGCGCGAAAAACGCGTACGCCTGTTTGTCGAAATTGGCGGTATCCCGCGCCTGCGCGGCATCGGTCAGCTTGACCAGCGCGGCTCGATCCTGTTGCTTGAGCGCCGCAATCACTGCTTTGAACGCGGCGTCGGCGGGCGATGCGCCGCGGCCGTCGGCCTCCCACCATCGCGTCGCCGGCAGCGTCCGCTCGACCAGCTGAAGACACGCGGTCGATCGCAACGGACCAGCCTCCGCCTTGAACGTCATCGGGGCATGGACGGTCCGCGACTCCTGCGCCTGCGCCGTCGCGGCTGCCAACACGCACGCCGCGACGACAATCGCCGAGCGTCCGCCTTTCACCAAGGAAGCGAACATGAAACTCCTGATGAATTGATCGTGCAGTCGAGAAATGTGAGCGTGTACTCGACTTTTTCCGTGCCGGCGCTCGTCTTCACGCTGCCGGAGAATTTCAGGAAGATCTTGTATTTCCCGCTGCCGAACTTGAAAAACCCTCCGGTCAATCCGTCGCTGCACGTTTCCGCGTTGTACTGGATGCCGGCAATGCTGATCGGCAGCGAGAAGTCGCCCGCCGCGAACGAGGCGGCGACCGCAATCGTCGTCTTGTCGCAGAAGATGCAGTCGTACGTGATGCTGCCGCTCCCGCCGATTTCCGCGGAGAGCCCCGGCGTCAGGTTGATCTCGAGCTTCCCGAACACGCAGCCCGCCGCGTCCTTCGGGTTCGACGAGCACTCCTTCCTTCTGTAGCCGATCTCGGCGATGACCTTCGCCGAGACGTTGAGGAACACGCCGCCATTGAACTGACCCTTGACCTCGAGGCTCGCGAGGCCGGTCGAGATCGACAGCTCGAAGAACGGAATCGGACCTGGCGGCCAGAGTTTCCCCTTGATAGCGATGCCGCCGAAGTCACCCGACACCGAGCCGCTGACCTCTTTGCCAGGGCCCTTTCCGTTCGCCGAGTCGCAGCACTCCTTTGCGGAAATCTTGCCATTGATCGTCAGCAGGTTGACTTTCGCGTCGACGCCGATCAGCTTCAGCTCGCCGAGCGATTTGTTGATCTTGTCGACGGTTTCCGACGGCAGGCCGAACGAGAAGTTGGCTTCCTCGCCGAGCTTCTGCAGATCGATCGACTGCGGGCTGCCGTCCTTGCAGATCTTGCACTTGTCGTTGGGAAGCTGTTGTCCGTTCTGTGCAGGATCGGCCTGGCACGCCGCCGACCCGCCGCTCGCCTGGCACGACTGGCACACCGGGCAGTCGGCCACGAAACCGATCGCATTCGGATCGCCGCCGCAGTGCCAGCCCGCCTTGAGCACGCCCACTCCGGTGCTCGAACGAATCACCAGGCCGTCGTCGCTCACGACACCGGTGCCGATCGCGACAAACGAGCCGATGTCGTGATCGTACGAATACATCTCGGTAACGGCACGTGGTGCGAGACCGTCGACGTTCGGCAGCGTGATCGGCGCCGGCGGATTGAAGATCGCGCCGGCCGGCTGGATGGTGACGATGAAGCGCGGCTGCTGGCCGAATCCCGGGAGCATCGGCACTTTGTCGCCGTGCACGACCGTGACGCTCACACAGCCTGTCTTCGAATTGCCGGGGAATGTCACTTGTCCCGGTCCGAACGTCAGCGAGAAGCCGGGCGCTTCCGGAATCGTCAGCGTTCCGCCGCCGGTGGTCTGCGTCACGCACAGCTGATTCGCGGTGTTGAGCGGAAGCAGATAGATCGGTTGCGAAACCGTATTGACCTGGCCGGCGACCGTGATGAGATCGTATTCCAGCGAGGGAAATTCGCCCGGCAGTTCAGCAGTCGATCCATCGGCCCTGAGCTTGACGAGGCCGACCGGCGCCTGCGGAATGACGAACTGTCCTTGCGCATCCGTCTGCACGGCGGGCACGCTTTGCAACGCGTTCGCATTCGCGTTGAGCGTAGTGGTCAGCACCGCCCTCATCGTCACGCCGGGGATGGGACGATTGCTGTTGTCGAGGACGACGCCGGTGATCGTCGTGTCGAACGGATCGCCCGGCGACCGGCCGGACGCCGTGAAGTTGGCGGCAAACCCGGTGTTGCCGGCGAAACTGGCCTCGACGACGTTGTTGGCGTTGCCTTCCTGCAGGCCCAGCTTCAGCAGCGCGGCGACGCGGCCGTCCGAGTCGGAAACCACGCTGTATGCCGGTTGTCCCTGAATCGAGCCGCCGCCGGCCTTGACCGTGAACGTGACCGGAACATCAGCCACCCGGTTGTTCCCGCCATCGACGACGACGGCAATGAACGCCTTCGGCAGCGCCTCGCCGACCGGACCGATCTGATCGTTGCCGGTGTCCACCACGATCTTGGCCGGCGTTCCGAGCGTGCCGGACGCTGTGAAGACGGCGGTCCCGGCAAAGCCGACGGCATACGCCTCGATGCCGTTTGCGCCTGCCCCCGCGCGTGTCCCGAGCGTCCAGTGCGCCTGGGCCCGGCCTTGCGCATCGGTCGCGAGGACTGCGGTCGGTCCCGGTGCGCCTGTGCCCGCGACCGAGCCGTTGTTCTGCGTGACTTTGAAGATGACCTGCTCGTTCGCAACCGGTTGCCCCAGCGCGTTGACGAGCGCGACCACGAGCGGCGCGCCGAGGAGCGTGCCGATCGAACCGGTCTGGTTGTTGCCGGAGATGACCCGGATTTTCGACTCCGCCTGCGCCGGCTGACGCGTGACGACAATCTGATTCGTCGCCGCGTTGCCGACACGATCCGTGCCGATCGCCTGAATGACGTTCGGGCCGACGGCGAGGGGTACGTTGGTGGCGAGGAATGTCCGGTTCGCCACGGCTGCGGGCGCGCCGTTGACCTTGACCTGCGCCTGCTCGCTGTTCACCGTGCCGACCACCAGATCGTTCACGCTCCCTGAGACCGAGATCGAGTCGTCGGTGGTCACCAACCCGTCGGCCGGCGACACGATCGTGACGTGCGGAGGCGTCGTGTCGAGCGTGATCTCGACGCTGGCCGTGCCGACCGTCTCGGGTGTCGTTGCCGTGGCGGTGACGACGTTCGGGCCCTCGGCAAGCGGAAGGGCCAGCGTGAAGATCCCTCCGTTGACGGGCGTCGGGATCGAATTGATCGTGATCGTCGCGGACGCATCGTCGACGGTCCCTGAGACGGTTGTCGGGCTGATGTTGACGTAGCTGAGGTTGACCGGCTCGGTGATGGTGACCTTCGGCGCCTTTACGTTACGGACCTTCAGCTCTGCGGTCGTGGAGTTGCCGGCGATGTCGGTCGCAATTCCGGTGATGACGTTCGAACCGGGCGTCAATGGCACGTTGCAGTCGACGTTGAGGCCGTTCACGCTTGCCGCTGCACCGTTGCACGTCACGCCTGAAACGCCGGAGATGGAATCGGTAACGGCGGCTTTGGCGATGATCGACGGCGCAAACAGCGTCGCGTTGTCGGGCGGAGTCACGAAGCCAAATACCGGCGCGGTCTGATCGATGTTCACGGTGACGGTCGCGGTCGCCGAATTGCCGGCCTTGTCGGTCGCGGTGCCCGACACAACCTGTCCTGCGCCTTCGGCTGACACGGTCACCGGTCCCGGGCAGGCGGCAATCCCGGATCTGAAGTCGGTGCAATTGAACGCAACGGTGACGTTCGACTTGTTCCAGCCGTTCGCGTTCGCCTGCGGCGACGGCGTTGCAACAATCACCGGCGGATCGTTGTCGACGCCGGTGATCGTGATGGTGAGACGGCCGCCTGGACCGCTTCGCAGCTCGACGGAGAGCGAGTTGGTTGCGTGCAACGACAGCGTTTTCTGCAGGTGCGTGACGTTCTCGTTGAAACTGGACGGGCCGAAGATCTCGACGCCGTTCAACGAGATCACCGCGCTCGAAATCCCCTCGCTCTGGATGGCGACTCCGTACGGAATCGACGGATCGAGAACCGTGAACGAGGTGAGGCTCGCGACCGGCGCGCCCGTGCCGCGCACGAACGTTTCGGGGCCAAAGGCTTTGAACGGCCCGGCGTCGGCTGCTCGGGCGCTGCAGGCGAGCAGCATCAACAGCAGGAGACCTCGTGCGAGACCGAACGAGGAAAACGTTTTGTTGTGGGAGGTCTGCGGAACCATTGAGCCTCCGAACCCGTGCCAGAAATTTTTGGAGCGAAGGAGAGGGCGCGAATTTACGGCCGGGCTGAAGTGAAGTCAAGCAACTTCGGCGTGACGATCGATCTTTGGGTGCAGCAGACTATTTTTTCCGTGAAGACGTCGGACAAATCGGCTACGAATTCTTCTCACGAACGGATTTGTGGTTCGTTCGCGTCCGCAAATGACCTACACGCGTGCGATCGCGGTGACGTAGCGTTGACGTAGTGTCCACCTTTAGGTGGACCTTTGAAATTAGGTGGACCTTCAGGTGTGCCGACGTGGACGCGCGCGCGTCACAAACCCGCGCGCGCGTTTCAACCGATTGCTATCGAGCTGGCTTGGCGGTGGGGAAATTCGGAGCGTCCGAGTCGGGGCCGTCCTGGTTGAAGAGAATCTGGTCGGGCGCCGACGCCTTCGCGATCTTCTGCAGCGCGCCCCTCGACTCGACGACCTTCCCGAGATATCCCTCGAACACGACTTTTTCGCCCGGCAGCAGCGTGTTCAGCGTCCAGCCGCGGCGGCGAATCGTATTGGGGCTGCTCATTTCCATGTTGTAGGTCGTCACCTTTCCGCTCGCATCCGTGACGTCGATGTAAACGTGCATGTGCGGATTGGTCCATTCCACCTTTTGAACGACACCAGACAGCGAGACCGTCTTGTTGCGGTCGTATTCGGTGTCGAACCCGTGATGGGCGAACGTCGGAACGGCGAGGCACAAGAGGCCGAGACCGCTCAGCAGTAGTCCGAGCTTCGTTCGCATGGCTACCTCCTCAAACTCTGTACAACTCTAACCAGCGTCAGTGCTTGGGACTCGGCGGCGGAGCGCTGATCCCTGTCTGATCGCTCTTGAGATACCCGCCGGCGATGCCGAGCTGATTGTTCTCGGCGCAGATGTACTCCATCAGCTCGATGCCGGGCCGCACGAGCCGGGCGGTGAATTTCATTTGAACCGGCTTGGTGAACGTGCCCGGATCGTCGAGCGTGAACTCGTTGACGAGCGTGCCGTAGTTGATGCGCGTCCAGCGCTCGGTGGTGTGCAGCTTCTCCGTGTGCGGCGTGCCGACGGCGTCGAACCAGAACTTGTCGTTGTAGCCGACTGTGTCGATGACGAGTGTGTCGCCTTCCCAGCGACCGATCGAATGTCCCCACCAGGTGGGAAACGCGTCCTTCGGGTGCGGACGGCCGTCCATGTAGACGACGCGGTGCGCACCGGCGTCGCCGGTCTCGTGCAGAACGTAGATGTACTGCAATCCCTTCGAGGTATACGTCATCGCGAACGTCCACGGGTAGGGATTGACGCGCGGCACGCTCATCGGCAGGCAGTAGATATAGGGCTCGCCGTAAATCGCCTTCTCGCGTTTCGCCCTCAGCTCCTTGGCCCAGGGCTGCATCAGCGCCACGAGCTCGCCCGGTTTCAGACCGCCCTCGCGCTCGATGTCGGCGTCGGAGCCGCCGCCCTTCCAGGGCCCGGTGAGATCGGGATGGCCGTCGGCCATTCTCGGCACCGGTCCGTTGACTGCATCTCCCTGCAACAGCTCGCGATCGACGCGCGTCCCACCGCCCTGTCCGTGGGATCGCATGACGAACGCGACCGCCAGAGCTGCCGTAACGACGAGAAGCTTCCTCACGGCAACCTCCTTTTCTACTCTTAGCCGGACTTTCTACTCTTAGGCGGACCTGAAGGTCCGCACTACATCGTTTTCTGCAACCAGCCGATTAGCGATTATACGTCCGCGCGCCCGGAGCTACCTTGGCTGGAACGGCGCTGGCCGGACGAACCGATTCGCATCGATGGCCGCGTTCGCCGACACCTCGCTCAGAACGATCGTGTCCTTGCCGTCGGTCCACGTCACGATGGTCTGGAACGGAATCTTGACCCCCGACACCTCGCGATAGTCGCTGAAATCGATCTGCGTCGGCGTCGTGCCTGCTGCCGTCCGGTTCCATCGCATGATCCGCACGAGCAGGCCGGCGGAGTCGAAGTAAAAGTTCACCGGAAGCGAACCTCTATTAGAGCCCTGGAGGATCTGAACGACGCGATTGTCGATCTGTGTATTGCTGCTCTGCCAGTCGGTAAAGGCCTGGCGTATGCCGGCCGGAAACCACGAGAGCGCCTCGAGCCTGGCGCCCTCCAGATTTCCGCCGGTCAACGCCATCAACGGCAGCGGTCTCCATCGCTCGGCGACCCAGGCGCTCTTGCCGTCGAACGTCTTGGTGTTGTCCCCGCCCGGCGCGCGAATGACCTGCATGCGCTGGTTCGGCGCCTTGACGAAGACTTCGAGCGGGTACTGTGAGCCAGCGCCGGTGTTCGAGCCTTCGTAAGTGCCTTTCGCGACGAAACCCGTGATGCCCGCGAGCCGCTGCCGCCCGCCTACAGCCTGTAGATATTTGTCGAAGACCTGATCGACGACCGGCTGCCGATCGGGCACGATCCGGATCGAATTGGGATCGAAGACGATCTCGCCGTACTGCAGCGCGAGGTTCGGAACGAACTCCGGCTGATCCTGTCCGTGATGGCAGGTGAAACAGCTGACGCGCGGCTGCCCGCCGAAGTAGCTGCGGTTGAGGGCGTTGACCATCCCGATCATCCCCCGGGCGCGCTGGATCGCGGGTGTGTCGACGGCGAACGCGTCGCGATTCCTCGAGATCTCCGGCGAGTGGCAGCTCACGCAGTCGTACCCGAGCGACGAGGCGAACATCCCCATCGTGTCCATGAATTCGTCGACTGGAATGCCCTTGAGAATCTGGACGTTCTTGAAGAATCGCTCCGAAACTTGCGCGTCCTGGTCGGTCTGGCCCGCAACCGGCGCGAGACCCAGCAGGCACACCGCCATGGCTCCAAGCGCTCCAGAAGATCTCATCGTTTTCTGACGTATCTAATGCTTACCGCACGCGCGCGTCAAGCCATTCGCTGACACAGCGGTCCTCGCACTTCCAGCGTCCGCACTTTGGGGAATGCGCCAGCACTTCAGACGTAAGGGAGCCGCACTTCAGAGAATGCACGCCGCACTTCCAGCGTAAGGAAGCCGCACTTCCAGCGTTCAGCACCAATCGATTTGGCGGCGGTCGCGAAAAAACCCGCCGGTCGGACCGTCGTCAGGCAGCGTCGCCAGCCACGCGATGGTGTCGGCCCCCTGCTCGACCGAGCGCGGCGCGGACGGCCCGCCCATGTCGGTCCGCACCCATCCCGGGTCGACCGCGTTGACGAGCACGCCGCGGCCGCGACAGGTCTCGGCCAGGACCCGCGTGAACGCGTTCAGCGCCGTCTTTGAGACCGAGTAGGCCGGCGCATAAGTGGACATCCGTGACAGCTGACTGACACCCGATGAGACGTTGACCACTCGCCCGTATCGTCGTTCGCTCATCGGCGGCACGAACACGCGGCACACTTCGATCGCCCCGAAGACGTTCGTCTCGAACGTGTCGCGAAATCCTTTGGCAGGTGTCTCCAGCACTCCGACATCCTCGTGAACCAGAATCGCGGCGTTGTTGACGACGACGTCCACTTCGCCCGCGTGTTTCACGATGGTGCGCCGCGCGGCGGCAATGCTGGATGGATCGGTGACATCGAGCGGGACGGTCAGGAGTCTGTCGGAAGACTCACCGATGGTGCGAGCGGCTTTTCGGAGAGCCGATTCATCACGGCCCGTCATGACCACGTGCAGGCCGCGATCGAGCAGCTGGCGGCAGGCTTCGAGTCCAATTCCCCGGTTGGCTCCGGTAACGACGGCGACCCGCGGCATAACCGATGGGATTTGCCCGACTGTTTTTAATTCTTAATTCTTAATTCTTAATTTCAGGATGCACTACACCGCCTCGGCCAGCGTCAGCGCAAACGGGTCCCGCTCATCCTGCCACTGGGCCATCACCCGGAACCCGGTCGCATCGAGGAGATGGCGAACGGCGTCGGGACGATATTTGTACGAGCTCTCGGTCCAGATCGCTTCGCCGGCCGTCATCGTGAACTCGATTCCACAGCCGCGAATCCGAATCTGCTGATCGCCGAGCGCCTCCAGATGCATCTCCATTCTCGATGCGTCGGCGTTCCACACCGCGCGGTGCGCGAACTGTTCGACCGCGAAGTTGCCGCCAAGTTCGCGATTGACCCTGACGAGCAGATTGCGGTTGAACGCCGCCGTGACGCCGAGCGGATCGTCGTACGCGAGCCGCATCTGGGCCTCGGGCTTCACCAGATCGGCGCCGAGCAGCAGCGCATCATCTCTCCGCAGCATGCGCCGGATGCCGTGCAGGAAAGCATGCGAGGCCGGCGGATCGAAATTCCCGATGTTGGACCCGAGGCACAACACGACGACGCGCTCGCCCGATGCGAACGTGGCAGCCGCGCGCTCCAGTCCCCGCTCGTAGGTGGCTTCGTGCGTCGTCACCTGGATGTGTCCCCAGTGAGCGAGCGTCCGCGTCGACAGCTCCAGCGCTCTGGGAGACAGGTCCACCAGATGGACCTTCAGGCGCGCGTTGAAGTCCGCGGCATCGAGCAGCGTTCGGAGTTTTTCGCCGCTTCCCGATCCGAGCTCGACGATCGTGGAGAGCGGCGCCAGGCGCCGGAACACTTCGTGGCTGTGCGCGGCGAGCAGCCGTCCCTCGGCGCGCGTGATCGGATACCACGGCAGCCGGCAGATCGCCTCGAACAGCGCCGACCCGAGCGCGTCGTATAAATAACGCGACGGCAGTTGACGCGGCTGCTGCATCAGGTAGTACTGGACGTCGGCGGCAAACTGCGCCGCGCGCCGGTTGCTCTCGAGCTGCGGTCCTGTGGCCGGCGGTTTCATCGGTTGTCTCTCGCGCAGCGGAACGCTGCGTAAACGTACGGATACCGCGGCCGGAACCAGTTCCGGAAGCTCGGACGCAGCAGTTCTCGAGCGGTCGCCGGCGACGCACCCTTCATCACGAAATGCTCCCCGTCGAAAAAATCTGTGGAATATTCGGGATACGAAGCCATGGCCCGATAGCCGGGAAACGGCGCGAAGGTCGTGGACGTCCACTCCCAGCCATTCCCTACCAGATCCTCTACGCCCCAGGCACTGCGACCGGCTGGATGGCTGCCGGCCGCCTCGGGATCCCAACTCGAGAAGTCGAACACGCCGTGCGAGGGCGACGGCTCGTCATTCCCCCAGGGATGCGGGCGCTCCTGGCCGTCCGGCGTTCCAAACGCTGCGCGCTGGTATTCCGCCTCGGACAGAAGCCGCGCGCCGCGCCAGCGGGCGTAGGCCGACGCTTCTGCCTGGCTGACGTAAACCGGCCACGACAATGGCAGCGGAATCAGCTCGAACATGCCGCGCCAGTACCACCGGCCGTCGTGCCGCTCCCAGAACAGCGGATGCGTCAGGCGCTCCTGTTGCACCCACGCCCAGTCGTCGGCTCGCCAGAGTTGCTCGGTCTGATAGCCACCGGCATCGACAAATTCCAGGAACGCCGCGTTCGTGACGTCCTGCCGTTGAACGGCGAACGCGCCGACGCGGACCTCATGCGCGGGAAACTCGTTGTCCCACCCGAACGGTATCGACCGGCGATCGACGCCAAGCGTCGCGACACCCGCCGGCACATCGATCCACTCCACCGCCGGCACACGCCCGTCGACAGACGCCGCATACGCTGCCGGTTTCCGTTTCCGATCGAACGGCAACCGATGCCACATGTAGAGGAGCGTTTCCTGGTGCATCGCTTCGTGTTCGAGGATGGTAAACGCGGCCTCGCCCTGATCGAGCAGGGGATGTCCCGGACGGTCCAGCTCTTCGTTCGCCAGCGCCTCCAGGACCCGCCGGTCGGCCTCATCGGCAAACGCCCGGACCACGTCGCGCGCCGGCCACTGCTCCTGCGGCGCGCCGCTCGCGTCGGACGGATCGATGCCTCTCGCGAAGAGCCG
>Ga0114129_10006044_pt1 | contig 17165 bp, 13 predicted proteins | sample RhiMetdeltSRZDD1_FD_80071 | JGI IMG/M metagenome (GOLD analysis project Ga0114129, IMG submission 80071) | Populus rhizosphere microbial communities from Tennessee, USA - Rhizosphere MetaG P. deltoides SRZDD1 (version 2) (version 2) | ecosystem: Host-associated > Plants > Roots > Rhizosphere >... | reverse complement strand
GCTGAAAGGGCCCGACGGCAAGACGAGCGACGTCGTCGCCGGCGAGGAAGTGAAGAACTTCCCGCAGATCAAGGTCGGCGATTTCGTGGTGGTGCAGGTCGTGCAGTCGCTCGCCCTCGAGCTCATGAAAACCAAGGGCGGCGAGGCGGTCGGAGCGACTGGCGGCGTGGCAACCGCCAAGCCGGGCGAGCGCCCCGGCGCCATTGCGGCGCGCGAAGTCACCGCGATTGCCAAGGTCACCGCGGTGGACCCGAAAGGCAAGACCATCTCCCTCAGGGGCCCGCGCGGCAACACCGTGAAGCTCGACGTGCAGAACCCGGAGCAGTTCAAAGTGGTCAAGGTGGGTGACGAGGTCCAAGTCACGTACACCGAAGCGGCCGCGGTGTCGGTCGAGCCGGGCAAGAAGCCCGCCGCGGCGAAGAGCAAATCGCCCTAGAACTCATGGAGAACAGGATCGCGAAGCTGAACACCGCCTTCGAGGCGCGGTCGCGGTAGAACCAGCCGTCGCGGTCAGGGATCGCGACGTATGCTTTCACTTCATTTCTTCGGCCTGTACCAGATCGGTGAGGTGTACGCGCGCTCCTGCAGGGTCATCGCCGTGCCGGCGAGCGGCTTGTTGCCGAAGCGCTTCGCATCGTAGGCGGTCCAGCGCGGCGTCGGGATCTCGATCACCCGTCCGTAGTAGAACGCGGGCTGGCTCGCGTCGAAGTCCGGGTCGCGCCAAACCGCGATCAGCTCCGGCGCGCCGATGGTGTTGGTCCAGTTGGCGTTCGCCACGTCGACGGTGTTGCCGACCGGCGGCAGCTTGCCGCTCTTAGCGTCGGGCTTGCGGCCGCCCGACCATGCGACGTCGTAGACCTTCTCCTGCAGCTTGCCGCTCTTGTCGAGCCAGCCCTTGACGATCTGGTAGCGGTCGAGGTTTGCGCCGATCGGATCCTTGAGCGCGGCCACAAGGAAGGTCGGCGCCTTGCCTTGCGGCGCTCCGGAAAGGTCCCCGCCCATCGGCACGCCCTTGGTATAGCCGACGCGCGCCGGCTGGCGATCGTGCGCGTCGCCGGCGGCGAAGTCCCAGCCGCCGAAGAAGCGCACCACCATGCGCGAGCCGGTCGTGGCGTAGGTCTCCTTGCGCTGCATGGCGTCCCACAGCGCGGTGCGCGTGTTCTCGGTTGCCCAGACCGCGGCGTAGCCCGACGAGCTGACCTCCCAGTCCATGATCTTCACGCCGGTCTTGGGGTTGTCGATGAAGGTCGCCGTCAGGCGGTGCGGGCTCGGCTCCTGCGGCGTGGTCTTGCCGAAGAAGTTTTCCTCTTCCATCGCGGCGAGGCCCGTATGCGCGTCGCTCGAGCCGACCATGCCGAACTTGTAGGGATTGGTACCGAGCTCCTGCTCGAGCTTGAGCCCGTTCTTGAGCGCCGAGCGCGCGTACTCGAACTCGAGCATGTCCTTGGTTTTCGGCACGCTGCCGTCGAGGTTGCCCTTGTCCCAGAGCTCGAACGCGGCAAGCTCGTCGTTCGGCGAGAGGACGGGGTGCGCTTCGCCGGTGCCCTTGGTCTGCGTCACCTCGTAGAGCCGCTCCCACTTCGCGCGCTGCTCGGCGTACTCCCGGTCCACCGGCTTGCCGCCGAACGACTCGATCAGCGGGAACATGCGGCCGTTGCTCAGGTTCCCGTTGTGCGCGATGGCGAGCACGCTGCCGCCGGTCCTTTGCTCGTAGGCGGCCATCCATTTCCACAGCTCGCGCGGGTTGTCGCTGCCGAACGGCGGATAGACGGTGAACGGCTCCACCTGGCTCGCCTTGTCGCCGTTGTCGCGGAAGATGACGTTGCGGTGCAGGTTGTTGCCGCCGGTGTTCGAGGTCCATTCGAAGCCGATGAAGGCGGTGAAGCGGCCCGGCTCGTTGAATTTCTCCGCCGCGGCGATGGTTTCCTGCCAGGCGCCTTTGTAGGCGCGCGTGCCCGGGAAGTACATCAGGTCCTTCGGAAACGTGCCCTGCGAGAAAGCGACGATGATCTCGATCGCCGCCTCGCCCCCCTTGCCGCCCTGGATCATGTCGTACCACCGGCGGCCGGTAGGATCCGCCAGCAGCTCGGGCTTGCCGGCGAGCAGATCGGGAAAGAACCCCATGTTATCCGAGTGGTCCGCCACCACCAGGAAGTCGAGCGGGCGCGAAAGCTTCGCCGGCTGTCCGGATGAGGCGGTCACCTCCTCGCCGCGCGCGAAGCGGTACGCGTCGCGCGGACCGAGGCGCGCGCCGAAGGCGCCGGCGTCGAACGAGAAAGACGTGTGCAGGTGCGTGTCGCCGAACAGCGGCCGGGTCGGAAAGTCGCGGCCGGCGTAGGGAGAATAGTTCGGCGTGCGCTTGTGCGCCGCCTCGGCCTTCTCCTTCGTGAGCGCGCCGCTGTCATCATCGGCGTGAGCCAGGAAGGCGGCGGCAAGGGCAAGCGCCGCGCCGGCGCGAAGCAGCGATTTCATGCGAGGACTCCCTCTTCAGAATGAGGCGACACGCTGGAACACCCAGAACATCGCCGCGGTGCCGATGGCGTAAGGCGGAACGAGCTCGAGCCAGCTCACGCGTGCGCGGCGGAACAGCCACGCCACGCAGAGCACGGCGGCGATGAAGAGCAGCTGACCGATTTCCACGCCGGCGTTGAAGAACAGGAGCGCGAGCGGGACGTGCCCGGCGGGCAGCCCGGTTTCGGCAAGCGCGCCGGCGAAGCCGAAGCCGTGCAGCAGGCCGAATGCGAACGCCACGATCCATGGCGCGCGCGCGGCGATGCCAGGCTTGCCCGCGCGTGTGCGCAGGATCTCGAGGGCGGCGAAGGCGATAGACAGCGCGATGACCGCCTCGACCGGCGTTTGCGGCACGCGTACGACGCTGAGCGTGGCGAGCGCCAGCGTGATGCTGTGCGCGCCGGTGAACGCGGTCACGGTCACCAGCAGCCGCCGCCACTGACTGCCCGCGAGGATCAGAAGCCCGAGCACGAAGAGCAGGTGATCGAAGCCGGTAAGGATGTGCTCGACACCGAGCGCAAGGTAGGTGCCGGCCACCGCAAAGGGCGAATCCTTCTGCGGGATCTCGGCCGCCGGACGCGCGGGCGTCAGTCGCTGCGTCCAGGCGCCTCCGTCGGCGAACTCGATGCGCACCAGGGCATCGGTCATCGTGCCCTCCAGGCCGTCGATGCGCAGCGCTTGCCCGCGCAGCGCCGGCGCGCGCACGGTCCAGGCCTGGATCGCCGCCCCGGGCACGCGGCGCCCGACCTTGGGCGAAACCATTGCGGCCTCGCCGGAGAACACCGGCTCGAGGGCGAGCCGGGCGTCGCCCAGCATGGGCGTCTTCCACAGCACGGTGAACTCGCCCGCCGCAGTCTCGCGCAGCTCGAGATAGGCCGGGCGCACTTCGTGCGCGGCGCATACGCCGCTCCAGAGGAATATGGCAAAGAGGAGTCGCTTCACTTGATCGCCGCTTTCACGCTGTCATCGATCAACACCTCGTATTTCGCCATCAGGCGCTCGAAGAAGCGCCCCTCGGCTTCGCGCTGCTGTTGCTCGCGCCAGCGCTCGAGCACCAGCGGCCGCACCTCCTCGAAGTCGCGCCGCCGCGCGGGCTGCGCGGCCGCGACCCGCACCAGGTGCACGCCGTAGCCGGATTCGAGCGGTCCGTGCCAGGCGCCCGGCTGCAGCTTGAAGACCGCACGCGCGAAGTCCGGGCCGAAAGCCGCCGCCACCGCCTGCGGCTCGGCATCGCGGAACTCCGCTTCGACCAGCAGCCGGTCGCCCAGCCGCGCCGCGTCGGCGGGAGCTGCGCCCGCGAGCTTCGGCAGCGCAGCGGCGGCGGCGCTGCGGCGCTCGCTCCTGAAGTAGATCTGCGTGAACGATACGCGCGGCCCGCTCAGGAAAGCGTCGGGAGCGGCCTCGTAGAGGCGCCGCAGCTCCTGCTCGGAGGGCTCCGCGAGCCGCGCCGTGTCCTGCAGCAGGAACTCGAGCTTCTGCGCGAGGCGCCGGCGCACGATGGTGTCGTTCTCGTCGAGGCGCATCTCGCGCGCCTCCCGCGCGAGCAGCTCTTCCTTCACCAGGTTCGAGACCAGCGCGCGCAGCTCCTCGGGCGTCGGCGCGCGTCCCCACTGGCGCTGCCAGGTCTCGTTGAGCCACCTCACCTCGCCCTCGCCGATCCGCACCTGACGCAAGGCGTCGGACGAAGGGGTCGACGGATTAAGCCACGCGTAGGCGCCGAAGAGCAGCGCGCCGCCAACCGCGAAGTGCAACAGCGGCTCCCTAAGCCAGCTCACTTGGCTTCCTTCGTCGGGCTTAGGAGTGCTGCGGCGATTTCAGTGCGTTTCATGAGTTTCTCCCCAGAACTTCGTGCCGAGATCCGGTACTGATCAGTTTCGGCGAGCCGTACGAGCCCCCGAAGTCGACCCTAGAGCGCCACGGCTCATCGAGTCTCAGTTCAGATTCACTGTTGTTGCTTGCAGCACCGGCCTGTGGCGAAGGCAGGCGATGCACCAGGTAGCCATCGCCGCGTGAAGCGCCACAGTAGGCCAAAGCCCGATGCCATGGAGCCGCAGGAGGGAAATCAGCGCCGCCCCGGTCATGCGCGCCACCACGAGCGTCGCGGGTGTGTCGAGCGATCCGCCGAGCAGCAGCGAGATCGCCTGCGGCGTTACTCCAGCCAATGCGAGGCCGGTGGCCGTCTCGGCCGCGGCCGTCACGATGAGCCAAGCTTTCAGGGCGCTCGATCTGCCTCACTGACCTCGCCGATGCGCCAGCCCGGCGAGGAGCGCGGCGGTGAGGCGTGTCTGTCTCGCGATGTTCTCCATATGGTCTGCAGTTTGATGAACATGAGTCCCGGGCGATATTGGCCCTTGGTCCCATCACTGCACGACAGAAAAGACGAAATCGCCCTAGAACTGGAACAGCGCGCTCAACGAGAACAGGTCCACGCGATCGGTATCCTTGATCTGAAAGCGCTCGTATTCGGCCCGCAAGCCGAACGGCCCCAGGTTGAGCCCAGCGCCGAGGCCATAGAACCCATCGGTGCCGGACTTGCTCGTCGTCGCGCCGCCGATCGTGGTATCTGCGCTCCAGTTGATGGCGCCGCCCTTGCCGTAGAGGTCGAACGGTCCGAGTGGAAGGATCACCAGTCCTGCGAGGCTCGGGCCGTGCAGCTTGGTCTCGACCCTCTGCGCGCCGAGCGTCTGCGACGGCTTGCCGAAATCGGTATAGGCGCCTTCGACGGCGAGGTTGACGACCGGCACCTTGAACCGCCAGCCGATGAACGCCTTGTACGCGGCGTCGTTCGCATCGAACGTGCCGGTGTTGATGTTGTCCTTGATGCCCGCCTGGCCTGTGGCGGCGCCGAGGTACAGGCCTTCGGCGTGGAGCTGAGGGATGAAGAGGCTCGACAGCGCTGCCGCAACGATCACTGGCCAACGTTGGTTCATACGCGACTCCTTCGACTAGAAAGCGGGATTCGGACTGCCTTAAAAGCTGCCGCCGAGAGCGAGGTGGAGGTTCACGCGCTGCACCAGGCGCTCGGCCTGCACGCGCAGCAGGGCGGTGCGTGCGGCGTGGAGCGCGAGGGCCTGCTGCTGTACGGCGCGCAGGTCGCCCACGCCTACGCGGTAGCGCACGTTCGCGAGCTCGAGCGCGCGTGAGTTCGCGGTGACGGATTCCGTCAGGATGGCCTCGCGCTCGTCGAGCGTGAACGCGCTCGAGAGCGCGTTCTCGACCTCGCCGAACGCGCGCGCGCCGACGCGGCCGTATTCCGCGAGCGCCTGCTTCTGCTCTGCGGTGCGCACTTCCACCTGGCCCTGCAGCGCCCCGCCGGTGAAAAGTGGCGCGCTGATCGACGCTCCGGCGCTCCACACGGGATTGTCGCGGTCCTTGAGCACGAAGAGCTCGCTCGAGATGCTGCTGACCGCGGCGGTGAGGGAGATGCGCGGCAGGCGCGCCGCCTTCGCCTCCTCGACGCGGTAGAACGCCGCGGCCACGCGCCGCTCGGCGGCGATCACGTCCGGCCGGCGCTCGAGGAGCTCCGAGGGCATGCCCACGGGAACCGGCCCGGCCGTGGCGAGTTGCGCCGGAACCTGAAGAGCCGCGGCCGGATAGCGGCCGGCGAGCGCCTCGAGCGCGCGCACCGCCTGCTGGTGGGCGAGGTCGAGGCTGCGCACGCTGTCCCGGAACGTCGCGAGGTTCGCCCTGGACAGAGCGACATCGTACTCGTCGCCACGCCCGATGCGCAGCCGGTCCTGGGCAAGCGCCAGCTGCTTCTCGGAAGAGCCGACCATCTCCTCGGCGATCGCCTTCTGCATGCGCGCCTCGGTGGCGAGGAACCAGCTTTTGGCGACCAGCGCGGCGAGCGATTGGCGCGCGTACTCGGCGTCGAGCGCAGCCGAGGTGTACTGGTCGCGCGCTGCTTCGCGCCCCGCGCGCACGCGTCCCCAGAGGTCGAGCTCCCAGTTGGCGAACACGCCCAGGCCCTCGAGCCCGCTCGAGTCGCCGCTCAGCGCGCCGCCGCCGCGGGCAAGAGCGTTCACCTGAGGCAGCAACGTCGCTCCGGCCACCTTGACGTAGGAGGCGGCCTGCTCGACCCGGGCGGCCGCCACTCGCAGGTCCGGGTTGTATCTCAGGGCCTCCTCGACCAGGGAATCGAGCTGCGGATCATGGAAGGTGGCGAGCCACGCGCTCGCGACTGCGCCCGCAGTGCCCGCCGCGCCTGCGGGCGCGGTCCAGGCCGACGGTGCCTGGAGGTTGGGAAGCGCCTCCTTCGTGAGCTCGACGCGCTCCGGCGGTTTCTTCAGCGCACAACCGCCGAGCGCCGCGACCACGAACGCTACCGCCAGGACGGAGCGGCCCATGCGCATCGCTTCAGTGGAGCTTCGGGATCAGGTAGTTGAGATAAGAACCGACGCGCAGAATCACCTTGCGGATGATGTGAATCGCGGCAAAGCTGTCGGTGTAGATCGCGGCATCGCCGGCCGCGCCGGCGGCGAGGAAGAGCTGCTTGTCGCGCTCGGCGATGTTGAACTTGACCGCGTAGCGGCCCGGCGGCATCGCCATGACGGTGGTCATCGGAAGAGTGCCGCTCGGCTGAAGCTGCCCCTGGCCGATCGCCCAGACGATCGAATCGACCTTGCCCTTGATGATCTTGCCCGGCATGGTCTTCAGCGCGAACTCGACCTCGTCGCCCGGCTTCACCGCATGCAGCTCGTTCTGATTGTAGAAAGCGACCACCTGGCCGTCTGCCTCGACGAGCGTCATCACCGGGTTCACCGGCAGGCCGGCGACGAAGCCCCCCGGGCGCAGCTGCAGGTTGATCACGTAGCAATTGCAGGGGGAGAGCGTGGTGGTCTGGTCGAGGAGCCATTTGGCGTTCTCGAGCTGCGCCCGGATCTGCGCGACCTGCGCGAATTCGCCTTTGACGTTGGCACCGAGCTTCTGCTCGATCTGCCGCTCGCCCGACACCGCCTGCCCTTCCGAGGCGCGCGCCTGGATTTCGGCGCTGCGCGCGGCGGCGAGCTGGCCCTCGAGCTCGCTGACATCGGTCTCGGCGCGCTCGAGGTCGAAGCGGTTGCCTGCACCGCTCTTCACCAGCTCGCGGTACTGCTGCGCCCGCTTGCGCGCCAGCGCGAGCTTGGCATCGATTTCGCGCGTGCGGCTCGCGGCCTGGGCGATCGCGCCTCGCGTCTCGGCAGTCTTGGCGGCCGCGCCCCGTGCCGACTCCTTGAGCTCGCGCTGCCCGGCCTGCGAGTTGACGAGTTGAGCCTCGAGCACCTTGACGTCGAGCTCATAGGGCGTGGGGTCGACTTTGAAGAGCACCTCGCCCTTCTTCACCAGGCGGTTGCCCTCCTCGACCGGAACGTCGACGACCCGGCCCCGGACCTGCGAGACGATCGGGACGGTGTACTTGTAGACGCGCACGTCGGACGACGAGGGCGCGTAGATATTGAGCAGCAGGATCGTCGCCCCCAGGCCGACCACCGGGATGATGACCACGGTCACCTGGGTGCCGATGTTCCAGGGCAGCCACTTCAGCTTGATGAAGATCAGCCAGACGAAGAACGAGTAGATGCCGAGCAGCAGGATTTCCATCTACGCGGCCCTGTCGGTCTTGGCCTTTGCCGCAGGCGTGTTCGAGGCCTCCGCGCGCGACTGCGCTTCGCTGAGACGCAGGCGCGCGAGCTCGTCCTTCAGCGCCCTCAGGTTTGGCGGCAGCGCGCCGCGCGCTTCCATAGCCTCCAGCTCCTCGCGCAGGTGGTAAGCCTCCTCGCGCAGCAGCTTGCCGTCGCGGTGCTTCTCGGCCATCTCGTCGAAGAAATCTTCGTGCTTGTCGGTGCCGTACGCCATGCGGTGCATGACCGGCTTGGTGTAGGCCCAGAGCCAGGCGATCGGCCAAAGCAGCCCGCCGAACACCAGGGACAGCAGGCACAGGGTGGTAATTGCGGCGGTCTGCGGGTGGTGGCGCTTCTCCGCGATCTTTTCGGGCAGGACATGCACAATCCAGAAAAGCACGATTACGACGACCGGAACGACGAAGAGCACTACCAGCGCAAGGATGTCGGCGAAGGTGTCGAGCGCTTCTCCCGACAGGAACGATGCGCGCGCCGGCGTCGCGGTCAGTGCCGCAACCCAGCCCACTAAAAGCAGTCTGTCGAGCAAGGTTGGTCCCATCTGGACCATTCTAGCGAGGAAAGCGCGCAATAGACGGCGGCGGCCGGGTAACGCCATGCACGCTAGTGTGCTGAAGCCCAGTAGCACCGGGTATTGGACCTTGGTCCCATCCCATCCCCCGGCCTATCGCGCTCGGGTCGCCATGAAAAACCTACCAGCCTCGCTCATCGGAATTGCGCTCGCCGTGTTCGCGACCTTCTAGGGCGTTTTCGCGTCGAGCTTGAGCGCGGCGCGGCTAGCCGCGAGCGTGTCGAGCTGCACCGGGCCTTTGATGCCATCGGATAGACTCTCTCAACCCCATGCGTCACAACGCGCTCGCGCCCCTCGTCGCTTTGGGAATTCTCGCCGGTTGCTCGGGAGAGACGCCTTCTTATCAAGGCTACGTCGAGGGCGAGTACGTGCACGTCGCCTCGCCGGTCGGCGGCCGGCTCGAGCGCCTGCTCGTCCAGCGCGGACAGACGGTGGAGGCGAAGGCGCGGCTGTTCGAGCTCGAGGCGGACCAGGAGACCGCGGCCAAGCGCCAGGCCGACGAGCAGCTCAAGGCCTCGCAGGCCCAGCTCGCCGACCTGCGCGTCGGGCGGCGCAATCCCGAGCTCGACGTGGCGAAGGCGCAGCTCGCGCAGGCGGTCGCGGCCGAGCAGCAGGCCGCGCAGCAGCTCAAGCGCGACGAGGCGCAGTTCGAAGTCGGCGGCATCCCGCGCGCCCAGCTCGAGGATTCGCGCGCCAACCACGCGATCAAGGCGGCGCGGGTGCGCGAGCTCCAGGGCCAGCTCGACGTCTCGCGGCTGCCGGCTCGCGAGGACCAGATCCGGGCGCAGGACGCGCAGGTCGCAGCCGCGCGCGCAGCATCGAGCCAGTCGGACTGGCGGCTGGATCAGAAGCACGTGTCGGCGACGCAGGGCGGACTGATCGTTGACACCCTGTACCGCGAAGGCGAGTGGGTTCCGCCCGGCAGCCCGGTGGTGCGCATGCTGCCGCCGCAGAACGTGAAGGTGCGCTTCTTCGTTCCCCAGGCGGTCGCGGGAGGGCTCAAGCCTGGCCGCAACGTCGCCCTGCGCTGCGACGGCTGCGAAGCCGAAGTGCCCGCGACGGTGAGCTTTATCGCCAACGAGCCGGAATTCACGCCGCCGGTCATCTTCAGCAACGAAACGCGCGCCAAGCTCGTATTCATGGTCGAGGCGCGGCCTTCGGTGGAGAACGCCCCGCGGCTGCGCCCCGGGCAACCGGTGACGGTGACGTTGAAATGAGTGCGCGTCCCGCCGCGGCCCTCGCGATCGACGTGCATGGTCTGAACAAGCACTTCGGCGACAAGCACGTCGTGAACGACCTGTCGCTGCGGGTGAACCGCGGCGAGATCCTCGGCTTCCTCGGCCCCAACGGCAGCGGCAAGACCACCTCGATCCGCATGATGTGCGGCCTGCTCACGCCGGACTCGGGCTCGGGCAGCTGCCTCGGCTACGACATCCTCACGGAAAGCCGCGAGATCAAGCGCCGCGTCGGCTACATGACACAGCGCTTCTCGTTCTGGGAGGACCTCTCGATCCGCGAAAACCTCGACTTCGTCGCGCGCATCTACGAGATGCGCTCGCGCCGCGAGGCGGTCGAGCGCGCGATCGAGGGCCTGAACCTGAAGGCGCGTGCGACCCAGCTCGCCGGGTCGCTCTCGGGCGGCTGGAAGCAGCGGCTCGCGCTCGCCGCATGCATGCTGCACCAGCCCGAGCTCCTGCTCCTCGACGAACCGACCGCGGGCGTAGATCCCAAGGCGCGCCGCGAGTTCTGGGAAGAGCTGCACACGCTCGCCGCGCGCGGCATCTCGATCCTGGTGAGCACGCATTACATGGACGAAGCCGAGCGCTGCCACAAGCTCGCGTATATCGCCTACGGCAGGCTGATGGCGCAAGGCACGGCCGAGGAGATCGTCGCCGGAGCGCGCCTGTCCACGTGGTCGGTGTCCGGCGAAGACCTCGCCGCGGTCGCGGCGAAGCTGCAGGGTCAGCCGGGCGTCGAGCAGATCGCCGCCTTCGGCTCGGCGCTCCACGTCACCGGCAGGGACGCCGCCGCTCTCGAGGCGTCGCTGCGCCGCGCGACCGCGGGCACCGCCTGGCGCGTCGAGCGCGCCGAAAGCGGGCTGGAAGACGTGTTCATCCATCTCATGAGCCGCTCGGACGACAACTTCGGAGCGAGGCAATGAGGCGGTTCTCGTTGTCGCGCTGGTGGGGCATCGTGCTGAAGGAGTTCCTGCAGCTGCGGCGCGACCGCATCACGTTCGGCATGATCGTCGGCATGCCGATCATCCAGCTCATTCTCTTCGGCTACGCCATCAACTCCGACCCGAAGCATCTTCCGACCGCCGTGGTCGTCTCCGAACAAAGCGAGTTCACGCGCAGCTACCTCGCGGCGATGAAGACGAGCGGCTATTTCGATTTCGTCGCCGAGCTGCAGAGCGAGGCGGCGGCGCGTGAAGCGCTCGCCCGCGGCGACGTGCAGTTCGTGGTGAACTTCCCGGCCGACTTCACCCGCAGACTGCTGCGCGGCGAGCGCCCGGCGCTGCTGATCGAAGCCGACGCGACCGATCCCGCGGCCGCGGGCGCGGCGATCGCGTCGGTGCGCGAGCTCGCCACCTTCGTCGCCCGGAAAGACCTCAAGGGAACGCTCGCCCCGCTCGCGGGCGGCGAGGCGCCGTTCGAGGTGCGGGTGCACAAGCTCTACAACCCCGAGGGACTCACCCAGCACAACATCGTGCCCGGCCTGATGGGTGTGATCCTCACCATGACCATGGTGATGATGACCGGCCTCGCCATGACCCGCGAGCGGGAGCGCGGCACCATGGAGAACCTGCTCGCCACGCCGGCGCAGCCGATCGAGGTGATGACGGGCAAGATCGTGCCCTACATCTTCATCGGCCTGATCCAGTCGAGCATCATCCTGCTCGCGGCGCGCTACCTCTTCTTCGTGCCCTTCGTCGGCAGCATGACGGTGCTCTACGTCGTGGCGCTTCTCTTCATCGCCGCCAACCTGACGATCGGCATCACCCTTTCATCGCTCGCGCAGAACCAGCTCCAGGCCATGCAGCTCACCTTCTTCTACTTCCTGCCCACGATGCTGCTCTCGGGCTTCATGTTCCCGTTCCGCGGCATGCCCGGCTGGGCCCAGGCGATCGGCGAGGTGCTCCCCGCGACTCATTTCCTGCGCGTGGTGCGCGGCATCCTGCTCAAGGGCAACGGCTGGGTCGAGCTGTGGCCCAACATCTGGCCGCTCATCGCGTTCACGGTGATCGTCATGGCCTTCGCGGTCATCTTCTATCGCAAGACGCTTGACTGACGTGAACCCGGCAGCGAAAAAGATCCTCGCCTTCCTTTTTTCCACCGGGTTGGCGGCATGCGCGCACGATCCGGTTCGGCCACCCGAAGTTCCAACGGCAGAGCAATACACCTCCAGCCGTGTCACCGAAGAGCGCCTCGCACCGGGCAAGGACATCCCGGCGCAATGGTGGACGCTCTTCCAGTCGAGCGCGCTCGACGCCCTCGTGCGCCAGGCGCTCGAGGCAAGCCCGACGCTCACTCGTGCGAGCGCAAAGCTGCGCCAGGCTCAGGAGGATCTGAGCGCGCGCACCGGCGGCAGCCGGTTCCCCAAGGTGGACGCGAAGCTCTCCGCCAATCGCGTCGACGTGAATCCTCAATCGCTCGGCGTGCCGGCCCTTCCGGTCCAGACGCCGTTCAATCTTTATCTCGCGTCGGTAGGCGTGTCCTACACGCTGGACCTCTTCGGCTCGACGCGGCGCGAGCTCGAGGCGCTGCAGGCGGGCGTCGACTACCAGCGCTACGAGCTCGAGGCGGCGCGCCTGATGCTCGCCGGCAACGTCGTCACGGCGGCGATCCGCGAGGCTTCGCTGCGCGAGCAGATCGCCGCGACGCAGGAGATCATCGAGCTGCAGGAGCGCCAGCTCGCGATCACCGAGCGGCTGGTGAACCTCGGCACCGCCGCGCAGGCCGACGCGGTGGCCCAGCGCCTCGACCTCGCGCAGATCCGCGCCGTGCTGCCCGACCTGCAGCGCCAGCTCGAGCAGGTGCGCCACCGCCTCGCCGTCTACATTGGGCGGCCGCCCGGCACGGCCAACCTTCCTGAATTCAAGTTAACGGACCTTCGGTTGCCGGCCGAGCTGCCCTTGAGCCTGCCTTCCGAGCTCGCGCGCCAGCGGCCCGACATCCGCGCGGCTGAAGCGCTGCTCCAGCAGGCGAGCGCGAGGGTCGGCGTGGCCACGGCGAATCTCTATCCGCAGATCACGCTCACTGCCAACGTCGGCTCGCTCGCCTCGAACGGCGGCGAGCTCTTTTCGAGCGGCACCGGCTTCTACCTCCTCGGCGCCTCGCTGGCGCAGCCGCTCTTCCACGGCGGCGAGCTCGAGGCGAAGCGGCGCTCGGCGCTCGCCGCCTACGAGCAGGCCGGCGGGGCGTACCAGGAAACGGTTCTGCAGGGGTTCCAGAACGTGGCGGACGTGCTGCGCGCGCTCGAGGCGGACGCGAAGAAGCTCAAGGATCGCACCGAGGCCGCGACGCAGGCGCGCATCTACCACGACATCACCTCGGCGCGCTTCAAGGCCGGTGGCGTGAGCTACTACTTCCTGCTCGACGCGCAGCGCAAGCTCCACGGCGCGCTCATCGACCGCACGCAGGCGCTCGCCGATCGCTACGCCGACTCCGCGGCGCTGTTCCAGGCGCTCGGCGGCGGCTGGTGGCGGAACGCGGAGCGTCAATGAGAACCGGCAGCCGCGTCAGCTTCCGGACTTCAGGTCGGCGAGCAGCCTGCGGAAGGCCGGCGCCTCGCGCAGCAGCCGGCCACCGACCTCGCGCAGCCTGTCCGTCTGCTCCTTGGGCAGCTGCAATCGGGTCTTGACTCCCTTGAAGTAGCCGCGCTCGGCGGGGTCTTTCAGGTTTTCGAAGGTGACTTGAGCGAGGTAGGCGCGCCGTTGCGGGCTGCCGGCCTGCCACGCGGCGAGCTTGTCGCGCACCTGCTCCACGCCGTCGAGGGTGATCCGGTCGACCGGGATCGACCACATCTGATCGGTGAGCGTGTCGCGGTCCGGCGGCGCGTCGGACCGGTCCCAGTCCACTTCGGGGAAGCGCAGCGCGTTCACGGCGATCACCACGATCTTGCGTGCCCGGCGGAAGGCAGGCAGGACGGTTTCGCCGGGATCGACCTTCAGAACCTCGAAGGCCCGGATCACCTCGGCGAGGCCGAGATTCTCCGAGAGGCCGCCGTCGAAGACATGGACGTAGGGGCGGGAGGGGTCGGCGTAAGACTGGAGCGCGCGGGCGCGGAGCAGGGCCCGGCCCGGCGTCTCGGACTCGCCGGCCGCGGCCTCGGCGGCAGCCTGCCAGGCCGGCGCCTTCCTGCCGCAGGTCCCGCCGCGGTTCTCGAAGCTGATCGGCGTGAGCAGCGGCGGCAGCGCCGTCGAAGTGGCCACGGCGCGGCCCAGCGGCACCTGCATGAGATCGGCGCAGATCGCGTCGAACTGGTCCTGCGTGAAGCTGAAGCGCGCGCCCGACGTGACGTCGGTGCCGTTGATGATGACGAAGGGGCCGCCGGCCTTTTTCAGGTCGGCGAAGGTGGCGCGGTCGAACACCGTTTCGTCGTAAATCTCGGCGAAGAGGTCCGACTTGCCGAAGGTCGCGGAGGGAAGCCTGAACCAGTTGGTCGGCGTCAGGATGCGCCGCACGAGCTCGCTTTCGAAGTTGCGCGACAGCACCTTCGCCTCGAACTCGTCGAACGTCTTCTCTCCACGCAGAGCGTAGTACGCCGCGGGAAACGTGCCGCCCGACACTGCCGAGATGACATCGACCTCGTCGATGAGGCGCCGCTTCACGCCGTTCAGCGTCACTTCGGTGCGGCGAAGCTCCTCGAGAACACCGTAGCCCAGCGCAGCGGCCCGCGTGCCGCCGCCCGACATGGCGAGGAACAGGAACAGCTCGTCCGACTGGCCGCGGCGGGCCGAGTCGTCGACGCGATAACCGGGTGCGCCGGCCTGCTCGAGGCGAGGCGTGGCGGGCCAGTGGGCGCAGCCGCCGGCAAGTGCGCCCAGAGACATCAACAAGGCGGACACGCTTGCCGAAGTTGGGCTCATTTCTCGTCATCATAGCCTTGGACTTTAGTCCCATGGCCCCGGCTCGCGCGGTGCACTAGAGTCGGACTGTTTCCAGGGAGGGCGATGCCAAGAACTTTCGTTGCCTCCGCGGCGCTTGCCGCCAGCCTCACGCTCTTCACGCTCGCCGCCCTCGCTCAGACCACAGGCGGCAAGGCGACCTCGCGCATCGGCCTGGCGCTGTCCGGCGGCGGAGCGCGCGGCCTCGCGCATGTCGGCGTCCTCAAGGTGCTCGAGGAGATGCGCGTGCCGGTGCACTGCGTAACCGGCACCAGCATGGGCGCGATCGTCGGCGGCGCATACGCCGCGGGCGCGACGGCCGGCGAACTGGAGCAGTTCGTCCGCAAGGCCGACTGGGACGACGTGTTCCGGGACAGCCCGCCGCGCGCGGAGATTTCTACCCGCCGCAAGATCGACGACTACAAGACCCTGTTCGCGCCGGAGTACGGCGTCACGCCCGGCTCGCTGTTCCTGCCGAAGGGCCTGATCGCCGGCGTTTCGATCGAAGGATTCTTCCGCCAGTTGACGCAGCAAGTGGTCGAGGTCGGCGATTTCGACCGGTTGCCTATTCCGTTCCGGGCGGTCGCAGCCGACATCGAGACTGGCGAGGCGGTGGTGCTCGCGCGCGGCAGCCTGTCGCGCGCGATGCGCGCAAGCATGTCGGTGCCCGGCGCCATCGCGCCGGTGGAGATCGACGGCCGCCTGCTGGTCGACGGCGGCATCGCCAACAACCTGCCGATCGACGAGGCGCGCAAGCTCTGCGGCGACGTGATCATCGCCGTCAACATCTCCACGCCCGCGCTCACGCGCGCGGAAATCAGCTCCGCGTTGACGGTCGGCACGCAGCTGATCAATTTTCTGGGCAAGGCCAACGTGGAGCGGCAGCTCGCATCGCTCGGCCCGCGCGACGTCCTGATCGCACCCGAGCTGGGCGACATCTCGGCCGGCAGCTTCAACCGCGCCGGCGATGCGGTGCGCGTGGGCGAGGACGCCGCGCGCGCGCTGGCGCAGTCGCTCGCCCGCTACAGCCTGCCCGCGGCAGAGTACGAAGCGCTGCGCCGCCGGCAGGTTGCCGAGCGCAAGTCCGTGGGCGTGGTGGACGAAATCCGCTTCGAGGGGTTGCGGCGGACCAACCCCGAAGTGCTGCGCGCGCTGCTCGAGACCAAGCCCGGGGAGCCGTTGACCGAGGAGAAGGTCGGCTTGGATCTGCGCCGCATCTACGGCCGCGGCGATTTCGAGAGCGTGGACTATCACATCCAGCAGGAGGCGGGCCGGCGGATCATGGTCATCCAGCCGCGCGAGAAGGAGTGGGGGCCGAACTACTTCCGCTTCGGCCTCGGCCTCGCCACCGACTTCCAGGGAGAAAACAGCTTCAACCTTCTGGCGCAGTACCGGATGACCTGGCTCAACCGCCTTGGCGGGGAATGGCTGAACGAGGTCCAGGTCGGCCGGCAGACGTTCTTCGCGACCGAGTTCATGCAGCCGGTCGAGGCGCGGGGTCGCTGGTTCGTCGCTCCCCACGCTAGAGTCGGCAACGAGCTCCGCTACGTATTCTCGGGCGATAACAAGGTCGGCGAGTACCTGACGAAGGAGACGCGCCTCGGCCTCGACGGCGGGTCCTATTTCGGCACCTGGGGCGAGGCGAGGCTCGGCCTGGCATGGCGGCAGGTGGACGCGCATACGGAGACGGGCTCCGCGATCCTCCCCGACGTCAACGAAACCACGGCGGGGTTGCGGGCCTTGCTCTACGTGGATCAGCTCGACAATGCCTGGTTCGCGCGCAGCGGCTACCGGCTGGCCACAACGGCGTACGCGGCCGGCGAGGGCCTCGGCTCCGATCGGCGCTACCAGCGGCTCGAGGGCGAGCTCTCCGCGGTCAGGAGCTGGGGCGCGCACACCGTGAATTTCAAGATTGCCGGCGGCACCGACTTCCATTCGGACATGCCGGCCTACGAGAACTTCGCCCTCGGCGGGCCGTTACGGCTGTCGGGCTACCGCATCGACCAGTTCGCGGGGCGGCGCTACGGGTTCAGCCGCCTGATGTATTACAACCGGGCGATTTCCTTGCCGGACATTCTCGGCTCGGGCGTGTTCGTCGGCACCTCGATCGAAGCGGGGCAAATGCTGGCCCGCGCCGATGGGCTGCCCTCCGGGGGCACGATCTGGTCGGGTTCGGTGTTCCTTGCCGCAAGCACCTTTGCCGGACCCGCTTACCTCGGCTTCGGCTTCGGCGAGGCGGGCCACTACAGTTTCTACCTGCTGCTCGGCGCTCCCTGATCAGAACCGGTAGCCGACGCCGAAGAGCAAGACGTCGGTGTCGCGGTCGTAGTTCGAGAGCACGCGGTTCCAGGAGAAG
>Ga0114129_10006043_pt1 | contig 17166 bp, 9 predicted proteins | sample RhiMetdeltSRZDD1_FD_80071 | JGI IMG/M metagenome (GOLD analysis project Ga0114129, IMG submission 80071) | Populus rhizosphere microbial communities from Tennessee, USA - Rhizosphere MetaG P. deltoides SRZDD1 (version 2) (version 2) | ecosystem: Host-associated > Plants > Roots > Rhizosphere >... | reverse complement strand
GACGCCGGACCGCACCTGATGCTGGTCTCCGGCCCCGCCGGCTCCGGCCGAACCACAGCAGCGGCGACCCTGGCACACCAGCTACACCGAGCCGGCAGCACGATCCTTGCGCTGGCACCGCCCAGGTCACCACTGGCCCGGCTACTGCCCGCAGACCCGGCAGTCCGACTGCTGACCGGCACCACCTTCAAAGACACCGACCTGCGCAGTGCGGCACAAGACCTCGGCCAGGGCCGCCTGGCCGTGATCCTCGATGACTGCGAGCAGATCACGATCGTGGCGACCCAGGAAGGCTTCTCCGACGCTCCGACATTGTTGCAGGACATTACCAACCCCGGCGCGCTCGGACGTCAAGCACTCATCCTGTGCGGCAACGCCGCGCCGATCCTCGAAGGCCAACGCCGATCGCTCAGCCGAGTCGCAGCAGAGATCATGACCGCAGGCACACGTATCCTATTCACCCCGACAAACGCGCCGACCGCACGGCTGCACAGCTTCACGCTGGAACCCGACCAGTACTTCGGGGGCCCGCCAGGACGCGGCTACCTCACCGCAGGCCCGGCCCCGGCACTGATCCAGCTGGCGCGTGAGGGACTGTAGAGCGAACGCTTGGCAGACCCCACCACCGAGTAGGGGCGCGGGTTGGGGCCCAACCTGGACCTGGGTCGGACCGTCGAGACGCCTCAAACCGCTGACGCAAGTCCATATTGGACTCACGACCGGAACGTCGAGCCACATCCTGCAGCCCGTGCCGACTCTTAGCTCTGGCGACAGCCGTTAACACCGCAGTTGAGCCAGAGCCAACGTCTTCCGGATAGTCCCATACCGATCAAACGGCCGCCTCGGGGGCGTTTTCGAGGGCCTCAGCACGGCGGGGCAGATCGAGATACCTGGTCGACGTGGCAGGTCAGCTGGTTGTCTTTATGGGGTCGGGGCACGTTAAATTGGGCGAGTTTTGAGTGGACCTGTTCGGCGTCGGGGTGGTCGAGGTCGTCGAGGATGGTCAGGGCCTGCCGCCAGGCGTCGCGGGCCGCATCGGGGCGGCTGGTGGCGTGGTAAATGTCACCGATGTGGACGAGGATGCCGGCCTGGTAGTCGCGGCCGCCCACGTCTTGATACAGGGTGAGGGCCCGCTGGTAGCAGGCCAGAGCTTGGCTATGTTGACCGAGGTGGAGGCCGGCATAGCCCAGGCAGTCCCACGCGTTGGCCTCGCCGCCGAGGTCGCCAAGCTGCTGGTGCAGCGTGAGGGCCTGCCGACTGTAGGTTAAGGCTTGCTGGTGTTCGCCGAGCTGGGCATGGCACCAGCCAACCGCGTTGAGAGCGCGGGCCTGCCCGATCTGGTGGCCTGTGGCCTCGTGCAGGCGCAGGGCCTGGCGGGCATGGTGCAGTGCCGGCCGGGGCTGGTCCGGCCGGGCGCGCATCCACAGGAAGGTCATGACGTAGTGGGTGTGGGCTTGGCCGGTCTGGTCGCCGGTGCGGGTGGCCAAGTCCAGTGCCTGGCGCAGCTGGGTGTGCGCGTCGTCGTAGCGACCGAGCCGGATGTAGGCGCTGGCCAGGAGCCGGTGGCTGCGGACCTGGGCGGTGGGGTCGGCCAGCCGCTGCGTGGCGGCCACTGCGGCCCGACCGACGTTCGTCTGGTCGTGCCAGTGCCCGCGCCGCTCCAGGAACGACCACAGCGTCCAGGCCAGCTGCCAGGCGTGGGCGTCGAAGCCGGTGGCCGCAGCGTGCTTCACGGCTGCCAGCAGCATCGGCCGTTCCACGGTGAACCAGTCCCACGCCTGCGTTTGGTCGCCCAGCCGCTCGGCGGTGACCGCCGTTCCGACTGGGGCGAGAAGGATTGGGTCGTGGGTGGGGTCCAGCAGCCGGGCGGCGGGGTGAGCGGTGTGTAGGTAGTGATCAAGAAGTCGGCCGGTGGCGGCGTGGCGTTGCGGGTCGGAGTCCGTGGCCTCGGCGAGCTGGCGGGCGTAGTCACGCAGCAGGTCGTGGAAGGCGTACCGGCCCGGCGTGGACTCGGCCAGCAGGCTGGCCTGGGTCAGCTCGGCCAGCAGCGGCCCGACCCGGCCTGGGTCGAGGCCGGCGAGGCTGGCTGCGGCCGGGGCGCTGATGTCGGGACCGCAGTGCAGGCCGAGCAGCCGGAACAACCGGGCCGCAGCCGGGGTCAGCGCCTGATAGGACCACGAGAACACCGCCCGCACGTCGGTGTGCGGGTCGTCGCCGGTCAGCGTCTGCCACCGCTGGCGGGCATCGGCAAGCTCTCTGGCCAGATCTTGCAGTGCCAACCGCGGCCGGGTAGTAGCACGGGCGGCGACCAAGGCCAGCGCTAGTGGAAGTCGGGCGCAGCGGGTGATGATTTGGTGGACGGCGGCTGGTTCGGCCGCGACCCGGTGCGAGCCTAGATGTCGGGCCAGCAGTTGGCGGGCCTCGGCCACCGCTAACAAGTTCAGATCGATGAAGTGGGCGCCATCGGCGATCAGGCCAGGCAGCTGGTTGCGACTGGTCACCAGGACCAGGCAGCCGGCGGTGCCGGGCAACAGCGGGCGCACCTGGCCGGAGTCGCGGGCGTTGTCGAGCACGATAAGCATCCGCCGCTCGGCCAGCTGACTACGAAACAGCGCGGCCTGCGCGTCCGTATCGGTGGGAATCCGCTGCGGTGGTACGTGGAGGGCGTTCAGGAAGCGTCGCAGCGCCTCGGCCGGCGCCACCGCCGAGTCGTGCGGTCCGAATCCGCGCAAGTCCACATACAGCTGTCCGTCGGGGAACCGGTCGGCGACGCGGTGGGCCCAGTGCACTGCCAGGGCGGTCTTGCCGACCCCGGCGGTGCCAGACACCGCGGAGACGACGACCGCGGTCGGGTGTTCGGCTCCAGGTGCGCTTGGGTCATTCTCGTCGATGTCGGTTAGCAGGGCGTCGAGGCGAGTCAACTCGATACGGCGGCCGGTGAAGGTTGCCACGTTGGCCGGCAGCTGCGCGGGAGTGGGCGGCGTGGCCGGCTGCTCTGGCAAACCCGCTTCGGTACTGGCATCGCCCTGGAGGTCGCCATGGTCGTGGCCGTCCAGTTGCAACGCATCGATGATTAGCCGCATCGTGGACGGGCGAGGTTTGGTGCGGCCGGTCTCGATGTTGCCGATGGTCTTGACATCCAGGCCCGCCCGCTGGGCCAGGTCGTCTTGCGACCAGCCGAATCGGATCCGCTGTATGCGTACTCGATTTCCAAACATTACGAGCCTCCCCGCTGCCGTTCGGATCACAAGTCGATGTCGCTAGAGGTGATGTCCAACGCCGGCCGATCCGGGGTGCCCAAATCTTGTTCCGAAGGTCGACAATCGACAACTGACCGGCTCCGTTATCGTCGACATAGGCACTATGCTTAAATGCTTGGCGCACCAGAGTCTGTTCGGCAACGGCATATCTAGTACTTCCTGTACTGGACGCGGGCAAAACACCGTTCTGATACATCAGTCGGCGAGATTGCGCCTTTCCCGTCGGGACCACGATGATGCTCGGGTGAGCGTCCATAGCAACACGCCGGCCGGCTGGGCTGCACCTAATACGCGGGAGACCCCCGATGGAGCCTCACGCAACTGCCAATGTCACATAGGCTGCCGTGCTCGATGCCCCATCGTATACCGTGATCTTCCTATCCAGCCTGCACGTCGACGCACCACCCGAGTCCCCGGACTGCAACGCCTAACGAGCAAGCGGGGCGGTCGACAGGGGTCTGGTACTGCCGCTCAATGTTGCCGATGGCCTTGGCATCCGACGCCGGCCTGCCGAAGAAGGTCGTCTTGACAACAACCGAGCCGGATTCGACGCGTGCGCTCGGTGACCACATTGCGAGCCTCCCCTGCTCATTCGGACCGGGAATCCATCTGGCTAGAGATGATGCTGCCCGCCGGTTGCGTTCGGTGGTATCACATCCGCGACAGAGCACGAGTTCCCGGCCAATTGCCGATCAATGCCCTGGCATGAACGACCAGCCGCGTGGATGCTGAATCGGATCGGATGCATCCATGGCTAATCATCAATTAACTATGCGTACCAAGGTCCCTCCAAACCGGCAGATGCTAAGTCAATGAATGGGCCGCGGAGCTTGCGCCCCGGTGCAGTGATCGGAACGGGCGTTGCGTAGTCAGCGGCGGAGGCTCCAGCGCCACTGAAGACAGGCAACGAGTGCTACCTGGTTAATACAGGGAGGTAGTGCGGTGCGGAATTGCGTCGCGCTCATCACGCCGTGCGCCGTAATGGAACGTGTCTTGGCGAAGGCCGCGCGAACGGGCGCACGGCTTAACGACGAAAGAATCCACCGGCGCAGGGGACGCCGGCAAGGGTCGCCCTTGTGATGGTGGGCCGATTCGGGTGCACGCGCTCAATCGTGAGGAGGTTAGGCGTTGAAACAACGTACTGTCCGGCTACTCGCCGGTCTGATGACGGCTGTCTTGATTATGGGTCTGGGCGTCCCGGCGAACACCGGGCCCGCCGGATCCCCCGGTGGGCCCGCGGCGACGGCGCCCAGCGGCGACAAGAGTGTGTTGGATTCTTTACGGGCCTGGTTCGCGGGTAGTGAGGCCCGTCTCGATCCGGCTAAGCCTCGGTCGGTGGATCTGAAGGTCGCCGGTGTTCCGCGTAGCGATCCCGCTCCGGCGGGCAAGGTGTGGCCGGCGGCCAAGCGGGTCAAGGAATTGACTTCGCGGCGTACGGAGAAGGTTTCGTATTTCCAGCTGTCGGATGGGCGTACGCAGGCGGAGATCTCGCAGACGCCGGTCAACTACCGCGACAGCAAGGGCGGGTGGCAGCCGATCGACCTGACCGTCCGCCCGCAGTCCTCGGCCGGGTTCACCCAGGCGAACACGACGAACGCCTTCCAGACCCGGTTCGGGCAGCGAAGCGACCGGCTGGTGCGCTTCGCAGCCGGCGGCCGCTGGATCGAACTGGGCCTGTCCGGCGATCCGGTGGACCTCACGCCGGTAGCCAAAGGTTCGACGGTGACATATCCGGCCGCGGCCAGCGGCGCCGACATCGTGTACGAGGTGACGCCGACCACGCTGCAAGAGGACCTCGTTCTGGCCAAGGCGCCCGCGAGCGCGTTCAGCGTCACGCTATCGCTCAAGACAACCGGTCTGCGGGCCCGGCAGACGGCACAGGGCGCGATCGAGTTCGCCGGGCGCGACGACGGCCGGGCGTACTTCGTGATGCCGGCGCCCTACATGTTCGACGCCAAGGACGATCCGAAGTCTGATGTCGGCAAAACACTGTCGCGCAAGGTCGCGCAGACCCTGACGCAGAGCGGCTCGACAGCGCAGATCACGATCACGCCCGATCCGGCGTGGCTGGCCGATCCCGCTCGGGCGTACCCGGTGACGATCGACCCGACGGTCAAGATCCAGCCAGTGCCGGCCGACGGCCAGGACGTGGAGATTTACTCGGGATCGGTGAACACCAACTACAACAACACCTACCAGCTCAAGGTGGGTACCGAGTCGGTCAACACGTGGCGGTCGCTGGTCAAGTTCCCGCTCACCGGCATCCCGGCCGGTACGCCCATCGACGACGCCCAGCTGCAGCTGTTCTACTCGCAGACGCACTGGGACTGGTCCTACGACGTGGCGCTGGAGGCCCGGCGGGCGACCGCGCCGTGGACGGAGTCGACGGCGACGTGGGCGAACATGAACGCGAACATGGCCGCGCAGCCGGCCGGCAACATGGTGACCCTCGACGACGGCAGCACGGGTACGTCGTTTACCGGGGCGTGGCCGTACTCGACCAACCCGACGCTGTCGCCGAAGGCGATCAACGGTGATTACCGGTTCAACAACGACGCCACCGCGGGGGATACGCACACCTGGACGCCGACGTTGACCGAGGCCGGTGACTATCAGGTCGAGGTGCATTTCACCGCCGAGTCCGACCGCTCTGCCGCGACGCCGTACACGGTGTTTTACAACGGCGGGTCCAAGGCGTACACGGTCGATCAGACCGGCAGTCCGGACGGGATCTGGAAGACGCTGGGCGTGCATCCGTTCGCGGCCGGTACGGTCGGGCGGGTGGTGGTCAAGGATGTCGCGGGCAAGTCGGTGATCTCCGACGCGGTGCGGTTCACCAAGTGGGGCGCGGCCACCAAGAAGCGTGCGATTTCGGGGGTGTGGAGTAGTTTCGCGGTCCGTAACGTGGTGCAGGAGTGGGTCAACGGCACCCAGCCCAACCACGGGTTCATGGTCAAGGCGGTCGACGAGAACGACAAGGGCCGCGGCGGCCCGATCTACGAGGCGTCGGAGTACGCCTACGACAACGCCCGCCGCGACTACAACCTGCCCAAGCTCGTGGTCACGTTCGGCCGGCCGGCGGTGGCGGTCAACGCGCCGACCATGATCGCGTCGACCGGCGCCGCGCTGACCTGGCCGGCGTACACCGATCCGTCTGGATCGAGCGCGGACACCATCGTGGAGTACCAGGTCCACCGCAGCGTGTTCCAGACGTTCACACCGTCGGCGGCGACCCTGGTCGCACCCGTTCCGGCCGCATCATTGTCCTATCAGGACACTACCGCGGTGCCGACGCCGACGGACGAGACCGATCCGCTCAAGCGGCACTTCTACTACTACATGGTCGCGGTGAAGACCGCCGACGGCCAGGTGATCGCCGGGCCGACCCAGGGGGTTCTTTTGCCCAAGGCCGGGCAGGTCACCAAGGTCTTCCGGGAGACGTCGGGCAACCAGGTTCCGGACACGACGTTGGCGGCGGGGACCCCGAACACCAACGTGAACGTCTATGACGGCGACCCGGCGGTGTCGGCGGGCAACAACTCGTCGCTGTACGGCGATTCGCGGGGCGTGGTCAAGTTCGCCAACCTGGCCGGTGTTCCCACGGGTGCCAAGGTCGTCGACGCCCGGTTGCAGATGTGGGCGACCAACGTCCACCCGGGGACGACGACCGACGGCGTTTACGAGGTCCACAAGCTCACGCGCGGGTTCGACGAGACCACGGCGACGTGGAACAAGGCCAACGCCACCACCTCGTGGACGACGCCGGGCGGTGATTTCGACCCGGCGGTCGAGGACACGGTCACCGGGGTGACCAACGACCCGGAGTGGCAGGACTGGATCGTGACCAACACGGTCACGTCGTGGCTGGCCACGCCGTCGTCGAATTTCGGTTTCCTGCTCAAGCTGCGCGACGAGGTCGCGTCCAACCAGCGGGCGATCCTGCTGTCGTCGGAGGCCGCCGAGCCGATGCTGCGCCCGACGTTGCAGGTGACGTATCTGGAGCCGACCCCGGAGTCGACCTACTACGCGCCGGCTACGCCGCGCAGCAGCGCGCCCGGTGACACCGCGCCGGTGACGGTCAGTGTTTCCAACCCGACGGCGGCCAACTGGTCGGCTGGGACCTGGGAGTTGTCGTATCACTGGGCGCTGCCGGACGGCACCGATGTGACCAGCGCCGGCAACCAGGTGGCCACCGCCCTGCCACGCGACATCGGCCCGGGCGCGACCGCCGACGTCACCGCGACGGTCAAGGCACCGGTGTCGGCCGAGGGCAACAAGCGCATCGACTACACGCTCAAGTGGGAGTTGCACAACAAGACCACCGGGCAGTGGTTGTCGGCAACCGACGGTATCGCCCCGCTGGCGCAACCGGTCGCGGTGGAAGAGCCGACGTCCGATCAGCTCGGCCTGGAGCACTTCTACTCCTACGCCGGGACGAACACCGGCGCCGGCTCGAACCTGATGAACAACCTGTACTCCGGGAACACCGTGTGGTCGTACAACGCGCTGACCAACCCGTCACGCGGTCTGGCGACGTTCGTGCGGATGTCCTACAACTCCCAGGACACCTCCGACACGGTGGCCGGTTTCGGCTGGTCCCTGCAGACATCATCGATGATGCGTCTGGGTACGCCGCTGGACTTCCACCCCAACCCGAACCCGACCACGGTGAAGCTGACCGACGGCGACGGCACGACGCACACGTTCTCGTGGGATGCCGCCGCGGGGGAGTGGAAGTCGCCCAAGGGCGTACACCTGTTCTTGCAGCAGTTCGTCTCGTGTACGCCGCAGACGGAGGAGGCGCGGGCCTGGAGCCTGACCCGGCCCGACCGTACGCAGTTCTTCTACGACTGCGACGGCTACCTGTCGTCCATTGAGGACAACAACGGCAACACGATGTCGTTCACGTACGAGGTCCGCAAGTCGCAGAACAAGCCGACCAAGTTCCTGCGCTACATCACCGACGCCACCGGCCGGCAGACCCTGACCATCGACTACTGGGCCAAGGGCGACACCTACGACTACATCGACGACAACACCTGGACCAAGGTCACCGGGCAGACCAACCTCACCAACCCGAAGATCATCGACCACATCCGCACCATCACCGACATCTCCGGACGCAAGCTGGCCTACACCTACACCGTCAAGGGCCTGGTCGGCGAGCTCATCGACGGCGTCGGCACCACCCAGCCCAAGACTTTCAAGTTCCAGTACGACATGACCCAAGGGAACAAGAACGTCAAGCTGGTCAAGGTCACCGACCCCCGCGGTAACGCCACCAGCCTGGACTACTACAGCCGGCCGGAAGACGACCCGCAGTTCAAGTGGCGGCTCAAGGCCATCACCGATCGGCTCGGCTTTGCCACTTCGGTTGCCTACACCGACCCGGACGGGCCACAGGGCGCCACGATCGACACTACGGTCACCGACGCGAACAACCGCGCCACTGCGTACAAGATGGACGGTTTCGGCCGGCCGGTGCAGACCACCAACGCGCTGCAGCAGACCACCGCCCTGGTCTGGGACGGCGACCACAACGTCCAGCAGCTCACCGAGGCCAACGGCGCCGTCTCCACCTGGCGCTACGACCCCAAGACCGGCTATCCGACCGAGATCAAAGACGCCGAGGCGGTCGTCAACGGCTGGCCCGGCACCACCTTGGCCTACCAGACCGGGATGAACGGTCACGTCGCCGACCTGATCGCCAAACAGTCTCCCGAGGGCCGACGCTGGACCTTCGGTTACAACACCGAGGGCGATCTGACCTCGGTCACCGACCCGATCGGTAATACCACCGCGGACCCCGATGATTACACTACCCGCTACGGCTATGACACCTTCGGCCAACTGTTGACCGCCACCGACGCCAACGGCAACACCACCCGCAACTCGCTGTTCGACGATAACGGCTTCCCGCGCACCATCACCGACCCGCTGGCCAACACCACCCAGTTCGCCTACGACCAGCGCGGCAACGTCACCACCGTCACCGACGCGCTACTGCACCACACCACCCAGACCTACGACACGTTCGGCCGGCCCCTGGAAAACCGGGTGCCCGTCGACGAAGCGGCCGGCCGGTTCGCCATCACACCCGCCCCGCAGTACGACGCCAACGACAACATCCTGAAGTCCTTCACCGCCACCGGCGCGGTCACCACGGCCGTCTACGACAACGCCGACCGGCTCACCTCAACCTTGGCTGCGCTGGACCATCCCACCGATCCGCCGCGCAAAACGTCCTACACCTACGACAAGGTCGGCAACCTGCTGTCCACCACCGAGCCCAACGGCAACCTCACCGCCTCGGATCCGACAGACTACGTCACCACCAACGCCTACGACGCCATCTACCAACTCACCAGCATCACCAATACGCTGGGCCACAAGCTGTCCTATGAGTACGACAACGTCGGCAATGTCATCACAGTCATCGACCCGCGCAAGAACGCCACCGCCGACACCACCGACTACACCACCAAATTGGCCTACGACCGGGCGCACCGGCCGACCCAGGCCACCGACGCGCTGGCCTACACCACCTCGACCGGCTACGACAAGGACGGCCTGGCCGTCTCGGCCACCGACCAGCTCGGCAACACCACACTGACCACGCTAAACGGCCGAGGCCAACCGACCGAGGTCAAGGTGCCCCACGTCAACAACGGCGGCACCATTGTCTACCGGATCACCCGCTACGACTACGACCAAGTCGGCAACCAGATCAAGACAACCAGCCCCCGGGGGGCGGACACCGCCGACGCGAACGACTTCGCCGCGGCCACCGTCTACGACCAACTCAACCGGATCAAAGAAACCCGCAGCCCGTTCGACCCAGCCGACGCCCGCTACAACACCCCGGACAGCACCACCTACACCTACGACAAACTCAGCCGGCTCAAGACCCTGTCCGCACCGCCGTCATCCGGCCAAAGCATCCGCAACGACACCAGCTACACCTACTTCGACAACGGCTGGACCCGCACCTCCACCGACCCGTTCGACATCCTCACCACCTACAACTACAACGACCTGGGCCAACAGACCCAGCGCACCCTCACCTCCGCCGGCGGCTCCTCGGACCGGACCATAACCTGGAAGTACTACCTGGACGGCAAACTCGCCGCCCGCGCCGACGACGGCGTACCGGTCGGAGAGCAGGTCGTTTTGGTCGACAACTCCGACACCCACAACGTGGCCGTCACCGGCACCTGGCCGGCCGCCAGCACTGCGGCCAACAAATACGGGCCGGACTACGCCAGCCACCCGGCGGGTACCGGCACCAACACCTTCACCTGGAAACTGAACATCCCACAGGCCGGCACCTACCAGGCATTCGCCCGATTCCCCACCGTGTCCGGCGCGGCAACCAACGCCAAATACACCGTTGCCCACGCCGGCGGCTCCACCGTGGCCACCGTCAACCAGACCCAGGCCGCGGGCACCTGGGTATCGCTGGGCTCGTTCGCGTTCGCCGAGGGCAACACCCACAGCATCAGCCTGTCCGACCAGGCCGGCGGCACCGTGGTCGCGGACGCGGTCAAACTCGTCCGCCCCCGCGACGGTCAGACCGACGCGGAAAAGCACGACTACACCTACACCTACGACCCCAACGGCAACCTCACCACCATCGCCGACGCCTCGCCCGGCGCCCGCGTCGACACCTATGCGGTCAGCTACAACGGGATCAACCAAATCCAACAGGTACAGGAAAAGCTCGGCACGACGCTGAAAAACACCACCGCCTTCACCTACAACCAAAACGGCGCACCGCTGACCGTCACCCACGACAAGCAATACTCCGAATACACCTACGGAGTGCGCGACCTGGTCGCCACCGTCAAGGTAGGCACCTCCGCCACCGACCCCAACCCAAAGACCACCACATACGGATACACCGCCCGCAAGCAGATCTTCAACGAAACCAAAGCCAACGGCAACCGGATCGACTACACCCATTTCCTCGATGGGCTGCTCAAGATCCAGACAGAGAAGAAGTCCGACGCCACCACCTTGGTCTCCAGACACACCCTCGACTACGACCTCAACGGCAATCGCACCCGCGACGTCGCCTCGACGATGAACGCCGACAACCACGCCGCCTACCTCAACACCACCACCGACTACACCTACGACCCCCGCGACCGCATCGTGTCCAAGACCGCCACCGGGGACGGAGCCGGCACCGAAACATACATCCACGACGCGAACAACAACGTCACCCAACAGACCATCAAAAACACCACAACCGTCTTCGGCTACGACCGCAACCGGCTCACCACCAGCACCACCGCCGGCGCGGCATCAACCTACAACTACGACCCATTCGGCCGCCTCGACACCATCACCTCCGGCGGCATGGTCATCGAACGCAACATTTACGACGGCTTCGACCACATCCTCGAAAACCGAAAAACCACCAGTGGCACCACCGCGACCACCCGGTACGCCTACGACCCGCTCGACCGCACCGCTTCCAAGACCACTGATGTGGGCACCCCGAAGCAGAAGACCACCAACTTCACCTACCTCGGCCTCTCCGGCGAGGTGCTCGACGAAGAAGACATCACCGGGACGCTCACCAAGTCCTACCAGTACTCACCCTGGGGCGAACGGCTGTCCCAGACCACCCACCACGCCGACGGCACGAAAGAAGACGCCTACTACGGCTACAACCCGCACACCGACGTCGAGCAGATCACCAATCAGGGCGGAGACACCAAGGCCACCTACGGCTACACCGCCTACGGCAACAACGACGACACACAGTTCACCGGAATCGACAAACCCGACGCCGCCGATCCGACCAAGGAGCCGTACAACGTCTACCGATTCAACGCCAAACGGTTCGACTCTAACTCCGGCATCTACGACATGGGGTTCCGTAACTACAGTCCGGGCCTGAACCGGTTTGTCACCCGCGATACGTACAACGGCAGCTTGGCCGACCTCAACCTCGGCGTCAATCCCTTCACCGGCAATCGCTACACCTTCGCCGGCGGCAATCCGATCACCACGATCGAAGTGGACGGACATATTCCATGCGCGGGAGCCATAACATGTAGCGGAACTGGCGAGGCTTCCCAATCGAGCAGCGGATGCACCAGCGCAACCGCCTGCGATCACACCATCACCACGCAGCCGAGGCCGGACCGCTGTGCCACAGGTGCGGCATGCGACCCGCCGTGTGACATCAACTGCGTCATGCAGCAGTCGGCGCCGCTCCCGCAGGGCATGACACCGAATCAGCTGTTTACCAATCCGGGGTTTGATTACACCGGGTCAAAGTACTACACATACGAGGACGCGCTGATGTGGGCGTCCACGAGTGAGGCCGGGTTCATGTTCGTCTGCCTCAATTCGTTGGGCGGCACGGATGATGGGTGTAAGGCCAACAACCCGTACACCCACCCCAATCCTAACCTCCGCTACCCACACACCTTCGGCGCCTGCCTTAGCGGAAGTGTTATGTCCGGCGGACTGCTTAGCTCGGTAAGGGGCGGCGGGAGCATCTCCGTTTGTGTGGGCATCGATTCCGGTGGCGTCGGGGCCTGGTTCTCTAGGGGTCGCAGCGATGGTCCCATGGTCGGTTACAGCGGCGGAATCCAGATCATCGCGTCTGACTGGAATATCCAGGACCAAGCAGAGTTGTCTCAAACCACTGAATTCGCGGCCGGGCCATTCGGCGGCAGCTACGCGCACGGCGTAACGAACCACCATCACGTTGACACGATCCAGTTTGGATGGTGGTCGATCGGACCACAGATTGGTGCGGCTAAGAGCTCGGGCAAGACTTACGTCGCATATTGGGGGCCCGGCCTAGGGCCAGTGACCGTGATGCCACCAGAATCGCTGCAAGGGAACTGGCCGTACCTGATGGGCCTGCCCGGCTTTCCCAAGCCATAAGGAATCGACGGGCTTGACGGGGGGCAACAGGACTTTCTTGTGATCTCCAGTCAGGACTGTCCTCTTGAAACCCCCCGTGGCTCTCACTGAACCATCCTACGTAATGTTGGGATGTCACAACACGAGAGCCACGGGCGTATCCACGCCTGTGGGCTGCTGGTGTCGGGTTCGGGGTGGGCGCGCCCGATTTTGGGTGACTACGGGCGTGACGTCCTTCGTTCGTAGTCTTGGTGAGTAACGTAGGCGTGCCCGGCATCAGCGGCGATCACGCCTTCGCGCTCGGGCTGTCCGTGCTCGTCAAGCACCTCGCCCAGCGCGACATAGTGCAGTGAATCCGCGTCACGCAGCCGGCCGTTCGTAACCTCACCAGGTGAGCGGCCGGCTGCGTCTTGCGGCACCGGCTGGCTCGTGCAGGCCACGGGCCGCCCGCGGCGAAGCCCGGCCCGGCCCGCGGCAGCGTGTTGCCGCCGAAGTCGCGGCGCCGGTTGTCTTCACACGACACCGGTGACTGCGGCGGCGCCGCTGGCGGTCGCGGGGTGTGCACGTTGGCAGCTGGCGCGCTCATGTCTTCTCCTCATGTGTTGGCGTGAAAGCGACAGGCGAGCCGGTCAGCGCGGTACCGAACGCGTGCAACGGTGGCACCTGATCCCCCGTGCCCGTGCGCGCTTGAGCGCGGGCAAGTAGTTCCGCGATGAGGAGCAGGACGCCGATGGTCACCGCGACGGTGATGGCCACTCGGCGGTGCCGCGGTTTGGTCGGTGGCAACAGTTGTGGTCGCACAGCGGCGATGTACGTGCGCAACGCGGCCCCGGGTTGGCGTCGGGCCCTGTCGTGCAGGGCGAGCACGATGACGAGCGCGGCGACATATGCCACCAGCACAGCCCATGGCGCAATCACCGGTACGGGATCGAAGGCGCAGTCGCCGGACAGACAGTCCATTATGGAATCCAGCGTTACTCGGCCGCGGTTGTGGGTCCGGCGATGGGTTGCTGCCGGTGCTGTGGTCGTCCGTAGGTGGTGACTTCGTTGATGAGGGCGGTGAGGAAGTTCGAGACGGTCGGCAGGTCGGTGTGGTCGCGGATCTGGATGTGTTCGGTGATGCCGTCGGCGTAGGTGAACGCGAACAAGCCCATGGGCAGGTCGATGACGACCTTGGTGATTTCCAACTTGCCCGATCGGTCGGGTGAGCGGTCGCCGGTGCTGGTCATGCGAGGTACTTCCCCTCTGGTGTGGTGTGGTTTGCCCTGCGGGTCGGGTCGGCGGAGCACGACGTGCGGTTCATGTCGGCGAGGTCGACCAGTGCGGCGGTGGCGGCGATCGCGGCGGCCATGGCGGGCTGGTCGATCGCGGCCAGCCGCTGGTGCAGCATCGGGCGGATCTGGTGGAGCGGCAGCCCGGCTGCTTGCGGGATCTGCTCGGTGATGTTTCGCCGGTTGCTGCGGGCCAAGTGTTTGGCGGCCTCGGCGACGCGTCGTAGTTCGGTGGCGGCGCTCGGCGTCGGGGTCGGCGTGGCCGGGTCGGCGTGGTGGTCGAGCAGATTGCGGTAGCCGAGCTGGCTGTAGGGCAGGTCCAGCAGGGTGTAGGCGATGATCGAGTCGGCGGGTAGGGCGGCGGTGGCGGCCGGCCACTGCACGAGGTCTAGCCATAGGGCTACACCGGCGACCTTGAGGCAGATGCCGGTGTGGCAACCGCCCCGGGGCGCGGCGCCGGGTTGTTCGGTGACCTGGGTAAGCAGCTGCGACCCGAACAGCCGGGTCGCTTCGAGCCCGGTGTAGCCGGGGCCGGTGACGATGAGCAGGTCCAGGTCGCTGAACGCATCGCCGCGGCGCTCGGCGAGCGATCCGATGACCAGCACGGCGCCGGCGCCGGCCGCGCGGGCGGCTGCGACGACTCGCTCACCGGCCAGGATTCGGCCGGCGGTCAGGCGGGCTAGCCGGTCGGCCACCGGGCGGTAGGGCGGGCCTGGTGTATCGGTAGCCGGATGGGATGTGTTCATCGTGGCGGTGTTGCTCTTTCCTGGTGGTCCGGAGGCGGTCAAGTAGCTGGCGAAGGAATTCGCGGACCGCGTGGAGCGTGGGCCCGGCGGGCCTTGCGGGCCAGGCATCCAGCCACGCCGCTGTCGGTGCCGAATGCGTTGCCCGAACACGTAAGCGGCGTGATCCGGTCCCTGCTGCGGGTAGGCGGCGTGGCGTTGGCGGGCGGAGCGGGTGCGGAGGTGGGGATGGTGTTGCGTAGGAGCCCACGGCGCCGTCGTTGTACAGCCACCAGCTCCACAGCCGCGCGACGAACCCGGCGACGATGAACGCCCCGACGAACAACGAACCAGGCCCGGCGCTAGCGTGTCGCATTGCCGAAGTAGCCGTTGACGCCGTGGGTGCAGGTTCATCGCTGCTCGGCCGTGTTGGCGGTGGCCGGATCAGCGTGCTGATCGTTGCCATGGGTGTTGTGCGGTGCGGCCGTGGACCGCGCGCCGGTGGCGGTCGGGTCGGTGGTCGCGGTGCAGTGCTCGGTGTGGGCGTGGATGGCCGGGTGCAGGGGGCGTGGCCATTGCGTGCACGCAATGCCGACACAGGCGGTCAGCCACGCCGGCGCGCTGCGCCAACCGTTGGCCCATTCGCGGGTGACGCACCAGCGGTAGCGCCACATGCCCGATAGCTCGTTTGCGCAGGCGTGGCAGATCCGCTGATCGTTGGCGACCAGCCACGGAAAGCGGCGGCGCAGCCGCAGCGGGAACCCGATGGGGTGATGCAGACGCAGGAGGAGGCGGACGAAGCGGGCGAGCTGCTGCGCGGACATCAGCAGCGGAATGCTGTCGTGGTCGCGGATCGAGCCGTCGCAGTAGACGCTCAGGTCAGTCTCGGCGACCGCCCCGCGTAGCCATACTTCGTGGGCGATGTGCCGGCCGGCCTCGCCGGGATCGGCGGGATAGCGGCGGCCGGTGAGCAGCAGCGAACCGACCTCTAGTTCGGTCAACAGCGACTGGCTGCTGCGTACCCACAGCGCATACGGACACCTGCCGAAGGGCAGGCCGGGACAGCCAGAGCAGGTGGCGCGCCACCACGGCCAGCGGGCGACGGAGACCGGCCGATGCTGCTCGTGCAACTTGACGGTGTGGGCCTCGTGCTGAGCGAACGTCCACCGCCGATAGCCCAACCCGGGGATCTGGGCGCCGCCCTCGTCGTCGAACTCAGGCCGGGGACACTCCGAGCCGTCCCACTCTCGCGGCATGTCGGCGGCAGTGATGTACCGGTCGGCGATGCATGCCGCCACCTGTTGCGGTAGCAGTCTGGGTCTGGTGTGGTGGCGGTCGAGCGCCCACGGTGTGGGCTGCGGCAAAGTCATCAGATCGGCCGTCTCTTCCTCGGGATGTGGTCTCGCCCATGGCTACGGGTGGTGCGGGCACCCGGTCCGCCGCGCAGTGCGGGCGCGGCCCGCAGAAATGCCGCGCCCGGCCAGGGCGGGCGCGGCGGACCGGGTGTTTCTGCCTAGACCGTCCCGTCTAGGCAGGCGGTGCCCGCTGCACGCCCAGCAGACACCACGTCTATGGCGGGCGGGCGTGAACGGCACAGCCGCCGGCCCGCCCGCGAACTGGAGTGGGAGTCCAGGGCTGCAACCCGGCACCCCCGGGGGTCGGTCCCGACCCATGCCAACGCAGGCATCAGAAGAAAAGGGACCTGGGGGAACGTGTGTTGTCGGCGAAGGTCCGGTAGCGGCTCGGCTCGTCGGGGCACTAGCGACGCGCGCGGTCCTGCGCGAGTGCGCAGCCGACCGAACCGCTCGCGAGGATGGCCGGTGCTCGGCGGCGAACGCCTCTGGCATAACCACGCCCCCTTTGCTCGATGGCCAGAAAATGATGCGGTTTGGGCCTGGTCCGCCGTACTAGCGCGTGTTTCATAAGTGTGTGAGGGCGTCGTGGCTGCGACCAGCCCGTTCCGTAGACTCGTATGTCGCTAGTGGACAGATGGCGAGGTCTCCGGTAGAAGGTTTTTCGACCAAG
>Ga0114129_10006041_pt1 | contig 17170 bp, 19 predicted proteins | sample RhiMetdeltSRZDD1_FD_80071 | JGI IMG/M metagenome (GOLD analysis project Ga0114129, IMG submission 80071) | Populus rhizosphere microbial communities from Tennessee, USA - Rhizosphere MetaG P. deltoides SRZDD1 (version 2) (version 2) | ecosystem: Host-associated > Plants > Roots > Rhizosphere >... | reverse complement strand
GGCCGCGGCGGTCCACCGCCCGCGATGACCGCCGGCGTGCAGCGATTCGCCTGGGACCTGCAATCGACGCCCGTCGTCTCATTCCAAGGCATGGTGTTGTGGGGCGCGACTCAGGCGGGTCCGGGTGTGCTACCGGGCACGTATCAGGCGCGGCTGACGGTCGACGGCCGGCCGCAGACCCAGTCGTTCACGGTGAAGAAGCATCCGTTCCGCAGCGCGAGCGATGCCGACCTGCAGGCGCAGTGGGATCTGGCAACGCAGATCCGCGACAAGGTGAACGAGGCGAACAACGCCATCATCCAAATCCGGCGGATCAAGAAGGATCTCGCCGAGCGCGTCGAGAAGGCGAACAACGCCGACGCGAAGGCGATCGCCGAGCTGCTGCAGAAGGAACTGACGGCCGTCGAGGAAGACGTCTATCAGGTCCGGAACCAGAGCAACCAGGATCCGCTGAACTTCCCCATCCGCACCAACAACCGGCTCGCGTCGCTGCTCCGCGTCGTGCAGTCCGGCGAGGGACGGCCGACGAGCAATGTCGGGCCGATCTTCGACGATCTCAAAGCCGAGCTGAAAGTCGAGACCGATCGATTGCAGCGCGCGCTGACGACATATCTGCCGCGCTTCAACGAGGTCGTGCGACGGCTCGGGCTCGAACCGATCGCTGAAAAGTAACCTGTCGGGACTGGGGACTGGGAACTAGGCGCTCCTGCCTGCAGAAGTTGACAGGCAACCTTATGGTTGCATATAATCGTCGGCATGATGACCACATCGACCGACCGCATCGAACGCAGCATCGTTCTCAAGGCGCCGCGCTCCCGCGTGTGGCGCGCGCTGTCGAATGCCGAGGAATTCGGCAACTGGTTTGGCGTGGCCCTCAAGGGAGCGACCTTCACCGCGGGCAAACGGACACAGGGCAGAGTCACTTACCCGGGGTACGAACACCTCACGTTTGACGTTCTCATCGAACGCGTGGAACCGGAGCGGCTGCTCTCCTGGCGGTGGCATCCGGCTGCGGTCGACGCCTCGGTCGATTACTCGAAAGAGCCGAGCACCGAGGTTGTCTTCGAGCTGAAGGACGTGAACGGCGGCACTCTCGTCACGGTGGCCGAATCCGGCTTCGACAAGCTGCCCGAATCGCGCCGGCTCGACGCCTTCCGCATGAACAGCGGGGGGTGGGACATCCAGATGCAGAACATCGAACGCCATGTCGCCACGCCCTGACGTTAGCGCGCGAAGTGGCGCGTTGAAGAAGTCGGCGGTGCGGAGCGCGGCGCCAATCTTCGCAGCGCTCGGCGACGAGACGCGCCTGCGGATCATCGCCGTCCTGTGCGCCGGCGGAGCGCTGTCGATCACGCAGCTCACGACCGGCACGCACATCACGCGTCAGGCAGTCACGAAGCACCTGCACGTGCTCGCCAGGGCTGGCATGGTGCATCACGTGAAGGCCGGCCGCGAGCGCTTGTGGCAGTTCGAGCCGGCGCCGCTGACCGAAGCTCGCCGCTCGCTCGATGTCATCGGACGGCAGTGGGACTACGCGCTGAGAAAACTCAAGATGGCCGTCGAAGAGTGATCGACGGCAGGCCTGAAGGCCTGCGCTACGAGTGACGCTGCGACGAGAGATCTCGCGCGTAGCGCAGCCCTTTAGGGCTGCCCGGAGCACCCCGGCATGCGGAACGCGCCGATGCGGCTCGAGTAGCTCGCCGCGTCTTTCTTGATGTAATCGCCGACGTACCAGATGGTGCAGTCGTCGCTTGGATCGACGGCGGTCTGTGAGTAATCCTCCCACCGCATCACGCTCTGCGCGGCCTCGCCCTCGACGAGGACCGTCTCTCGCAGCGTGAGCTGACCTGGAGGGTCGGTAGCGAGTCGCCCCGCGAACCGCTGGCCAGCGAAGTGAGGCGTTCCGCCGAACGAATAGCCGATTCCGATGTTGCCAAACTTGTCCATCGCGGGGCTCGCCATCCAGCGGTACAGCGAGTCCGGTGCGTACGTCCCCTGCTGGAACAGCGTGACGTCGCGTGCCCGGTCGATCCTGAATTCGTACCAACGGACGCCGCCTCCGCCCGCCGCCGTGTTCACCGAATGCACGGCGACGATCGACTCGTGGCCGTTGACCCTCCGGTAGACGAGCCGCGGCATGATCTTGTCGCCCTGCGCATCCAGGCGCCGCTCGGACCCGGGTTGCGGCACGCAGTTGGTCAGCTGTCCGCCGCACAGATAGGCGTATGGCGCCACGCCGATCTTCTTCGGGCCGGTCGCCGCGGTCTTCGACGGATCGCGCCAGTCCACATGGACCTGCCACACGAAGACGGCGTCGTCCTCGAGGACCCCCTTGAGCTGAGTGCCACCGGCGGCCATCATCACATTGGGCGCGCCGGCGGGCGGCACCGCCGTTCCATCGATGTCCGCGGTGTTCAGGAAATTCACGCCGTCGATGACGACGCACTGCTCGGTGGCGGGCTCTCCCTTCAGCATCTTCGCCCGATCCGCCACGCAGGCGTGCTTCTGAATCACATCGTCGCCAGTGCTCGTCGGGACGTAGTAGCCGTCTGGCCAGACGGCAGGCCTCGGGTAATCCGGAAACAGCGTCCGCGGGAACTCGTAGCGATGATAGGGGCCAAGCGGATCCGCACCGGCGCTCACCGCGTAGCACATTGCGTGCAGCGCATGCGGCGGATCAAGCCGGCGGAAAATCGGCATGACGAGCAGCCAGCGCCCGGCCAGCTGATCGTAGCGGACCACCGCGTCGCCGTTGTTGTAGGACTCGCAGGGGCCGCCGAAGTCCTTGAAGATCGCGTTCGTATTGACGGGACCGGACAGCACGCGACCCGTGGTATCGAACCGTCTGCCTTTCTTCGTGAAGACAGCCATCCGCGAGTTGACCGTCTGCACGATGTGGTCGGGGCCAACAGCGAGGCTGTTGTCCGACGGGTTGCGCAGCGCGGCCGTGCCCTGCGGCCCTTCGAAGCCCACGCCCACACCGTCGAAGCTCGCCACGAGCGCCGCCGGCGGTCGCGTGCCCGGGGTGGTCTGCTCGACACCATTCGGGGGGACAAATACGAAAGCGACGACCGACGCCGCGAGCATCGACGAGCGCTGGCGTCGGCCACGAAAACACGAAATCACGAAACCGGAACTGACTCTTCGTGTTTTCGGGCTTTCGTGGCGTTCACGCTGCTCGTATCGCTCGCAATGACTGGGCATCGCCGTCAGATGGCCGTCTGATGCTTCGGCTGGTACAGCCCCAGCTCGCCGCCGCTTGGCAGCGGAATCGTCGTCTTGATGCCCCACTCCGCCTCGTCGACTTCCGTGCACTGGACGTTCTTCGCGGCGAGGCTCTTCATCGTGGCCTTCAGGTCGTCGCACATCAGATAAACGAGGGCGCCCATCATGTCGTGTCCGGCATGGCGCTGTGAGAACTCGCCGTCAATCGGATGTACGGCCGCCTCCGCTGGCGGCAGGCCGAAGATCAGCCAGCCATGGCCGATGTCGATTGCGCGGAATTCCAGGACGTCGCGGAGGAACGCGCGATCGGCCTCGGGATTCCTGCTGTAGAACAACACGTGTGCACCGATGAACATCGACATGCGTAGATAATAAGCTGAACCCATGAATTCGCCGGAGCGCAGAGTTCCCTGGTACTTGTGGTGCGCGGCGCTGGCCGTCACGTCCGCGTACGTTGGCGGCTACTGGGACATCTCGTGGCACCGCTCGATCGGACGCGACAGCTTCTGGTCCGCGCCGCACATTGCCATCTACGCCTGTGGCGTCCTGGCGGGGCTCTCGTCGGCGTACTTGATCTTCACGGCCACGTTCGGGAACTCGCCGGCGCTCCGCGGCTCCAGCGTGCGAATCTGGGGGCTCTCCGGCCCGATCGGCGCGTTCATCTCGGCCTGGGGCGGCGTCGCCATGCTCGTCTCGGCCCCCTTCGACGACTGGTGGCACAACGCGTACGGCCTCGACGTCAAGATCATCAGTCCACCGCACATGGTGCTGGCCACCGGGTTTTTCGGCATCGAGTTCGGCACGATCATGCTGATCCTCGCCTTCATGAACCGCGCAAGCGATCGACTGCGCACGCGCCTGCAGTGGCTGTTCCTGTACGTTGGCGGTACCACGGTGTGCGAGTCGCTGCTGATCAAGCTGGAATACATCAGTCGACCTGAAATGCACGGCGCCCTGTTCTACATCGTCGTGGCGATCGGAACGCCGGCCATCATGGTCGCGCTGGCCACGGCATCGCGGCAGCGATGGGCGTGCACGACGATGGCCGCGGTCTACACGGCGTTTGGCGTTGGGTTCCTGTGGATCCTGCCGCTGTTCGCTGCGGAGCCGAAGCTGGGGCCGGTGTACCACCAGGTGACGCACTTCATCCCCTGGGAGTTCCCGCTGCTGCTGATCGTACCGGCGTTGATCGTCGACCTCATCCTCCAGCGCACGGACGGCTGGCGGCCGATCCTTCGCGCGCCAGCGACGGGCGCCGCGTTTCTCGCGACTTTCATCATCGTGCAATGGCCGTTCGCGAACTTTCTGATGTCCCCGTTGGCGCGCAATCGTGTGTTCGGCACGGCATATTTCGACTACGGCACGAGCGCGCGGTCGCTGTACGCGCGCTATGTCTTCCTGCCAGCGGCCGCACCGGCGCAGTTCTGGCGCGGGATGCTCATCGCCCTCGCCGTGTCGTCGTTGATGACGTGGATCGGCCTGCGGGCCGGACACGGCATGCAGCGGGTCCGGAGGTGATTTCGGATTGCGGATTGCGGACTGCGGATTGCGGACTCTGATCTGCGCCATCGTCGTGTTCGCGATCGCGATCGGCTCTGTAGCGGTCGAGGCACACGTCGGCAGTCCAGACGTGTTCCTCGACGGTTTGGCGGGACCCTATCGCCTGCTCGTCACGGTCCGCCCGCCTTACGCGATCCCTGGCGTCGCCGACGTAGAAGTACGCGCCACGACCGGCGACGTGCAGGACATCCGGATTGTGCCATTGCCGCTCACCGGGCCGGGCGCGGAGTTCGCGCCGGTGCCGGATCGGGCAGCGCGATCCTCCGAAGATCCGCAGCTGTTTAGGGGCCATCTCTGGATGATGACCGCTGGTGCGTGGCAGGTGCGCGTCACCGCCACGGGCGAACGCGGTGCCGGTTCGCTTTCAGTCCCCGTTCCCACGCTGCCCCAATCGACGCTCGCGATGAGCGCGGCGTTGCGCGCGCTGCTCATCACGCTCATGTTGATCCTCGCCCTCGGATTTGTCGCCATCGTGTCCGCAGCGGCACGCGAGGCGAGCCTGGCACCGGGTACGGCACCTGACCGGCCAGCCAGACGGCGCGGACGGATCGCCGCCACGGTCGCCGCCTGCGTCGCGATCGCCGTTGTCCTGCTTGGCAATGCCTGGTGGAGCGCCGAGGCATCAATCTATGCGCGGTACGTATACAAGGCGCTCGAGGCGACGACAACGATCGCGGCCGACGGACGACTGGCGCTGACGCTGCACGACCCCGGCTGGATCAGGTCGCGCCGGCTCGACGACTTCGTTGCCGACCACGATCACCTCATGCATCTGTTCGTCGTCTCGCCGACCCTGGATCGGTTCTGGCACCTCCACCCGGCGGAGCAGACTACGGCCACGTTCGAGCAGCGGCTGCCTGACATGCCCCAAGGACGGTACGAGCTCTTCGCGGATCTGGTCCACGCCACCGGCGTGTCGGAAACAGTGGTCGCACAATTCGATGCGCCGGCAATCCAGGGCACGCCGCTGGCCGGCGACGACAGCGCGTTCGCGGTCCGGCTGAAGCCGGACACTACGTACGAGGGCAGCGCGACACCGTCAGAAGTAGTGTCCGGCTTTAGCCGGACTAACGACCCAACGACGAACATCGTGTGGGTTCGTGACGCGAAGCCGCTCGTCCCGAAGCGGCTGACGATGTTCACCTTCCGCGTGGACGATGCGTCAGGCCAGCTGGCGACCGATCTCGAGCTCTACATGGGCATGCCCGGACACGCGGTCTTCGTGCGCCACGACCGCCGCGTGTTTGCGCACGTGCACCCGGCCGGTTCGGCCTCGATGGCCGCGCTCGCGATCGGGCAGCGGGCGCTCGCGGGCGCGGCGTCCAGCCCGATCCCAACCGACCGAGCGACGTCGGACTCGCACGCGCACCACGCGGCGGCCCAGCCCGCGACGGTGTCGTTTCCATATGGATTCCCCGAAGCCGGCGACTACCGGATCTTCGTGCAGGTGAAGCGGAGCGGACGTATTGTTACCGGTGCATTCGACGCGCGCGTCGACCGATCAGGAGGCTGAATGCTCAAGCTGTTTGTGATGGCCATCTCGTTCGCTGCGGGCTTCGCAGTGCAGCCCCCAACAGACCCCACGCCGCCCAAGCCCAACGACTACGCGGACGGCAAGACGTGGCTGTGCCGGCCCGGACGACAGGACGCGTGTGCGATCGATCACAGCACGACCGTCGTCGCTGCTGACGGCAAGCTGACCAAGGAAACCTGGTCCGCGGATCAGAACGCGGCGATCGACTGCTTCTACGTCTATCCGACGATCTCGACCGACCCGACGCCGAACAGCGACATGAACGCCGACCCGGCGGAGCTGAACGTCATCAAACAGCAGTTCGCGCGGTTCGCGTCGAAGTGCAAGCCGTACGCTCCGTTGTATCGCCAGGTGACGCTCGTCGGTCTGCGCCGCATGCTCGCGCCGGGCGCCGCCGTCACGCTCGACCAGGGCCTGCAGTACGACGATGTGAAGGACGCGTGGAACTACTACCTGAAAAACGACAACAAGGGCCGCGGCGTGGTGCTCGTCTCGCACTCGCAGGGATCGTTCATCCTGAACCGGTTGATTCGCGAGGAAATCGACGGTAAGCCGATTCAATCGAAGCTGGTGTCGGCGATTCTACTCGGCACCGTCATTGCGGTGCCGAAGGGGAAAGACGTCGGCGGGTCGTTCCAGCACGTCCCGCTCTGTCACTCGGCGACGCAGACGGGGTGCGTCATCACGTTCGCCTCGTTCCGATCGACGATTCCACCGCCGGCCAACACGCTGTTCGGACGTGTGCCGGACGCAAACATGGCCGCCGCCTGCACGAATCCGGCGGCGCTCGGCGGCGGCAGCGGCGATCTGCAGGCGTATCTCGACAAGACTGGCCGCACGATCACCAGCAGCACGCCCGGCAAGCCGTGGGTCACGCCGGAGCAGCCGATCGACACGCCGTGGGTCAGCGTTCCCGGACTGCTGACCGCGAAATGCGCGTCGAACGAGAACGCCAGCGGCTATCTCGAAGTGACGGTCCACGGCGATCCCGCCGACCCGCGCGTGGACGACATCGTCGGCGATCTCGGCGCGGGCGGCAACGTGCTCGCGAACTGGGGGCTGCACCTCATCGACGTCAACCTGGCGATGGGCAACCTGCTCGATGTCGTGTCGCAGCAGACGAAGGCGTACTTGAAGAAATAGTCAGAAGTTACACTTTCTTCGCGACGTCGCGCACGCGGATCGTGCCCGGCTGCACCACCTTGGCGTTGATGCCGCGCAGGTTGAGCTCGCGGCCCAGCGGAGAGTTGACGAACTTCATCGCGTCGAGCCCGAACCGCGAGACGAACTTCTGACACCCCGTGTGGGGCTCGGGCGTGACTTCAATCACGGCCGACCCGACAGCCAGCCGAGTACCCGGCGGCAGATTCTCGACGCTGAGGTCGAGGTCCATGAACAGCTGGTCCCCCGCGAGGTGCCAGCGTTCGCGCTCCTGCGCGACGAGCGCGATAACCCGCGAGTTCATGATGTTCAGCTGCATGTCGGGGTGTGCCAGGCCGTCTTTCGATCGGCGGCTGCTGCGCGAGCTCCAGGTGTCGCCGACGAGCCCTTCGCTCACATCGAGCCGGCCCTCGTCGAGCACTTCGCGCTCGCCGACGCTTGGCCGCCGCACGATGAGCTCCAGTAGGCCTTCGTCCTTCGGCGAACGCCGGATCTCGTCGAGCCCGGCGTGCAGTTCCTCAGTCGTTAGGTGCTTCAATCCTCTCTCCTCATGACGCGTGTCCCGCGTGGAATCGTCTCAACCCGAACCTGCCGCCCTCCGCGCCGGACAGCGGATGGAACACGAAGAAGGCCGCGGGATCGACCTCTCGAACGATGGCCTTCACTTTTCCAATCTCCAGACGTGTGACGACACAGTACAGAATGTCCTGTTCCGTGCGGCTCATGCCGCCATAGCCCTTGTACACCGTGACGCCGCGGCCGAGATCGGCGGTGATTCTCTGCCGGATGCGCGCGTTCGACGCCGACACGATCGTAATGGCGGTGTACTCGTCGATGCCGTGCAGGACGAAGTCGAGCGTTTTCGCCGCCGCGAGGTACGTGAGGATGGAATAGAGCGCCGGCTCGACGCCGAGCGCCGACATGGCCACGAGAAACAGAACGACATTGAAGCCCAGAATCACGTCGCCGACGCGAAAGATGTCGGCCCGGCGGCTGATCACGAGCGCCGCGATTTCGGTGCCATCCAGCACGGCGCCGCCGCGCACGGCGAGACCGATGCCCGCGCCGAGAAAGAAGCCGCCGAAGACGGCGGTGAGCGTGAGGTCCGGCGTCACGTCCGGAAACGGGACCGTCGCGAGGACCGCCGCCAGACCCGCGATGCCCAGAACGCTTCGGACCGCGAATGCGCGGCCGAGCAGCCGGTACCCGACGACGACGAACGGCAGATTGATCGCCGGCAGGAGCACCGACAGCGGCACGCCGGTCGTCTTTGCGAGCAACATCGAAATCCCGGTGACGCCGCCGTCGATAAAGCCGCTCGACAGCAGGAAACCCTTCAGCCCCATCGCGGCCGACAGCACGCCGACGGCGATCAGCGCCGCATTCAACGATTCCCGGGCGAATGGCTTACGAGCCACCGTGCTTTGCCGCCATGCGTTTCACCGTGTTCATGTTGCGAAAGGTCGCCTCTGCGCGCAGCAGCTTTTCCACGACCGCGTACGAGATCGTCGACTCGGCAAACCCCTTCCGCGCGCGCCAGTAGATCTCACGTCCGTCGGCTACCAGTGTATCGACGTCGTTCGACAACGAGGCAATCTGCCGCCGCGCGTCCTTGCTCGTGGCGCTCCGCAGGAAACCGACGAAGATCGAATCGGGCGCCTTGAGCGGCTCTCGGCCGAACGGCTCGAGGTCCACGATCGCCGCCAGTTCAGGCATCGACCGCACGAACGCCGCCACCGGATACCCGAGGGACTTCTTCAGGTGTACTTCGATCGCCCGTTCCAGATCGGCGGTGTTCTTTCGAGACGATTCGAAGATGACATTGCCGCTGGCGATGAACGTTTCAACGCTGGAGAAACCGGCCGTCTCGAACAGCTTGCGCAGACGATCCATCTTGACGATGTGGCCACCGACGTTGATGGCCCGCAGGAGCGCGGCGTATCTCATGGAGTCTTGCCGTCGCTCTCGCTGTTCCAGAGATCCGCGGCGAGAACCCAGGTGCCCCCAGGCAGACGTCGAAACAGATGGATCCCCTTGCCGCGATCGAGTGTCGGCTGCGACGTGCCCTTGAGCCATGTCTCCGCGGCGTACGTGACACATTCGGATGCGAGATCGCCGACCACCTGAATCTCGGACGTCGTGAACTCGAACCGGAATCGCGCCTCCGAGAAGAGGCGTCCCAGAAAGTCCTCGATCGCGCGGCGACCACGAATCGAAGGCCTGCCGGGCGGCATCATCACCCCATCCTCCGCCCAGACGGCAACGACACCGGCCACGTCGGATCCATTCACGGCTTCGAGGAGCCGGGCCGAGGCACGCGCGATGACGGCGCGATCCGCCTCGCTCATGGTGCGCGATGGAACAGGCCGACCAACACGCCCTTGCCGCGGACGTGGCCGGCCATTGCGGCGACAACCGCCGACCGCGTCTGCGGCGGCGAGGCACCCACCGGCGGCACGTCGATCGTGGCGTCGAGCGCAAAGAGCTCGAACACGTAGTGGTGAGCGGGTCCGGCCGCCGCCGCGCCCGGTCCTCGATAGTACGGACCGCTCGCGCTGATCTGACGGGTGCCGTCCCGAAGCTGCGAGCCCTGCGGCACGCCTTCGGCAAGGCTGCGCGTCGCAGCGGGAATGTTCCACAGCATCCAGTGCAGGATGTCATCCGTGCCGTTGCCAGTCGCCGCATCGACGTCGTGCGCGAGCAGGACGAAGCTCGCCACGCCCTCAGGGACGTTGCTCCACGACAGCGGCGGCGACACCTGGTCGCCCGCCTGCGAGTACTTCGCCGGGATCGGCCCGCCGTCGGCCCACGCGGTCGACGTGAGGGTCATCGTCTGGACGCCGCCACGTCCACCGCCGCGTCCGCCGGGCGGCTGACCAGGAGGACCGGGCGGCGGCGACCCTCGCTGCGGCGGCTGAGCGAACGCGAACGTCGCGGCGAGAACGATCAGCGCGACCGCTGCGCAACTGCCACGCCGAAGCAACGTGCTGTTTGTGTACATGCGAAGGCGGTTACTTGAAGGATGCGGGTTGGGTCTTGCGCCACGCGTCGTAGCGCACGCGAAGCGTCTTGACCGGATTCAGATTCTCGCCGGGCTTGATGGCGTTCGGCCCATGGTCCGGGCCAGGCTGCGACACCGTGATGTACGTCGTGTACTTGCCGTTGTTGTGCGAGTCGCCGTTGGTGTCGCCCTTTTCGGCCATCAGGATATAGGCGACATGCGCCGTCTTGCCATCACAGGGAATCGCCGGCTTCGATCCGTCCGAGGGCCACGGCGGACACGTGCAGCGGCTGTCGCCACCGGATCCGTCGGCGGCCTCCATCGCCGCCATCACGCGATCCGTAATCGCCCCCTTCGTGTTCAGGAACGCCTGCACGGCGTTCGGCACGACCGTTCCCGGCCGGAGAATGTTGCCCTGGATCGAATAGAAGATCTCGGTCCCCGGCACCTGCCCCTGCGTGTCCTGCGACACGTACCCGTTGGTCAGCCCGGAATGCCCCGCGCGGCGGCCCTGCAGGTCGAGAATGCCGAACTGCCGGCTTTGAAACGCAGGATCCTGGCTCAGGAGCTCGATGATCTGTTTCGGATCCGTGCCCTTCTCGAGCTCCCTGAACACCAGCATCTGGTTCTGATGCGTGTTGTCGACGCCGGCCTGGCATGCGGCGACGCCCTTTCCCGGAACGACCACGGCCTGAACACCCATCAGGAATTGATCGTCGCGATCGACGCAGGTTGCCGAGGCGATGACGACCCGGCTCGTCGAGCGATCGACGGCGATGACGGACCACGTGGCAAAAGCGCTGGATGGCAGGGCGAGCAACATCCCGAGCCCGCCAAGAACGACGATTCGATATCCCTGTCGACGCATCATCCCTCTTTACGGGTTGGACCTGATGAACACATCCTTTGACGAGCCATAGTTTTTCACACCTGGCATCGAGTAGCCATGCTGCACGATCACCATGGTCTCGACGGTCATTTCACGGCCGCCAGGCGCGAGCGTCCGCGTTTCCTTCACCGTGACCGTGTAGCCCTGCACCTGACGCTGCGTTTCCGTGACGAGCTTGCTGCCTTCCCAGTACGCTTCCGGGTGCCCGGCCGCTGATGTGCCGACGGCGCGTGAACCCTTGCCGAATGGGTACACGATGCTTTCCTTCTGGTCGCCGCGCGTCGCGTCGATGCGCAGATCCTTGTCGGTCTGCGCGATGACGAACGTGACCGCCTTGAACGGTTCGCCCGAGTGAGCGGACTCGCTGCGCGCCAGGTCCATCGTCCAGGTGCCGGAGAAATCGCTCGGGGTCTGCCCTTCGACACGGCTCAGGGAGGGCGCTGTGACAGGGGAGAAGAGAGTCGCCGCGAGCAACGTCGCTGGAAGGGGCTTCATGGATCTCCTCCTTTTGAGGGTTCCAGCTGTCGAGCGGCCTATTGTCGCTCCCGGCGACTGTCGCGCGCCACCGTGATGTGTACGGGTCCGGGAACGGGTCAGCCAGCGAGCGCGCGCGTGAAGGCGCCGGTCAGGTCCGCGGCGGTCGTGCGGTTGAGCGTCTCGTTCACACCGACGAGGAACGCGTCGCGCTGCGGCGCCGACAGCATGACGCCGCTGGCGGCGAGCCGTTTTTGAAACGCCGTGGGGTCCACGCCTTTCACACGCACGCGGAAGAGGTTCGTGCCGGATGGAACGCGATCGATCGCGAACGCCCCATGCTGCTGAAGTCCGCGGATCCAGTCCTCCGAGATCCTCACCGCGCGGCCGTACCGTTCTTCGAACCCGGACAGATAGTGGAGCACCACGAGCGCGAACGGCCACACGGCGTTCAGTCCGCCGCCGAACATCCGGCGTCCGTGATACATGCCGTCGATCACCTCTTTGGGTCCCGCCAGGATCGCGCCGGATGCGGCGTTGAAGTATTTGTAAAGCGACACATAGACCGTGTCGAACGGCCGCGCGGACTCGGCCACGCTCTCGCCGGTATACGCCGCCTGCAGGAACAGCCGCGCGCCGTCCAGATGCAGCCGGATGCCCTCCCGTCGCGCCAATGCAACGATCTTCTTCACCTCCACCGGGTCGAAGCGCTCGCCCTGTTTGCGGCGCACGGGCGTTTCGATCGCGATCACAGACACGCGCGACACGACTCTCGCGCCCTTCGTTTGATCGAGGACGTGCTGGACTTCGTCCGCGGTAAACGTCGCCCGGCCCGCCGCCAGCGGCATCAGCGTGAGGTTGCTGAGCGTTTGCGCGCAGTCACCTTCGTCCTGATAGAAATGACTGTCTTCCTGCACGATGACCCGGCTCGATCCGCCTGCCAGCGCGCGCACCGCCATGTGGTTCGCGAGCGTCCCGGTCGGCATGAAGATCGCCCGTTCCTTCTGCAACACACGCGCGCACTGCTGCTCGAGCTGCTCGACCACGCCCCCGAGCGAATAGGAATCGGGCGTCATCGCCTGCTCGTCGAGCAGACGCGTGAGCAGGCGTGCGTACTGCACGGGCGTGAGCCCGAGTCCGTCGCCGCTGAGCCGAACGAGCCGATCGTCCGACTCAATCGCGGTGTCGATTCGGTCCGCACGCGAACCGCCGAACGCCCGACCTGGAATGTCCAGGCCAAGTCCGGCGCCGAGCGCTCCGAGCTGCAACACCCGCCGCCGCGGCATCATCGTCATGAGGCTCTCCTTCGTCATCCGTCCGAGCGGAAATGCGTGGCGATGGTACGTGTCGGTGCGGTTGGGCGCAAGGGCCTCGATGCGCGGAGGGTCAGGTCTGAAGGAGCTCGTGATGCAGGCGCCGGGCATCAGCCAGATCCGCGTGGCCGTTGCCGTAGGCGCCCTTGAAGTCCGGCGGGAGTGTGGCCGCGATCGCGACGCCGATCGTGTCCATGATGAGCCGGCGATCGTCCAAAGCACGCTCGCGAAGTACGTGCGCCTTGATCGGAGATCCGAATCGCGCGACGGTCTGGACTGAATGCAGGGTCTCGCCTCCCACAGGGAACAGCGACTCGGTCCCGGTGATACCGACCGGCAGGATCCAGACGTCAGGTGTATCGAGATACCGCGTCGCACCGGCCAGCAGCGGTTGGAGTCCGTACGTGCGGCTGCGCGTGCCCTCCGCAAACACGAGCAGCGCGTCGCCGGCCCGAAGGCGGTCGTGGGCGACATCGATCGACTGCCTGGCTGCGCGCGCGACATCGCGCGGGCTCATCACCGCGTCTTCGGAGGACAAGGCGCTGCTCTGAGGTGTCTTGATGGTCCCGAAGCACAGGCTCGAGAACCGCCGCTTGAGACTGGAATAGACCTTGGGGCCTGCGACAGCCGTCAGCCTCCCGGCCAGCGCTGCGCCGGCCCGATGCAACAGCACTTCCACGCAATTCGCATCGGAGTACGAAAGGTGATTCGAGAAGATCACGACCTGGGCATCGGCAAGTGCGGTGACATGCTCCACTCCGAACAGCGTGGAACCCGGCAGCAGAATCCGGTCCGCGAGGACGTGGTGAATGCGTCTCGCGAGGGGATCCGGCGGGTAGTAGCTCCAGTCGGCGCCGTCCGTGGTCAGACGTTCCACGAGCCTGGTCAGCGCAGACTGACCGGCAGCGTCGATCTCGTGCACCAGCGCCCGCCGGATATCGCGCAGCATGCGCGGATCCAGCCCGCTGAGAAACGTGGTGATGTTGTCGATGAACGTCTGGCGATCGAGCCGTTCGACCATTATCGACGCCAACCTTCAGGACAGACCTGGTGCAGGTGCACGATGACTCCCCTCATCCGATGCCGCTATCGATTGAAGATGAAACTGCAGAAACCTGAGAATCTGCCTGATTATCTCGCGAGTTGCCTCGCTGTCGTGCATCAGATCGAACCCATGTGGTGCGTCGGCGTGATTGACGAACGTCACGGGCAAATTGCACGCCAGCGCATCGGCCAGGAACCGGTCAAGCATATCGTTCAGCTGCGGAAACTCGTCCTGCCCCGCTCGCGCGACGAACAACGGAAGATGCGGCGGAAGATCGCGGACCGACTTTCCCGCGGTGGCGTTGACGAATCCCCACTTCAGGGCGGATTCGGCGATCCCGGTCGCGCCGCCGGCGTCCAGCGTGAGGGGGTAACACAGGACTCCGCATTTCAGGTCGTGACCCGTGTCCATCAGCATCGACAAGGCGACCGGGGCGTTGCCCGATGTCGCCAGCAGCCCGATTCGTTTACCGTCGAGACCCCACCGTTCAGCGTTCTTCCGGGTGTGGCGCAGCAGCGCGCGGAGATCCGATTCGGGATTCTGGCTCGTGTAAAGGATCGCGACGATGCCGGTGGCGGCCATCAGTCGTCCCCACGACACGGACGACTCCATCTCCTTGAACGCGCAGCCGAGCGGATTCGGCTCTCGGGGCGGATACCCGAGCACGACGATGACTGCCGGCATCGGCACGCCAGGCGTGGCCTGGGCCGGATAGTACAGGTCCATCGTGACCGCACCCGCATCGGTCATGGCGTACGGCTCGTCGCGCCGGACCACGGCCAATTCCATCGCCGGAATCTCGTACACCACCTTCTTCATGGCAATCGGGTGCCGCTCTGCAGGCTGGCTCATCGGTGCGCTCCTTCGAAAGGCCCGTAGAAAGACAAAAGCCGCCGGGCAGGGCGTGCCACGACGGCTTCGACCGATCGCTGGATCGTCACGCGGGCGGACCTTCGTCCGCCCCGGTTCAATCCAGCGCTCTTTGTGTTTCTATGACGATAGCGTCGGGAAGGACCCTACGGCAAGAGGAAAGAAGTCCGATTCGCCGGGGATAGCCACGAAAACACGAAAAAGATTGGTGTTGTTTCGTGATTTCGTGCTTTCGTGGCAGATCGCTCGCTGATGCTGATCTAGGTCGCATCGTATCCCGTCAAGGGTCTGATCCAGATGTTTCGGTAGCGGACGGGGTTCCCGTGATCCTGCAGGGCGATCGGCCCTTTCGCGGTGTCCGGCGTGTAGGGATCGATTTTCTTGTGCGCCGTCGGTCCCCAGAACGGTGTCGCGTTGTGCACGACGATGCCGTTGTGGAGCACGGTGACCGTCGCTGGCTTGTCCAGCTTTCCAGCGGTGAACCGAGGCGCGGTGAAGAAGATGTCGTACGCCTGCCACTCGCCAGGACCTTTCGAGGCATTGACGAGCGGCGGGTACTGACCGTACATCGCGGACGCCTGGCCGTCCGGGTACGTCGGGTTGTGATAGCTGTCCAGCACCTGGATCTCGAACTTGCCCAGCAGGAACACACCGCTGTTCCCACGGCCCTGGCTGTCCCCCTTGACCTCTTTCGGCGTCGCGAACTCGACGTGCAGCTGCACGTCCGTGAATTCCGCCTTGGTGCGAATGAGCCCCTTGCCCGTTTCGAGCACGCCGTTGCTCATCGCCCACGTCACGGGGGCGCCGTCCATCATCTGCCACGCGCTCAGGTCGGCGCGCGAACCGATGAGCACCGTCGCGTCCTGAGGAGCACCGATCGGCGAGGCATTCACGCCGTCACCGGGCGTCACCATGCGCGGCTGCGGGCGCTTGCCGTCGTGGACGCGCCATTTGCCGTTGGGCTGCATCGGCGTGTCGTCATATCCAACAGGCGCCTGCTGGGCGAGCATCGTGCCGCTGAGGACGAGAAGAACCGCGCAGAGTCTCACGCTCATAAACAGATCCTCCACCTTCTCACTTCCAACGTTCAACTTTTACCTTTTACCTTCTACCTTTTAACTTCCAACTTCCAACTTCCCTACCTGACCGTCCACGGTTCCATCAACTCGATTCGCGTCCCGTCCGGATCGTACAGGTTCAGCTGCCACCTTCTGTTTCGTCCAATTTGCGGATTCGCGGAGGCATTGGGATCCTGAGGCGTGAGTCGGCTCCGCACGAGTTCCAGCGCCTCCTGCATGTCGGGAACGACGAGGGCGACGTGATGGGCCGTCCCCAACTGCCGGCGATCGATCGGACCGGTCTGAAGCATGTACTCGAGATACTCCGTGCCCTCAGGGGTCCGCATGTTGATCCAGCTCGTCACATCGTCGGTCCGGCCGCCGCGCCAGATCTCGGAGAACGTCAGAACTTCCTTGTAGAAGCGATCGGCCGTGGCAGCGTCGCGAATGGTGAGTCCCGCATGCAGAATTCGACGCGACACACGCCGGTCCGGGCTGGCGACGACGGCCGTGCGCCCGTCGCGATCCAGCTGGACGAACTGTACACGGTGACCGTCGGGGTCGACGACTTCGATCTGGCGGCCACCCCTTTCAACATCGGACGTCGGCTCCGAGACGTGAGCGCCGCGCGCGCGCAGAAACGCCTGCAACGCGCCGATGCTTGCCGTCTCGAACGCGATCTCGAGGAGTCGTTCGTCGCGTTCGGCCGGCAACCCATCGTGCACGATCAGCCGCTGCCGGTCGTTCACCGCAAACACCGCGGCGTGCGGCCGCCCGGTAAGCACGACCTCCGGGTAGCCGAGCAGGCCGGAGTAGAAACGCCGCGCCCTGCCGAGATCGCTCGTCTGCACCGTCACGTGCGCGATCCCGACGATGGGAGGGCGACTCTGCCCGGCCAGTGAAATCGCCGCGCCAGCCATCACCCCCAGCGTGACCCCACATTTCATGCTACGCATCTCTCCTGCCCTACCTGTCCTCCCTGCCCTCCCTGCCCTCCCTGCCCTCCCTGCCCTCCCTGCCCTCCCTGCCCTCCCTGCCCT
>Ga0114129_10006040_pt1 | contig 17170 bp, 12 predicted proteins | sample RhiMetdeltSRZDD1_FD_80071 | JGI IMG/M metagenome (GOLD analysis project Ga0114129, IMG submission 80071) | Populus rhizosphere microbial communities from Tennessee, USA - Rhizosphere MetaG P. deltoides SRZDD1 (version 2) (version 2) | ecosystem: Host-associated > Plants > Roots > Rhizosphere >... | reverse complement strand
CGTCCACCAGGTGGCCGCCGACGTTCATCGAGCTGGCGATGCCGATGGCGCTGGCGGTCGGAAGCTGCTCCACGAGACCGGGAACCATGGGCAGGAATGCCGGCAGCACGACCCCAGAGGTGCTGCTGAAGACCGAGACGAGCCCGGTGAAGAACGCGACGATGCCGGTCACGGTTGCGGGGGTCGCGACTCTGGCGACGAGCGAGACGAGCAGATCGAGGCCCTGGGCGCGCTCGACGAGGGAAATGAGCACGGTCACGCCGCACACCATCACGATCACGCGCCAGGGCATCTTCTTGAACGCTTCGCCGTCATCTCCCGATCGTGTCAGGACGATGATGACGGCGCCAAGAAACGCGGCCATGCCGACGTTCACTTTCAGGACGACCACGGACAGGATCAAACCAGTGATGACCGCGATCGTGATCCAGTGCCGGCGGCCCAATCGCTCCACTCGTTCCTCTTCCGCGGCCGATGCAGCCGGCTTGCCGCCGAAGAGCTTCAGTCCGCCGAACAGCGCGTAGCCGCCGAACGCGACGACCGCGTGTGCGAGCAGGTTGTATGTATAGGTCTGCCACTCGAATCCGGGCAGGCCGTTTCGCGCCATCAGGCCGTTGACGATGATGCCGGTCGGCGCGAATGGCGAGAGCGCGCCGGCGTTGGCGCCGTTGCCGACCATGATCGACATGAGAAACAACGGGATTCCCGCGCGAGTCGCCGTTGCCATCGCAAGCGGGCACAGAAGGGCCGCGGTCGAAATGTTTCCGGGTCCCATGGAGGCGAGCGCGACGCCAAGCAGGAAGAACATCACCGGAATCATGCCGCGGTTGCCGCGACACACGCCGACCGCGTGATGCGTCAGCCGCTCGAGCGTGCCGTTCGACTGCGCGAGCGCGAATAGCAGCGTCACGCCCGTCAACGTGAGAAAGAGCTGGCTGGGGAACGCACCCATCACCGTGTTCACGGGCAGGCCACCGATGTAGACGCCGACGATCCACGCCAGGGCGAGGGCGAGCACACCGACATTCAGCTTGCTCACGCAGCTGACGAGAACCGCCAGCGCAAGCGCGCAGACCGAGATGATCGCGAGACTCATTGGTCGCGCGATTATAGTTCCGTGGTTCGGGCTCGGGGTTCGGGCTCGGGGTTCGGGCTCGGCGTTCGGGGTTCCGAGTTCGTTCGGGATCGCACGAGCGGCCGCGAAGCAAAACAGGAGGATAGGAGACAAGGAGAGGAACGCTAAGTTGGTTTCTCCCTGTCTTCTAATCTCCTGTTGACCACGTGACGCTGGAAGTCAGGCGTTATCGAGGATCAGATGACGCACTGCCGGCAAAGCTGATTGTGAGCGGCACAGTCCCTGTCGTGGGCGTCGCCACCGCGTTTGCAACACGCCGAAGAAGGCGAATAATGTAGAGCCTTTTTCGGCAGCATGTACACCGCGATCCTGCTCCTGCTCGTGACCGCAGCGCAATTGCAGCAGCCTGCGCCGCCCCGTGACACTGCACCCTCACGCCGTGGCTCGGCGTCCATTACAGGCCGGGTGACGGAGCAAGAGTCCGGTCGACCGCTCGCGCGCGCGATCGTGACGCTCACACCGAACGGCGGTGCGGCACCAACCGAGACTCTGACCGATGCCGATGGCCGCTACGAGTTCAACGGCATCGAGCCGGGGGAGTACGGCGTCACAGCCGGACCTGGTGAGCTGCGAGCGACACATCTTCGGCAGGCGTTCGGCAAGTCGTCGCCAATGACACTGTTTTCGTCTCCGTCACGATCCGGTGTTGACGTGAAGGACGGCGAAGTGCGATCTGGAGTCGACATCGCACTCCGGCGCGCGCTGGCAATCGAAGGACGGGTGCTCGACCCGTGGGATCAGCCAATGTCAAACGTCCGGGTCCACGCTGTTCGTCCGGACGGCGTCCCTGGCGCGGGGGACGGCGCTTATTCGGACGATCGCGGCGAGTTTCGATTGTACGGGCTCACACCGGGCCGATATCGCGTCTGTGCGACGGCGCAAGGTGAGCGCGAACCGCGCTGGAGCGACTCGTCTCGCTTCGTTCGGACATGTCATCCCGCATCGTTGTCCGACGCAAACGCCGCCGACGTCATTCTGACGTCGAGAGATGCCGTCGGAATCGACATTCGCGTGCAGCGAAGCGGAACGTTCACGCTGTCGGGATCGGTTGTTGACGCCGCCGGAGAACCGGCCGGTGGCGTCAACATCAATGCGAACGAGATGGAGGATCGTTCCGTCTCGTCCAGCGGGACGAGCACGGGGGGGGCGATTCGTCCTGCGCGGCTTGACGGCGGGACGGTATATCGTCACCGGATACGTCGGCGGACCGATGAATCCCACTGACACGCGTCCACCTGCGCGCGAGCGTGAATTCGGATACGCATTCGTAGATGTCGTCGGCACCGACGTGACGGGCCTCACGATTGCGCTCTCCAAGAGCCTCAAAGTCGAGGGGCGCGTCTCGTTCGATGGTCCTTCGCCGCCTGCATCGAAGGGATTGCGGATGCGCGTGCATGCCGGCGTTCTCGGTCCCGCCTTGTTGCAAATGAGCGGCCGTCCGCAGTCCGCGGCTGTCGACGAGAAGCTCCGATTCGAGCTGACGGAAATTCAGCGAGGATTACCGCTCGTCATCGAAATGAGCGGCTTGCCGGAAGGATGGCTGCTTCGGTCGGTTCGAGTTGGCGAACGCGACATCACTGCCGTGCCGACCGATTTCGGCAGCGTCCCTGAGCCACCTCGATTGGAGCTCGTCGTCACGAATCGTGTCGCTCGGCCCTCCGTGCGGGTCGTCGACGACGAAGGACGTCCTGTCACCGACTATGGATTGTCTGTGCTTCCTGCTGACCCGACCCGATGGAATGGCTCGATGAGACACGACCTCAATCAGCCGACTCGCGACGGGACACTGAAGCTGGACGCAATCGTCCCAGGCGACTACCTTCTGGCCGCGCTGAGCACGGACGAGTACAACCTGCTCGTGTTCGATCCGGCCAGATTCACGGATTCTCGGCGCAAGCGGATCGACGATCTCGTTGCCGCCTCGACGCGCGTCACGTTCGTCGAAGGCGATGACCGGACAATCAACCTGCGCATGACCGCACAGCGCCCGAGACAACAATGACGAGCGTGCCCGCCTTTCTACTGTCGATGATGCTCGCCCAAGCTTGGCAAGAACCCTCATCCGGCCCGACGCGACCCGGCACGAGCGAGATCCGCGGTCGCGTCGTCGACAAGGTGAGCGGCCAACCCATGTCGCGCGCGCTCGTCAGCATCCGCATGATCGACAGCAGCACCTCGATCACTGCTTGGGCCGATGACGAAGGTCGATTCCAGTTCACGGGACTGCGCGCTGGCTCGTACGACGGATTCGTCGAACCAGGAGAATTCCGCGCGACACATCTGCTACAGTCGCTGCGAAAAGCGGCGGGTTTGAGCGATCGGCTCGCGTTGAAGGAAGGAGAAGTTCGGGAGAAGCTGGATCTCGCGCTGCCACGGGCGCTCGCGATGACGCTGCGGGTCGTCGACGAATGGGGTGAGCCTCTTTCGCGCGTCCGGATCGTCCTCGAGTCCATCGACAGCGGACGAGAAATCCATTCGTCGCTCATGCAAAGCACCGATGACCGCGGGCAGATTCGCGTCTTCAATCTCGAGCCGGGACGTTACATCGTCTGCGCCGATCCGTCATTGGGATCGCTGGGGACGGCGGCGCGGCGCCGTGAGCGATTCCTCCGTACCTGTTATCCCGCCGCAGCAGACAGAGCGGAAGCAGAGCCAGTGACCCTCGAGACCTCCGACGTCGACGACATCGAGATCCAGATGCGGCGAGGCCGGACGCTGACGGTTTCAGGAATTGTCCTCGACTCGTCTGGAGCGCCAGCCGCAGGCGCTCGCGTGGGCCTTATGAAGTTCGAGCGAAGCAGCACCTCCGGCACTGGAATCGGGGTAGGCGCCGATGGCCGGTTCATGATTCGAGATGTCGCTCCAGGCGACTTCGCGATTGAGGCGTCGATCGGCGGTCGGAATAGACCGCAGGACCGTCGCGATGAGGAATTCGGGTACCTGCCAATTCATCTTGACGAGTCGGACCTCGACAACGTCATCGTGTCAATGGTGAAAGGCGTCGACGTTGCGGGGCGGATCGTGCCGGAGGATCCATCCCTCCCTCTCCGTCAGACGCCTGGTTATGCGCCCATCTTGATTGCCGCTCGTCTGGCGGACGACCCGTTGCCCGGCGTGGGAAGCAGTCGGAGCGGGACTGCCGACAAAGACGGCGAGTTCATCCTGGCCGGCCTGTTCGGTGCGAGAACGCTCGAATTTGCGAACGTGCCGCGAGGATGGTACGTGAAGTCCATTCGCTACGCCGGCAAGGACATCATCGAGGTGCCGACCGAATTCAAGGCTAATGACGATCCTTCGCGTTTCGAGGTCGTCCTGAGCACGCGCGGCGCGAGCGTCACAGGTCGGGTGCTCGACGAGCGAGGCAACCCGGTTCGAGGCGCGCAGGTCGTGATGATCCCCGCCGATCGCTCGCGATGGCCACGGATGTTCGAATTCCCGATCGCCACATCGTCTGCGGCAGGGGCATACCGGGTCGGTCCGCAGCGCGCCGGAGATTATTTCATCGTCGCAATCTCTCAGACCACCGCGAGACCGGATCCCCGCGCCGACGATCGCGTCGGGCAACTCGCGGAAATCGCCGAACGAGTCACGCTGAACGCCGACGAGACGCGAACGATTGATCTCCGCCTGATTAGACCATACTGATCTTTCGAGCGACCGGACGCCGAGTCCCGAACCCCGAATCCCGGCACGTAAGCGAGCTACCGAGCTACCGGCTCTGTTCTACATTCCCGTGAATCGCGGCTTCCGCTTCTCCAGAAAGGCGGCAACCCCTTCCCGAAAATCCTGGCTCGCGTAACATGATGCAACGAGATCGTCAGCCGCGTGCGCGCCGAGCCGGCGATGCAGGGCGATGCGGCGAAGGGATTCTTTGGTGACGCGCAACGTCATGGGAGCGTTCGACGCGATCTCGAGGGCGAACGCGCGGACCGCTTCGTCGATCTCGTGAACGTCGGCAATCCGCGTCACGAGGCCGAGCGACTGCGCCTCGGCCGCATCGACGAAGCGGCCTGTGAACAGCAGGTCTTTCGTCCGCGCAGGGCCGATGAGATCGACGAGTCGCGCATAGTTGGCGGCCGACAGACAGTTCCCGAGCGTTCGCGCGATCGGCACGCCGAACCGCGCGCTCGGCGTGCAGACGCGGAGATCGCAGGTGAGGGCGATCGCGCAGCCACCGCCGGCGGCGACGCCGTGAACCTGTGCGATTGTCGGAACGGCGACGCGCTCGAGCCGATCGATGACGGCATCCAGCCGCCGCTCGTATGCAACGCCGTCCTCACCGGACCCGAAGCCGGTGAACTGGCGGATGTCGGTACCGGCGGCAAACGCATCGCCCGCCGCACGGACGACGAAGACGCGGACGTTCTGCGCGGCATCGACCTCGTCACATGCGGCGCTCAACGCGTCGTACATCGCCCACGTCAGCGCGTTCCGGGCCTCGGGGCGATTGAACGTCAGGAACGCGAGCGGGCCTTCCACGGCGAACAGCGCTTCTGAATTGGACACGGAACCTCACACGGAGCACAGAGGAATGACCGAGAGCCGGACGGCGCTCGAAGGGATTCGCGTGCTGGACGTCACGCAGGTGATGGCCGGCCCCTTCTGCGCGATGCAACTATGCGACATGGGCGCCGACGTGATCAAGGTCGAGCCGCCCGGCGGCGACTCGACGCGCCGGATGGCGGGCTCGAAGGGTCGCGACAGCGCAGCCTTCAACGCCGTCAATCGCGGCAAGCGCGGCATCGTCCTCGATTTGAAAACGCCGCTCGGCCAGCGCATCTCCCGACAGCTCGTCGGGCGCACCGACATCCTGATCGAGAACTACCGCCCCGGCGTCATGCAGAATTTCGGGCTTGATTACGCGACCTTGTCAGCCGATCATCCACGCCTGATCTATGCGTCCATTTCCGGCTACGGCCAGACGGGCCCCGATGCGGCGAAGGGCGGCTTCGATCTGATCGCGCAGGGCGTCTCGGGGCTGATGTCGGTGACGGGAGAACCCGGCGGACCGCCGGTGAAGGTCGGCGTGCCGCTGACCGATCTCGGTGCCGCAATGTTTGCGCTGGCCGCAGTGCTCGCTGCCTTGCACTTTCGCGAGCGGACCGGTCGCGGACAGTATATCGACACGTCGCTCGTTGAAGCCGGGCTCGCGTTGTCGGTGTGGGAAGCGACGCAATACTTCTCCGAAGGCGTCATTCCCGAGGCTCTCGGGTCGGCGCATCGGATGCTCGCGCCCTACCAGGCGATCCGTTGCGCGGATGGATACATCACCCTCGGAGCAGCGAACGACCGGCTCTTTCGGCGGCTGTGCGGGCTTCTGGATCACCCCGAGTGGGCCGATACTCCGGATTACGCGAACGACACCCTGCGGGTCCGCAATCGTGCGACGCTCGTCGATCGCATCGAGGCGATCACCGCGCGAGAGTCCCGCCGGCACTGGCTGGAGCTCTTCGATCGGCACGGCATCCCCTGCGGGCCGATCAACAACTACGCCGAGGCGTTCGCCGACCCTCAGGTACAGAGCCGCGGCATGGTCGTCGACGTCGATCATCCCGCGCTCGGGCGACTGCGAACTCTGGGATCGCCGCTGAAAATGTCCGCAACACCGCCGTCCGTCGCCAGACGCGCGCCGCTGCTCGGCGAGCACACACGCGACGTGCTGCGGGAAGCAGGCTGCGGCGATGACGAAATCGCGGCCGCGCTCAGTGCGGCTGCTTCGGCCTGAGTCGGCTTTGGGCTCAGGGCTCTTGGCTTTGGGCCAGTTCAAATCATCGCGCACGGTGCACGACGAGGGATTCTCAGCGAACGAAGCACATCACGACCCGGCACTCGGCTTCGGCAGAGCGGGCCGAAAGCACGAAGCCTTGAGCCCAAAGCCGGCTCACCGCAGGTCAGTTCTTCCCCGTCCCCGTTGTGGCTGTCCGCGCCGGCACCGCCCGCCCCTCCAGTTCATTCGCCAGCGCGGGCGCGTCATAGAGCGTACGCAGCGCCGTGATGATTGCCGCACTATGCACGGCGACCGCTCGATTCGCCGTGTCGTCGTACACGAACCGGCCGACGAGGCTCTCGATGTTGCCGTCGAAGATCACGCCGACGAACTCGCCGCTGCGGTTGACGACGGGCGAGCCCGAGTTTCCGCCGATGATGTCGGCGGTCGAGACGAAGTTGAGCGGCGTGGAGAGGTCGAGCAGTCGCCTCCGCTGCTGAAAACGGTCCGGCACATTGAACGGCTCCTTCATGTCGAAGCTGTTCGCGCGATCGAAGAGGCCGTAGAACGTCGTCTTTGCCGGGGCTTTCGTGCCGTTCATCGGGTACCCCTTGACCGTCCCGAACGACAGGCGAAGCGTGAAGGTCGCATCGGGATACACGTCACGGCCGTAAGCCGCGAAACGGGCGCGACCGATCTTTTCGCCGGCCGCCGTTTCGATGTTCTCCACCTGATCCTCCATCATCTTGTGCATCTGCCGCACGAACGGATCGACCTTCCGTGCCAGAGCGATCAGCGAATCGGTGGAGTTCGCAACGGCGCTCTCACCTCCTTCGATGAGCGCCTTGCGAACGTTCACATCCGTCAGCTTCGTGTCCTTGAATGCGTCGTGGACGACGTCGGCCGCGAGGCGCTGGCCAAGGACCGCCGTGATGAATTCGTCATGCGCGCCGAACTCGTCGGACGATTCCTGCAACGCGTCGGCGAGCAGCAGCTCTTCGAGGGCAAGGTATACGGGAGCCGGCGAGAGAAGCTGGAACTGCAGCGCAGGCAGCTGCGCCTCGCGGAAACCGGGCAGCCGCTCGGCGTCCGGCTTCTTCACTTCGGCAACGTATTGCACGATCTCCAGCGCGAGCGCGGCGAACCCCGAGCCACGGATCTGCCGGAATCGCTCAGGCTTGAACAGCTCTCGATGCCGTACTTCGGCCTTTTCGATCGCGCTCCATGCGCCCGAGTACTCGGCGTTCCATTCGGCATTCTTCGCGACGAGGGCCCGAAAGTCCGCCTCTTCCTTCTTCTTCTTGTCCATGAGCTGAGGGTCACGCAGGCCGCGATACTCGCCTTCGTACGCCTTGAGCGCGTTCTCCAGACCAAACGTCATGCCTTCGGCCTGCCGCGCCTGTTCCGGCCCCTGATCCGAGTACCGCTTCAGTGCCGCGAGCCGCCGCTTCACGACCTTGATGCCAATCGGGTAATACAGATCGCGGTCCGTTTCGAGCTGCGCGACGGTATTCAACCGGTCGGTCGATCCCGGATGTCCCGAGACGAAGACCAGCTCGTCTTCCGCAGCCCCTTTCGTGTTCCACTTCAAGTAGTCGCGGCTCTTCACGGGCGCGCCGTTCTCGTAGACCCGGAAGATCGCGACGTCGAGGTCGTAGCGCGGATACGTGAAGTTGTCGGGGTCTCCGCCGTAGAACGCCGCCTGCTTCTCCGGTGCGAAGACCAGCCGCACGTCCGTATATTTCTTGTACCGGTGCAGCCAGTACTCGCCGCCCTGATAGAGCGGCACGACATCCGATCGTAACGAAGTCGAATCGAGGCTCTCTTTCTCGATCGCGGCGATAGCGCCACGGCGCGCCTCCGCTGCTGCTGCTTCGTCCATGACCGGCTTGACCGCAGCCTGGACGCGCGAAGTCACGTTCTCCATCGACTGCAGGACGTTGAGTTCCAGATCGGGAGATTTGATCTCGCTCGCACGCGTCTTCGCGTAGAAGCCGTCCTTGACGTAATCCTTCTTCGGCGAAGACATCTTCTGCAGCTGCCCGCTCGCCACGTGATGGTTCGTGAGGACGAGGCCATCGGGGCTGACGAACGCGCCCGAACCTCCATCGTTGAAGCGCACGCTTGCCAGACGCAGGTGATCGAGCCACTGCTGTGTGGGGACGAACCCGTACCGCTCCTTGAGGGCTTTCAACGGAGGGTTGTCGAACGTCCACATGCCTTCGTCGGCAGCGCCAGGCACGCCGCCCCAGCCGACGAGCACCGCACACGCGAGCGCTCTCACGACGAGACGACGCGACAATGCCACTGTGACGGTCAATGGAACACGATGTCCTCTCATACTCGGGATCTTAGCTCGGAACGCATGTCTGGCTCTTGGCTCTTGGCTTTGGGCCGCGCTGAAAACCGGATGGTGATCGGAGTAGGCTCAGGAGTCCACGCAAGGAGACGGCAGTGGAGCGAAAAGCCGAGAGCCAAAAGCCGAAAGCCGAAACGTTCGCTTCTCTCCCCTTACATCAGCCCGGAGGCACGCGCCAGCGCCAGCGCTTCCAAGGCGGCGCCACGCGCGCCGGCCGTGTCGCCGTTCGGCATGACGCGGATCGGGATATCGGCCTGTTCCTCTCGCTGCCCTGGCATGCCCGCGCGGACCTCCGCGATGAACCACTCCTGGAATTCCCGAGACGTCTCCAGCGCACCGCCACCCACAATCAGCGCGTCGGGATCGAATGTGTTGATCATCTCGTCGAAGAACAAGCCAAGCGCATGTGCCTGGACACGAAAGACCTCTCTCGACAAGGGATCCCCGCGCTCCGCAGAGCCGCGCACCAGCTTCGCCGCCTTGTGCAGGTCGCCCAGCTTCGTGAAGTCGTGCTCGGGATATCGCGTGAGAAAGAAAGGAAGCAGCGACCGCTCGATCGCCGTCAAGGAGCAGAGCGACTCGAGATCGCCGATCCGCGCGCAGTTGCAGTGCGGTGTCAGCCCGGCGATGCCGCTGATGCTCTGGTACGGGATCAGCACGTGTCCGAGCTCTCCGCCAAAGCCGTTCCGCCCTTTCACGACCTTCCCGTCGGTGACGATGCCGCCGCCGAGGCCCGTCCCGATGATCGCTGAAATGGACGTGGCGCCGGGCGTTGCGCCGAAGATGCTGAAGTGGCCCCAGAGCGCGCCCGCATTGCCGTCGTTCAGATACGTGACCGGCGTTCCGAGCTTGTGCGCAAGACCTTCGCGGATGTCGAAGCCCGCCCACGCTGGGTGGACGAAATTCGTCGATCCGCGCGCGCTGAGGACACCTGCCGCGCTCGCGGGACCCGGAGTGTCGAGGCCGACGGCCACGATGTCGGCCAGCGCGATGCCGGCTCTGCTGGCGGCCATCGCGAGGCCTGTCGCAATCTGTTGAAGGCAGACCTCCGGGCCCTGCCTCGAGAGCGCGGGGTGCTCAAACAACCCTTCGATCAGAAACGTCAGGTGGTCGGTGACGAACGTGTAGTTGATTGCCGTCCCCCCGAGATCCACGCCGGCGACAACACTCACGCAGGGGCCTCCTTCCCAGGCTCCAGGTTCTCACGTTCCAGGTTCCAGGTTTCCATTCTCCGGTTCCACTTTGGCTCGAAAACCGGAAAATGGGAACAAGGAGCCGGCGGACCTCAGGGGTAGCGTTTGTCAGCAGTCCGCCAGGTCATCGAGCCCCCGAACGCGCATCACGCAGCTCCCGATATAACCATGTCTTCGCGAATTTCCAGTCCCGCAGGACCGTGTCGCTCGATACGCCAATCACCGCTGCGGTTTCCTCGACGCTCAGCCCGCCGAAGAACCGCAGCTCCACGACCCGGCTCTTCCGCGGATCCACTTCACCGAGCGCGTTCAGGGCATCATCGAGCGCGATCACGTCCGCTTCGGGGGATTCCGACGGCAGCAGTTCCGCGTCGAGCGTGATCCGCACCGCGCGGCGGCCCCGCTTCGCGACCTGCCGGGCCCGCGCACTGTCCACGAGAATCTGCCGCATCAACCGGCTGCAGATCGCGAAGAAGTGCGCACGGTTCTGCCACTTCATCCGCTTGATCTGGACGAGACGAAGGTACGCCTCGTTGACGAGGGCAGTTGGCTGAAGCGTTTGACCCGGTCGCTCGCGCCGCAGCTTGTTGTGAGCGACACGACGGAGCTCCGGATATACGAGCGGGACGAGACGGTCGCGCGCCTGCTCGTCGCCGGCGCTCCACGCAACCAGCAACTCGGTGACGTCGGAACGCGGCTCGGTCATGCCGTCATTTTGGAACGCCGACGCGATCGACGAGCGCGCTGAATCGGCGGTCAGTGCGTATCGGATCGAGCCTGGGATCGACGTTCAGGTAGACAAGAAGATCGGATCGTGCCTGATACGCCTTCTCGAGCCACTCGAACGCTCGATCGGTCTCGCCAAGACCGATGTAGATGATCGCGAGCTCGAACGGCGAGACGAACCGGCGCGTGGATTGCTCCTGCAGTTCGCGAATGATCATCGTCGCGTCGCCGCGGTCGCCTGAAACGGCGTGAACGTGACCGATGTCAGCGGCGACGACGACGTTGGTTTTGAGAAGCCGGGCGCCTGTGCGCATTTCCTCCAGCGCCTCGGAGTACTTGTGCTGCTGTTCGTACGCGAGGCCCCGGAACCAGTACGCCAACCCGTAGTTCGAGTCCAGCTCGATCGTTTTCGCAAGTTGCGTCAACGCCTGGTCGTACTGGCGCGCAAAGATGTAGGTCCACCCGAGGTGCACGTTGATGATGGGGCTGAGCAGATCGAGCTCGAGCGCCCGGTTGCTTTCCGCCAGGGATTCGTCGAGCCGACCGCTCGAAGCCAGGAAATGCGAATACCAGTGGTGCGCCTCCGTGTATCCGGGATTCAGCTCCAGCGATCGCTTGAATTCCGCTTCGGCGCCAGGCCAGTCCCAATCGAAGTTCAGTTTCGCGTAGGCCAGCGAGTTGTGTGCTTCGGCAAGCATATCGTCTAGTGCCAGCGCCTTGACGACCGCGGCCTTCGCTTTCGGGATTGCGTCGCTCGGCGGGAGGGACCCCACGTCGAAGGAGAACCCGAGCGAGAGATAACAGTCGGCCAGACCACTATAGGCGGCAGCATACGTAGGATCTCGCTCGATCGCCTCTTTGAAAAACGCGATCGCTCTGTTGATGGACTCCTCGGTCCTCCGATCCCAGAAGAAGCGGCCTTTCACGTACAGCCGATAGGCTTCGGGGTCGACTTCGCGCCCTTTTGCGAGCCGTGCGTGCTCTTCCGGTGTGAGCGTGACCCGCACGGCTCGCGCAACGGATTGCGCCACTTGATCCTGCAACCTCAAAACGTCGCGGATATCCCGGTCGTAGGTATCGGCCCAGAGATGCTCGTCCGTCGACGCACGGATCAACTCGACGTCGATGCGGACCCGCTCGCCAATCTGCTCGATGGTTCCGGCGACGATCGCGTCGACATTCAACTCGCGGCCTATCTGTGGCAGCGCTTTCCGCACGCCCTTGTATCGCATCACCGACGTCCGCGACACGACGCGAAGCGCCCTGATCTTGGCGAGGTTCGTGATGAGCGCCGCCGTCATCCCGTCGGCGAGATATCCGCTGTCCGCACCGGCCGAGAGGCTCTCGAGCGGGAGCACCGCCAGCGATCCGATGCTGGTCGATTCGCTCGGTGCGCGTGACCGGATCACGACCCGCAACACGATTGCGACACAAGCGAGCAAGACGAGAGCCGCGGCGATGACGACGGGCGACGGCAGCACTCGCGGACGGACCGCCGGCGCGCGGTCCGCCAGTTCGTCCGACAGAACGAGCGCGAGATCCCGACAGGATTGAAACCGCGCGGTGGCTGACTTCTCAAGACATCGTCGGGCCACCTTGAGCGCGCGAGCCGTCGCAGGACTGTCCGCCGCCGTGCGCGGCGGCTCGTCGTTCAGGATCGCGGTCAATGTCTCGGGCGCGGTCTCGCGATCGAACGCACGAAATCCGGTGACGAGCTCGTACAACACCGCGCCGAAGCTGAAAAATGTCGCTCCGATGGTCGATCTGCTGGCCGCGCACCTGTTCCGGCGACATGTAGCCGACCGTTCCAATCAGGCACCCGGCGTCGTGGCGGAGCCCTGCTGGATCGCCATCGTGTGCGCCGTACTTTCGATCAATTTCGCGATCCCGAAATCGAGGAGCTTGATGCGTCCGTCCGTCGTCACGAAAATGTTCTCGGGTTTGATGTCGCGGTGCACGATGCCTTTGTCGTGCGCGGCAGCAAGCCCGGTCGCGATTTGGACGCCGTACTCGACGACCTGACGGATCGGCGGCGCGCCGCGGCGCAGCAGATCGCGCAACGTCTCTCCCTCGAGCAGCTCGGAGACGAGGTAGGAGGCTCCAGCGTGCCTGCCGATGTCGAACACGGCGAGGATGTTCGGATGATTCAGCGCAGCTGCTGCCCGGGCTTCCTGCTCGAACCGGCGGAGGCGATCGGCGTCGGCATTGAGGTCGGCGCGCAGCAGCTTGACGGCAACGTCGCGGCCGAGCCGCGAGTCCGTCGCGCGATACACTTCGCCCATACCGCCGGTGCCGAGCAGCGCCTTCAGCTCATACGGGCCGATGTGCCGCCCAACGAAGGAAGCGGTCGCCTCGCCGGTCACGTCCCTGATCTGAATACCCCTCTCGAGAAACGGCTCCGCATCACGCGCAACGGCTAGAAGCGCCTCGACTTCGTGCCGAAGCGGCTCGTCATCGTTGCATGTGGCGTTGAGGAAGGCCTCGCGCTCCGCGGCAGGAAGCTCGATCGCCGCGTGGTAGAGCTCTTCGATACGGCGCCAGCGCTCACCAGGGGGGTCGCGCATGCCACAACCCGCTCACGACCACGGTCCCGGGACTAAGAAGGTGGCTCGGGGAGGCCAATTCTAACCCACTCCGCGAGCGATGCGGCTTTCCAGCTCCCATTCTCGCTTCTGCCCACGAACTCGATTTCGCCTCGCTCAGGAAGAGCGCCGGTCGATCCGGCGCGAACGAAGGGAAAATCCAACATGGCTCGCATCATTCGGACGCTGACATGGGCAGTATGCATCTGGCTGAGCCTTGATTCGCGTGCGCCGGCCGCAGCGAACGATCACGGCAAGGCGTATGGGGACGGCTCGGTCGTCCGACTGTGGAATGAAATCGCCACCGACGCCATCGCCGTCATGGGCGCGAATGCACCGGCATCGAGCGGAGTGCTCATCGCGATGGTCCAGATCGCCGTCTACGACGCCGTCGTCTCGATCACCGGCGGCTATGAGCCATACGCGTTCTCGATCCGCGCCTCACCACACGCGTCCGTGCCGGCCGCCGTCGCGCAGAGCGCACACGATGTGCTCGTCGATCTGCTGCCCGCGCAGGCGGCGGCCCTCGACAGCCGTCTGGGAAATACGCTGGCGTCGATTCCCGACGGCGACGCGAAGAGCACCGGCGTGTGGGTTGGCAGCCAGGCCGCCGGAGCCATACTGGCCCAGCGCGCCGACGATGGTCGATTCGTGAATGTGCCGTATACGTTTCTTCCGCCAGGACCGGGCGTTTACCAGCCAACTCCCCCCGCGTTCTCGACGAGCCCGCTCGTTCCGTGGGTTGCCCAGGTCCGGCCGTTCGTGATGTCGACTCCGTCGCAATTCCGCCCCGGACCACCGCCGCGGCTCGATTCCAGTGAATGGGCGCACGCGTACGAGCGAACGAAAGCCTACGGCGACATCAACAGCGCGGTTCGAACTCCTCAGCAGAGCGAGATCGCAATCTTCTGGACCGGCAACACGCCGCGGCACTGGAATCTGAATATCCGCAACCACGCCGAGCACCTGTCACTCGACGATCTCGAGACGGCGCGACTCCTTGCCGTGACGAACACGGCGATGGCCGATGCATGGATTGGATGCTGGGACGCGAAGTATCACTACAGCTTCTGGCGGCCGGTCACGGCCATTCAACAGGGCGATACCGATGGCCGGTCCGACACGGCGGGCGATCCCACGTGGATGCCGTTCCGAACGACACCGAACCATCCCGAGTACCCCGGTGCCCATGCGTGTGTCTCGACTGCGGCATCACACGCATTAAAGAGGTTCTTCCATCGAAACCGGACATCGTTCCGGATGGAATCGACGATCGGGGATGTGACGTACGTGCACACGTTCGAGCGCTACACCGACGCCGGCGCGGAGGCGAGGGCGGCGCGCATCTACGGCGGCATGCACTACGACTTCTCGAACGAGGCGGGCGAGAAGCTCGGACGAGAGGTGGTGGATTTGATGTTCGCGAAAGGGTTCTTCCAAAGGGGAAAGGGACAAGGCAAAAGGGAAAACTAAGAACGGAGACAACGAAGGGAGAAGAGGCTCTCTCTCCCTTTTCCCTTTTCCCTTTTCCCTTTTCCCTTATCTCTCTGTCACCGTCATCGGCTTCTCCGGCAGCGCGAACGCGTAGAGCGCCGGACCACCTCCCACCAGCAGATACTGACGTCCATCGAGCTCGTACGTGATTGGCGAGTTGCCGACCGCACCGATTGAAGAGTGCCACAGCGTGGTGCCATCGCTCGTGCGAAGAGCCATCACGTTGGTCGACGAATCACCCGTGAACGTCAGGCCCGTCGCGGTGGTCAGGACGCCCGCGCCGGATCCGCCGCCAATCTCATGACTCCAGCGGATCTTCCCCGTCTGATAATCGATGGCGCGAATGAAACCTCTCGACGAGACGCCGTAGTCAGCGCCCGCCCAGCCGTAGTCGCCGTGCTCCTTCTTGAAAAAATAAATGCCGTAGCCATCTACAGCACTGACGAGGAGGAGGCCATTCTCGGGATCGAAGCCCGGCGATCGGTAATTCGTTCCGCCGCCCTCGTTCGGCGCGACGAGGCGTCCGTCACGCGCCGGCTCCTTCGCGGGATCAGGCATCGGACGGCCGTCCTTGTCCAGACCTTTCGACCAGTTCACGGTCGCAAACGGCGTCGTCAGCAGGCTCTTGCCGTTCGTTCGATCGAGGACGAAGAAGAAGCCGTTTCGAGACGCCTGGAGCAGCATCTTTCGCGGCGTCCCGTTGAAGTTCCCGTCGACGAGCACGGGAACTTCAGCGGCGTCCCAATCGTGCGTATCGTGCGGCGATACCTGGTATCCCCACGCCAGTTTCCCCGTGTCGGGATCGAGCGCGACGATGCTGCAGGTCCAGGGGTTGTCGCCGGGACGCGCCTCGCCGTTGAGGACGGGCGTGGGATTTCCCGTGCCGACGAACATCAGATTCAGCTCGGGATCGTACGTGCCCGTCATCCACATCTGGCCGCCAGTCGCACCGCCGCTCTGCTGCGATTCGGGTGTGTCGCGCGGGTACGTGCTGTAGAAGGTCCACTGCACCGTCCCTGTCTCGGGATCGAACGACTTCAAGATTCCGGGCAGATTGTCGAAGTCCCCCGAAACGCCGACGATCAGGTGATTGCGAATGAGCAGCGGCGCGTTCGTCGACCAGAAGCCCTTCCGCGCGTCGGCGATCTCGACATCCCATCGCACCTTTCCGTCCTTCGCATTCAACGCGACGAGGTGCGCATCTGGCGTCGTGAGATAGACGAGATCCTTGTACATCGCTGCGCCACGATGGCCGATGTGGAAGCCCTTGTTGGTTGGATACGTGTACCGCCAGATTTGACGTCCCGAGCGCGCGTCGACGGCCCAGGCGTTATCCGGCGTCGTGACGTAGAGGACGCCGTTGACGAGAATGGGATTGGCTTTGATCTGCTGGGTCTGCGCCGTGTCGAAGACCCACGCGAGCGTGAGCTGATGAACGTTGGCCGTCGTGATCTGCTTCAGCCGGCTGTAGTGCTGACCGGAATAATCGCCGCGGTACGTCGGCCAGCTGTCGGCTGGCGGCTTCAGCAGCATCGCGGGATCGAGGCCTTGGGCGATGAGTCCGGCGCCGATCGCCAGCGCCACACCGGAGCTCAGAGCAAGACGATGAAGATGTCCGACGGGACCAGGCTTTGGGCGTTGGGCTTTGGGCTTTGGGCCTGATAACGGATCATCGCGAAAGCAGACCGCCATGTGTGCTTGACCCTCGCAAGGTACTGATTTCGTTACGGATACACCGGGCGCGGACGTCAATGCCAAAGCCCGGAGACCAAAGCCTAGAGCCGCGCGGAACGCCAGTCACCGCAGCGTCTGGAGATACGCGAGCACGTTGTGCATGTCATTTTCAAACCGGGGGGCTTCGCCCCGCCGGACCCCCCATCGCCGTCGCTCGCGGGGCCCCTTCGCCCCGCTCCGCTCCGGCGGGGCGCGCCGCTGGCGCGCTTATCGCAATGTCTGCAGATACGCGAGCACATT
>Ga0114129_10006039_pt1 | contig 17170 bp, 16 predicted proteins | sample RhiMetdeltSRZDD1_FD_80071 | JGI IMG/M metagenome (GOLD analysis project Ga0114129, IMG submission 80071) | Populus rhizosphere microbial communities from Tennessee, USA - Rhizosphere MetaG P. deltoides SRZDD1 (version 2) (version 2) | ecosystem: Host-associated > Plants > Roots > Rhizosphere >... | reverse complement strand
GCCGGGCGTGATCAGTATCTGCTGGAAACCAGTCGACCGGGCGTGCTAGCCGCTGGCGACGTGCGGTCCGGCTCGATCAAGCGTGTCGCCTCAGCGGTCGGCGAGGGTGCGATGGCCATCATGTTCGTGCACCAGTACTTGAAGGAGATGTGACGCGTGGCTGTAGTCGTGCACGCCGGCACGGACGAACCACGGTATGCCGGCTCACCACCCGGGAGGGCCTCACTGTAAAAACACGAACGCGCCGGACGTTTTATTTTCCGGCGCGTTAGTGTGGTTGCGGTTGCGGGGGCCCGCACTCACCGATATCAAACCCACTCGCCTTTGAGGTCGACCTTGTCTTAAGGCCGTGGCCGAAACACACCCTCAGACCCTTCGCGGGTTTGGAACCCCGGCGGGTTTTGCCCGCTCTTGGGTGGTTCCAGGGTTATCGGGATGGTGCGCTAACCTAGCCCAGCGAGTCGGCGGAGACCGCCTGATCGATCGCGTCATGATAGGCGGCCCCGTGGGATTGCCAGGAGGGTCGCTCACAGAGGAAGAAGAGCCCGAAGTTCATCCGCGCCCCCACGTGAAGCACTGGCCACGCGCCGCCGCCATCAGTCCACGTCGGCGCCGACCCTGTCAACGGGTTTCGGTCGCACGCTCTCGCGATACCCTCGACGGCCTCGCCTATCCGCACCGTGAGCGACACGCCGCCGTCCTTGACACTCCAGAGTCCCGTGACCTAGAGTTGCCGAAGAGCGACGAGGCCCCGCGGTCAGCGACGACCTTTACTGCTCAGCGCCGAGGCATTGCCCCTTCATCCTCGCCACGAGGTCACGCATGCCCAAAGAAACGATCCCCGACACGCATCAGCTGTCAGACGACCACAGGCGCCGCGATTTCCTGAAGGGCACGCTGCTGGCCGGCGCCGCCGCCGTGGCCGCTGCCGCCGTGACGCCGCCGGCCGCCCAGGCGCAGCCGGGCATGGTGCCGGGCACGCGCAATCACTACTACGTGCCGGCCAATGACAAGACGGTCCACTGGGGCTACTTCAGCAAGCTGCTCAAGCCCCTTGTCGAGGTGAGCTCCGGCGACTTCGTCACCATCGAAGCGCTCACCCACCACGCCAACGACGACGCCGAGCGGATGGTCAACGGCGATCCCGGCGCCGAGAGCGTCTTCTACTGGGACAAGCAGCGCAAGGGCGTGGACCGACGCGGCGCCGGACCGATGCAGCCCACCCTCTTCGGGCGTGGCGCCGGCGAGGGGCTGGGCGTCCACATCTGCACGGGCCCGGTGGCGGTGAAGGGCGCGATGCCCGGCGACATCCTCGAGGTGCGCATCGTCGACGTGCGGCCGCGGCCGTGCGCGAATCCGAAGTTCAAGGGTAAGAGCTTCGGCAGCAACGCCGCCGCCTGGTGGGGCTTTCACTACAAGGATCTGCTGACCGACCCCAAGCCCCGCGAGGTCATCACGATCTACGAGGTCGACACCGCGGGCGAGCGGAACTGGGCGAAGGCCCTCTACAACTTCCGGTGGACGCCGCAGACCGATCCCTTCGGCGTCGTACACAAAATCATCGACTACCCAGGCGTGCCGGTGGACCACGCGACCGTGCAGGAGCAGCACGGCGTCCTCAAGAACGTGCGGATCCCGATCCGGCCGCACTTCGGCGTGCTGGGGCTGGCGCCGGCGGAGGCGGACATCGTCGATTCCATCCCGCCCCACTGGGTGGGCGGCAACATCGACGACTGGCGCATCGGCAAGGGCGCCACCATGTACTACCCGGTGGCGGTGCCGGGCGCGCTGCTGTCCGCCGGCGATTCGCACGCCGCGCAGGGCGACTCCGAGCTGGCCGGCACGGCGATCGAATGCTCCCTCACCGGCACCTTCCAGCTGATTCTGCACAAGAAGGACGCGCTCGCCGGCACCGCGCTCGCGGGGCTCGAGTATCCCCTGCTCGAGACCCAGGACGATTGGGTGCTGCACGGCTTCAGCTTTCCGAAATACCTTCAGGACCTCGGCGCCAAGGCGCAGAGCGACATCTACTCGAAGTCGTCGGTGGATCTCGCCATGCGCGACGCCTTCCGCAAGATGCGGCACTTCCTCATGACCACGCGCGGTCTGTCCGAGGACGAGGCGATCTCCCTCATGTCGGTGGCGGTGGACTACGGCATCACGCAGGTGGTGGACGGCAACTGGGGTGTCCACGCCATCATCAAGAAGAACCTCTTCGTCGGCGAGGCATAGTCGTCCAGGCCCGGGCGCGCTCCGACAACCAAAGGGTCGGCGGAGATGCCGGCCCTTTGGCTCGCTCTGTGGCGCGTCGCGCCGCTGTGGTTCCGGGGCTCCAGCTGCGGGCCGCCGCGGCGGAGCGTCCGTTTGCCGTGAGGGGTTTGCTCATCGGATGAGCAGCGGAACGCCGCACTGCCCGGAGGAACGCCAGCGTCGCTTGGGAGAGCCGCCGAGGGAAACGGCCGTCCGCTCCAAATCCTTAACGGACAAGGGTGCTCTCCGGTGCAGTCAGTCTCGCCGCGTCGAGGCACACTTCTTGCCACCGTCGGGCGCACGAGGAGAAACGGCGGCATGGACCTCGATCTGATTGTGAAGGGCGGCACCGTCGTGACGGGCACCGACACCTACCGGGCCGACGTGGGCGTGGCCGGCGGGAAGGTGGCGGCCCTAGGCGTCGACCTGGGGAGCACGCCGCGGATCGTCAACGCCGCCGGCAAATATGTGCTGCCCGGCGCCATCGACGTGCACACACACTTCGAGATGCCGTTCATGGGCACCTACACCGCCGACGACTTCCGAACGGGGACGGGCGCGGCGGCCGCGGGCGGCATCACGACCGTGGTGGACTGGGCCATCCAGGAGCCGGGCGAGAGCCTCTTCACGACCCTCGAGAAGTGGGACCGAAAGGCGGCCGGGAAGGCCGTCATCGACTACAGCTTCCACGTGGTCCTCACCGACCTGAGCCGCAACGCGCTCGACGAGATCAAGGACGTGGTGCGCGACGGTATCGGCAGCTTCAAGTGCTTCATGGCCTACAAGGGCACGCCCCTGATGCAAACCGACTCCAACCTGTTCCGCATCATGCGGCGTGTACGCGACGCGGGCGCGCTGTTCTGCGTCCATGCCGAGAACGGCGATATCATCGATGCGCTGGTTCAGGAGTACGTCGCCCAGGGCAAGCTGCAGCCCATGTACCACGCCCACACCCGGCCGCCCGAGGTCGAGGCGGAGGCGACGGCGCGCGCCATCGCGCTGGCCGAGCTCGCGCACTGTCCCCTGCTCATGGTGCACCTCTCGGCGAAGGAAGCGTTGCAGAAGGTCCGCGAGGCGCGCGACCGCGGTCTGCCGATCCACGCCGAGACGTGCCCGCACTATCTGTCGCTGCACTACGAGGAGCTGGAGCGGCCCGACTTCGAGGGAGCCAAGTTCGTCTGCTCACCGCCCCTGCGGCGGCGCGAGAACACGCCCCACCTCTGGAACGGGCTCCGACAGGAGCATCTCCAGGAGATCTCGTCCGACCACTGCGCCTTCAACTGGAAGGCCCAGAAGGAGCTGGGCCGCGACAGCTTCGCCAACATCCCCAACGGCATGGCCGGGATCGAGACCATGATCCCGGTGGTCTTCTCCGAGGGCGTGCGCGGCGGCCACCTGTCGCTGAACCAGTTCGTCAGGCTCACCTCCACCAACTCGGCGCGGCTCTTCGGGCTCTATCCCGAGAAGGGCACCATCGCGGTCGGCTCGGACGCCGACCTGGTGGTGTTCGATCCGGACCGCAAGGTGACGGTGACGCGCGATCTGCTGCACCAGAACGTGGACCACACGCCGTACGAGGGCTTCTCGGTGACCGGCTGGCCGGCCGTGACCATCGCGCGGGGCGAGGTCGTCTTCGAGAACGGCACGGTCGTCGGCCGGCCGGGGCGCGGGCGGTTCGTCAAGCGGAAGCCGACGACGAGCGTGTAGGCGGCGGGAAGCCCGTGATGCGTTTCGGCAACGGGAACGCGTAGCCGCCCACCTTCGACGTGGTCAGGCCGAGGCGGACGAGCGCTTCGATCAGCACGACCGCCGCGGTGACGCCGTCCACGACGGGAAGCGCGTGCCGGGCCGCGAGCTCGGCCGCGAGGTCGACCATCCCGGCGCAGCCGAGCACGATGGCCTCGGCCCGGTCGTCACGCTTGGCCGCCTCGATCTCGGCGTCGATGCGCTTGCAGGCATCCGCCTCGCGGTGCTCCAGGGCCAGGACCGGGACGTCCGACGCGCGGACACGCGCGCACCGTCCCGCCAGGCCGTACTTGACGAGATTCTGCTCGACGGCCGGAATGGACCGCGCCAGGGTCGTGACCACCGTGAAGCGCCCGGCGATCAGGCTGGCGGCGTGGAAGGCGGCCTCGCCGATCCCGACCACCGGCGCCCGGGCCAGGGCGCGGGCCGCCTCCAGCCCGGTGTCGTCGAAGCAGGCGACGACGTGCCCGTCCACGCCCCGCTGCTCGCCCCGGGCGATCTCGGCCAGCAGGCCCGGCACTGCCAACGCCTCGTCGTAGAACCCCTCGATGGACTCGGGGCCGGTCTGGGGATTCACCGCGACGATTCGCGTGCCCGGCGCGGCGATGCGCTCGGCCGCTCGGCCGATCGCCGCCGTCATCGACCCGGTGGTGTTGGGGTTGACGACGAGGATCTCCATCACTAGCGCCGGCGCAGCGTGCGGAACAGCAGCAGCGAGACGAGGATGACGGCGAACGAAACGGTCGTGGTCACCGTGCCCAGCGCGTAGATCTCCGGGTTGGTGACGGTAGTCGTGAGGCCGGTCAACTCGAGGGGCAGCGTGTTCTGATCGCTGCCGAAGGCCTGGCTGGATCGGGCCGCCTCGTCCCAGGAGAGCGTGAATCCGAACAACCCGATCCCGACCAGCGACGGGGCGATGAGCGGCAGCACCACGTGACGGAAGGTCTGCCAGGGCGTGGCGCCGAGGTCGCGGGCGGCCTCTTCGTAGCGCGGATCGAAGCGGTTGAAGACCGCGAACATGATCAGCAGGCCGAAGGGCAGCGTCCACGTCAGGTGGGCGCCCAGCCCCGACGTGAAGGTGCCGGCGCTGGTCGTGAAGCCCTCCGTCACGGCGGCGAGACCGAGCCCCCCCCCGATCCAGGCGATGGCAGCGTCGAGCAGCCGGAACTGCACGGCGATGCCGAGCGACACGATGATCGACGGCACGATCAAGCTCGCCACCGCCGTGTAGAAGACGACGCTAGCGCCCCGGAAGCCGCGGCGGAACGCGTACCCCGCCAGCAGTGAGATCACCACCGTGAGGACCATGACCACCACGCCCAGCCGCAGCGATCGGCCAAACGCCGCCCAGATGTCGACCACGCCGAGGCCGTCCCACAGGCGCACGAACCAGTGGACGGACACGCCGTGCAGGGGGAGCGTGAGCCCGCCCGTCGGCCCCTGGAAGGACAGCACGATGATCGTCACCATCGGCCCGTAGAGGAAGAGCACGAACAGGCCGAAGACCGCGGCCAGCGCGTAGAACGCCGGCGGCCGTCCCTCGCGCACGGCCTACAGCTCCTTGCGCACGTCGACCAGCCGCGTCATGGTCGCGATCACGACCAGCACGGCGGCGAGCAGCACCACCGCGTTGGCAGCGGCGAGAGGAAACTGCAGATAGCTGAGCTGCACCTGGATGACCTTGCCCACCGAGGCGATCTGCTGGCCGCCCATGACCCCGATGGTGACGTAGTCGCCCATGACCATGGTGACGACGAAGATCGAGCCGATCACGATGCCCGGCTTCGACAGGGGGACCACTACGTTCCAGAGCGTCTGCCAGCCCGAGGCGCCGGCATCACGCGCCGCCTCCAGGAGCGCGCGGTCGATCCGGCCCATCGAGTTGAAGATGGGCACGATCATGAACATCGTGTAGAGGTGCACGAAGGCCAGGACCACGGAGAAGTCGGAGAAGAGCAGCCACGTGAAAGGCTCCCGCCTCACGCCCGCCGCCAGCAGCACGCTGTTGACGAGGCCGTTGCGTCCCAGCAGCGGCACCCACGAGATCATGCGGATGACGTTGGAGGTCCAGAACGGGATGGTGCACACGAGGAACAGCACCACCTGCCCGGTGAGGGAGCGGACGTGGAAGGCCAGGAAGTACGCGACCGTGAACCCGAGCACGAGCGTGAGCAGCCAAGCCAGGACGCAGAACTTCAGCGTCGAGAGGTACGTCTTGAACGTCAGGCACAGGCTCGGCAGCTCGGTCAGGCAGCCGGAGAAGACGGCGGCGTAGTTGTCCCCGACCAGCGCCGGGGTCATCGAGTATTCGTTGTAGCGCCAGGCGCTCACGGCCACGGTGACGGCGAGGGGCAGCAGGAAGAAGAACGCGAATACGAGCGCGAGCGGCGCCACCTGCCAGTACGGCGCCGCCGCGCGCGACGTCAGCCGCCGGAGCCAGGCCCCGGCCGCGGTCGTCGCGGGAACGGACGGGGGCCGGAGGAGCACGCTCGTTCCGGCCCCGCCCCCAGCCACGCCGTCGCTCAGGCCGCGATGAACTCGTTCCACTTCCGGACCATGTAGTCGTTTTCGTCCATGACCGCGTTCCAGCAGGCGACGCCGCCCATGCGCGCCTCGTAGGAGCCGCCGTCGCGGACGGTGCCGGCCTTCTCCAGCAGGGTGCCGTCGGGCGCCTTGATGTCCTTCTCGGCTGGCTTGCCCTCCATCCAGTACGCCCACTCGTAGGGCTCCATCTGGGCCTTGGCCGTCTCGAGAACCGCGGAGTAGTAGCCCTGACGGTTCAGGAACGCGCCGGCCCAGCCGGACAGGAACCAGTTGATGAAGTCGTAGGCGGCGTCGAGCTTCTTGCCGGTCAGCGTCTTGGGCAGGCCGAAGCCGGCCGCCCACGCGCGATAGCCCTCCTTGAGCGGCTGGTAGATGCACGGCACGCCCATCGAGCGCACCTTGGTGACGGCCGGCGACCACATCGACTGGATGACCACCTCGCCCGAGGCCATGAGGTTGACGCTCTCGTTGAAGTCCTTCCAGAAGGCCCGGAACTGGCCGGCCTTCTTGGCCTCGATCAGCCTCTTCATCGTGAGGTCGATCTCGGCCTTGGTCATGTTGCCCTTGTCCTGATACTTGTGGGCGCCCATCGACTCCACGACCATCGCGGCGTCCATGATGCCGATCGACGGGATGTTCAGGATCGAGGCCTTGCCCTTGAACTCGGCGTTGAGCAGCTCCGACCACGAGCCGATCGGGCGCTTGATCAGGTCGGGCCGGATGCCGAGCGTGTCGGCGTTGTAGACGGTCGGGATGAGCGTGATCCACTGCGTCGGGGTCGGCGAGAACTTCGTCGAATTCTTGCCCTCGATGTAGTAGACCTTCTTCGGCGCCGTGCCCTGGTCGCCGATCTTCTTGCCCGCGATCTCGCCGCGGGTGAAGACCGGCGTGATCTTCTCGGCGTACTTGATCCGGTTGGCGTCCATGCCGATCAGGTTCCCCGACGGGATCAGCTTGCGGAGCTGGAAGTACTCGGCATCGGCGACGTCGAAGGAGGCGGGCTGCGTGATGATGCGCTTGCTGACGTCGTCGGTGGTGACCGGGACGTACTCGATGACGATGCCCAGGTCAGCCTTCACCTTCTGGGCGATCTCCTTGGACTGATTCACCGCGGTGCCCAGGTAGCGCAGCGTCACCGGCTGCGCGGAGACGATCGCAGGGGCGCCGAGGAGCTGCGCGCCGACCGCCGTCCCCGTCAGCGCCGCCGCGCCCCTGAGCACGTCACGCCGGCTGACGGTCGTTGCCTTCTTCGTCGTGTCTGCCATCTCAGTCCTCCTTGCCAGTCGGAATTCAGTGCTCAGACGAGGGGATGGGCCGCGCCGGGTTCCCAGTCGACGGCGACGCGGGTGCCGGGAGTGAGCGGCTCGAGATCGAAGACCTGCTCGGGCGCCAGCGCGATCAGCTCCGTCCCGTCCTCGGCCGTCACGGACGTCTGCACGACGGTGCCCTGGTACTCCACGTTGGTCACCGTCCCCGTCGCCGGCGATCCCTCGCCGCGGTAGCCGTTGAGCCGACGCAGCTGCAGGCGATCGGCCCGCACCGCCAGGCGCGCGCCGTGTGCGGTGACGACGTTGTGGCCGCCGATGAAGCGGGCGACGAACTCCGTGCGCGGCCGGTTAAAGACCTCGCGCGGGCTCCCCTGTTGCTCGAGGCGCCCCTCGTTCATGACGACGACCAGGTCGGCGAGAGCCATCGCCTCCTCCTGCGAGTGGGTGACGTGGATGAAGGTGATGCCCAGCTCGCGCTGTAGGCGTTTGAGCTCCGCCCGCATCCGCACTCGCAGGAACGGATCGAGCGCGGACAGCGGCTCGTCAAGCAGCAGGATCTTCGGCTCGGTGATGAGCGCCCGGGCCAGCGCGACGCGCTGCTGTTGACCGCCCGAGAGCTCGGCTGGCCGGCGGTCGGCGTAGGCCGACATGGCCACCAGCGCCAGCACCTCGGCCGCGCGGGCGTGACGGGCGCCCCGGCCCACCCCGCGCATCTTCAGGGCGAAGGCGACGTTGTCGAGCGCGGTCAGGTGGGGGAAGAGCGCATAGCTCTGGAACATCATCGCGGTCCCCCGCCGGGCCGGCGGCAGGTCGGTGATCTCGTGGCCGCCGAAGACGACCGCTCCGGCGCTGACCGTCTCGTGCCCCGCGATCATGCGGAGCGTGGAGGTCTTCCCGCAGCCCGAGGGGCCGAGGAGACAGCAGTACGTTCCCGCGGCGATCCGCAGGCTGATGGCGTCGACGGCGACGATCGCGCCGTATCGCTTGGTCGCCTCGACCAGTTCGAGCGTGGCCGCCGAGGCATGGGGCGACGCGGTCACCGACATGGTCCCCGCCCCAGAGCAAGCCGCGTACCGTGTCTGCGCGTGGGGCCGATGCGCCGGTGGGCGCTTCGATGTGAGCGATTTGACGGATCTCGCTGGCGGGCGAAGGCGGAGGGAGCCGGACGTCGAGCCTCGTGGGGTGCCCGGCGATTGGGCAGACGTGCGCTGGGCTGCCGCGATCGGCGGCGATTCAAAGGATGAGCCCCGGGGCTACGCGCGCGAGCTGGGCCGGTAGAACGGCACGCGAGCGCTCTCGTCGAGCCAGCCGTCGTAGAAACGCTGGACGACGGGGAAGACCTCGCGGGAGAGACGGCGCCGGGCCTCCTCCTCCGCCGTCGGCGGCACCGCCAGCACCGCCGCCAGCTCCCGCAGCGTCGCCTCCTTGTCGATGCGGGTGAACCGGCCATCGCGAAGCACGACCTCGCCCGCCACCATGACGAGCGCCACGCCCGATGTCTTGGCGCGATGCACGACGGCGTCCACCACGGCGGTATCCGGGTCGAGATGGGGATGCGCGATCTGCGGCCACGAGAGCAGGACGAGATCGGCGGCCTTCCCGGGCTCGAGCGTGCCGATGTGGCCCGCGTACGGGGTCGTGGCCGCCCCGCCCACGGTGGCCATGTGCAGCACCTGGGGGCAGGTGGGCACGACGTCGTCCATGCCGGGGACGCGATGCAGGCGCAGGACCAGGCGCATCTCCTGGAGCATGTCCCGATCGTCGTTGATGCCGGCCTCGTCGAGGCCGATCGCCACCGTGACGCCGCGCGCCGCCCAGTGGTTGAGTGGGGCCACGCCGCTGCGGAGCCGGAGGTTCGAGCTGGCGTTATGGCAGATCATGGTGCCGGTGCGGCCCACGAGGTCGAGATCGTCCTCGGTGAGCCAGACGCCGTGCCCCAGCGTGAGCCGGGGACCGGCCACGCCCAGGTCGACGAGATGCTGGAACGCCGTGCGGCCGGTACGCCGACGCGCGTACTCCTTCTGGTAGGCCGTCTCGACCAAGTGCATGTGCATTCCCACCTGGTACTTGGCCGACCAGTCGCGCAGAGAGCCGAGCGCGCCGTCAGAGCACCAGTGCAGGTTGGCGGGCGCGAGCTGCACGCGCGCCCGCGCTCGCGTGTTCCGCCCGCACTTTTCCCACAGGTCGGTGAAGATGCCGCGGTGGTCGTCCACCGGGATCACCTGGGCCCGTAGATAGGCGCGGAGCTGGTCGGCCACCGGCGGCGCGAAGCGCGCGGCAAAGGTCTCGTCGTCCTCGTAGGCCAGGCGGTTCTGGTCGCGGAGCGCGTAGGAGTACGACACGCGCATGCCGATGTCGTCGTAGGCCTTGAGGATGCGATCGGCCACCTCGATGACGCGGGCGGCCGGCCCGATGCGCCAGCCGTGAAGGTGCTGGACCGTGGTGATCCCGGACTCCAGCATCTCGAACGCGGAGTAGAGCGTGTCGAGGTAGGGGTCGACGGTGCGGGCGGCCATGCGGCTGGCGAACCACAGCTCCAGCGGATGGTCGGGGGAGCCGAGCTGGAAGGGCGTGAGCCCGACGTGGTGGTGGCCGTTGACGAAGCCAGGTACCACCACGTGGTCGACGGAGCCGAGCACCTCGTCGGGCTGGTGGCGGGCGGCCAGGGCGGCGTAGGGGCCGATGTCGACGATGACGCCGTCGCGCTGGAACACCGCGCCGTCGGCGATCACCTGCGCCTCGGTGCGGCTGGTGACCTTGGCTACCACGTACTTGCCCCGGATCAGCGACGCTGGCATGGCCGTGCGCTCCCTTGCGCGCTCATTTGATGCGGGTGTCGAGCATCTCGACCAGCTCCTGCTCCTGGAAGGCGCGCGCCACCTCCTCGCGGAGCCGCCCTACGAAGTGGGCGCGATAGCGGTCGAACTCCTCGCCAATGACGCTGCGGGGTCGGGCCATGTCGATGGGCATGCTGTCCAGCACCCGGCCGGGCCGGGCCGTGAGCACGATCACCCGGTCGGCCAGGTACACCGCCTCGTCGATGTGGTGGGTGACGAAGACCACCGTGCGGCCGGAGCCCTGCCAGATGTCGAGGAGAAACGACTGCATCTGGTAGCGGGTCTGCACGTCGAGCGCGGCGAAGGGCTCGTCCATCAACAGGACGTCGGCCCCCACGCAGAGGGCGCGGGCGATGGCCACCCGCTGCTGCATGCCGCCCGACAGCTCGTGGGGATGCTTGCCCGCGAAATTCCGCAGCCCGACCAGGCGCAGGAACTCCTCGGCCTGTCGCTTCCGCTCACCACGCCCCATGCCCTGCAGCTTGAGGCCGAAAGCCACGTTGTCGCGCGCCGACAACCACGGGTACAGCGACGGCTGCTGGAAGATGAGCGAGCGGTTGACGTCGGGGCCCGTGATCGGCCGCCCGTTGTGCAGGAGGCTGCCGGCCGTCGGGGTCTCCAACCCGGCGAGCAGCTTGAGGAGCGTGCTCTTGCCGCAGCCGCTCGGCCCGATCACCACGACGAACTCGCCGTGACGCACCTCGAGGTCGATGTCCTCCAGGGCCACGACCTCGCGATCGGTGCCGACGCCCCACACCTTGCCGACGCCGGCACAGGTCAGGGTGCCCATGGGCCCGTGTCCGTCCGGGCGAGGCTCACAGCGCGGTCGCCCGCCGCCACCACAGCACGCGGCGCTGCACCTGACCGAAGGCCGCGTCGAGGAGATAGCCGACGAGGCCGATCATGGCCATGCCGAGGAACGTCAGGTTCATGTTCATCATCTGGCGGCCGACCATCACGATGGCGCCCAGACCGGTGTTGACGCCGACCATCTCGGCGGCCAGCACCCCCATCCAGGCGCCGAACAGGTTCATGCGGACGAGGTCGAAGAGCGCGGGGATCGTGGCCGGCAAGACCACGTGCGCCATCACCTGCACGCGACTGGCCCCCAGCACCCGCGCGGCGTCGAGGTACACGGGCTCCACGTTGGTCATGGCCTTCACGGTGGCCAGCGTGAGCGTGAAGTAGATCCCCACGAACACCACGAAGATCGCCGACCAGTCGCCGATGCCGAAGGCCACGATGGCCAGCGGGATCCACGCCACCGGGGCGATCGGCGCCAGGAGGGTGACCATCGGCAGCGTCAGCTTGCGCACGATCTCGAAGTAGAAGGCCAGCGTGCCGGTGAGGACGCCGGCCACGAAGGCGAGGAAGAGGCCGACGAGCACCCGCTGCACGCTAGCCGCGATGGCGGTGAGCGCGACGAAGTTCGCGCCCGTCCGCTCCACGCCCACGGCCGGCATCAGGAACTGCGCCTGGTTGCGAATCTCGCCGATGAACTCGTGCGGCGGCGGCAGGATGATGGCATTGATTAGCCCCAGCGCGGCCGCCGCCTCCCACGCGGCCACCACCAAGCCGATCGACAAGACCCACCATACGGCGGCCTGCGCCGTCGCGCGCACCCGCGGCCACACCGCTCGCCCGCGCCGGCCGTCCGGCGCGGCCACGACGACCGGCGCCGCCGCGTTGGCCTCGAGCCGTCCGATCACGCCGACTTGACCTTCACCTTCTTGTAGAGCTCGGGGTTCTCGGTGATCACCTCTTCCAGCAGCTTGAAGTTCACGAAGCCCGCGTCGGGGTCCTTGCTGATGTAGTTCAGGTCCTTCATGCTCTGGGCCCGCCCGAACATGAAGTCCTTCTTGTTGCGGATGTCGACGCCCGGCGGCTGGGCCTTGGCCGCCGCCAGCAGGCTCGTCATGTCGGTCTTGTAGTATTTGCCGATGGTGGTCTTGGCCGCCTCCTCGAAGTTGGTCTCGATCTCGGCCTCCGACTCGAAGAACACGCGAATGACGTCCTTGACCACCTTCGGCTCTTTCTCGATGAGCTCCTTGCGGGCGATCAGCACGCAGTCGGGATAGCCCTTGCCGTAGATGTCCACGCCGTCGCCGAGGATGTTGCCCTTGGTGGCGGTGACGGCCTTCGTGGCGTACGGCTCGATGGAGCTGATCACGTCGAGCTGGCCGGCGATGAAGGCGTTGGTCAGCTCCACGCTGTTGCCGAGGTACTGCATCTTGACGTCCTTGTACGTCATCCCCTGCTTCTTCAGGTAGTCGTACACGAGGATGTCGAGGGTGTCGGCCTGGAAGGTGCCCACGCGCTTGCCGCGCATGTCGTCGAACGTCTTCACGCCCGGCTGGCCCACCATGATGAGGCCTTGGGTGCCGCTGCCCGCGACCACCGCGAACGAGGGCGACCGCGTGTACGCCGCGATGGCGTTGGTGTAGGGAATCACGCCCATCTCGACCTTGCCGGTGGCGAGCTGGATGGCCTGATCGCCGGCCCAACCGGAGAGCACCACGTTGCTCTCGATGGCGTACTTGGCGAAGAGCTTCTTCTCCGCGGCGTAGAAGAGCGGCATGTTGCAGAGGCCGGTGCCGTGGGAGAACTTGATCTCTCGCTTGGCCTGTCCCCACGCCGGCCCCACGCCGGCCGCGCACGCCGAGCAGGCCATGATGCTGAAGGTGATGGTGCGCCCCAGGAAGCTTCGGCGCGTGAGCACGCTCGATACGTCACGGGTGGTCCGCTGGTCCATGGATATCGCCTCCTGCGGCGGATCGTTGCTTCGAATTAGAGACGCGGGCGAAAGTGCAACGCATATGCCACGCCGGGCGCACAGGCGCGTCGACCCGTCGCGGCGGATCAGCGGGAGTGAAGTGGGCGTGGGCTCAACGCTCTTGGTCGTGACGCGACGTACGGACGTCGTGCTCGCTCATTGAGCACACGCCGACTAACTCCAGGGCGTCGCCCACGCGAGAGGCAGCGGAACCGCGCCTGCCCAGGAAAGTGGCGCGGCCCGCGATCGCGAACGCGACCGCTACGACGCGGGCCTACCCACGGACGCGGCCCGCTGGACTGGGCGCGGTGGCGGCAGCGCTGGACCGGCTGACGAGCAGGTACACGCCGCCGGCGACGACGATCCCGACGAGCCAGCTCAGGTCCGCGCCGCCGAGCAACTTGGTGGCCACCGGCCCCTGCAGGGCGGGGACGAGGCCGTCTTCCACCGTCCAGCCGGCGATCAGGCCCACAACGAAGGCCGCGATGCCGCCCCAGTTCACGTCGCCATAGGTGCTGCGATCCGGCTCCTTATACATTTCGTCGACGTCGATGCGGCCGCGGCGCTTGATGAAGAAATCGGCCAGCACGACGCCGGCCCAAGGGCTCATCCACAGCAGCAGGCTGATCATCCAGTTGTCGAACGCCTTGGCGAACGAGGGCTGGAAGACGAAGTAGATCGTGACCAGGTAGCCGACGACGCCCGCGATGAGCGCCATCGCCGTCCGCGAGAGGCGGACGCCCATGCTGAGCGCGGCGAGCGCCGCCGAGTAGACGTTCAGGATGTTCGTGGCGATCGGGCCATGCAGCACCATCAGGAGCACCAGCAGGCTCATGAGCCCGCCGAAGACGGCGCTCACCATCTTGGCCGGGTCGGTATCCAGCGTCACGCTGGCGACGGTGGCGCCGAGAATGCCGAGCCACACGGTGGGGACGAACATGCCCACGTAGCTGTACCAGAAGACTGCGGTCGAGGACACGGTGCGCGGGACGAAGCGGGAGTAGTCCGAGGCCCACGTGACCCAGGAGATCCCCCAGCCCACCCCGATGGCGGTCATCAGCAGGCTGAGCATCGACAGATGCGCGCCCGGCGGCAGCGAACTGGTGAGCCCCCAGTTGACGACGCCCGGCCGGGTCCAGGCGAGAATGCTCATCAGCAGCATGATGGCGGCGGTGACGGGCACCGTGTATTTCTCGAAGGTCCGGATCGCATAGAAGCCGTAGAGGCCGATCAGCACCTGGACCACCATCACGACGGTGACCACGAGGAGATTCGTCAACCACGTGTCGCCGATCCCGAACTGACCGAGGATGGCCACCGCGATCTTGACGGGGAAGTACGTGTTCACCCCGTTTCCGGCAGCGGCGAACGCCTATGGTGGCGCCGCCGTCCCCGGAAGTACGGATGTTGGCCGTCGTGCCGGGGGCGCGCGCGGGGGGCGTCGGGCCCGCGCTCATGGACGAATGCGCCAGACGCGCTCGGAGCGCCGGGGCCACGACGCTCGGGTTACACACGACGGATATGATGCAGGCCGCCGGCCGAATGTACGAGCGAATGGGCTATGAGCGCGCACCTGAGCTCGACTTCGTCCCAACCTCGACGCATTTCGCTAGAACTGTCGAATCGGCCCGGCATCTCGCTGCCGAATCGTTGGGCGCGTGCCCACCGAAACAGCAGGTCGGGCCACGCTCAGCCAGCCGAACCCGTGAATACCCGACCCCCGACGCATGGCGTCATCCCTGCATCTAAAGGGCGGGGGAATCAACATGTCCACCAGTAGGGCAGCTCCCGGCCACTACCTCATCGCCAGCGACTTCGACCAGACGCTGAGCTTCAACGATTCCGGGCTCGTCCTCAGCGAGCTCATCGGCGTACCGAACTTTCGCGAGAAGGTTGCCGGTCTTTCGGACATTCATCTGGTACAGCAGGGCGCCGAGCTCGCATATCTCCTTCGCCACGATCCCGAGTTCCGGTGCGTACGCCGCGAGCACTTGGTCGAAACGGGGAAGCAGGTGCGATTAAAGAAGGACATCAAGCGCTTCGTCACGTCGCTCGAGGCCGGCGCCGATGAGTATCACTTCTCGTTCTATGTCATCTCGGCCGCGCCCAGAACGGTAGTCGAGTCCGCACTCGAGGGCATCGTTCCCTCGGACCATATCTACGGCGCGGAGTGCGCCTATGATGGGGCCTCCGGCGAGATCTGCGCAGTCACGCAGGTCCCCGCCGGCTACGGCAAGGTCGCGATCCTCGAGGCGCTCGGGAGCCAGCTGCAGATCAGCCCGGACCGGACGGTCTACGTCGGTGACGGCAGCTCCGATATCCACGTCATGCTGCACGTCAACAGCGGGAACGGGTTCACGATCGCGGTGTCGGAGGCCAAGCACATCACGCGGATCGCACGCAGGACCGTCATCAGCGACAATGCCCTCAGCGTCCTCGTGCCAATCCTCGAAGACGTAGTTGGCTGGGACGCTGCGCGGATCCGCCAGCTCTTCGCCTCCAAGGGGCTGGCGTTGCAAGAGTGGGACAAGGCACGCACGGACTGGGTCACGCTGCGACAGTATTCCGACGTCGTTGGCACGAGATGAGTCTCACCATCATCGGATGGCTCGCCACGGCCGTGTTCGCGAGCTCCTATTTCTTCCGCCGACCGCTGACACTCCGGCGAATCCAAGCAGGGGCTGCGTTGCTCTGGGTGATGTACGGGATGGCGATCGACGCGGTGCCGGTCGTCGTCGCCAACCTCATCGTAGCGGGCGCGGCGCTCTACTCTCGTGCGCGCCGCGTCGGACGGAGCCTCCTGGCAGCTGAATAAAATAACGCATAAGAAACGCGTTCGCCGTACGCCCTCCGCTAGCATTCCCGAATTCGCACAGGAGCCGTGTGTATTCCGGCATGGCTCTGTTCGATACGGTGAGGGCGAGGGATCGCACATGGGAGTCCACAGAAATCGGTCTGGGTCAGTCGGACGGCCCTTTACGAAGGGGAATCCGGGCGGAGGGCGTCCGAAAGGGGCGCAGAACAAGGCCACCCGAGAGATCAAGGAGTTCGCCCGCAACTTTCTTATGTCGGACAAATACCGGAGGACCCTTGAGCGGCGCATCCTCGCGGGCACGGCGCCGCAGATGGAGGTGATGCTCCACCACTACGCGTTCGGCAAACCGACGGCTAAGTACGTCGAGCCGGCACCGCCCCGCCCGCCAGAAGCTGAACTGACGTTGGGGATGACGAACGAGGAGAAGCTCGAGATATACGGCCTGATAATCAGAAGGCGCGAGATACAGCAGGCCGCCGCGGCGAGGTCGGCGGCGCGGCTTGCGACCGCGCCACAATCCGCGGGGCCCGCTTCAGCGCACGAGGGTTGACGCCGGCCCGGTGTACGCGAGCCGCGACATCTGCCACCCACGACCTGAGGGCCTCGGGGAGCAGCGCGTCCTCGAAGGAGGGCATGGGCGGCCGGCCCCGACACGCAGTGCCCCAACTATAAGGGTCTTCACCTTCATCTACTACGAGCGGGTCGGGTGACTCGCCGAGCACCGCACACCGCTGCGTGGACGCCGACCCCGAAATGCCTCACCACAGAAGACTTGCCTCCGGGCGAGATGCCCGGCCGTGGCTGGCGCTGTTGCCTTATCTGCGGGAATTTTCGGTCAACCGCCTCGGCACGATAAGTGCTTGGGAGGCGGAGCATGGCGTTAAGTCTGGCCTGGGGGCAGGCGACGTTTCGAATGCTGGCAACAGTGTCCACTATG
>Ga0114129_10006038_pt1 | contig 17172 bp, 14 predicted proteins | sample RhiMetdeltSRZDD1_FD_80071 | JGI IMG/M metagenome (GOLD analysis project Ga0114129, IMG submission 80071) | Populus rhizosphere microbial communities from Tennessee, USA - Rhizosphere MetaG P. deltoides SRZDD1 (version 2) (version 2) | ecosystem: Host-associated > Plants > Roots > Rhizosphere >... | reverse complement strand
CCACGCGATCCACCGACGATGACCGCCCGCTGCCCCGCGAATTCACCCGCGGTCACGCGGGCGGCAACAGTGTCGAAGGAAGGCGCGGGGACCGGCGGCGGCGTGACGAACGCGTCCACCGTGCCGCGGACGCCGCCGCTGCTGACCTCCATCCGCACCAGACCGAAGCGCGGGTCTGCGCGCGACACCCGCCAGGCGAGATCGCTGGCCCGCTCGTTGGCGGTCACGCACAGGCTGACGGCCGACAGCAACGAGTCGCGACCCGGACATTCCATCCCAACCAGCCGCGAGATGGTGGCCAACGCGGCCACCGCGTCAGCGCCGAGCGCTCGCGCGGCGCGCGGAAAAGCGCGCCGGACGGACCGCGCATCGGGCAGGCCGATGGCACCACTGGCGCCCGCAATGTCCTCGAGCATTCGCACGCGGGGACCTCGGGTCGAGCGCGTACGCCCTCGCTGGATGGTCCCAGCCGCAGCGTGCGCCGGAGCGGCCGCGCAAGCGTCAACGGTGACGTCGACCAGACGCGTTCCATCGAGTGTGAGGGCGAGGCTCGTTCGCCCATGCCGTTCCACGGTGATTGCGTCGCCGATCGGCGCGGGATGCTCGAACCGGGCTGAAATCGCGACCGTCGAGGCCTGTCTCCTGGATTCGAAATGCGCCTCGAGCGCACGCAGCAGAAGATGCACGCCGTGGACGATCGGCTCACCGGCGACGGTCCGCCGCGCGGCGATCGGATCCTGGTGCACCGGATTGAAATCGCCTGAGAGGCGCGCGAACGCCCGTTGATCCGCGGGCGTAAACCGCAGTGTGGCTATGTTCATGTTTCAGACTGCGGAAGGCTGGGCCGATCCTGATCGCCGTCACCCTTGAATAACACTGCCTGCGGTCCCTTCAACGAGAACCAGAGGCGTACGTTGCGACGCTCGAACGGTTCGAAATGATCCGGAACGACATCCGCCCCCTCCGGATCGACGGGCGCAAAGCCGGCGCGCGCGAACACCTCTGTGCCCAGGCCGGCGTTGTACACGTCGGCGTATTCGGCGTCGAATTCCTCGAGCAGCGCCTGCACCGTCGGACCCGTTCGTGCGAGCACCTCCGGTGCCCCCAGGAAGTCGACGATCCGCAGCGCGCGGCGGCCTCCGTGTTCGGCGATTCGCGCCGCCAGCAGGCCTGCCGCGGCGCCGGCATTCAGAACGGCGAGGACGATGTACGTGTAGACGGGATGGCGCGCATATCGCCGGCGAAAATACTCCGGCGTCTTGCGTGGAACGCGGCCGTCAGAGGAAGCCCATTCGATTGCGCTGAACTCATCGTCGCGCGTCAAGCGTCGAGTCTCGAGCCGCGCGGCACCCTGCGCAATCGCCGCCGGGCGCGAGCCGAGGGTGGCGAGCTCGAACGTGTCGATCGCCGCATTCGTGTGGACGTAATGCTGCAGTTCGCCAATCGTGTAGCCGAGCGCCGAGTAGATCGGCAACGTCGCGGGCGTGAGACCGACCGCACCCACCGCGATGTGCGGCTCTGCCTTGGTGAGATAACGCAACAACTGGATGCCAAGCCCGGCGACGCTCGCATCGTCGCGGACTTTCCAGGTCGTCAACCAGATGACGTTGTCCCGTGCAAGCGCCGGATCAAACCGGCACGCATTGATATAGCCGATGATGCCAAGCAGAGCGGAATCCTGCCGGCGGCGGGCCAGCACGAACGAGTAACCGCTCCCGTCGGGATCGCGATACTGCCAGTCGAGCAGGCGGCGGTCTGTCGCTAGGATATGTCCCGGCTTCCACTGTTCTTCGATGAATCGGATCAGATCGTCGATGTCCGCCGCGCCGCACCGCGCGATGCTGACGTCCATGGGCTAACGGTCGCCGGCGGCGACGTCCGACTGGTCGCGCAGCGTCACCCATCGCGGCCGTTCGTACGGATCTGCGACGTTCCAGACGAAGCGAGAATCTGTGACCGCGTGGAAGCCCGATCGCCGGAAGAATTCAAGGCAGGGCGCATTACGAGGCGTCGGTTGGCCGTCGGCAACCAGCTCCAGGGCGCCATGTCCTCTCGCTCGAAGCACCGCAACGTGCAAGAGCGTTTCTTCGACCTGACGGCCGAGCACACGGCAGCTGAGGATGAAGTCAACCAGTTGCGCCTGTGCCCCGTTGTAGTCGAGACCGACAATGCCGGTCAGCCCCGAATCGCCGAACCGGTCGGCCACACGGAACGTCAGCAGCTCGCGGCTGCCGGCTCGTGCCCACTGCGCTAGCTCCGAGCTCGACAAGCGCCTCGTGGTGAGGTTCATCTGGTTCGTCTTGTTGAACAGCTGCGCCGCTCGATCGAGATTGGCGTCGCTCAACGGCTCCACGGTCACCGAGACGTCAAGTGATTCGAGCCACTCGGTCAGGCTGCCGGCCGCTGACAACTGGTCTTTGCGGCCTCGCTCCGCTGCGTACATCGCCGTGCGCGAGCGGTCCTCCGGCGTGACCGTCGGCACGTCGAAGCAGTGAAGCGACCCGAGCGCCTCGCGGTACTTTGCAGGATCCTCCGGCCAATCGGGAACGAGGACCTCGGGTATCGCACTCGCGACGCGCCCGCGTTCGACCGCGCTGTTGTCGACGAATACCGCGGATTCCGCACCAAGGGCGACGTTCGCCAGCAGCTCGAGGACGTTCTCCGCCTTGTCCTTCCAGTTGATTCTCCAGCCGGCGAAGTCCTCCCGCCGAAGCTGCATTTCAGGATGGCGATCGATCGCTTCGAGGGCTGTGGACTCGTCGTTCTTGCTGACGATAGCGAGCTGGATGCCGCGGCGCGTCAGTCCCTTCAGCGCTCGCTGGAAGTCGACGAAGGCTTCGCCGATGTGATCGTGTCCGCCCAGTTTGAGCCCCTCCCATCCGGATTCCCCGACAATCCCGCCCCACAGCACGTCGTCGAGATCCAGGATGAGAATGCGGCGCGCGGCACCCTCCAGGCCGGCAACAGCCGCGGCGATGTCGAGAGCAGCCTGCTCGAACGCGGCAGCCGTAAATGGCGATTTGGCCGCGTACCACAGCTTGTCGGACCAGGCGCGCGGCCCAAGTGTCGTCAACCAGCGCGCCGCGTCGAGAACGAAGACGTTCGAAACGTCGCGCAGGTCGTCGGCGAGAGCGACATTCATGCGCGCGAGCAGGTGGGCGATGCCGACCCCAGGGCGGAAATCGAGTGGACCGTATCCACGATGCCATGGCGGCAACGTCCACGTGGGAACGAACGTTGCGCGTGCGCCGCGGGCGAAGGTCGCGATCGCTGCCGCGTACGCCCGCGTCTCTTCGAGCGCCTGTTGCGGATCGGCCTGGTCGTAGGCCAGAGCGCGCGCAAAACTCTCGACGATCGCCTCGGGCCGCGCCCAGACGACGGCAGCCCATTCGGGCCCTGGCGCCCCCGCGGCAAGCGCGCCCACGACCGGGCCGAATGGCGACGTCCGCGTTTCGGCGCCCGGCAGCGCAGTGTTCGCGATCAGTCTCGCCAACGTCTCGACGTTGAAGTCGGCGATGAAGTAGATCTGATGTCGGCCCTTCACCTCAGACCCGCGGCAGGGTTACGAGATGGTGCGCCAGGGAGTCCACCGACCGGAAGGGACCGCTGGCGTCGATGAACGCCGTGTCGTCGAGCAGCTGCACCGGGGTGCCAAGCGCATCGCCGGTTCGTTCTTCGAGCGCGATCAGGAAATTGACGATGCCGAGCGAGTCGAGCGATCCCGACGGTCCGACGATGATCGTTGCCGGCGATTTGGCGAGCCGGCGCGCCTGCGGCAACTGCGGGTTGACGGCATCGATGGCGTCGTACACGAGTTGAAGCGCCTGTTCATACCGCATGTCAGCGCGGTCGTTCTGTGTCCGACTCGTTGCCGCCCTGCCGGGTGTTGCGGATCGCGAGCTCCTGGGTCAGCCTCATGACCCGGTTTGCCAGCACGCTGATCTGGATGAACACGTAGACCATCAGAAACGTGAGGATGACGATCGCGGCGGCGCTCAACGAGGGTTCCGGCAGGAGCACGAAGCTGATGCGCGTCGCCGCGCGCAGCAGTGGAGGAACGGCGAGAACGACCATGGCCGACAACGTGCCCAGGATGAAGATGACGCCGTAGCCGACGTACAAACGATCCGAGCGGATCAGGTTCACGACCCAGACGAGCATTGTAAGGCCGATGGCGATACCAGCAACGGTGCCGGCAAGCGTCACGTCCTCCGCCTCTTCGTCATGCTGGCTTCGACGACGCCCAGTACGACCATCAGTGCCGTCTTGAGCGGGTATTTGATGTGACTGAACGCCGAGTACATCGTTGATCCGTGCCGTCGCTCTTCGACGGTGATCGGGTATTCGCCGATCCGGAAACCGAGCCGCATCAAGTACACGAGCGCTTCTGCGTGGAAATCGACGAATTGCCAGTTTGTCAACGAACTGAACGTCTGCCGGCCGATGACCCTCAGCCCCGACGTCGTATCATAAACGCGCCGCCCCGCCACGAGGCCGACGATCGTCGAAAACAGAATCATCCCGAGTCGGCGTCCGAACGGCACGCCCGTGTATCGCTGGCTGAGGACGTAGCGCGAGCCGATCAGCACATCCCACCGCCCGCTGTCGAATTCGGTCAGCAACGCGCGCACCTGCGCGGGATCGTGCTGGCCGTCGGCGTCGAGCGTAACGAGTCGCTCGTAGCCCGCACGTTCCGCATACAGCACGGCCGTCTGAATGGCCCGACCGTACCCGAGATTGCAGAGGTGCACGATCACCGTCGCGTCGGTGCCGTCGAGGATCGCGGGCGTCGAGTCGCGCGAGCCATCGTTGACGACAACCAGATCGGAATCGGGCAGGTTCAGGCGCACCCGTTCGACGACGTTGCGGATGGTGGCGGCCTCGTTGTACGCCGGAATGGCCACCAGCGTGCGGTGGCGTGGCGCGGTCGACATACTCATGGAGCGCCGGCGTCGGCCGACGCTCGCAGTCTTGCACAAAGTGGGCGGCCGGCCAACCACGGCCCGGCCGATTGCGGCGTTGATTCCTCTTGACAGCGCGGGACATGCCGACGTTCAATACGTGAACGCGCGGGATGGCCGGGTTTATCCCAGCGGCCTCACACGTCCCGGCGTTCGCAGTACCCGCACCGTCCGATCAGCCAGTGGTCTGTAACTGAGAGGGCGGGAGCCTGTCCGCAGCACGAGCCATCGCTGTCCAGCGGCGCCCACCGTCAGGACGATCGGCTCGGAATTCCTCGCCTGAAGAACTGCGACACGGCCACCGTGGCCAGCAGCACGACCATCGGCTTCGCGGGCAGCGCGTACCGAGCTTCGCTGAACAGCACCGCATGCACGGCCGTCACGTACGTCAGCAGCGCCCCGAACGCGGCCGCTTCGGCGCGGGCGCCGCGCCGCCACAGGATCGCCACTCCCGCCACTCCCGCCAGCATGAGTAGCGCCTGCAGGAACCAGATCAGCCGGATCACGATCGGCGGCAGCGCGTTGATGTCCGAATGTCGAACGGGAATCTCCGTGATCCAGAGGAGCAGGACGCCGGTGGTCAGCCGGCGCCAGATGTGTCGTACGGGATCGCGCCGGATGTTGTCAATCGCCAGCCGCCCGTATTCCCGGTCCGCTCGAGCGCGTGCCGCGGTGCGTTCGACCGGCTCTTGCGGGTCGTCCCACATCCTTCGCACGTCCTGCCACTCGTGGACATAGCGCAGCATCAGCTCGGGGTCCAATCGCTCCGAAGCGGCGTAGGCGCGAACCTCCTCATCCAGAACGGCGCGGTCCCACGTCGCCTCCGCCAGATGTGTGAGCTGCGCCTCGATGCGACCAGGCCAAACGGTTTGCCAGTTGCCCTCCCACAACGTGCGGCCGATACCTGCGGCCGGCGGCGCGATCGAGATGGCGTTGAAGTAGATGACGTTGTGCACCACCCACGGCGTGATCGTGGCCGCGAACGCGACGAGCAGGACGACGCTGCGCCTTCCCGCGCTACGGGAGCGAGGTGCAATCAGGCATGCGAAGAGCACAAACGCCACAGGCAGATACTGGAAGCTGGGGCGAGTCAGGGCTGCCCATCCGAGAACGACGCCCGCGGCGACAGCCCAGCTCGTGCCCTGGCGCAGCGCGCGCAGCCACAAGTACACACCAGCCGTAACCACGAATGTCGTGAAGACTTCGGTGAGCGTCAGTGCGCCGAAGTACGGCAGCGTCGGGTACAGAGCCGTGGCGAGTCCAGCGGCGAAGGCCGTGCGGTCGTTTTCGACGAGGCGTGCCGTCGCGTACACGAGCAGACAAATCGCCGCGAAGACAGCGGCCTGCGCGCACGCGACTGGCAGGCGCCCTTCTCCGATCGTGCGGTTGACGGCGGCAACGAATACGGGGTAACCCGGCGTGCGGAGAACGTCCGGCACGTACTGCGCTTGATCGGGATAACGGGTGAAGCGCCCCGTGTGAGCAAGCGCGGCGCCCAGTCGTTCGTAGCCCGCCTGATCAGTCCATCCCGTCAGCCAGTCGCGGCTCTGATACGGGATGTAGAGCGTCGCGTGCGCGAGCGCGATCACTACGATCAGCGTGCGCGCGGACGTGCGAGACACTCGGCGATTCTAACCCACGAGTTGACGGTACAAGGTCGAGAGGTCGCGCGCGAGTCGCTCGATGCCGAATCGTTCGAGGACCGATCTTCGCGCGCGCGCGCCGATTTCCGCGCGTCGTCCGTCGTCGTCGAACAGGCGTTGAATCGCACCGGCGAGCGCAGTGACGTCGCCGTCGGTCACGAGCACGCCGAGGTCCGGGGCCGTGATCACATCCGGTACGCCGCCGACTGCGAACGACACGCCCGGCACGGCCGCCGCCATGCTTTCGATGAGCGCGACCGGCGTGCCTTCGTTGCGCGATGTGATGGCGACCACGTCGCTCGCCGCGTAGATCGTGGCGACGTCCCTGCGCCATCCGAGGAAAAGCACGCGTTCGGACAGGCCGCGACTGACGACCGTCGCGCGCAGCGCGGCCTCGAGCTCGCCACCGCCGACGACGAGGAATCGGGCGCGCGTGTCGGCGGCCGCGACGCGAGCTGCCGCCTCGATGAACAACTCCGGGCGCTTGATCGGCGTGAGGCGACCCACCATGGCCACCACGCGCGCGTCGGGGTCGAGACCCAGAGCCGCGCGCGCGGCCGAACGATCGTTCCCACTCAGGGACGCCAGGCGGGTCAAGTCGAAACCGAGCGGCACCACGTGAAAGCGGGCGGACGTCCCTATCCGGTATCGCTCGAGCAAGTCTTCGCGGATTCTTGGCGAGACCGCGATCAGGGCATCCGTACGCCGGCCGAGGATGCGTTCCATGGCGGTGAAGCCACGCGCCGTCAGGGCGGAAAAGTACCCGTCGAGGACATGCCCGTGATAGGTGTGGACGAGCCGTGCGGGGGCGCGACGGCCAGCGGTCGCGTTGTACAACAACGCCGCCGTACGACCCACCGCCCCGGCCTTCGCCATGTGCGTGTGGACGATCGTCGGACGGAAGGCTCGAAGGAGCTGGAACACACGCGCGACCGCCGCGGTATCGGCGGCTGGCGCGAGCTCGCGTCGAAGCGCCGGGACGTCCGAGATGTCGAAGGTGTGCCCGGGAGGGACGAGGTATCGCATGTCGCCCTCGCCTGGCCCGAGGCGGCCGTGGATGAGCAGCGTCTGGCAGCCGTGCGCTTCGAGGCGGGCGCTCATCTCGATGGCTTGAATCGCCGGTCCGCCGACGTTCAGGCGCGTGATGACGCGCGCGACGCGGACGGGTGCAGTGGGGGGATTCTCCGTCGGCACGCGAGCGGTACTCTACTATGACGTCCCCGCGTGCTTCGGATGACCTCTTCTCGCTTGACGGCCACGTCGCCATCGTCACCGGCGGGGCAGGGCGGCTGGGCCGCCAGTACGCGGCGGCGCTTTCGTCGGCGGGTGCCGCGGTCGCGCTGTTCGACATCGTGGCGCCGCCCGAAAACGTGCGCGGGCGGCTCGATGCGGACGCGCGACTTTCATCGCACGTCGTCGACACGACCGATCGAGCGGCGGTCGATCGCGCGATGGACGACGTTGTCGGGCGGTTCGGTGCGCCGACGATCCTGGTGAACAACGCCGGGCTGGGATCGTCCCCATCGGATGCGGCGCTCGAAACCGGTCGGTTCGAGCGATATCCAGAATCGGCTTGGGATGCGATGATGCGGTCGCATCTCAAGAGCGCGCTCGTCGCGTCGCAATCCTTCCTCACGGCGTTCCGCGCGTCTACGCGCGACGCCGGCAGCATCATCAACATTTCCTCGACCTACGGGGTCGTCTCGCCCGATCAGTCGATGTACGAGGGTCAACGCCGCGGCGGACGCGAGTGGTACAAGCCGGTCGGCTACAGCGTCGCGAAAGCGGGCATGCTGAATTTCACGCGCTGGCTCGCGGAATACTGCGCGCACGAACGCCTCGGCGTTCGGGTCAATTCGCTCGTGCCTGGCGGAGTGAAGGAGGACGGCCACACGCCGGAGTTCGTCGCCGAGTACGAGAAGCGCACGCCGCTGGGCCGCATGGCGCGCGAAGACGACTACAACGGCGCCCTCGTGTTCCTGGCGTCGCGGGCCTCGGCGTACATGACGGGAGCCACGCTCGTCGTCGACGGCGGATGGACTGCCAAGTAATGGGCGAAAAAGATCACTCGGACAGACAGCTCGCCGGCGAAGGCGGTCTGTTTTACGCGACGCCTGAGACTATTGCCGCAGTTCGTGGCGCGACGTCCGATTCGATCCAGCGGGCGGCGCTCCTGGCCGACGTCTGCCGCCTCAACACCCTGTACATGATCATGCAGGCTGGCTCCGGCCACATCGGATCGAGCTTCAGCTCGATGGACCTGATCACGTGGCTGTGGACCGAGGAGCTCGTGAAGCCGAACAGCGGCGACGCCGGCGCCGACACGTACTTTTCGTCGAAGGGCCACGACGCGCCCGCGCTGTACGCCCTGCTGATCGCGCTCGGGAAGCTCGATGTCAGTCTGTTGCATCGCCTTCGGCGGCTGGGCGGCCTGCCGGGCCACCCGGACGTCCACACGCCGTTCATCGCCACCAACACGGGATCGCTGGGGATGGGCATCTCGAAGGCCTACGGGATGGTGCGGGGGCGGCGCCAGACCGGGAAGGCCGGCCGCGTGGTCGTGATGACCGGTGACGGCGAACTGCAAGAGGGCCAGATCTGGGAATCGCTCCAGCCGGTGGCGAACGAACGGCTCGGCGACATCGTGGCCATCGTCGATCACAACAAGTACCAGTCCGATTCCACGGTGGCGTCCGTCAGCGATCTCGGCGGCATCGAAGCCAAGTTTCGCGCCTTCGGCTGGGAAGTGCGGCGAGCCGACGGCCACAATTTCGGTGCGATTCGCGACGCGTTCGCGCACTTCAACGGCATCGCCGACAGACCGAAGGTCTTGATCGCCGACACGATCAAGGGCAAAGGTGTGTCGTTCATGGAAGGGCTCGCCTGCGGCGACGGCACGTACCACTTCCATGCCGGCGCGCCGACACTGAAGGACTACCTCGCCGCGGTCGCAGAGTTGACCGCGGCTATCGATCGTCGCCTTGCCGCGCTGGGTCGACCGCCGATCGCGCTTGCGTCCGCGCCTCAACCCATGCGCACGGCGCCATCGAATCCCGAGCGCCTCGTGATGGCGTACGGCGACGAGTTGCTCGAACTGGCGAAGACCCGACCCGAGATCGTCGTGCTCGACGCAGATCTGCTGTCCGACTGTGGCATCGAAGCGTTCAAGGCCGAGCTGCCGCAGCGGTTCATCGAGTGCGGCATCGCGGAGCAGCACATGGTGTCGGCCGCCGGTGGAATGGCGCTCGCGGGACTCCTGCCGGTGGTGCACTCGTTTGCCTGCTTCCTCTCAACACGCGCGAACGAGCACATCTACAACAACGCCACCGAGCGCACGAAGATCATCTACACCGCGACGCTCGCCGGTCTGGTGCCCGCAGGCCCCGGCCACTCGCATCAATCGGTTCGCGACATCTCTGCCATCGGATCGATTCCAGGGCTCGTCGCCATCGAGCCGTGCTGCGAGCGTGAAGCGCGGCTCGCGATCCGATGGGCGGTCGAGGAAAACGGGAACAGCACCTACCTCCGCTTCGTGAACGTGCCGATGGATCTGCCGTACACGCTGCCGGCGCCGTATGCGTTGCGGGTTGGCCGCGGAGTCACGCTGCGCGACGGGCAAGATGTCGCCCTCGTCGGGTACGGTCCGCTCCTGATGACGAACGCCTGGCATGCCGCCGAGGAGCTCGAGAGGCAGGGCTTGACCGCGGCCGTCATCGATCTTCCGTGGCTCAACCAGATCGACGACGCGTGGGTGAGCGAAACGTTCCGCCGATTCGCGGTGGTCGTCACACTGGACAATCACTACGTCGCGCTCGGACAGGGCGTGATGATTGCCGCGGCGCTTGCGCGCAGTGGCCTGCGCACGGTTGTCCGATCGCTCGGCCTGACCGATGTGCCGGCCTGCGGCGCCAATGCCGAGGTCCTCGCCCACCATGGCCTCGACCGAGCGGGCATTGTGCGCACCGTGCTGGAAACCAGTCGCGCCGCAGGCGCGGCGTCCAACCGGACAACCGTTGCCTGAAAGCCGCATGTATCCCGACCGCATCTTCCACTGGATAGACGATGGCGAGGTCGCTGCGTCGAGTGGCCAGACGTTCGAAAAACGATCGCCGATGGACGACCAAGTCGTCGGGCACGTCGCGCGCGGCAACAAGGCCGACGTGGACAGGGCCGTAGATGCGGCATCGCGGGCCGCAGCGGCGTGGGGCGCTGTGCCGGCTCCGAAGCGGGGCGAGATTCTCGGCCGGGCAGCCGCTTTGCTGCGTGCGAAGGAACGGGAATTCGGCGAGATCGTGCAGACCGAAACGGGCAAGCCGTGGAAGAACGCGGTCGCCGAGGTCGGATCGTCCGCCGATCTCGCCGCGTTCATGGACAGCGAGGGCAGCCGCTTCTACGGAAAGACGATGACCAGCCCGGTGCTGAATCGCAGCGTGAGGACCGAGCGCGCCCCGATCGGCGTGTGTGCCGCCATCATGCCCTTCAACAGCCCGCTCGCCGGCATCGCCTGGAAGGCGTTTCCGGCGCTGGTCTGCGGCAACGCCGTCGTCGCGAAGTCGCACGAGCTCACGCCCTACACGGCGGTGGCCTTTGGCAAGCTGCTGCGCGAAGCCGGCCTGCCGCGTGGCGTGTACTCGGCGGTGCAGGGACGCGGCGCTGAGGTCGGCCCACCGCTCGTCGAAAATCCGAGCGTCGGCATCGTCAGCTTCACAGGCTCGGTGCCGACGGGCAAATCGATCCAGGAAAAGGTCAGCGGCCGCGCCGTGCTGGCGAAAGTCTGCCTGGAGATGGGCGGGAAGAATCCGCTCGTCGTCTGCGATGACGCCGATCTGAGCCTGGCGGCGGAACACGCCGCGGCGTCGGCGTTCATCGATGCGGGTCAGCGGTGCGCCGCCGGCAGCCGCATCATCGTCTTCGAGAAGGTATACGACGCGTTCCGGGAGGCGATGCTGGCGCGAGTGAAAGCGCTTACGGTCGGTTCCGGTCCGCATGACGATTGTGGTCCGGTGATCTCGCGCCAGAGCCTCGATCGGCTGCTGAGCGCCGTCGCGGACGCCGTCGCGCGTGGCGCCCGGCTGGCGACAGGCGGTCGTGCGGCTGAAGCGCTCGCGCCGGGCTACTACATGGAGCCGACGGTGCTCGAAAACGTCCCCCACGACGATCCGATCTCGCAGGAGGAGCTGTTCGGGCCCGTGACGTGTCTCTATCGCGTCCCGGGTTTCGAGGAGGCGGTGCAGCTCGCCAACGCCACGGCCTACGGTCTCACGGGCGCGATTCACACCTTCAACAGCAACCGTATCGAGCAGTTCATCGCGAGGTACCGGGCGGGGCTGGTGTCCATCAACGGGCCGACGTATGGCGCCGGTCCGCACATGCCCTTTGGCGGCGTGAAGAATTCGGGCAACGGCTTTCGCGAGCCAGGGACCGAAGCGCTCGACGTGTATTGCGAGTGGAAGACCATCGTGGTCAACCACGATCCCACGCGAGTCTGACATGAACACCCTCTTTGCGTCGGCGAGTCGGAAAATGCCGCGCAGCGACAAGCGCCGCATTTGTTTTCCGATCACCAACCGCGCCTACTACGGGCGCAGCCAGCTGCTGATCAGGAAGCTGCACGGCCATCCGTCGCTCGAGCTCGAGCTGATGCTCGGCGGCTCGATCCTGCTCGACAAGTACAGCCGGCACATCGCCGACGACATCGAAGCCGGCGGCTTCACGATTTCGGCGTCGCTGTTCAACGTGATCGAAGGCGGCAATCACGTGGCGATGGCCAAGACCGCCTGCCTGACCGCGCTCGAGTTCACCAACGGCCTCGCCGCGATCGACCCGGATGTGGTGGTGATTTCGGGAGACCGCTTCGAGCAGCTCGCGATCGCGATGGCGGCCGCCTACCTGAACAAGACGATCGCGCACATCGAGGGCGGCGACGTCAGCGGCAGCATCGACGAGAGCGTACGGCACGCGATCACGAAGCTCGCCCACATTCATTTCGTGACCAACGACGACGCGCAGCGGCGCGTGCTGGCGATGGGGGAGGATCCGCGGTACGTGTTCAACACGGGCTCACTCGATGTGGAACTGGCCGCACGGGTCGACACCGCCCTGACGAACGAGCGCGTCAACGGCTACGGGGTCGGCCACGACGTCGACGTGACGAGGCCGTTCATCATGGTCGTTCAACATCCCGTCACGACCGAAGTCGACAACCGGAAGCATCTCGAGACGACGCTGAATGCCGTGGCCGCGCTCGGCGTGCAGACGATCTGGTTCTGGCCGAATCCCGACGCCGGTACCGGTGAGATGGCCGAGTCGATCCGCCATTTCCGCGAGCATCACGAGAAGGCCGCCGACATGATGCGGTTCATCACCAACGCGCCGGCCGACGAATTCGTTGCGATGTTGAAGGCGACGTCGTGCCTGGTCGGTAATTCCTCGGCCGGCATCAAGGAGGCCTCTTACCTGGGGACGCCGGTCGTGAACGTCGGCGGGCGGCAGCACGGTCGGCTCTGCGCCGAGCATGTCGAGCATGTCGGCTACGACGCCCAGGCGATTCGCGCCGCCGTCGATCGGCAGATACGGCATGGCCGCTATGCCGCTTCGCAGCTTTACTACAGGCCGGACACCAGTCAGCAAATCACCGATCGGCTGGCCGGCCTCGAGCTCTACACCCAGAAGCGTTTCTTCGAGGCTGCCGCTTTGAGCGATCTGAGCGGCGCCGTCGTTGGACCCACGAGGAACTGACGAAGCATGGTCGCCGCCGCCGAGATCGTGATCGCGGGCCGTCGGATTGGGCCCGGCCATCGCTGTTTTGTCATCGCGGAAGCCGGGATCAACCATAACGGCGACGTCGCGATTGCCGCCGACCTGGTGCGCGCGGCCGCCGAGGCCGGCGCCGACGCCATCAAGTTCCAGACGCACTTTCCGGAGCACGAGATGCTGCGGGGCGGAGCGACAGCCGCCTACGTGGGGGAATCGCTGTTCGACCTGCTCACTCGGACGGCGCTCTCGCGCGACGATCACTTCATGCTGCGCGATCTCGCCGCGAAGCACGGAATCATCTTTCTCTCGACGCCGTTCTCGAGGGAGGCCGCCGATTTTCTCGAAACCGTGGGTGTCCCCGCATTCAAGACCGGGTCGGGCGAGCTGACGAACCTGCCGCTGCAGCGGCATATCGCGCGCAAAGGCAAGCCGATGATCGTCTCGACCGGCATGTCGACCCCCGACGAGATCGAGAGGACGGTGCAGGCGATCCGCGCCATCGGGACGCCGTTCGCGTTGATGCATTGCACGTCCACGTACCCGACCCCGTTCGAGCACGTGGAGCTCGACTGCATTCCCGCGCTGCGAGGAACGTTCGGGGTGCCCGTTGGCTTCTCAGATCACACGCTGGGCGACTTCATGGCCTTTGCCGCCGCCACGCTCGGCGCCAACCTGTTCGAGAAGCACTTCACGCTCTCACGGTCGCTGCCTGGACCCGATCAACAGGGCTCGATGGAGCCTGCGGAATTAGCTGAGCTCGTGAAAGGCATTCGCGCGATCGACGCGGCGCGCGGCTCGACGAAGACGATTCAGCCGGGCGAGCAGGAGGTGCGGAACATGGCGCTTCACAGCGTCGTCTCCGTGCGGGACATTCCCGCCGGCGCAACCATCGCGGCCGCCGACGTCTGGGTGAAGCGGCCTGGCACCGGCATTCCGGCGCGGCAGCTCGACGAGGTGATCGGACGCGTCGCAAAACGCACGATTCCGCATGATCGGCTCGTGCGGTGGGACGACCTCGAGCCCGGCACGGCGACGTGACAGTCCTCGGAGTCGTCACGGCCCGCGCGGGCTCGAAGGGGATTCCCGGAAAGAACACCAGGCTGCTGGGCGGCAAACCGCTGATCGCCCACACGATCGACGCCGCGCGAGAATCGGAGGTGTTCGATCGTCTCATCCTCTCAACGGACGACGAGCAGGCGGCTGCGATCGCGCGTGCACACGGCTGCGAGGTGCCATTCATGCGGCCCGCGTCACTCGCCGGCGACGACGTTCCGCATCTGCCGGTCATGCAGCACGCATTGACATGGCTCCGCGATCACGATCGCTATGTGCCGGACTGGGTGATGATTCTGCTGCCCACCTCGCCCCTTCGACAGCCATTTCACGTCCGCGAAGCCGTGGATCTTGGCGTGAGATCAGGCGCCGATTCGGTCGTGAGCGTCGACGAGTTGCCTCCGCATTTCAACCCGATGCGCGCCGTCGCCATCGACGAACACGGGTGGGCGCGCTTGTTTGTCGGCGACCTGCCCGTCAGACGTCGGCCTGGACGGCGCCAGGACATGCCGAAAGCGTGGATCCTCAATGGCGCGGTCTACCTGTTTCAGACTCGCCTGCTGTTCGATCCGATCGAACCGAGCCTGTACGGCGACAAGGTGGCGGCATACACGATGACGCCGCCTTACGGTCTGAACATCGACGACCCGGCTGATTGGGCCATCGTCGAGCGCGCGCTCGACCAGACGACCGCCAGATGACACCCGCGCCCTCCGGTCCGAGCCTGCTGTGGACGATCCCAAACGGCAGCAGCGCCGGCAACATGCTGCGGACGGGTGTGCTCGCCCGCGTCCTCGAGTACGTCGGTGACGCCCGCGTCGTCCTGATGTCGCCGCTCGCCGCTGATCCCGCGTTCACGGCGGAGTTCAAGCACCCGCGGGTCACTTTCGAACTGCTCCCGCCGCACGTGCCCAGCGGGGTGGAAGCCAGGCTGCTGGGGATTATTCAGGCCCGGTACCTCGAAGCGCGCACGACTGAGACCATGCGAATCAAGCTCGCCGCCGGTCACGCCGGGACTGCGCTGCGAGGCCGGCGAGTGAAGGCGCTGATTGGTCGAGGCCTCGCGCCGCACGGCGCCGGCGGGCGCTGGTACGACGTGTCGGATCGCCTGGTTTCCGACCCGCACGCCGAAACCGTGTTCGCGCAGCACCAGCCGACGCTCGTCGCCGTCAGCACGCCCGGTCTGATCTTCGCGGAGATCCCCGCCCTCCGAACGGCCAGGCGCCGGCGAGTGAGAGCGATGGCGGTCGATCTGAGCTGGGACAATCTGACGAACAAGCTCTTTCCGATCCGCAGGGTCGACAAATTGATTGTCTGGAATCGAACGATGCGTCGCGAGGCCCACGAGCTGCACGGGTATGAACTGGACGAGATCGACGTGGCGGGCCCTCCGCAGTTCGACGGTTATTTCAACGGCGAGCCCCGGTCCAGCCGCACTGACTTCTGCCGCCGCGTTGGCCTGAATCCTTCGCGGCGCATCTTGTCTCTGACGACGATTCCGGCCGAGGCCTACCCGCGTCACGACGTCATCATCGATCGATTGCTCGATGCGATCCGGTCAGGTGCGATCGCGCTTCCCTGCGATCTGCTCGTTCGCCTGCACCCACGCGACGATTTGCGGAAGTACGCACGCTACGCGGACACGCCGCACGTGGTCATCGAGAAGCCGTTTCGAGAGACGGCGAAGTCGGGCGACGGCCACGGCGTCGACATCATGGCGGAGAACACGCGACATCTCGCCGACACGATGTGTCACAGCGACGTCGTGATCAACGTCGCCTCGACGATTGCCATCGAAGCGTCGATTTTCGACACGCCGATCGTGAACATCGCGTTCGACGAGGACGATGCGGAGGCGCGGCCGTTCCTGGAATCGCCGCTGCGCTATTACTCGTACACCCACTACCAGCAGATCGTGCGCGCCGGCGCCGTGCGCATCGCGAAATCCGCCGGCGAATTGATCGATCTGGTGAACGGTTATCTGGCCGATCGGTCGCGCGATGCGGCAGGACGAAGGCGTGTCGTCGCCGAGCAGTGTGAATTCACCGACGGCCGATCGGCTGAACGCGTGGCCCGCCTCATCAGCAGTCAGTTGACCGGACGCGACACCGCGGCGGCCGGTCCGGTCCCGCGCGCCCAGGCGTCGACGGACGCCGAGTTTCAGCTGAATGCCACGCGCTAAATGGTGGCAGCTCGCATTCGTGCTGTTGTGCGCCGTCTGGTGGCTGCAAAAGCTCGTCTGGTCGAGCCGATGCGGGCCTTGCTGAAGGTCGAGGCGGCATGACCACGATGGCCGCCACGCGACCGCTGCTCGATTACGCGGAGCGCGTTCACCCGGCGGCGTACTGGGAGCTGCTCATGAACCTCACCCGGCGTGAGGTGAAGGGACGCTACAGCCAGACGCTGTTCGGCGTCGCGTGGGCCATCGCGCAGCCACTCGCCACGATGGCGGTCTTCACCCTGGTATTCGCGCGGCTGGCGAACCTGTCCGAAAACGGTGTGCCGTATCCCGTGTTCGTGTACTCCGGGCTGGTGCCGTGGTTCTTCTTCCTGAACAGTGTGAACTCCGGCACGATGAGCCTGATCCAGTACCGCAACATCGTCACGAAGACGTACTTTCCGCGCGAGATCATTCCGCTGTCGCAAGTGTGTTCCCGGCTGCTGGACTTTGGCGCCGCCGCCACGCTCGTTGCCGTGCTGATGGCCTACTACAACGTGAGCGTGACGCGCTGGGTGCTCCTGGTTCCCGGGCTGTTCGT
>Ga0114129_10006037_pt1 | contig 17172 bp, 20 predicted proteins | sample RhiMetdeltSRZDD1_FD_80071 | JGI IMG/M metagenome (GOLD analysis project Ga0114129, IMG submission 80071) | Populus rhizosphere microbial communities from Tennessee, USA - Rhizosphere MetaG P. deltoides SRZDD1 (version 2) (version 2) | ecosystem: Host-associated > Plants > Roots > Rhizosphere >... | reverse complement strand
GTCGACGAACCGCAGGGATTTCCGTCGAGCATCCCGCCCATCGACGCGGTGACCGCTCCGCTCGCCGTCGTCCGCTTCCACGGCCGCAACGCCGAGAACTGGAAGAAGCCCGGCCTCAGCGCCGCCGAGCGCTTCGACTATTCGTATAAGAAGAGCGAGCTCGAGGAGTGGCTACCGAAGATCAAGCGGATGGAAGAGGCCTCCGAGGAGATCCATCTGCTGATGAACAACTGCTACGGAGACAAAGCGGTGAACAACGCGCGCGAGCTCTCCGAGCTGCTCGCCCGCGCTTAGCGGTAGGGTAACCACGGTGCCGAACCGGCCTCTATCGGACTTCCACCCGCGCGAGCGTCTCGCGAGCGTCCCGCACACCACACGCCGCTTCGCGTGCCGCTCCGCTCTCGCACTCTCGCCTGACGGGCGCACGCTCGCGGTCGTGTCCGATCAGGGCGCCGGTACCTATGAGGCGTGGACGCTGGCGGCCACCGGCGGCACCGCACAGCGCGCGATCACCGTGCCGGACCACGCCGTTCGCAGCCTGTGCTGGAGCGCGAGCGGCGAGCTGCTCGCGGCCGCGGATCGTGGCGGCACCGAGCTGCACCAGCTCTACGTACGTCACCCCGACGGACCGGTCGCACCGGTATCCGTCGATCCCGAGGGCAAGGTGCAGCGCCTCCTCTCATGGAATGCGGCCGCGCCGGACGGACGGCGCGTCGCGTTCTCGAGCAACGCGCGCGCCGCGACCGACATGGACATCGTCGTCGCCGACCTCGACACCGGTGCAGAGCGCCAGCTCATCACAGGCCCCGCGTGGCACGTCGCCGGTGGATGGTCGCCCGACGGCGCCCGCCTGCTCGTCATGCGCGTGCTCGACAACACCAACCAGGAGCTGCTGATCGTCGACCCGCGCACGGGCGCGACGCACGAGATCGCATCGCACGAGGAGAACGTGCAGCACATCCCGGCAGGTTGGCTCAGTGACGGGCGGGTGCTCGAGATCACGGACAAGGACAGCGAGCATCTGTGGCTGGCGGCGCTCGATCCCGCCACCGGGCGACGCGATGCGGTCGACGATCCGAAGTGGGATGTCGAGCTTGCGGCGTCATCTGTCGACGGGCGCGTGCAGATCTGGTCGGTGAACGAGGATGGGTATTCGCGGCTGCGCTGGCGGGAACGTGGCGGCCGAGCACGGGAGCACGACGTGCGTGGCGTCTGCGAAGACTTGGTCCTGAGCGCGGACGGAACGCGTGCGGCGTTCGGCCGCCTCTCTTCGACCGAGCCGTGGCAGGTCTGGACGCTCGACATCGCGACGGGCGAGGCGCGCGTCGCGCTCACGACGACGTTCGGCGTGCCGCACAGCGAGCTCGTGGAGCCGGAGCTGGTGCGCATCCCGGCGGCCGACGGCGACATTCCCTGCTTCGTGTATCGCCCACGCGGCGCGCGCGGGCCGGTGCCGGCGGTGCTCTATCCACACGGCGGTCCGGAGGGGCAGTCGCGGCCAGCCTTCTCCGCGCACCTCAATCATCTCGCGGCGATCGTCCACCGCGGCATCGCGCTCGTCGTGCCGAACATCCACGGATCGACCGGTTACGGTCGCGCGTGGCAGGTCGCGATACACAAGGACTGGGGCGGGATCGACCTCCGCGATCTGCGCGCTGTGTCCGGATGGATGACCAAGCAGCCGGACTTCGATCGGAAGCGCCTTGCCGTCTACGGCGGGTCGTACGGCGGCTTCGCGACGCTCCTCTGCGTCACGCGCATCCCGGAGCTGTGGCGCTGCGCGGTCGACGTCTTCGGCGTCGCGAACCTCATCACCATGATCGAGAACGCGCAGCCGAACTGGCGCCGCTTCCTCGCGCGATGGATCGGTGACGTGGAGCGCGACCGCGAGAAGCTCATCGAGCGCTCACCGATCACGCATATCGACAACGTGCGCTGCCCGATGCTGATCCTCCAAGGCGAGAACGACCCGCGCGTCCCGCAGGAGGAGTCGGATCAGGTCGTCGAGCGACTGCGGGCGCTGGGCCGGCGCGTCGAGTACGTCGTCTATCCCGGCGAGGGTCACGGCTTCACCAAGCGCGCGAACGCCGAGGACGCCTACGGCCGGATCGTGGATTTCCTCACGAAGGAGCTGCTCACCTAGTTGCCACTACGGCCGTTTCGATGACCAAAGCGTCATCGTCGGCGGTCGGGTGCGTGCGACCCTGATCACATGAACTCGCGCTCGGCTGCGGTCCTGGCTGTTGCCGGTCTCGGCGCGCTGACAGTGCTCGTGCTGGCGGTGGTGCTGGCTCAACCGAGGCTGGCTCCGTCGCCATCGCCGAGCGCCGGCGTCCTCCCAAGTCCAAGTGTCAGCTCGCCCCCGGGCTCCTCTGCATCCGCCAGCCCGACCGTCGTCGCCAGCTCGACGGTGCCACCGGCAGCCGGAGCAGCGTACGGACTCATTTCTCGCCAGAGCACCGACTTCGGGGCCCCGATGGTGATCAGGACAGAGTCGGACGCAACCCCGATACGCAGTGTGAAGTCATTCGGGCTCGTGCCCAGCGGCTCACGCGTCGCGTATTGGCTGGAGAACGCAGACGGTACCGAGCTCCACATCCTCGATCTCGGCAACGGCAAGGACCGCTTCATCGCGAAGTTCCCAGAACGGCGAGGGATCGGGATCACCTGGTCGACGGACGACACGGGCCTGCTCGTTTCACTCGACGAGGCCCGTCACCCGCGGTTCTTCATCGCTCGGGTCCTGATCGCCGTTGACATCGCATCGGGCACGACGCGCGAGGTCTACCGTGGCATCGGCCCGAGCGGCGCGTCGGTGATCCCTCTTGTGTGGCGCCGCAGTCCCGAGATCTTCGCTGCCTATGAAACAGGACCGGGCGGCTACCACTTCGGCTACACCGTGATCCGCCCGGGACAGGCGCCCGTCCGAACTGATCCTGACGGACCGATGACCGACATGACTGCGTCGAGCGACGGTGCCTTCATCAGTGGTCACTGGCAAGGCGCGCCCGGGGAGCAAGCACTCTGGGTGTGGCCCGTCGACGACTTCTCCAACAAACGTGAGCTGAAGCTCGTCGCGCCGGAGCTCGTCAACTCTCAAGCGCGCTGGTGGCCGGGTCGACAGGAGGTCGTGTTCGTCGCCGGCCGCCTGGTTGACGGCATGTGGAGCAACACGAGGATCGAGCGATGGGATCCCGCCACCGGCGCGCGCAGCGTTCTCAAGCGCTTTCCCGATGGAGCCACCATCGGCCCGTACTTCCTCCGCGCCGACGGGAGCGGTCTCGTGACCCGCGTCAGCCAAGGTCGGCTCGCCTCGTGGGAAGTCACTGACCTGCGCAGTGGCTCGACGATCGCGATCCCGCAGCTGCAGGACGAAGCCATTCTCGCGAGCGTGCTGCTCAAATAGGAGGCTGCGCCTGACGCGCGCTAACGACCGCGCAGCGTCGAACCGAGAAGCACTCCGTTCGCCCAGTACACGCCGGTCGCGCTAGCGGGGAGGATGTCGTAGGTCGCACCGCCCAGATAGCGCACGCGCCCGGCTGTCGCCACACGCGCGCTGTCCAGCGCGTCGCCCGCGACGAGGTCCCCGATGCGGCGTCCCTCGGCGGTCGGATGGCCCGGCGATGCGAAGACCACGCGTCCGTCGTCGAGCGCGACGCGGACGACCAGATGTGTCACGGGCACCGGCGTGCTGCCGACCGCGACGAGGGGCGCGCGGATCCGCTCGCCGCGCGCGTCGCTCGTCCAGACGACGTCGCCCACGCGCAGTCTCTCGATGGCGATCTCCCCGAGGGGCGTCGCGATGCGCGTTCCGACCGCGAGGCAGATCGGGCAGGGCGGCGGGCCGGATGGGGTCCGCGACAACACGGTGACGCGTCCCTGCGCCGAAACACGACCGTCGACGCGCTCACCGATGCTGCTGGCCTTCTCCGCGATGTAAGCGAATCCCCAGACGTCGCCGACAGATTGGAGCGGCAGGGCGTTCAGGGTCTTCGACTCGCGGTAGATCGCGAGCTGCTGGTCAGCGGTGTACGACGGGCCGGTCAGTTTCAGGCGCGCGACGATCGCGCTGAACGCGTCGGCGTCTTTCTGTAATTCCGGGAACCGCTGCCGCGCGAGATCGGCCTCATCAGCGCGAGCGACCGGATAGAAGTCGGGGTCGCAGAACAGCGGACGCCCGAGCTCGTCGATGACGCGGTACTTGAGCTGCGCAAGGGTCAGCGGCTGCGGCGACGGTGTCGGCGTGCTAACGCCGGCGCCGCACGCGGCCAGGATCAGGGCAAGACCGAGCACAAGCACACGCACACCCAGCTAACGCTCGGCCAGGTCCGGTGGTTCCCTGGCTAGGCCTTTGCCGGCCTGCGCCGCCGGACGTAGCGGGTCGCGTACACCTGCTCTCCCAGCGACAGGACCTTGTTGTCGACCCAGGGCGTCGTGAGCATCACGCGCTGCGCCTCCTCCCACGAAAGGGTGCCGGGCGGGAGGTGGTCCTTCTTCCAGACGACGATCCAGATCGCGCCGTCGGGATGCGTGACGCGCACCAGCTCGCGCGCCAGCCTCGGCGGGTCGACCTCCTCGAGCGAAAAGCAGAGGACCAGACCGTACCGTCCATCCTTCGCACGCAGCGGCAGCCGGAGCGGCGCGACATCGAGCTGCCCGCACAGATGCTCGAGAGGCCGGTCGTACTTCGCAACGGTTCCGATACGAAGGGCGGGAAAGCCTGCTTTCGCGCCCAGTTTCGGGACGACCTCTTCGATCACGCGCAGACCGCGTGGCACGGGCACGCGGCGAGTCTAAGAACGCTGAACCAGCGGTACGAGTCCTGCTAGGTGAGTGGTCGTGCTGGGTCAACGTTTCGCGCGGCCGGTGCTCGTCGTCGATGACGATGAAGCGACCCGTTCTGCCGAGCGTGCCGTCCTGACAGAGGATGGGTTCCGGGTCATCGAGGCACGCGATGGGGCAGAGGCGATGCGCCAGATCCAGGCCGATCCGCCGGCGCTCATCGTTCTCGACATTCAGATGCCTGGCGTCGACGGACCGTCGTTCGCGCGCGAGCTGCGCATGGCCCTTCGGCACGTGCCGCTGGTGGTCCTCACCGGTGTCGACGATCCGAAGCACGAAGCGGATCGCTGCAACGCCGAGGCGTTCCTGAGCAAGCCGTTCAACGCGCCGGAGCTCGTGAAGGTCGTGCGTCGCTTCGCGAGCTGACCCTGCCGGTATAGCCTCCCCTCGTGCCTGCCCGCCTGCTCGTAAAGGACCCGACCGGGACGACCGAGCGCGCACCCGAGGAGCTCTCCGAGCTGCGCGATCGTCCTTGCTGGCTCGACATCTCCGATCCGAAGAGCGCCGATCTGGAGCTGGCCGCGACGGAGCTCGGCCTGCACCCGCTCGCCGTCGAGGACGCGCAGCAGCGGCATGAGCGCCCCAAGATCGATCAATACGACGACCATTACTTCATCGTCTTCTATGCGCTCGAGGAGCCTTCACCCAATGTCGTGCGCGAGGTCGAGATCTCCATCTTCATGAAACAGAACGCGATCGTGACCGTGCACGACGGTGACTTCTCGGCGCGCGCGACCGTGGAGAGGCGATTCCGCGAAGGCAAGCTTCCATCGACGGGATTGCTGCTGCACGCGCTGCTCGACACCGTCGTCGACCAGTACTTCGGTGTGATCGACAGCCTCGGCGAGCGGGTCGAGCTCCTCGAGCAGATGGTCGTCGGTGGAGACTCGCAGGACTACGACACGTCGATCCGCGAGCTGTTCGAGCTCAAGCGCGATCTCCTGCGGGTGCGGCACCGCGTCGCTCCCGAGCGCGAGGTGCTCGCGGGACTGGTGCGTGGCGACATCGAGGAGCTGCGCGAGACCGGACGCCGCGCGTACTTCCAAGACGTGTACGACCACATCAACCGCGTCACCGATGAGATCGACACGTTCCGCGAGCTCACGTCGAATGTGATCGATGCGCATCTCGCTTCCGTGAACAATCGGCTCAACGAGGTCGTGAAGGTGCTCACGAGCGTTGCCACCGTCCTGCTCGTGGTGACCTTCGTGGTCGGTTTCTTCGGCCAGAACTGGGAGGCGATCCCTTACGGATCGACCGAGCTCTTCTGGGCATCGATCGCGGCGATGGTCGTGCTCGCCGGCGGAACCGCCCTGTACTTCCGACGCAAGGGATGGCTCTAGCCGCTAACCTGTCTCCTGCATTGCCCCAGCGGGACTCCGGCGACTTCGGCAGCGATCTTCTTTCCATGGGCTTCCAGGTAGCGGTGGTCGTGGGAGGGCCGCTGCTCATCGCCGCGTACGTTGGGCAAAGGCTTGACGAGCAATACGGGACCACGCCGAACCTCGCGCTCGTGTCGATCCTGGTGGGACTGGTCGTCGCGGGTGTGGGGATGTTCCTGATCATCCGGCGTTACATCGCACGCAATCCGACACCGCCGACCAGCGAGGCGGCGCGCGAGGCAGGCAGGCGCTGGGAGCGCGAGATCCAAGAGCGAGAGCAAAAGAAAGAGTCGGGCGAGGAGAGCGAGTGAGGCAGGTCATCGGCATCGTGCTGCTCCTGAACGGCCTCGCCGTCCTCGGCGCGGCGCTGACGGGCAACCTGCCGAACTGGCCGCCCGGCCAGGCTGACATCCACGTCGCCGAGCAGGCCGGCACGCCGCTGATCCACCTCGGTGGCGAGGAGCACCCCTCGGAGGGCGGCGTGATCTCGATCTGGAACGACATCTCCATCTCCAACTCGATCTTCACGATGTGGCTGGTGATGGGGATCCTCGTCGTGATCGGGGTCCTCTCGTCCCGCGCGGTGAGCGAAGTGCCCGGCCGGTTCCAGGGCGCCATCGAGCTCATCGTGCAGGGACTCGTCAGCTTCATGAAGGACGCGGGCGGTCCGCGTGTCGTCCGGTACCTGCCCCTCTTCGGGACGCTGTTCCTATTCGCGCTCGTCAGCAACTGGCTGTTCCTCATTCCGCTGGTCGGGCAGATCGAGCTGCTGCACGTCCCGACCGCGGACTACCACACGAACCTCGGTCTCGCGCTCACCGGCTTCATCTGGTATCAGGCCGCGGGCATCCGCCAGAACGGCTGGTCGTACTTCACGCGCTGGGTGAACTTCCCCGCGTTCAAGGAGGGACCTCTCGTTGGCGCGGTGATGCTGATCTTCGTCGGCCCGATCGAGCTCTTCAGCGAGCTATTCCGGATCCTCACGCTCACGCTTCGTCTCTGGGGCAACGTGTGGGGCGGGGAGATCGTGCTCGCCGTGCTCGCCTCACTCCTCTTCCTGCCGAGCCTCGTGCTCCCGTTCGTGGGCCTCGAGCTGTTCATCGGCTTCATCCAGGCGTTCGTATTCGCGTTCCTCGTGCTCCTGTACATCATCCTTGCGCTCGAGTCGCACGCCGGCGAAGAGCACGAGGCGCACCCTGAGGCTCACCCCGACCCGTCACACGCGGCACGACCCGAAGTAGCACACGCGGCCTAATTCGCGAGGAGGAAAACCCATGAGCTTGGCTTGGCTTGGCGCCGGCATCGCGATCGGATTCGGGGCCCTCGGGGCCGGACTCGGCATCGGCATCGCTGCATCCAAGGTCGCGGAGGCGACCGGCCGCAACCCTGACGCCGCGAACGCGATCCGCACCAACGGCATCATCATCGTCGTCTTCGCGGAGTCGCTCGGCATCTTCTCGTTCGTCATCGCGTTCCTTCTCCAGGGCAAGGCGCTCTAGGCGATGCTCTTCGCTCCGTTCATCGCGGAAGAGTCGCCGACCGCGCTCGTCGTGCACCCCTTCTGGGTGCTCGTCTCGATCGTCAACTTCCTCGTACTCCTTTATCTGCTTCGCCGCTTCATGTGGGGTCCGATCACGCAGACGCTCGATCGCCGCGCGGAGAAGATCCGTGAAGGCCTCGAGCTCACCGAGTCGGCCCGCCGCGACCGCGAGCAGCTGAAGCAGGAGGTCGACAGGATGCTCGGGGAGGCGCGCCGCGAGGCGAGCGCCATCGCCGAGCGGACCACGAAGGCGGCCGAAGCCGCCGCGGCGGACATCCGCACCCAGGCGAAGGCGGAGGCCGACCGCATCCGCGAGAAAGGGCGCGAGGACGCACAGCACCTGCACGACCAGGCGCTCGCCCAGCTGCGGACCGAGGTCGCGTCGATGGTCGTCCTGGCGGCGAGCCGCATCCTCGGCAAGGAGATCAACGCCGAGCAGCACCGCGCGCTGATCGAGCGATCGCTTGACGACGCGGGCGCCGAGCTGAAGCAGAACTGATGGCACTCTCCGGGTCATCCGCGCGGCGCTACGCCGAGGCGCTCCTTCAGATCGCGACGGCCGAGAAGGCGGAGGACGAATTCGCCGCCTCGTTCGAGCGTCTGCGGCAGGCGCTCGGTGCCGAGGTCCTGCGCGCGCTCCGCAACCCTGGCGTCGCATTGCAGGCGCGGCGCGCGGCGATCATGGCCGCGACCGCCGGCGAGCCGAGGGCGATCCGGTCGCTCCTCGGTCTGCTGCTCGAACGCGAGCGCATCGCGCTGTTCCCGCAGATCGCCGTTGCGTACGCCGATCTGGTCGAGCGGCGCGCGGGGATCGTCAAGGGGCGGATCACGACGGCGACGGAGCTGAGCGGCCGCGAACGCGAGACGCTCGTGGGGCGCCTGGAGCGATCGAGCGGCAAGAAGATCCGCGCGACGTTCGCCGTCGACGAGTCGCTGATCGGTGGCGCAAAGGTACAGATCGGCGACCGGCTCATCGACTCATCGCTCAAAGCACAGCTGGCCGAGCTCGAGCGCGAGCTCGCGCGCTAGAGGGAGAACATCGTGGCGACGACGTCAGAGATCACCGACATCATCAAGGCGCAGATCCAGAAGTTCGAGGGACGGTCCGAGTCGGTCGACGTCGGTACCGTGGTGGAGATCGGCGATGGCATCGCCCGTATCCACGGACTGGCGGCGTGCCTCGCTTCGGAGCTGCTCGACTTCGGAAACGACACCTTCGGCCTGGCGTTCAACCTCGAAGAGGACACCGTGAGCGCGATCATCCTCGGCGACTACACCGGTATCGAAGAGGGCGGGGAGGTCCGCACCACTGGCCGCATCGTCGAGACCGCGGTCGGCCAGCAGCTCGTCGGCCGCGTCGTCGACCCGCTCGCGCGTCCGCTCGACGGGAAGGGCCCGATCGATACCAAGGAGTTCCGCCCGGTCGACGTCGTCGCTCCCGGCGTGATGATGCGGCAGAACGTCGACACGCCGGTGCAGACCGGCGTCAAGGTCATCGACGCGATCACGCCGATCGGCCGTGGCCAGCGCGAGCTGATCATCGGCGACCGTCAGACGGGCAAGACCGCCGTCGCGATCGACACGATCATCAACCAGAAGGGCCAGGACCTGATCTGCATCTACGTCGCGATCGGGCAGAAGGACTCGTCGGTCGCGAAGATCGTCGCCACGCTCGAGGAGCACGGCGCGATGGATCACACGATCGTCGTCATCGCCGGGGCGTCCGACCCAGCGCCCATCCAATACCTCGCGCCGTTCGCGGGCTGCGCCATGGGCGAGTACTTCCGCGACAAGGGCCAGGACGCGCTCGTGGTCTACGACGACCTGACGAAGCACGCCTGGGCGTACCGGCAGGTCTCGCTGCTGACGCGGCGCCCGCCCGGCCGCGAGGCGTATCCCGGTGACGTGTTCTACCTGCACTCGCGTCTGCTGGAGCGCGCCGCGCGCCTCAACAAGGAGAACGGGGGCGGCTCGCTCACCGCGCTGCCGCTCATCGAGACGCAGGCCAACGACATCTCCGCGTACATCCCGACGAACGTCATCTCCATCACCGACGGCCAGATCTACCTCGAGACCGACCTCTTCAACCAGGGCATCCGACCTGCGATGAACAGCGGCCTGTCGGTCTCCCGCGTTGGTGGCGACGCGCAGACCAAAGCGATGAAGGCCGTGGTGAAGGGGCTCAAGGCCGACCTCGCGCAGTACCGCGAGCTCGCCGCCTTCGCCCAGTTCGGCTCGGACCTCGACAAGCAGACCCAGCAGCAGCTTCGCCGCGGTGAGCGGATCACCGAGATCATGAAGCAGCCGCAGTACCAGCCGCTGTCGCTGGTGCAGGAGGTCGTGATCATCTTCGCGGCGTCGAACGGCTACGTCGACGACGTGCCGGCGGCGCGGGTGAAGGACTTCGAGCGTGACCTATACCGCTTCATGGACACGCAGTACAAACCGCTGGCGGACAAGATCGCGAAAGAGAAGAAGTTCGACGCGGAGATCGAGAAGCAGGCGCGCGCGATGATCGAGGAGTTCAAGAAGACCGTCTCATACGACGAGGCGAAAGCGGCCGCGGCCCCCACGGCGAAGGCGCGTGGCAAGGGGTCCGACGAGACCACGCCCAAGGGCGGTCAGGCCGAAGAGAAGAAGCCCGCGGAGGCGAAGGCCTAGATGCCCAGCGAACGAGATCTGCGGAGGCGCGTCCGCTCGGTCAAGAACATCCAGCAGCTCACGCGCGCGATGCAGCTCGTCGCCGCGTCGAAGATGCGCCGCGCGCAGGAATCGGTGCTCGCTTCGCGTCCGTTCGAGCAGAAGCTGCGGTCGGTGCTCAACGAGCTCGCCCCCTACGCGGATCCGGAGATCAGCCCGCTTCTGCAGCGCCGAACACCGGTCCGGAAAGTCGCGGTCGTGCTCATCACGACCGACCGCGGGCTCGTCGGTCCGATGAACGTGAACCTGCTCCGGACGGCCCTTCGTTTCGCGCAGGAGCAGCCGGCCACCGCCTATCTCGCCGTCGGCAAGAAGGGCATCGGTTCGCTGCGCCGCCTGCGGACGCCGGTGATCGCCGAGTTCCCGAGCATTCCCGACCGACCGACGACCATCGACACGAACGTCATCGCTCGCGTCGCGGTGGATGAGTTCACGAGCGGGAACGTCGATGAGGTCCACCTCGCCTTCACGCGCTTCGTCAACACGCTCCGCCAGGAGCCGACGATCCGCCGGATCCTTCCGCTCGTGCCTGAAGAGGAGGACATCGACGACCTGCCCCCGATCCAGTACCTGTTCGAGCCGGATCCGCAGGGCGTGATGGACGTCATCCTGCCGCGCTTCATCGAGATGGCCGTGTACCAGGCCATCCTCGAATCCAAGGCCTCGCAGTTCTCCGCGCAGATGGTCGCGATGCGAAACGCGACCGATGCCGCGGACGACATCATCGGAGACCTCACGCTCGCCGCGAACAAAGCGCGCCAGACGCGTATCACCAAGGAGATGCTGGAGATCGCTTCGGGCGCCGAAGCGCTGAAGGGGTAGCAAAGATGGCAGTGAAGACACCCGTGAAGAAGAAGGAAACGGCCGGGACGGGCGAGATCGTCCAGATCATCGGGCCGGTGCTCGACGTTCGGTTCGAAGAGGGCGAGCTGCCGGAGATCTACCACGCCCTCACCGTGAAGCGAGAGGACAAGAGCGACGAGATCGTCACCGCGGAAGTGCAGCAGCACCTCGGGAACAACTGGGTGCGCGCTGTCGCGATGCAGTCCACCGACGGCCTGCGGCGCGGCATGAAAGTGACGAACACCGGCGGTCCGATCACGGTGCCCGTCGGTAAGGACACGCTGGGGCGGCTCTTCAATGTCGTCGGCGAGCCGATCGATGGAAAGGGCGCGGTGACGGGCGAGCGACGCGACCCGATCCACCGACCGCCGCCGTCCTTCGCGGACCAGGCGACGACCGCGGAGATCTTCGAGACGGGCATGAAGGTCATCGACCTGATCTGTCCGTTCCTCAAAGGGGGCAAGTCCGCCGTCTTCGGCGGGGCCGGGACCGGAAAGACGGTCGTCATCCAGGAGCTCATCCGCAACGTCGCGGCCGAGCACGGTGGCTATTCGATCTTCTGCGGCGTCGGCGAGCGCTCGCGCGAGGGCACCCAGCTCCTCGGCGAGATGCGCGAGTCAGGCGTCATCGACAAGATGTCGATGGTCTTCGGCCAGATGAACGAGCCGCCTGGGGCGCGCCTGCGCGTGGCGCTCACGGGCCTAACCATCGCCGAGTACTTCCGCGACGAGGAGGGACGCGACCTCCTGATCTTCATCGACAACATCTTCCGTTTCACGCAGGCGGGATCCGAGGTGTCGGCGCTGCTCGGCCGCATGCCGAGCGCCGTTGGCTACCAGCCGACGCTCGCGACCGAGATGGGCGAGCTGCAGGAGCGGATCACCTCGACGAAGAAGGGTTCGATCACCTCGCTCCAGGCTGTGTTCGTGCCGGCCGACGACTACACCGACCCGGCGCCGGCGACCACCTTCGCGCACCTCGACGCCTCGATCCGCCTCGAGCGCTACCTGACCGAGCTCGCGCTCTATCCCGCGGTCGACCCGCTCACCTCCACCAGCCGCGCGCTCGACCCGCTCATCGTCGGACAGGAGCACTACGAGGTCGCGCGCGAGACGCAGCGTGTGCTGCAGCGGTACAAGGACCTCCAGGACATCATCGCGATCCTCGGCGTCGACGAGCTCTCCGACGACGACAAGCTGCTCGTCGCGCGCGCCCGCAAGATCCAGCGCTTCCTGGCGCAGCCGATGTTCGTCGCCGAGCAGTTCACCGGACTCTCGGGCGTGTACGTGAAGGTCCCCGACACCGTGCGCAGCTTCCGCGAGGTGCTCGAGGGCAAGCACGATGACCTGCCGGAGCAGGCGTTCTTCAACGTCGGCACGATCGAGCAGGCACGCGAGAAGGGCGAGCGCATGGCGAAGGAGAGCGCATAGCCGTGCCACTGCGCCTCGAGGTCATCACGCCGGAGCGCGTCGTCTACACCGACGACGTCGACATGGTCATCGCCCCGGCGACCGATGGGTACGTCGGGATCCTGCCGCACCATGCGCCGCTCCTCACCACCCTCGGGCCGGGTGAGTTCCGAGTGAAGAAAGGCGGGGTCGAGCAGGTGCTGGCGGTGTTCGGCGGCTTCATGGACGTCCGCGGCGACCGCGTCGTCGTCCTCACCGAGGATGCCGAGCACGCGGAGGAGATCGACGCGAAGCAAGCGCAGGAGGCCCGCGACCGCGCCCAGCAGGCCTTGCAGGCTGGGCCGATGTCCGCCGCCGACGAGGCTCGGGCGCGCGCCAGCCTGCAGCGGGCTCTCGTCCGCCTAAGGGTCAGTGAGCGGAGACGCCGCCGCCCCTAGCGCAAGCAGAACTGAACGATTCCGACCGGTCGCCGTACGCAGTGACCCAATTGGCGTTCGCTTTCCGGTGCGGCTACGCTGCGCGCGCGCGGCCGGTGCCGCGTCGCGAGCGGGGGGTTCTGTGAGGGGTCTGGCGTTCTTGGTCGTTGGCGTCGTTCTGCTTGCCTCATGCGCGGGCGCCTCTGTGACACCCGCGCCTTCCGACTCCGCCGGTAGCGAGTACATCGCAACGCCCAGCGCGATCCCGACCTCGGTCGCGACGCCGACCGCGCAGCCGACACCCGCGCCGCGTCTGTACGCGAAGCTCCGCGTGTTCGTCGCGTCGGAGAGCACGGACTCGGTCGTCGTGCTCGAGGGCACGCGGGACGGGCAGTACGCGCAGGTCGCGAAGATCGCGGTCGGACGGTTGCCGCATCAGATGGCCGTGTCGCCCGATGGAAAGTTCGTTGCTGTCAACAACCGCATGGCCAACACGACCTCCGTGATCGACCCGATCGCCATGAAAGAGATCGCCCGCATCCCGGTGGGAAGGCAACCGCACGGCATCATCTGGTCACCGGATTCGAAGACGTTGTTCGTCGCGCACGAGCGAGACAACTACATCGCACGCTTCGAGGCAGGGACGTGGAAGTCGACGGGCCCGCTCATGGTCGGCGTGCCGCAGCACGTGCTCGTGTTCAACTCGACGCGGCCGAACGAGCTCTGGTTCACGGTCACGAACTCGAACGAGAACGATCATCTTCGCGTCTACGACCTCGAGACGAAGAAGGTCACCCGCGTGCAGGTCAACGACGTGCACGACGCGTACTTCACACCGGATGGCAGCGAGATCTGGACGAGCTCCTCTGGATTCCTCGAGAAGCCGTCGGATCGCATGGTCATCTACGACCCGATCGCGAAGAAGATCAAGCAGGAGCTGCGCTTGACGGGGCGATACCCATTCCACACGCTCAAGGTCTTCCAGGACGGCGTCTATCACCCGGAGAATCAGGGCGTCATGGTGCTGTCCGATCACATCGGGCCCTCGCTCGTCTGGCTGGATTGGCGAGAGCGACGGATCCTGGGCGAGACGAAGCTCGGCGGGCATCCGTTCCACTCGACATACGACCCAGAGGGCTCGCGACTTCTGGTGACGTCGAACGTCGACGGAATGGTGAACGTCATCGACATGAGGACGCGTCAGGTGGTGCAGAAGCTGCCTGTGACCAAGGCGCACGGAATCGTCTCGGTGGGGATCGCCGCGCCCTAGTCTTTCCGGCGATGCTCATGCGTCTGCTGGCGACGGTCTTCAACTCGTTCCCGGTGCGCTGGCAAAGGCGCTTCATGTCGGCCGCGAACGATCGCTTTCTCGTCGGGGTCACCGGTCTTGGGATCGACGCACAGGGCCACGTGCTCCTCGCGCGCCACCGCTTCGGTGCTCCGGAGTGGCGATTTCTCGGAGGCTTCCTGCATCCGCGCGAGCGGGTCGAGGATGCGCTCGCGCGCGAGATCCTCGAGGAGACCGGTCTTGTGGTCGAGATCGGACCGATCCTCGAGGTCGTTACGGGCTACCGCTGGGAGCGCGTCGAGCTCGTATTCGCCTACCGCGTCACGTCCGGGAGCGTCGCGCTCACGGACGAGGTCGCGGAGCTGCGCGGCTTTCCGGCGACGGACCTGCCCGAGGTGCGCGCCGACCAGCGCGGCCTCATCGAGCGCCACGCCGCGTCCGCGATCGCCTGGGCGCAGGGACGATGAAAGTCCTCCGGATCGACCACGTCGTCCTCACGGTCGCGGACATCGAACGGACGCTCGCGTTCTATGAGCGCGTGCTCGGCATGACGGCGGTGTCGTTCGGCGAGGGCCGGCGCGCCCTTTCCTTCGGCGACCAGAAGCTGAACCTGCATCAGGCCGGCCGCGAGTTCGAGCCGAAGGCACTCCGGCCGACCCCCGGAGCGATCGACCTGTGCCTGGTGACCGACGTTCCGCTGGATCGGGTGGCCGCGCATCTGCGCTCCCAGTCCGTCGCGGTCGCACACGGCCCGGTGGACAAGGTCGGCGCGCGCGGTCCGCTCCGTTCGCTCTATTTCCGGGATCCGGACGGCAACCTCATCGAGGTGTCGAACGAGGTCGGGGAGTAGGCATTTCGCGGGGGCGGCGATGCCGTCAGCGGTCGTGCCCGGCGTCTCCGAGCGCGGCGATGATCTCTCTTATCTGTCCGTAGTGCTCGAACTCGTGCTCGAGCAGTCGTCGCATGACCTTTCTCGTCGTAAAACGGTTCGGTCCGACCTTGTGGTCGACCCAGTCTTCCGGCTCCATCACGCTGAAGCGTTGGAACACCAGGCGGTGCGCGGCCTGAAAGGCATTGAACGGATCGGCCGGCCACTTCTCCAGGCGGCAGAGCAGCGTGATGTCGGTCTGCAGCATGTGTTCCAGCGCCTGCCGAACGCTCCATGTCTTCTCATCGGGTGGCGTCTCGATCTGCTCGGACGAGAGGCGTGAGAGCAGCGCCATGACTGTGGCGCGTGATGCCTCGTACTGATGGAGGAAGTCGCGTAGCTCGTGCTCCTCCAGCGGTCGGTCTTCACCGGGGAACACGGAGTCTGCGGGGGTCTCGCGGACCGGCAGCGCGTCCGGTTCGATCGACTTCCAATGGTCCGTCGACACACCACGCGCGGCGAGCATTCCCGTGTAGTCCGCGAAGGCGCGCCGAACGTTCGCGATGGCTTCATCGCGTGTCTTGCCCGACGCGTTGCATCCCGGGACCGCCGGGATCCGCGCGATGAAGTACGGCTCCGCACCCGCGACGTAGATCGCGGGGTCGGTCACACGAGCATCCACACTTTGTGTCCGCAGTCCGGGCGCAGCGAACGCACGATGCCGTTCACGCCGACGCGCAGCAGGCCCTGGCCCTGCTCGATCATTTCCACCGACACGCCCGGGCGCACCCCCTGCGTATCCAGGTACTCGAGGAATCCCGGCTCGTGCTCGAACTGGTCGGGGATACGTTCCACGGTGGCGCGCTCGCCGACCGCGAGGCGATCGAGAGGTCGTGTTGGACGTGGCGTCACGCCGGGCATCGGGTTGCCGTGCGGGCATGTCTGCGGATCGCCGAGGACGCGCACCAGGCGCTCCTCCATCTCGGGCGACATCGCGTGCTCGAGGCGCTCCGCCTCCTCGTGCGTCTTCCACCACTCGTAGCCGAGCAGGTCGACCAGCATCCGCTCCGCCAGCCGGTGTCGCCGCACGATCGAGCTCGCCGCGGCGTAGCCGCTGTCGGTGAAACGGACCTCTTTGCGCTCGTCCAGGCGCACCAGACCGTCCCGTTCGAGCCGGTGGACCATCTCGGAGACGGCCGCGGGGGAGATTCCCAAGAACTCCGCAAGGCGCGCGCTGATGACCTGACCGCCTTCATCCGCGAGCGTGTACACGGCCTGGAGGTACTCCTCGGTCGCTGGGGTGGCCTGAGTGGTGGCCATTGTTGACCTCCAGGGTAGGAAATTGTTAGGCTGGCTTTAGGTCTTGTTAGGGGAGCCTAACGGTGTCCCCCGACAAGCCGAGTATCGCACTTGGAGTCGAGCACAGATGAAGCCGCTGCGGATCCGGATCGCGCTCGTCCTGATTACCTCGATCGTCCTCGCAGCCTGTGGCGCGCCGCAAGGCGCGACACAGAGTCCCGCGTCGTCGAAGATCGTCATCGCCGTTCAGCCGACGGCGACGCCGGACCAGCTCTCCGCGAACGCGAAGGAACTCGCGACCTTTCTCACGCAGAAGATGGGTCGCGAGGTCGAGCTCGTCTTCCCCACGACATATGCCGGCGTCGTCGAGTCTCTTCGCTTCGGGCACGCGCAAGCAGCGTTCATGAGCGCCTGGCCCGCGCGACTGGCCTGGAAGCTCGCCGAAGGCGACGTCGCGCTCGCTGAGATCCGCGAGGTCGTCATCGGCCAGGACAAGAAGGAGGAGACCTTCTACTTCTCCTACTGGGTCGTCCCTAAGAACAGCACGATCACCAAGCTCGAGGACCTGCGTGGTAAGCGCGCCGT
>Ga0114129_10006036_pt1 | contig 17174 bp, 14 predicted proteins | sample RhiMetdeltSRZDD1_FD_80071 | JGI IMG/M metagenome (GOLD analysis project Ga0114129, IMG submission 80071) | Populus rhizosphere microbial communities from Tennessee, USA - Rhizosphere MetaG P. deltoides SRZDD1 (version 2) (version 2) | ecosystem: Host-associated > Plants > Roots > Rhizosphere >... | reverse complement strand
CCCGGTGGTACCTGGCCGTTGTCGGCGGGCCGGTAGCCTGATGCCGTGTACTCCGTTCGCATCGTCGTGCGAGGCTATGAGCTCGACACGCAGGGCCACCTGAATCAGGCCGTTTATCTCAACTACGCCGAACACGCTCGGTGGGAAGGGCTGCGTGCGGCCGGGCTGTCCCAAGACACGCTGCTGTCCAGCGGCGTCGGGCCGGTCGCCCTGGAGACGACCATCCGCTACCTGCGCGAGCTGCGCGGCGGCGATGAGGTCGACGTGTCGCTCGCCTTCGAGTGGCGATCCGGCAAGACCTTCCGGATCCTGCAGGGCTTCCGCAAGCCCGACGGCACTTCGGTCGCCGAACTGACCGGGATCGGCGGGCTGCTCGACCTCGCGACCCGGCGGCTGGTCGCCGACCCGGCCGAGCGGTTCCGGGCGCTGGCAACCGATCCCGAGCTTCTCGACCTGGACTAGGTTAGTGCTTGTGATCTATCGCTGAGCGATGCCGGCTGTAGACAATCGGCCCGACCCGCCGTTGGGCACTACAGCTCGTGGTGGCCGGCCGTGGCTCGCACCACGGCCGGCCACCATCGTCAGTGGATCACGAGGTTACCGCCGGCCAGGTTCAGCTCCTGGGTCCGGGTCCCGGTCCAGTCGGACGAGAACACGAGGGTGTTGCCGTTCCACAGGGTGATCGCCAGCGAGTCGCGGCTGCCCGGCTCGCCGCGGTCGGTCGCGGTCAGTTGCAGCGTCAGGCCGCCGCCCACGGAGACCGGGTTCGCCGGATCGGTCACGTCCGACAGGTTCGCCTTCGTCCGCAGGTCGGCTCGCGTACCGGCGAGGCCCAGGGAGTCCAGGGCGGTGCTGCGGATCTGGTAGACCCGCGTACCGGACTCGAACTGGACGGTCACGTGGCCGGAGAGGTTCTTGCCGCTCTTGTTGTAGAGGACGTTGAAGGCGAAGTCGGTCTCCGACCCGGGGTTGGCCGCGTGGGTGCCGGCGGACCGGGTCGCCAGCAGCGTGCCGCCACCGGTGATGAAGCTGCCGTCGGGCCTGGCCACCTCGACCAGGGCGGAGGTGTCGCCGGTGTAGTAGTTGCCGACCTCGACCGAGACGGTGTGCGCACCGACGGCCAGCGTTGCCGTGCAGTTGGCCGACCCGACCGTGGTCGCGCTCGCGACGAGCCCGACCGTGGCGGTGCACAGGGTCGTGCTGCCCTCCTTGAACGTCACCGTCGCGTTCTCGACGTTGCCCGGTGCGGTGTCGGTCGTACCGGGCAGGGCCGAACTGTCGCGGACGGTCGCCCGCAGCACGACGGTGGCCGTACTGCCACCTGTGGGCGTGAAGGCCAGCATGTCGCCGGTGTAGGTCGGCTCGGCGTCCTCCTTGGACACGACGATGCTGAACGACGTCGTGCGGGCGATGCCGGTGTCGTCGGTCACCGTCACGAGGACCGGGTAGGTGCCGGGCGCTGCGGTGGTCGTACCCGTCACCGTCCAGGTCCGGACTCCGGGCCGCGCGGCGTCGGCGGAGGTGGAGCCCACCGTGAGCGACAGCCCGGCCGGCAGGCCCGACGCCGCCGCGGTGAGGGCAGCACCAGCCGTGTCGGCGTCGCTCGCCGTGACCGTCACGGTCGGGGCGAGGGCGTCGCTGTACTGAACCGGTGCGCCACTGGCCGGTGCGTCGTTGCTTACGACCGGGGCCGCGTGGATGGTGAAGTCGGCGTCATTGAGGTCGAAGAAGACGTTGCCGACCGCTTCGATCCGGATCCGGCCGCGATCGGTCGCGACGTTGGGGAACGCGACGGTTTCGCTGCCGTCGTTCGCGGTGCTGTTCGCCAGCACGATCGGGAAGGTGGCACCGCCGTCGACCGACAGCGAGATCTTCACGTCGGTGGCGTTGACCGGTGCCGCGTTGGTGCCGGCCACATCCCACGTTATCGGCTGGAGCGTACCGCCCTCGATGGGCGTACCTGATGCCTGCGAGGTCACCAGGAACGGCCCGGCGGTGGGCGCGAGAGTCAGCGCGACCTCAGCGTTGCCGATGCCGCCCGCGCCCGGATGCCCGTCGCGGGCGGTGAGCCGGAAGTGCATCACCCGGTCGCTGGTGAAGCCGATCCAGTCGCCGGTCGGCAGGAACTCCGAATAGCAGGCGAGCACGTCGGCCGGGACCGGAGCCGGCGACGGCGGCGCCGTGGGGCAGGTTCCGGTCTTCGCGTTGGTGTTGTTGGCCGCGATCTGGACGAGGTCGGGGAAGGTCCGCGTCGGGTCTGTGCTCACGGCGTTCTCGCCCGGCGAGTAGTACTTCAGCGTGTCCGTGGGGCTGACGATCGCCGCGGTGCCGAACTGGCGGAACAGCGGACCGCTCTGCTTGAGGTTGCTGACCAGCGTGGTGCCGGCTGTGCTGCCGCCGTTGATGCCGCCGCGGTCGTTCTGCTCCCACATGTAGGTGACCGTGTCACCGTCTACATCGGACGCTGAACCGGTCAGCGCGAACGGCGTACGGATGGGAATGGTCACGGCCGCGGGCACGGTGACGACCGGCGCGTGGTTCGCGGTCACCTCGACCGTGGTGCCGCCGTTGTCGATCGGGCCGCCCTTGGCCGTCTCGCCGGTGAAGCCCGACGCCCCAACGGGATTGGTGAGGGCAAGTGCGCTCACGTTGGTGGCGGCGAGGGGACCGCCGTTGAAGGTGACCTGGAAGCCCGCATCGGTCAGCACCCCGGCGCCGCCGAACGCGGCGACGGTCACGGTCGCGCCCGCCGGCCACCCGGCGATCGCTTCGATCGCAGCCTTGATGTCGGTGACGGTGTAGTTGGTGCCCCGCGTGATCGGTGTGGAGTCGACACCGTTGTACGCGATGGTGAACTGGTCGCCGTCGGCGTCGAAGTCCCGCAGCGACACCGTCTGGACCTCGTTGATGGCCGGACGGCTCGACGTGACGAACGTCGTGATCTCGGTGAAGCTGCGCTGCGACCAGTACGGGTCGCTGTGCGGCTGCAGGTCGTCCTGCCGGCAGATCCCGGCGTACGCCATGATGGACGATCCGCTGCCGGGCTCGACCGAGTTCGCCGCGCTGCGGTTGCCGCCGGAGCAGTTCAGCTGCGTGCCGTTGAAGGTGTGGTTGCCGCCGAACTGGTGCCCCATCTCGTGGGCCACGTAGTCGACGGCGTAGAAGTCGCCGACCGGCGTCGGCAGACCGGTGCAGCCGCGGGCCTTGCCGTCGCCCCCGACGACGCCGAGCCCGGCCACGCCACCGCCGTTGACACCCAGGCCGAGGTGCCCGATGTCGTAGTTGCTTGCGCCGATGATCTGGCCGAGGACGATCCGGTTGCGGTTGAGCGTACCGCCGGCGCATCCGGCCAGCTGAGCGGCCGTGAAGCAGGCCGCGGCACCGCACGGCCCGTTCGGCTCGACGGCCAAGGCCGGGGTGTTGAGGTTGGTCCGGTCGGTGTCGTCGATCAGGACCAGGCGGATCGCCGTCTCGTCCTCGTACACCTGATTCACGCGGTTCATCAGCGTGACCTTCGCCGCGGTCACGTTGTCGGGGCCGAAGAACGTCGCGTACGACGGATCGGTCACCAGCGCGAGCCGGTACGTGCGCAAGGTGACGGCCGGGCCCGGCGGAACATCGGCGATCTCACCCGCGAGGTCTCGGGCGGTGGCCTCGACGTCCTCCCGCTCCACGAACTCATCGCCGGCGGCGGACAGGTCACGGCCGTAGTAGACGGCGTACAGGCTCTGATCCTGGTTGTAGTACGGGTCGATGTACCACGCACCGCGCGATGAGCGTACCGAGGCGTGGAAGCCGAGCGGCGTGATGTCGGCCCGGATCGTCGCGGTCGGATCGTCGATCCCGCGGCCGGCGTAGGTCTTGATCTCCGGGTGGCGCGCCGCCAGACCGGCCTCCATGACGGGCGAGTCGGCCACCGTGAACCGTTCGACCCCGCCGGCCGGCGTCGGTATCGACAGCACCAGCGGCGCCTCGATCGTGCGCTGGCGGGCGTTCTCCTTGGGCGCCTTGCCCAGTAACGTCTTCATGCCCGCCCGGTCGAGCGTGTACGCGCCGAAGCGCTTCGCATGGATGTCGGCCTGGTGGCCGCCCCGGGTCGTCGCCGGCTCGCCGGCGACCTTCTGCCAGAGTCCGGTGGGCTGTGCGGGAGCCGCGGCGGCCGGCATCAGCGGCAGCAGCGCCAGACCGAGCACCGTCACCGCGACGACACTGATCTTTCTGGTCCAGGCCATCATCCATCTCCTTCGACGACTGAGGTCAACCGACACTAGGCGCAAGGGCGATCAGGGACCATGGTCCTTACGGTCGAACCCAGCCGTCGCTGATGGAGAGTCCTCAGTAGCCGGCGCGCGGCAGTGTGACCCACGCGTCCGGTGGCCCGGTGAACGCGCGGGCGTCGGCCGGACGCAGCCCCGCGAAGGCACACGAGTACGCCACCGGCCGGTGTCGATAAAGGACGGTCCGGAGAATCTCGTCCGGTGGCTCATCGGGTTCGGGGTCGCTCACGCAGCTCCAGCTGCTTCCCTCGGTGTGGCACCAGCCCAGCGCCCCGGCGAGCCGGTGAGCCTCACGGGCCTCGGCCGCCTGCTGCTCCGACAGGCCCGGTACGCCCGCCGGCACTGGGCCGAACAAATCCGGCGTACGCCCGGCGAAACTGAGCCGCCCCGGTGACCAGCCGGCCATCATCGGCCGCCACGGATCGGCGCCGGCAGCGGCCAGCGCCCGAGCGTTGTCGTCGTTGTCGGCTGCGACCGCCGTCCACAACGCGATCCGGCCGCGATACATCCGGTCGACGTCATCGACCGCGCGAGCGAGTTCCGCGACGGCTTCGGGCGTACCCCATTCTGCGGCGTTGTGCAGAGGCGTGGCCGAGTAGACCGGCGCGTGCGGGTCGGCACCGGCGGCGAGGCGGGCTCGCACGTCGTCGACGGTCGTCCACGGGCTCACCGGCCCGCCGCTGGAGATCATGCGCACACACGCTACGGCCCGGTGCGAGCCGGCGATGACCGCAACCGGCGGCATTTCGGGCCCACCGGGTGCTTGATGCGGATTCGTAATGGTCGAGCGGTGGACAGGGGGTATCACACTGGACCAAGCACCCACCGGTGTGAACGAACTGGGGAGGACCTGGGATGGCAACCAATCCCACCGCGCCGTGGCCGCCGCCGTCGGAAGAGCCGACGGTCGCGTTCCACGGCCAAGCCACCGTGCCGCCGAACCGGCCGGCCGACTATCCCGTGACGGCGGTGCCCTACCAGCGGCCGCCACGCAGTGCGGCCGTGCCGATCCTGTCGGTTCTCGTGGTGATCCTGCTGCTGATGGTGGTCGGGTTGACGGCCCATTCGGTGTCCGCCGGCGAAGACTCGCGTAGGCGCCAGGACCAGCTCACCGCGCAGCTCGCCGCCGAGCAACGCCGCGTCAAGGAGCTTCAGGCCCAGGTCGCGGCGGCCAAGGCCGAAGCGGAGAAGGCGAAGGGCACCGAGTCGCCGGGGACCGTCGCCCAGTTGACCAGCTGCGCCGACGCGCTCAGCGGTGTGCTCAAGGCCCGGTCGGGCGCCGACTTCGGCAAGGCGTTCGAGGCGATGAAGAGCCTGTGCAAGGTCGCCGGCATCTCGCTGTTCTAGCCGGCTGTGCGGTTCGGCCGGCGGGCATCAGGGTTGTACCGGCGGCTGAACCGGGCCGCCGATCACCTCCGCGGTCGTGCGTACCACGGTTCCCGTCGCCGAACGTGCGGCCAGCCACTGGATGAGCGCGGTGACGTTGGACAGCGTCATCGAGTACGTGTTGCAGTGGTCGCAGACATGGTGGATGAGGATCTGTACCCAGCCGCCGCCATGAGTCTCGGCGCCGGTGACGTAGCCCTGGACCGCCGCGAGCGACGTGCCGCTCTTGACGGCGACCGGTATGCGCGTGGCGTACGCGTCCGCGGGCGGGATGGTCTCGGCGAACGTCCGCCGTCCGTCCACACCGGACACAGCCCGGCCGCTGTTGTACCCGCAGTCCGCCACGATCTGTTCGGCTGCGTCGTCGTGGGAGCCGTAGGGGTAGGCGAACGACACCGGTGCGAAGCCGTGGCCGAACAGGGCGACGCGGTCGCCGCATACCTCCTGGCGGGCGGCGGCCGGCTGAAGCTGGGTCAGGCGGGCGTGGGTGAGGGTGTGCCCGCCGATTTCGTTGCCGGCCGCGGCCAGATCGTTCAGCTGCGGCCAGGTCAGATGGCCGCTGGTGCCGATCCAGCCGGACGTGACGTAGAACGTCGCCCGCAGCCCGTACGCCGACAGCACGGCCAGCGTGGCGTACTGGTCGGCGTTGCCGTCGTCGAACTGGAGCGTGACAACGGTCGGTGCAGCGACCACCGCCGGGCCGGTAGCCGGCGCGGCGGTGCCCGGCGTGGCGGTGCTCACGGCGAAGATCACGGCGAGGGGGAGCGCGAGAGCGGGGCGGCGAGACACCGGGTTCCTCCCTAGAGAAATATTTCGCGGCAGAGAGCGAAACCAATCTACAACCCGGCGCGTTTTCCGGCTCGCCCAGACGGGTACGCCGAGCCTCACAGCGAGTTACAAGGGGATCCGGCCCGGCGTGCGCTGGCCCGTGACACCGGGCCGGCCGGCCGATGCCGCATGTCCTGAGTGGACGAAAGGCGGAGAGGCATCGTGCGGTCGATCGAGGATCCGGAGACGCCGAAGGTGGGTAGCCGGTGGCGGCCCAGCCTCCTGCTGGAGTGGTACGCCCGCGTCCTGGTCGGGATGCGCTGGATCGTGGTGGCGTTCTGGCTCGTGGTGACCGGTGCCGCCGTCCTTTATCTGCCGGCCGTGGGTCAGCACGGCGAGGACCTCAGCCAGCTGGTGGCGGCCGGGAATCCGGCGGTGCAAAGCGAGGTCCGCTCGTTCGAGGAGTTCGGGTTCCCCTTGCTCAGCCGGATCGCCATCGTCCAGCGCAACCCGGACGGCCTCCCGATGGACGTGCAGGCGCGGGCCGTGGTCCGGGCGAAGGACGTCTCCGAGGGCAAGTACGCCGACGCCAAGCCGATCATCGCGGCGATACCGGTGACCAACACCATGAAGGTGATCCCGGGCTCGCAGGAGAGCAACACGACGATCATCACGCTGCTGTTCACCGAGCCGAACGTCCACATCGCCGATCAGGTAACCGCCGCGCAGGAGTTCGTCAAGAACCACTACGGGCCGGATGACGCCGTCGTGGGCGTGACCGGCTCCGTCCCGGCCCGAGTCGAGCAGGGCCGCATCGTGCTCTCGTCGCTGGCGCTGGTCGAGGCGGCCACGGTCGCAGCGGTGTTCGTCATCGTCGCGTTCGCCTTCCGGTCCCTGGTCGCGCCCCTCCTGGCGCTGGCCGTCGCCGGGCTGGCCATCCTGCTCACCCTCCACATCGGAGGAGCGCTGGCCGAGCATTTCGGCGTAGCCGTGCCCCAGGAGACCCAGCCATTGCTGGTCGCCTTGCTCATCGGTGTCGTCACCGACTACGTCGTGTTCTACCTGTCGGCGGCCCGATCGCAGCTGGACGCCGGAACCGACCGGCTCACCGCCGCGCGCTGGGCCACCGCGCGGTTCTCGCCGATCATCGCCACCGCCGGTGCGACCGCGGCGGCCGGAACCGGGGCGCTGATCGTCGCCGACGCACCGACCTTCCGCGCGTTCGGGCCGGGGATGGCGATCGCGGTAATGATCGGAATGGTCGTCGCGATCACTCTCGTGCCGGCGCTGCTCGGCATCCTCGGCTCGGTGGCGCTGTGGTCGCCGCATCGTAAAGCCTTCATCGAACGGCCGGCCGAACGGGAGCAGGAACGCCGGGAGGCGCAGGAGCAAGTACGCCAGGAGGCGGTGTCGGGCCGCTGGTGGTCCAGGATCCTCACCTGGCCGGGTTTCGCCTTCATCGTCCTGGTGGCCTGCGTCGGCGGGCTGCTCTGGGCCGCCGTGCCGATGCGGCACATGTCGCTGGGAGTGTCCTTTGTGGAGGCACTGCCGGCCGGGCATCTGGCTCGGCAAGCCGCCGAGAACGCCGAGGCGGGCTTCGCCGACGGCATCCTGTCCCCGACAGAAATGCTCATCGAGGGCTCCGCGGTGACATCGCGCAAGGCCGAACTGGACCGGCTGCAACAGGCGTTGGGCAAGGAGCCCGGCGTCGCGGCCGTCATCGGGCCGGACGACGACGTCGTACCGCAGATCGGCCGCCTGTTCGCCGCGCCCGACGGCAATGCGGCCCGCTATATGGTGATCCTGTCGGACGAGCCGCTGGGCGCCACCGCCGTACAGACCCTATCCCGGATCGAACGCGACCTGCCCGGACTGGTGCAGTCGGCCGGTCTGGAGGGCGTACGGACGAGTATGGGCGGGGACACCGCGATCGCGAAGGTCATCGTCGACCAGACGGTCAGCGATCTCGGGCGGATCGCGCTCGCGGCCCTCGCGGCCAACCTTCTGTTCCTGGTCTTGTACTTGAGGGCGCTGATCGCCCCGCTGGCGCTGCTGACCTGTAGCGTGCTCGCCATCGCCGCGACGCTGGGCTTGACGACCCGGCTGTTCCAAGACTTCCTCGGCAACGACGGCCTGACGTTCTATGTGCCGTTCGCCGCCGCCGTGCTCCTGGTCGCACTGGGCTCGGACTACAACATCTTCGGCATCGGCCCGGCGTGGAAGGAAGCGCGGTCCCGGCCGCTGCGCGAAGCGCTCGCCATCACGCTGCCCCAGTCGGCGCGGGCGATCCGGACCGCCGCGTTCACGCTCGCCGTCAGCTTCGGCCTGCTCGTCCTGGTTCCGCTGCGCCCGTTCCAGGAACTCGCCTTCGCGTTGTCGGTGGGCATCCTCATCGACGCCTTCATCGTCCGGTCGCTGCTCGCGCCGGCCCTGCTCTCCGTCATCGGTACGGCCAGCCAATGGCCGGGTAGTCAGCTGCTGCGGCGCCGGCGGGCGTACGAGCCGGAGGAACTGCCGGAGACCGTGGGGTGAGCCACGGTTTACGCGTGCCGCACGCGGGCATGGGTGGGCCGTGGCTTTCCCGACAAGTGGGCGGTCGGTCGCCCGGCGCATCGCGGGCATCGCCGGTTCGACGGTCGTGACCATCCTGATCGCGATCGCCGCGACGGTCTGGCTGGTCGCGATCATGATCGGTGCCCTATGACACCTCGAAGTTGCCTATTATTATGCTTGCCGATATATTTCGGTGATGAGCAACCGGGTGATGACCGAGCCCGCCTTCCTGATCCTCACCGCGCTGGTCGACCAGGCGCGGCACGGCTACGGGATCGTGGGGGAGGTGGACGGGCTCTCCGGCGGGCGGGTCCGGCTCAAGGTCGGCACGCTGTACGGCGTGCTGGACCGGCTGGTCTCCGACGGGCTGGTCGAGCCGGACCGCGATGAGGTGCACCAGGGACGGTTACGCCACTACTTCCGGCTGACCGACGCGGGCCGCCGAAGCCTGGCCGTCGAGGCCGAGCGCCAGGCGGCCAACGCGCGTACCGCGCTGGATCGGCTGCAATCCTGGCCACCGGCGAGCCCGAGGCGGGCGTCGTGACCCCGATCGAGCAGCGCTACCGCCGCGTCCTGCGGATGCTGCCGAAGTCCTACCGCGAAGTCTGGGAAGACGACATGGTGGCCACGTTTCTGGCCAGCGTCGAGACCGATGACCGCGAGGACGCGGAGTACGTCGCCGACTACGGCCGGCCCGGATGGCCGGAGGTGCTGAGCATCGCGGCGCTGGCGATCCGCCTGCGCATCGGCAGTGCCGGGGCTCCGGCGCGATACGCAGCTTGGAGCCGGGCGATCCGGTTCTGCGTACTCGCCGTGCTGCTCGTTCACGCGACCGCGGGCGTGATCGCCGCGGCGATGTCGCTGTGGCTGGCCGGGCTGCTTCCGTTGCCCGTCGCTGCACCACAGGTGCCGGAGCCGCCGGGGTATCCCGAATCCTGGCGCCAGGCGTACTTGTTCTCGGCGCTCGTCGGCTTGCTGTGGGTACCGGCGTTCTTCGGGCTGATCCGCGGGCGCGCCGGTCGCTGGATGGTGCCGGCCGCGGCCGTGGCCACCGTGGCCGCGTCCACCGCGATCGTCTCCATCACCGGACAACCGTTCACGGCCGAGTTCTGCTTCACCAATCTGATCACCGTGCTGCTCCCGCTCGGGCTGGCGGCGTTCCACCGTGGAGCCCCGCCCGTGTCCCGCCGCGCCTGGCTGGTGGCGTTCGGTATGTCCACTGCGGTCATGGCCGGGTATGCCCTGCTGTTCATCCGGCCGGAGCCGCCGCTGCCGCCGCTGGACTGGGCCGGGCTGTGGTGCCTGGTCGTCGTGATCGCGATCATCGTCCACCTCGCCCGGCGAGCCCTCGGCCGGCCCACCGACCCGGCCTGGACGGCCGCCCTCACGATCCTGGCCGTCACGGCGCTCGGAATGCGGCTGGCGACCCTGTTCGACTACTTCCGGTTCGCTGCGACCGGATGGCATCCGGCCACCGTTCCGCTGGCCATCGCCGAGGCCGTGGTCGTCGCGGCCGCGGCGGCGTGGATCGCCTTCGTGTCCGCGCGTACGCTGAGCCGCCTTCCCGCCACCACCGCCGATGCCGCGGCGTGGTCCACAACCATCCGGTAGGAGACCCATAGTGAGTACGACCACCGAGGCACCCAGCGCGGTACGGGCCACGCGGCCAACGGTGAGCAACCGCACCAACCTCGTGACCGCGGTGCTGGGCATGTGGCTGACAGTGGGCCTGATGCTCGACGCGTGGGCCCACAACACGGTCCCGGACCTGGAGAGCTTCTTCACGCCGTGGCACGGCGTCTTCTACACCGGATTCTTCGCCACCGCGGCCTGGATCGCCTGGACGGTCCGGGGACCGCTGTTCGACCGGCGCTTCGCCGAGATCCCGGTGGGGTACGGCGCCGCGGTCGTGGCGGTCGGCGTGTTCGCGCTCAGCGCGGCTGGCGACATGAGCTGGCACATCGCCTTCGGCATCGAGCAGAACATCGACATCCTGTTCAGCCCCACCCATCTGGGCCTGGGCGCGGCGATGGTGGTGATCCTGCTCGCCCCGGTGCGCTCGGCCTGGGCCGCCCGGCCGGCCGGCGCGCCCGGCCTCGGCCGGCTCTTCCCGGCGATCCTGTCCACCGCGCTCGCGGCCACGGTGACGCTGCTCTTCCTCCAGTACGGCAACGTTCTGACCTTCACCAGCGGAGACGTCGCGGTCGGCCTGTCCAATCTGGATGAAGGGCACACCGCTCGCCTCGTCACCGCCATGGCCCTGACGAACCTCGTCCTGCTGCTGCCCGTGCTCGGCCTGGCCCGCCGGTGGACGCTGCCCTTCGGCACGACCACCATCGTGTACGCCATGACCGCACTGCTGTCGGCGGCGATCAGCGACTTCGAGAACGCCGAGCTGATGATCGGTGTCGTGGCCGCCGGTGTGGGCGTCGACCTGGTCGCGCAGTGGCTGCGTCCCGGCCCGGGGCGGCTGGTCGCCTTCCGGCTCTTCGCCGCCGCCGCCCCGCTGGTCACGTGGACCGTCTTCATCGTGACCGCGTACCTGACCAGCCCGCCGCTGTTCAACCCGGACGGCCGGACCGAGGCGATCCCGGAGATCTACACCGGTGCACCGATCGTGCAGGCGTTGCTGGGATTGCTCGCCGGAATCTTGCTGATCCCCGCGCGGGAACGGGCGGCGGTGGCCGGACCCGCGCGGGGACTCGCCGGCTCAGCGTCCGACGCCGGAGGCTAAGGCATCCCGCAGGTTCGCGTGCGCATCCGCCGGGAGCAGATATCCACTGTGGACATTCTGGAGGTCGGCCAGGACGACGCGGGAGACGTAGACGCCGCGGTTCGGGTACAGCTGCGCCAGCGTCGCCTCGTCGAATGGCTGGTGGGTGCCGAACAGCAGGCAGAACGACGGGCCCGAGTTGTCGCCGGTGTTCAGCGCGGTCGGCACGGTCACCTGCGAGTAGCGGATGCCACCCAGCGCCAGCCCGAACTCGTCGCGAGCCTTGGTACCGTCCGGGTTGAAGCGCAGCGGCTCGGCGGCCGGCGGCGGCGTACCGGTCCGGACCCAGCGAACCAGGTGGTCGTACGCCGCGGCGGTGGTGTGATGCACCGGTACGCGGCTGAACGGCGGCAACGTGCAGTTGTAAACCGGCGCCGCACCCAGGTCGCGAACCGAGATGGGCATCCGGTACTCCTGGCCGCGCCAACCCGAGTGCGCCCCTCCGGCGACCTCCCAGCGGCGGAACTGATCCGTGTCGGGAGAAGGCCGGACCGGCGTACGGACATCGGTCTCCGACAGCACCTGGAAGACCGGTTCGTCGCCGACCCGGGTCGGCGCGGTGCCCACGATGAACGCGTACCCGTCGAACACCGGCTCCACGGCGGGCAGGACGCTCTGGTAGTAGACGGTCATCCGGCCGGCCGACTGCGAGGCGCCGATGGCCAGCACCGTGCGTACGCCGAGCCCGCCCATCGGGGCGGCCGCACCGGGGGAGCGGATGGCCTTGGCCGCCTGGGCGAAGATGTCATAGGACAGCTCGTCGGCGCTGAACTGGCCGCCGCCGGTCACATCCAGGCCGCCGTAGCGGACCGGGCTCCAGCCGCGCAGCTGGTTGACGCCGACTCGCTGGGCGGACACCCCGATCCAGGCGTACCCGGCCCGAGTGATGGCGTCGCCGTTCCACAGCGCATCGAGGTCGTAGCCGGCCGTGACGTTCTGCCACTCCACGAGGGCGGTGCCGTTGAAGGCGCGGTCGCTGACCGGGCGCCGCACGACGATCCTCGTCTCGTACGCCACCCCGGTCGCGATTCGGTGGCCCTGCGTGTCCCAGCCGTCGGCCGTGCCGGACAGGTAGAACTCCTGCTCGACGTAGCCCGCACCGGCCAGATCGTCCGGCGTGGAGAAGAACGGGTAGGTGTCCTCCAGCACCGGTGAGAGCCGGTCGCCGGGTGCGGTGCCGGGAATCGGGCCGGAGACGGTCGCGTCGCCGACCGGGATCCGGTCACCATCCGGGGCCGCGTTCGCCGACGCGGCGGGGAGCAGTGTGACCGCGAGCGCCAGGGCCACGGCCGAAGTTGTACGCGGACGCGTGTTCACCGCGTCATCGTCAGCAGAGAACGCGCCGGACCGCATCGGCGAAATCACCGGTCTGGCCGAAAGAGGGCGGTCATGTGAGAAGGACGCCGTGCGTGCGGTACCACGTGCGTACGCGCGACAGCATGCCGGCGTCGAACGCCATCGCCTGGTGATCGAAGCCGGCGTACACGTTGAGCTCGTGAGGAATGCCGTGCGCGGTCAGGATGGCGTCGAGGTTCTGGTCCTGCGCGAGGGCGACGACCTGATCGGCATCGCCGTGATGCAGCTGATACGGGGTGACGATCTGGGCGGCGGCGGCCGGCTTGGTGGCGTTGGGGCCGTCGCTGACCCCGCCGGCGGTGTGCGAGGCCGCGCGGAAGTCGCCGGGGAAGGTGCCGAGCAGCTGGCCGGTGACGAAGGCGCCCATGCTGTGGCCGTGGGCGGCCACGCGCGCCAGCGTGACCCCGCCGACGCAGGTGAGCAGGTCCCGCGCCTTATGGGCCCGCTGGACGTTCGCGGTCGAAGCGCCGTCCGGCCCGTCGGGTGCGTTGCCGAGGTCCTCGGCATCCGGAGCATGGGTGTACATCGGTGCGATGGCTACCAGCCCCCAGCCGACCATCGTGCGGGCGATCGTCGCCGAGTACCCGCGGGGCGTTCCGCCCTTGCCGTGGCTGACGAGCACCGCCGGGAAGGGTCCGGATCCGGTCGGCGGGACGGACAGTACGCCTTCCAGGGCGTACCGCACGCCTTGGTCGGTGGAGCGGTAGGTCCACGTCGCGCCGGTCGAGGACCGGGCGTTGCCCTGAATCGTGAACGCTGCGCAATTGGCCTGCGGTGGCGTGGCCGCGTACGCCGTAACCGGTGCCGTTGCGGCGATCCCGAGGGTCAGCAGGCTGAGCAGCACGGCCGTTCGTCTGTCCATAGTGTCGCCTCCACGCGGTGTCGTGGCGACGGTAGCATCCACATAGTCAGATGTCGATGTACTCTGTTCCGCGCCCGGCGCGACCGCGGGGCCCCGGCGCCGGGGCGTGCGGGCGATTGCGGCGCTGGCGCACAATGATCGTCGTGACACACCCGAGCCGGATCGGCGTACCGGAGGTAGTGATCGATCTCGGTACGCCAGGTCCACATGCGACGGATGACTTCGGTTCCCGCCCGTGTGGCATGCCGGCGGGGCCACGGGCCTGGGCGGCGCTGGCCGTCGCCGTACTCGCTGGCGTCCTCGCCGGTGCTCCGGCCGATGCCGTGCCGCGGCCGCGGATCGAGGTTTTGTCCCCGCTGTCGCCCAATTCGATGGTCCTGCCCGCCGACCGCTATCTGATCGCCGCGGCCGGCAACGAGATCTCGGCCTACGCACCGGCGGGCAATCGGCTGTGGGGAATCCAGGTGCCGGCCGCGGAGTACGCCCTGCCCGATGGCGATCGGATCCTGGTCGTGCGGACCGTCGGCCTGTTGGCGGAATCCTATGTCGATCCCGATGCGCTGAACCGGGCGTACGAGGCGAACAAGGGCCTGGTGGTGCTCGAAGCCGCCACCGGCCGGCAGATCTGGGAGCAGCGCGGCGGCGTGCTGACCAGCTCCAGCGCGATGATGACGCTGGTGGCCGACCGGCCCGACGATCGGCGTGTGCTGAAGGGCGTGGCCACGGCGACCGGAGCAGTGGTGTGGGAGCGGGAGATCGCCCTCGACACGCGGTGGTCGGCGGCCCTCGACCGCAACGAGCTGGTGCTGACCGAGGCTTCGGGCGAGGTGCATCAGATCCGGGGTGACACCGGAGAGCTGATTCTCGCCGGCCGCATCCCGCCCGGAAGTCATGTGCTGTACGCACACGGCAATCTGTTGATGGTCGCCGAACCGGACCGAGCTGTCGCCTACCGGTTCGGCACTAGCGAGATCCTGTGGAGCCGCCCCGCCGGTGGTGAGGAGGAGATGCCCTGGCCGTGCGAGGGTGGCCGGCTGTGCGTTCAGTCGGCGAGCGGGTTGGTCGAAGTCGATCGCGCGACCGGCCGAGACCTTTCGGTACTGGCCCGCTCCGGACCGGTGGAGGGGGCTTCGGACGTCGAGCCACGCGGATGGATCACGGTCGGGCGGATCGACGAGGCGCGGCGCCTGCTGCTGCGAGCCGCGTCCAACGGCGCTCCCGCCTGGCTGGGCGTCGGTACGCCGACCGGCACTGTCCGGCCGATCGCACCCATCGAGGCGACGACGGTCGTCACCCAATGCGAGGCCGTCGATAGGTGGATCGCTTGCTGGGACCGAAACTCCGGCCATCGGCTGGCGATCCTGCGCGCCGACCTCGACGCCTACCTCGCCGGCCTGCACCTGAATCCGACAACGACACATTGACGTCAAGCACAGGTTGACGGTGATGGTCAGCGGGCTTACCGTTGGGCGTATGGCCCGGTCCGATGATCCACCGGCGTACCTCGATGATTGCATCGACTATGTGCGGGACCGCCATCCCGATGGTGATCCGCTGGAACGGCTGGCTGAAGCCACCGCGGTCGCCGAGTACCTCACCGCACTGGCGGACAAGCTTGTCGGCATCTTCGTCGGCGAGGCGCGGGCCGCGGGGCTGTCCTGGACGACCATCGGCCACAGCCTTGGTGTCACCAAGCAGGCCGCCCAGCGCCGGTTCGTCGGCAGTGCCCCGGGCGCATTACCGCCTCAGCAAGTGGAGCCGCCGGCGTGGATCGGCCCGGGGGTGTCCGCTCTCGTACAGCAATCGCAGCAGGAAGCGCGCCAGTACGGCCACGCGTACATCGACATCGAACATATGCTGCTAGCGGCTTTGCACGACCGGCGGGGCCTGGCCTACCAAGCGATCCGGGGTGTGGGCGCCGAGCCCTCGGCGTTACGAGCCGCGATCCTCGCGGTGACACCACCCAGGCACCCGCCGACCCAGGGCAACCTCATGTTCACCCCGCGGGCCAAGTACGCCCTCGACGCCCGGCGCATCGCCCGGCGGCACGGCCACGATCAGGTCGGCCCGCAGCACATCCTGCTCAACATCCTCGGCAGCCGGAAGAGCGGCCCGCTTCTCAAGGCGCTCAAGCAAGCCGGCCTGAACGAGAGCGCGGTCCGGACCTGGCTGGAGCACCATGACCGGTAGAGGCACCGGTTCGGAACGAGGACCTAGGCGGGCCGCCGGGCCTGCGCTTGGGCGTTGGCGAGCAGATCACGGACGTACCGAACCTCGGGGATGTCGGCCAGCAGCGGCATCGAGCTGGGCACCTCGGACATCGGCCGCCACGCCGACGCCCGGCTCGTGCTCCACGGCGCCCTTCGGCCGGTGATGGTGCGGCCGTAGGTGTCGGCGATCCTGGGCAGCGCACCGAACGCCAGGGTCCCCGAACGGTCGTCGCGTTCGGAGATGACGGGCGGCGGCAGGTCGGCGAGGTAGACGGACTCGGTCCGCCGCCCGCTCAGCCCGCCGGTCACGATCACGCGGCGGTCGGTGAGCACATAACGCGTACGCCGGGAGACGATGGCGCGGACGACGAACCGGCCGGCGACGATGTAGAGGCCGATGGCCACGAACACCGCACCCCAGAGCACGAAGAAGGTAGGCCCGGACTCGGATCGCAGCGCCGACCACTCCCAGAAGACCACGAATCCGCACCACAGCAGGCTGAACGGGATCAGGAGGACGTCGGGCGGCCAGAACAACCGGTGCCGGGACGGCCGGCCCTGCCACAGGATGCGCTCACCGGGCAGGACATCCACTCCAGACATATCCATGAGCAGCATTGTGCGCGACGTCGGCAATTGCCGCTGTTCCTGAGGATCGTCAAGGATTCACGGCACGATGCGATTCCCGGTGAATCCTTGACAGACCGATTCGGTGTGCCCGAGTATTTATCACCACCGATGCTTGCCGTGCCGAAAGGACCCCCCATGACCCCTTCTCTGAAGCGGCGTACCTTCCTCGCCGCCGCCGCGGGCGCCGCCCTCACCCCGTTCGCCGGCACCCGGGCACTGGCCGCCAACCCCCGCATCTACCTCGACCCCGGCCACGGCGGATCCGATCCCGGAGCGGTCGGCAACGGGCTGCAGGAGAAGGCCCTGACCCTCGCCATCGCGCTGCAGATCCGCAGCATTCTCCAGTCGAATTGGGCGGT